>Ga0207674_10005767_pt1 | contig 14688 bp, 15 predicted proteins | sample KBSCornC72_FD_184303 | JGI IMG/M metagenome (GOLD analysis project Ga0207674, IMG submission 184303) | Corn rhizosphere microbial communities from Kellogg Biological Station, Michigan, USA - KBS Corn C7-2 (SPAdes) (version 2) | ecosystem: Host-associated > Plants > Roots > Rhizosphere > Soil ... | reverse complement strand
GCCCCGACGCATCAGCGGGCCAGTGGCCGGAATAGGGGCCGAGCACCAGCGGCACGCCGCACCCCAGCAAGGCGAGACTCAGCCCGGTCTCCACCGGGGTGAACTGCTGCGCGAGATCGAAGCGCAGCTCGCGCGACAGCGTACGGAACAGCCGCCGCACACCCCACATGTAGCGCAGACGCGTGAAGGCGCCGGCGGAGTCTGGACCGGTTCCGGCGACCAGGTGCAGGTGCATGCCCGCGGGCAGCGGATCGCGCACCGCGATGCGCGGCGCGGCGACGTGCACGGTGTGACCGCGCTCGGCGAGGCCACGCAGGTAGTTGTAGTCGATCCAGCCGGCACCGTGCGGCAGATGGTCCGTGATGGTGTCCGAGGGATGCACGACGAAAATATTGAGCGGCTTCATGGGTCCTCCTGGGCCGGTGTCACGCGGATCAGCATGGGGTTGTCGGTGATGGCGACATCGAAGACGCGGGTCGGCGTCACGTCACGTGCCTGGGCGCGGCCATCGGCCGCGAAACCGACCATGCCCGTGAAGCGGTAGTTAGCGGCGAGTGACAGGCGTACCGGCCGGCTGGCGATGGACAACGGCGTCGAAGTGCGCGGGTCGGCACTCGCGACCTCCTGCCACAACACCAGCCGGTAACTGCCGTCACCCTTGGCGAAGCCCATGGCTTTCAGCGCCGGCGGCGCCGATGCCAGGGTCACCGGCAAGGGCGCGTGCGATTCGTCGGGTGGCGCTCCGGCCTGCGTTTCCATATTGTAAAGTTCAGGCGCTATCCACGCATCTGACCCATGACGGTATATTCCGATGGGAATATCTCCTTTGAGGACCACTCCTTTTTTATGCGCATAATCGGCCGCATCTTTCAACTGAGCATGAAGATGAAATTGTACAAAACAGTAGAAGCTGATTTCCGCTTGCGCCGGTGAATCCGACTCAATCAACGCTTGAATTTCTTCTTTTCTGTAAATGCTGTTTGTCTTCCATTCGTCAAAATGAGAATTTCCGTATTTATCGCGGAAGTAACTAAAAGCCGCATAGGGCACCAGCCAAAGATGGTTGCTTTTAAAGAATTCCTTGTAATCGTCAGACTCAAAACATTCCGCGCCCAACAATTCAAAAAGCTCCTTTAGGCAAGCCAGCTTTAACTTTATAACCTCTTCATAGTCGATGCTGGGCAATTCATTCAACACCGCTTGTTTTTTCTTCAGTGAGCTTATTTTATCAGCATGCTTTTTCCCGGCAACCGCGGAGAGGTTGATGTATATGGGATGAAGTGCAAAAGCGGATATCGCAGCATAAGGATAAGAATCGACCCAGGTCTTGGTAGCAATTGTATCATTGATGGGAAGGATCTGGATTAGCTTTAACCCGGTTACTTTTGCCCAATCGACCAGTAATTTCAAGTCATTGAATTCCCCCACACCGAAACTGCTTTTGCTTCGAAGACTAAAAACAGGAATTGCAATTCCCGCTCCTTTCCAGGTATTGTTAGGCAATCGAATGAATCCATCATGTAGTATTGTTACCCGGTGTAGTGGCATATCTCCGTGGACGAGACGATTATCACCGTTTTCATAGCAAACAAACTTTTCTTCGTGTGTGTTATAAACAGCATACTTATACGCTACCGGGAAAAAGCTTCCGGACATATCGATATTGGCCGTCCACCAGTCATCCTCTCTTGAAAGCCGGATAATTTTTTCTTTTGACCAGTGGCCAAGGCATTCATCACTTCCGGTAAGGCATACAACCTCGTGTTTTCCCAGCAACGGTGCCTTTACTTTGAAACTATGAGTATAAAGTTTACCCTGTTTGTTTTTTGACCTTTGGATGTCACGTTTTAAGAGGACTTTTGTAAAGGGTGCAGTAAAAAATGCATTCTCAAATTCACCGGTATGATTCCATGTATCTACTAATTGAATCTCTGCAGTTTCTTTACCGGCGGCCATGGCCAACCTGTCAAATCCCCTTTCAGCAATTAATTGACCTTCCTTGTTTTTGAGATAGTATTTATATTTTACCCCGTCTTTTGGCCACTCCTTTTTTGGAACAGTTACGGCAATGTGCCAGAATTCGTCATTTAGATACTCCATGGCTGCCGCCTTCACTGGATCGCACATTCCTAACTCATCTGTATTCCCACTTATCCATAGACTTTCGCCATATTGGGTATTAAACCGCAGGTAAAATTGAAGATTCATTGCAATCGTTGATTCGTTAGGCTGTTAGAATAGTTGTGTGCAGGAGACACATTGCTTACGAAAATAAAGTAAAACATGGAAGGTCAGTATTTTTATTTAAATAATCTCTCAAAAAATGCCCATTGAATTAAAGTATAATTCTTGCCAAAGCATTTTCCTGATAAACCCGGACTTTTCCTGGAATAGCCGTTTGTATGAAGTGGGACGGAAAGTGAGCTGCAGGCGAATACTGATAGGTTCACGATAATAGGTTTCGAGCTCTTTGTTCAATACAAAAACTCATCCTAATACTTACTTCACTTGACTACCGTTAGGAAACTGGGATTGAAGACGCCCGACTGGAAGGAATTTACCTGGTTTGTCCTGGTCGTAATTATCGGGTAAAATCTTATCCTGTCAGGCGTAACAGGCATGTTTTTTATGATGCTGAGAAAGCGAACTCCTTAAGCTCTAAAACACTTTTTTTTCTTTCAAAAGTCACAGCTTATTTTTGTCAAAACTTAAGACATGGAGCAACAAAAGAAGCAAAGGGGTTTATACTGGCTAATATTCCTTGCGGCCACCGCGGCTTTGATTTTTGCAATTTACTCGCATTGGGAATGGTTGACCTTGATACTTCCTTTTCAAACTACTGCCTTTGTGAAGGCGATGGATATAATGTGACCTAATTGACGTTTGCCAAAAACTTTCTGATCCAGGGAATCCGCACATTTATCTTAATCGTTAACACCCAAAACCTTTTCCGCAACTTATTAAAAACCGATCCGACTGTAATGAAAAAGACACTTATTCTTGCACTAGCACTATTCACGCTTAGTATTCTTGTTCCGGGTTATTCATCTGCTGCATTGTCAGTCCCACTATCTTCCGCGGCTGCTGCTGCAACAAGCAAACCCGATCCTTCATCTGTAAAATCGGCGATAGATGAATTCAAGAGTCTTTCGCGGAAAGAAAGAAAAACCCGCATCAAAAACGCAAAAAAAGAGATCAGGAAGTACAAAGCTGAAAGAAAAAGTGGTGTCAATACCGACGTTGAACCATGGGTCCTGATAGTACTGGCCATACTTTTACCTCCGCTGGCTGTTTACCTGTACGAAGATGAAATAAATTGGAAATTCTGGGTCAGCATACTCCTAACCATACTGTTCTGGATACCGGGCGTGATCTTTGCGTTTCTCGTTATTTTCGGACAGGTATAGATCACGCGTTACATAAAAAAGCCGGGGCCCTTGCTATTGGGCCACCGGCTTGCATATTACTTGACCGCCGCCTCATCGTCATAAAGACGAAATAAGCTTAAGAGATTTTTTTATCCTCTAAACATTGTGCTGGCAGACTTTGCATTTGTGCGGATTTTCCACATGTCTGCAATGCCAAAAGATTTCTTAGTTTTCGGTTCGGGCAATTTAACGCCCTTAGCAATTGTTTCCTTTACTTCTTTCAGCAGGTCTTGTAATTGTCCATACTCCATCTGTACTACAGATGGCATAACATCATCCTTCATGATTTATCTCCTTTTTTAATTAATGACTTTCTTTTGAGCGGCAGAGGGAGAAAACAACTGGAATCGTTAGAAGAGGCAAGCAGCAAGCTTGGTCATCCCATTTTTAGGTACTTATAATGCTCAAATTGCTGGTGCAAATATACAACAAAATTCCTTTATTGCAAAGGAATTGAGAACACGAAACGAACGTTACGATTGCTTTAACAATTAAGCAATTGCATAACAATCACTATGCAATTACGTTTTAACGCCGAACATAATAAATTCTGAATCCGTTCCAGCGTCTGCCAGCTGTTATCAGATTTTTCTGCATATTCCACAAATCGGCAATTCCAAAAGTTGATTTATTTTCTTTGTCTGGCAATGTGATGTCCGTGGCTAATGTTTCATCTACAAGAGTACAAAGCTGTTTGAGTTCCTCCTTCTTCAACTCCGGATAAGATGAGAAAAATTCTTTTTTCATGATCAAAGGTTTAATGCTGTTTTTAAATAGTCTTCAATTTTTAATTGGTGAACTAAAATTACATCGTCGTAAAGCCAAAAAAATGCGCAAATGAATGAATTGAAGGTTTTGCTTAGTGAATGGCCATTAATATCTATTGGCATGGAGAGCAAATAAAGCCTGTTCTCACAAACGGGTATTCCTACTATGACAAGAGTAAGGAATAACGGATATAAAGAACGCCCGGATCTTGTGTCAACTTCGGAATAAAAAAGCCCTTGCATTTCGGCAAGGGCTAAATATCCTAACTAGCCTGTATAAAAATTCTTTATTACTTCACTTCCTCGTACGGTACGTCCGTTACATCTTCGCCCGCTTTTGCACCGCCGCCTTCGTTATTTCCGGGCTGTTGTTGTTCGCCGGGCTGTGCTCCGCCGCCTTGTTGTTGGGTCGAGTTGTACATGTCCTGGCTGGCTGCTGTCCATGCAGCATTCAATTCCGCTGTTGAGCTATCGATTTCTGCGAGGTTTTGCGTTTTATGTGCTTCCTTCAACTTTTCAGCCGCTTTTTCAATGGCTGATTTCTTTTCAGCCGGGATCTTTTCACCATATTCCTTTAACTGTTTTTCAGTTTGGAATATCATACTATCGGCAGCATTCAGCTTATCTACTTTGTCGCGTTCAGCTTTATCAGTGGCTTCATTAGCCTTAGCTTCGGCCTTCATCTTTTCAACTTCATCTTTACTTAAACCGCTACCTGCTTCGATATGTATCTTCTGTTCTTTACCTGTCCCTTTATCTTTGGCTGTAACATGAAGGATACCGTTGGCATCGATATCAAATATCACTTCAATCTGTGGTACGCCTCTGGGTGCAGGCGGAATACCATCGAGATTGAAAATTCCGAGGCTCTTGTTATCCTTGGCCATTGGACGTTCACCCTGCATCACGTGAATTTGTACACCCGGTTGATTGTCGCTGGCCGTACTGAACACTTCCGATTTCTTGGTTGGTATAGTTGTATTTGACGGAATCAGTGTGGTCATTACACCCCCCATTGTTTCGATACCCAACGAAAGGGGCGTAACATCGAGCAAAAGAACATCTTTAACTTCGCCCGTCAGCACTGCACCCTGGATTGCTGCACCCACTGCAACCACTTCATCAGGGTTCACACCCTTGTTAGGCTTCTTCCCGAAGAATTTCTCAACAATCTCCTGTACTTTGGGAATACGCGTACTACCTCCAACTAAAATCACTTCATCTATCTGTGAAGTCGACATACCCGCATCTTTAAGTGCAGCTTCACATGGTTTCAGACAGCGATTGAATAGATTATCAGCAAGCTGTTCAAACTTTGCACGGCTGAGTTTTTTTACCAGGTGTTTTGGAACACCATCTACTGCCGTGATATATGGCAGATTGATTTCTGTTTCAGAAGAAGAAGACAATTCCACCTTGGCTTTTTCTGAGGATTCTTTCAAACGCTGCAAAGCCATAGGATCCTTGCGAAGATCAATGGCCTCGTCTTTTTTAAATTCGTCAGCCAGCCAATCCATGATCACTTTATCAAAGTCGTCACCTCCCAGGTGGGTATCACCATTGGTGCTCTTTACTTCAAACACGCCGTCGCCAAGTTCAAGAATTGAAATATCAAAGGTTCCACCTCCGAGATCGAAAACGGCGATTCTATGATCCTTGCCACCTTTATCCAAACCATACGCCAGAGCAGCTGCGGTGGGTTCATTGACAATACGGCGAACGGTTAACCCGGCGATCTCGCCAGCTTCCTTGGTAGCCTGGCGCTGGGCGTCATTAAAATATGCAGGAACCGTAATTACAGCTTCTGAAACTTCCTGTCCCAGGTAGTCTTCGGCAGTCTTCTTCATTTTCTGAAGGATCATTGCCGAAATTTCCTGCGGCGTATAAAGTCGGCCGTCGATGTCAATTCGTACGGTATTATTGTCACCTTTTGCCACCTTGTAGCTCCAGTGACTGATCTCTTCTGTCACTTCATCATGGCGGCGACCCATGAAACGCTTTACGCTCATTATGGTATTATGAGGGTTGGTGATCGCCTGGCGCTTAGCCGGATCTCCCACTTTGCGCTCGCCATTCTTTAAAAATGCCACAACGGACGGCGTGGTACGGCGTCCCTCATCGTTAGCGATAACGACAGGCTCGTTGCCTTCCATCACGGCAACGCAACTGTTGGTCGTTCCTAAGTCTATTCCGATTATCTTTCCCATAGTTTTAATTTTCTTGTTTAAGCCTGGTGTGCCCGGCTAGTTAGGATTGTCAATCTTTGTGCCGTGCGGAAAAATGTGCAAAATTGACAGTCCGACCGGCGCAAGTTGCACTTGTGGGTTTCCCTCCCGAAGCAGTTGATTAAGACGCCTCTAATGAACGTGGGTCTGCGGGCAGTTTCATTGTCCAACCTCCCCGGATCGCAGCCAAAAAGCTTCCTTGTGTATTAATGGCACCTCACCATGACGTTGGGGCGGGAACCTGCCGTTTGAAAAAGAATAAATATATTTAACGATAGAAGACTTGCATCGATGAACCTGCCATTTCTCATATTTTTCGTAAGCAGAAACTATGAATCGCATTGACCGGCTTTTTGGAATTCTCACGTTGCTCCAATCAAAAAAATTTGTTCCGGCAGAAAAAATCGCTGACAAATTTAAAATGAGCATACGCACTGTTTACCGGGACATAAAAGCGCTCGGTGAAGCCGGAATTCCTATCAGCTTTGAACAGCAGAAAGGATATTTTGTTGTGCAGGGCTACTTTCTTCCGCCGGTATCATTTACAAATGAAGAAGCCCGCGCATTCCTCTTGATGGAAACCATGGTCGGCGCTTTTGCAGACCGATCTATTCAAAAACATTATACCAGCGGAATGAACAAGGTTAAAGCTGTATTGAGATCCACACAAAAAGAAAATATTGAATCATTATCCGAAAATATAAGGTTACAGATATCCGCGTGCATCCGACCCGATTTTGAGTATTTGTCGGTCATCCAGCAGGCGATATCGGAAAAATCCATCCTCGAAATTGATTATAAAAGCAATAATGAAGAAGTAAGCAAACGAATGGCAGAACCAATTGGGCTGATATTTTATGCGTTTAGCTGGCATGTCATCGCATGGTGTCACCTGCGTAAAGATTACCGGGATTTCAAAGTAGCACGTATCCTGAAACTAAGGAACACCGGCAGCCCATTTTCCAAGGACGATCATATTGAACTGGGAAGCTACATGGAACAATTGCCTGTGAACTATTAAAACAGGTTCAGGCATCATTCACTTTGATAGCCCTACTAGCTACGTGTCAACATCGAATACAGAATTTAAACCTCATTCCCGCAGTCATTTATTTTGAAATTTTTCTGTGTACGTAACTTTTGCACTCCCCGAAAACCTGTCTATCGGAGGATTTAACTTTTCTACCGAAACAGTTACTTCGTTTATTCCTGAAAAATTTTTATGTACAGCCTGGGCCATTTGTTTCACCAATGATTCAAGCAGGTCGACGGGTTGCTGCATAATAGTGTTGATTATTTCAAAAAGACTACTGTAATCGATGGTATCACTTAATGAAACAATCGTGCCGGCGTTTGGAACATAACTTACCTGCAAATTGACCACAAAGTCATTTCCCTTTTGTCTTTCTTCAGGGTAAACACCGTGATAAGCGCGGAAGCGAACGTTTTTAAGAGATATAGTTAGCAGGCGTGACATTGAAGGAGGTTAATAATTTGTTTTAAATGCTCTACAGCATTGAATACCTGGCGAAAGAAAAACCACAAACATTTAATTATCGGGATGCTAGTGAATTCCTTTCGCGCTAAGATAGCGCTCTGCATCAAGTGCAGCTACACACCCACTGCCTGCGGCTGTTACCGCTTGCCGGTAGATCTTATCCTGCACGTCGCCTGCGGCAAAAACACCTTCGATGTTTGTTTTGGATGTACCCGGAATTGTTTTGATATAGCCGGCATCATCCATATCAACAAATGATTTGAAAATTTCGGAATTGGGTTGATGCCCAATAGCGACGAAGAATCCACTCACTGATATTTCTTTTAACTCACCGGTTTTGTTATTCTTTATCCGGATCCCATTTACTGTTTTATCACCGAGTATTTCGTCAGCTTCCGTGTTCCAGTAAACCTTTATGTTAGGCGCTTTTATGACCCTGTCCTGCATAACCTTGCTGGCGCGCATCTGGTCTTTTCTAATGAGCATGTGCACGGTGGTGCAAAGTTTGGAAAGATATAATGCCTCCTCAGCGGCGGTATCTCCTGCACCAACTATTGCTACTTCCTTACCCCGAAAGAAGAAACCGTCGCAAACAGCACAGGCGCTAACACCGTATCCGTTGAGCCGCTGTTCACTTTCAAGTCCCAGCCATTTGGCTGAAGCGCCGGTTGAGATAATAACAGCATTTGCTTCTATCCACTTTTCTTCATCAATCTCAACCTTAAGCGGCATGGATGAAAAGTCAACTTTAGTTGCTACTCCATAACGAATATCGGCTCCCATTCGCTTTGCCTGTTTTTCAAAATCCACCATCATTTCTGGACCCTGAACTCCATCTGCATATCCCGGATAATTTTCGACCTCGGTTGTAATTGTCAGTTGACCACCGGGCTGAATGCCCTGGTACAAAACCGGTTTAAGGTTTGCACGCGAAGCATAAATGGCGGCTGTATACCCTGCCGGTCCACTTCCGATTATTAATACATCCAGCTTTTCTACTGACCCATCTGCCATATGGAGGAGTTATTCCCGATTTAAAACAATGACTGCAAAAGAAAGTTTATTTAAGGAAAATGCCAAACCGGGATATTAATGCACATGAGGGAGGTCTATCAGGGAAGCAAGCAATTGTACTGCGATCCAAAGAGGGGAAGCCGCATAAAAAAAACAGCCCCAATTCATCTTTGAACGAAATCGGAGCTGTTTTGTATAACCCACCAATTTTCTCCGTGTAACCGGAGATTTGCTATTTTGATCCGTGTGCAGCTAACTTTTTAACCTAAATACGCTTTCAAAGCGCTACTGTAACGTGCCTTTTGTAACCGTTTAATCGCTCTTTCCTTAATCTGGCGAATACGTTCCTTGGTAAGGTCGTATTTTTGACCAATTTGCTCAATCGTAACGCCCTGCTCACCGTCCAATCCAAAATATGCATTTACGATTTCAGCTTCACGAGGACTCAGCGATTTTAAAACTCTTCGAATTTCATTCCTCAATGAATCCTTCATTACGTCGTCATCGGTATCATCGCTACCTTCCAGTAAATCGCCCATTGCCACATCCTCTGCTTCATGCACCGGCGCATCCAAAGAAGTATGACGTGTGTTACTTTGAAATATATTATTGATCTCGGTTTCGCTCATTTCAAGCAGCTCAGCAAGTTCCTCCGTGGAAGGTTCCCTTTCATGTTCCTGTTCGAATGCCATGTAAGCCTTATTGGCCTTGTTATAAGTTCCAATCTTATTTTGAGGTAAACGAACAAGTCTTCCCTGTTCAGCTAAAGCTTGAAGGATAGATTGACGAATCCACCAAACGGCGTATGAAATAAATTTAAATCCTTTGGTTTCATCAAAACGCTGAGCAGCTTTGATCAACCCTAGATTTCCTTCGTTGATAAGGTCACTCAATGATAAACCCTGGTGCTGGTACTGTTTTGCCACAGAAACCACGAAGCGAAGGTTGGCCTGAACCAGTTTATCCAGCGCCTTCTGGTCTCCCATTTTGATACGCTGAGCAAGAGTAGTTTCCTCTTCAGGCGTAATCATCGATATTTTTGAAATCTCCTGCAGATATTTTTCGACGGCCTGGGAGTCCCTGTTCGTTATCTGGGTAGCAATTTTAAGCTGCCTCATAGTAATATAATCTGTTTAGTAGTAAACAAAAAAATACCAGTCCTGGTTTAAGAATATTGCAAGTGTAGTGAAAAGTAATCGTCCGGGTATAGGCAAAGGTACATCGCAACCGCCGAATCTCATAATCCCTGTGAATAATTAACTAAAATTCAGCAAGCCGCAAACGTTTTCGAATAGTTCAACCTTCGGGCTGTAATCCTTACTGGGAGAAGCTTTCGTGATCAAATGAAAAAAGTGTGCGGTATCAAAAAATCATTTCAAAAAACCTGTCTATAATGTGGATTTTGTCGGGGAGGCCTTCCTTCTTAACAGAATCCAAAGGACAAGACCTGCAACAAATAATAGCGTCGATATCACTTCAGCCTGTGTCGGTTGAAATCCAAATATGTTGAGCTTCGTGTTGACCCTGATCTTTTCAATGAAAAACCTTTCTAAACCATTTAACATCAGGTAAAGAGCAAAAAGGGTTCCCGGTGTTTTTAGCCTTTTCCTGACCGACCAGAGCAACAAAAACAACAGGATACAAACTATCGATTCATAGATCGGCGTGGGGAACACGGGCGTCCTCAATTCATTGCAATATTTGCCGACACATCCAGGTATAGGGTACCCTGCCTCGTTCACATTATTGGGATAGGTATAAGACCAAAACCAATCGGGGAGCCAGCTAAATGGTTTTGTTGCAGTATTCTCAATGCCCCAGTCCCCGTCGCCTGACACCTGGCAACCTAGACGGCCTACGCCATATGCTAACATTAATCCCGGCGCGGCGGCGTCATTCAAATGCCAGAAAGGAATTTTATGCCTTCTTGCATAGATCCATATAGACAGGGCGGCACAAATCAGACCGCCATAAAACGTTAATCCTGATGGTGAAAGTAAATACGAAGAAGGGTGATTCAGAAAATCACTCCAGTTCTCAAAAATGTCGAAAAGCTTAGCCCCTAACAGACCAAAGACGAGCGCAAGAATTGTCATCTCTCCAACCCGGTCTTGTGGCCAGATACGAATTGTTCTTTTTTCAGGTTTGGGAAGCCTGCGTTTATACTTTTCGAACCATTTTAGACCGGCAAATAACAATCCAAGCAAGATTCCCGCCGGCCAGCTTCCGATACCAGAAAAGATAAACGCTTGTGGATCCTCTGTGGCTGAGCTGTCCATTACAAACAATCCCAAAATCTTAAATCCAAGTAAGAAACCAAGCAAAAAATTCAACAACAATTCACCGGCGCCCGCAGGTTCGCCAACCATCATTTGGATCTCTGTAGGATGCAAAAGCCCCTGGCTGCTTTTTCGCTTCAGTTCGGCCGCCAGCGTAACAGCCGCCAGGATAAAAGAAATGGCAACAAAAAATCCAAATGAATTTACGAAACGAAGAAAGGTCCACTCGACTCCGAAAAGGTCTCTGAGAGCAAAATAAAGATTAGGATACATCGGCCTGTACTTGTTAAATAAGCAGGCGAATATACAATGGAAATAGGTAGCTTCTGTAAAATAAAATAGCCGCCAACAATATGGCAGCTACTGTATTATTCAGGTAATAAAAATTAATTGCAATATTCTTCGAAAGCGCCAAGCAGGTTGTAAGCAATAACCTGGGCAGGCCGACCTTCGATTTGATGTCTTTCAATAAAGTGAACAAGCTGTCCGTCTTTAAATAAAGCAATAGCCGGAGACGATGGAGGATAAGGCAGCAGGCGTTGGCGCAGTGTTTTCACTGCGTCGATATCAAAGCCTGCAAAAGTTGTCGTTATATAGTCTGGTTTATCCTTGGCGTTCGCCACGGCCATCAGTACACCAGGACGTGCACTTCCCGCTGAACAACCACACACTGAATTAATCATAACAAGGGTCGTACCTTTTTTTGATAATTGATCGTCCACATCTTTTGAAGTTAACAGCTCGGTAAACCCGTTATCTGTTAACTCTTCCTTCATTGGTATTACTATTTCTTCTGGATACATATCGAATATTTGTTTTTAGCAACGCAAAAGTAATTAAAAAGTTCGATGCTGATTAATAAATGGAAATTATGTCAGGAAATACAGTGATCTGGTGAAATAATGTCATGCAATTAACAGCTTCAATGCCTTTATTTGGCTAAAAAGACATAAATGGGCCGCTGGTATGTACTTTGAAATTCCTACCTGTAAAATCAAAAAAATTAAAACGAATACTATGACACTCGTAAAATTTAACCGCAGGCCATTCGACAGATCTTTTAACAATCTTGTTGATGACTTCTTTTCAGATTTACCCGTCTTCACCGGTGGAGATGTTAAACGCGAATGGAAAGGACTAGTTCCGGTGAACGTCGCTGAGAATGAAAAAAGCTACAACATTGAGGTTGTCGCCCCCGGTTTTGAAAAAGCAGATTTCAAAGTAACCGTAGATGACCAGATTTTGACAATCTCCGCAGAGAAGAAGAACGAAACAGCGGAAGACAATAAAAAGCAAATCCGGAAAGAATTCAATTACAGGTCATTTAAAAGATCTTTTACATTGGATGAAAAAACTGATGCAGCAGGAATTGATGCAAAATATGTTAATGGTATATTAACATTAAACCTTCCGAAGAAGGAAGAAGTCAAAACTCCAGCACAGCAAATAAGCATTCAATAACTTTTGACACGAATAAAAATTTTCTCATAAGCAGTTGGTTTTGGTTTACACCCCGTCGTTTCTACGATGGGGTTTATTATTGGGAAAGCCCGCCGGGAGGAATCGCTTTTTTATCCAAATACTTTACCTTCGCGGCGCTAAAAAAAGAGAACTGTAATGATCAAATACTGGCTGCAGTTTCTGTCGATAGTTTTGTTTTCGTATCAGGCAGTTGCACAGGTCCACGACACCATTTCATTCACCCAGGCAACAACGGACACCGCGCTTCGTATAACAAACCTCAACCCTTTCTTTACATTGCAGGTAGATTCAATTTTGTCCTATAAACTTGCTATTAATAAAGATGAAAGTAAATACTACTGGTTCATCAGGAATTCGCCGGTGGGATTGCGAATTAACAAAGACAACGGCACGCTCAACTTCAAAGCCGACAAATCCTATTTCCTTTCAGGTAAATTGAAATATGACCAGGAGTATAATGTTAAAGTGGGCGTGCAGAATCTTTCTAATCCCAATGAAAAGATTGACACCAGCTTTACATTGATATTTTATAATACTGAAGTTCTTCAGCCAAAATTAAAATTTACAGTTTCTAATAATCTCGAAGTTGAAGAAGGTAAGCCTGTGACCTTTGATGTTTTATGTGATCCCGGGAACTTTCCCATTGAAGATATCCTGTTCAGCAGCGATGTTCCGATCACCGGTTATACGCTGGTAAAGCATTGCGATGATATCTTCACATGGACACCTCCATATGATTTTGTGAATGAAAATAGCCCCGCCAGGCAACGGACAATAATCCTGAGTTTCATCGGGTCCACGAGACTGAAAATACGAGACACCGCCCTCATGAAGCTCGTTGTAAGAGATGCTTTGAATTATCCTTTTGCCGTGCAGGAACATGCCGTAGTGTCCAACAACATTCGTGTGTATGTGATGCAGCTGAAATATTTGTTCTTTCAGCTTGACAAACAACTACGAAAAACAAAGTCTGTAAGGACCGGCTTTGATCTTACAGTCGCGGCCACTGCACTTACAGGAACAATCTTAGCTACCTCTAACACAGAGTCCACAAAAAATGTTGGTATCATATTACCCAGTGTGGGTGTGGCGCTGACGCCGATCAAGGAAGCAACGTCACCTCCGAAAACGGTGGAGCAAAACCAGGCTTCCGTGGTGCGGGCTTCCATTAAACGGCTTGAATACATGTTAAATGATAATACGATTATCGGCGAAAAAGACCCGGATATCGTAAAAAAAATCAACAAGCTTCGCGATGAGCTTAAGCAGGTGCAGGTGCAGCTAGTTGACGTTCCCGTCGAAATGGTGACCGATATGTCAGAGAAAGAGCTGACGGACTATTTTAATAGTAATAAAGTGAACAAGAAATACCGGTTGAAAAAGAAATGATCGCTAGTTTTCGCAGCCTTTCCTTCTCCTGGTATCAATCAAATATTGAATTTTCCAAAGGCCGTCTAAACGCACCAGCTGGAATGAGTTGGCACCGCAATGATCGAATTTTCCATTGTAAAAGAAATTGTAAGGTGTCCATGCCATGGCAAGGGGACCATCAATTTTTATTACCCCAAACACAATTCGTTCATCAGCTGAGTCTTTTTTCAGCGTGCCTACCAGCGACGCGAAATCATCGACTTTGTCTGTAACCACTACCATCCTGCCTTCTTTATTGCGCGAGATGGTTTGCAAAATTGCGCTGTCAGAAAATGCTGCTTTAATCATGTCTGCATTAGCACCTTTCATCCCTGCAAACAAAGAATTTATTACTGCTTTAACTGAATCTTCTGCAGATTGCGCATGAAGCAAAACGGAAAGATTGAGAAATGTTAACATTATTAAAATGCATTTCATATTAACAAGCTTTAGGCTTTTAAGATAATTCGGGTGACGTCTGTAAAATAAAATAGTTCATTATGAAAAGAGTAAGAATTGTACAAGCGGCTTTTTTGCTTGCGATAGCGGCACTTATAGCCAGTTGCAGTTCCAGTCGCCGGAACA
>Ga0207674_10005766_pt1 | contig 14688 bp, 13 predicted proteins | sample KBSCornC72_FD_184303 | JGI IMG/M metagenome (GOLD analysis project Ga0207674, IMG submission 184303) | Corn rhizosphere microbial communities from Kellogg Biological Station, Michigan, USA - KBS Corn C7-2 (SPAdes) (version 2) | ecosystem: Host-associated > Plants > Roots > Rhizosphere > Soil ... | reverse complement strand
GCAATTGAAGTCGGAACCGCGGGTGCCGCTGCCGGCGCCGCCCTGGGCCGCGGTGCGCGCGGCGAGCGAGCAGAACGAATAGTCGCGGCTCGCCTGCAGCACGGGATCCTGCTTGCGATAGGTCGCGTACGCCATGATGCTGCCGCGGTTGTCGTCGAATCCCGCGCCGAATGCCGCTGCAAGATCCTGCGCGCCGCCGTTGACGCTCTGGCCGTGCGGCGGACGGAAATTGCGGTTGGCCGCGAAGTTGCCGCCGATGATCCGGTCCGACGCGTCGTTATAGTGCATGAAGGTCGAGGCCTGGGCGTCGATGCGCAGGCCGCGGAAGCTGGTGTCCATGATGAAGTTGACGACGCCGGCGACCGCGTCGGCGCCGTACACCGACGACGCGCCACCGGTCAGCACGTCGACCCGCTTGACCAGCGCGGAGGGGATGAAGTTGATGTCGGACACCGGTGCGCGCGGGTCGCCCGGCTGGAGCCGCCGGCCGTTGATCAGGACCAGCGTTCGGGTCACGCCGAGGCCGCGTAAATTGACCGTCGCGATGCCGAGCGCGCCGTTGGAAATGTTCGAACCCTGGCTGGCAAACGACTGCGGCAGCGAGTTGATCAGATCCTCGGTGCGGGTCGTGCCCTGAAGCTTGATGTCCTGGCTCGACAGCACCGTCACCGGGCTGGCCGAGGTCAGGTTCGGCTGCGGGATGCGCGAGCCGGTGATGACGATGTCGCCCCCGCTCGACACCGGGGCGCCCTGGGCGTTGGTCGACGGCGGGGTGGTTGCCTCGGCCGGAGCCGTCGTCTCCGGCTGCGCCCCGTTCGCCGTGTCCGCGGGGCTGGCCGGCGGCGGCGCGGTCTGCGCCGTCGCCGGGGCGGCGAGCAGGCCCGTCCCGACCAGGAGCGTGGTGGCAAGCAGGCGCGAGCGAACGTGAAGCATGACGATCAACCTTTCAGGCGCAATGAGCGAAAGCTCGCGAAGGGGCGCAGCACGGCGTTCGGCACTGGTCGCGCGCACGGCATTTTCGGCCCCTCCAATCCGGCGCACTTTCGAGCAGCGGCGCGGCGCAGATGAAGGCGGTTGTCGCCGAAGCCCGGTTTCATGTCGGCGAAGGGCCCGAAGAGCGGGCGAACGTTGCGAAACTGCGGGCGAGCGGCAGTCGACAAGCCCGGCCGGCGTGGGCCATTGTGTCGCCATGGCCACACTTCCGCTCGACCCGCCGCACGTCGAGAGGTTCGAGCCGAGCTCGGACCTCGCCGCGCTGCGCGACCAGCGCATCCGAGCGGTCGTCTGGCTGACCCTGATTTTCTGGGTTTCGAACTACCTCCTCTTGACCCTGGCCACGGCGCTGGCCGGGAACGTCCACCTGAAGCAGATCGTGCTGGTCCGCTTCGGCGAGGTGGTCCTCGGCATCGGCGTGTCCTTCCTGTTCCACCTGATGCTGCGCAGCCCGTGGCTGTCGACCACCCGCCGGCGGCTGATCGCGCTGGCGATCGTCACCCCGATCGCGGCCGAGATTTTCGCCTGGGCGGTGTTCTTCATCGAGGCCGCGGTCGACCCGAGCCTCAATCTTAGCGGCTTCACCTGGGCGGGGGCGGTCCGGACGATCACTTTCTGGACCTGGTTCTTTCTCGCCTGGGCGGGGATGTATTTGTCGGTGTCCTACAGCTTCGACGTGCGCGAGGAGCAGCAGCGCGCGGCCGAGACCCGCGAGCGCGCGCACGCCGCCCAGCTGCGCGCGCTGCACAGCCAGATCAACCCGCACTTCCTGTTCAACAGCCTGAACTCGGTCTCCGCGCTGATGCTCGACGGAAGCGTTGCCCGGGCCGACGAGATGGTCACCAAGCTCGCCCGCTTCCTGCGCCTCGGGCTTGCCGCCGACCCGACCGACAAGATCGCGCTCGCCTCCGAGATCGAGCTGCAGCGGACCTATCTCGAGATCGAGCAGCTGCGCTACGAGGATCTGGTCGTGCGGTTCGACGTCCCGGACGCGCTCGACACCGCGCTCGTCCCCGCGCTGATCCTCCAGCCGATCGTCGAGAATGCGGTCAAATATGGAGTCGCGGGCGCGCCGCCCCCGGCGAGCATCGCGGTCAAGGCGTGGACGGCGGGCACCCGCCTGCTGCTCGAGGTGGTCGACAGCGGCAAGGGGCACGGGCCCAAGGCTTCGGGCGGCGGGATCGGCCTCGCCAACGTCACCCAGCGGCTCGGCCTGATTTACGGCGAGGCCAATGTCGCGCTGTCGCGGCACCGGCTCGCCGACGGCAGCTTCCACGTCCGCGTCGAATTCCCGCTGGAGATGGCGGCATGAGCCTGTTGCGCGTCCTTACCGTCGACGACGAGACTCTCGCCCTGAAGCGGCTGAAGCTGCTGCTCCAGGCCGTCCCCTATGTCGAGCATGTCGGCGAGGCCAACTCCTGCGCCGAGGCGCTGGCCGAGATCGCCGCCCTCGCGCCCGACGTGATCCTGCTCGACATCAAGATGCGCGACGGCGACGGGTTCGACGTGGTCGAAGCGCTCGCCCAGCGGCCCAACCCGCCGGCGATCATCTTCGTCACGGCGTTCGACCATTATGCCGTCCGCGCCTTCGACAGCGCGGTGGTCGACTATCTGCTGAAGCCGGTCGAGCGCGAGCGCCTCGCCCGGGCGCTGCGCAAGGCGCGGCAGGAACGCCGTGCGATCGACGCCGAGCAGCGCCTGAGCGACATGCGCGAGATCGTCCGCAACCTGCGCTCGCTCGCCGGGGGCCGCCGCTCGAGCCCGTTCGAGACCGAATTCTGGCTGCGCGGCTCGGCCGGGCTGGTGCGGGTGACCCTCGATGCGATCGACTGCGTCAGCAGCGAGGACGATTATGTCGCGATCCACACCCATGGCGGGTCGCATTTGATGCGCGGCTCGATCCGCCAGTTCGAAAACCGCGTCGAGCCCGGCTTCTTCGTCCGCGTTCACCGTCGCTGGCTGGTGCGCAAGAACGCCATCACCGAGCTCCGCACCCCGCGCCTCGGCGGCTCGGAAGTGCTGTTGCGCACCGGCAAGCGGCTGCCGGTCGGGCGGGTCTATCTGAAGCAACTGAAAGCCACGATCCGCGGCGGCGCGGCGGCGGAATAAAGCTCGATCGCAAAAATCAGCTGGAGCGGGCGAAGGGATTCGAACCGCGCGCGCAGGCCAGTTGACCGGAGCGCCACCAAAGACTCGAGGGTTCGACCAAAAAAGGTCCGAAAGCTGGAGCGGGCGAAGGGATTCGAACCCTCGACCCCAACCTTGGCAAGGTTGTGCTCTACCCCTGAGCTACGCCCGCTCTGGCGCTGTCACCGGCGTCGAATCTCAACGTCGCCGGCGGAGGTGAGGCGGGCGCCTAGCATGGGCCAAGCCGCTCCCGCAAGCCTTGGCTCGAGCGCTTGTGGCAGCGCCCCGACCCGCCCATATGGGCGCGGTTCCGAGCAGTGAAAGGGATGCGTCCGCGGATGGCCACTCTGGGCATGACCGAAGCCGAGCGCGAAGCGATCCAGCGCTTCGAGCAGGACGTCATCCATCCGTCGATGACGGCCCTCGTGATCCTCGACTTCTGGGCCGAGTGGTGCGGCCCGTGCAAGCAGCTCTCACCCGTCCTCGACAAGGTCGCGGCCGATTATGCCGACAAGGGCGTGGTCCTGGCCAAGATCGACGTCGATCAGGACAAACTGATCGCCGCCCAGTTCCGTATCCAGTCGATCCCCACGGTCTATGCGATCCACCGCGGCCAGCCGGTTGCCGACCTCACCAACTATCGCAGCGAAGGGCAGCTGAAGAAGGCGCTGGACCAGCTGCTCGCCCAGCTCAAGATCGCCGGAGAGGGGGCCGCGGTCGAGGCCGAGATCGCGCCTTTGCTGGCGATGGCCGAGCAGATCCTGACGGACGGCGACCCGCCGCGCGCCGCCAACGTCTTCAGGCAGATCCAGGAGATGGCGCCGGACAATCCCGAGGCCGTCGGCGGCCTCGTGCGCGCCCTCGTCGGCGCCGGCGAGCTCGACGAAGCGCGCGCGACCCTCGACGCCGTCCCGACGGACATCGCCGCGAAGCCGGAGGTCAGTCGCGCGCGCGCCGCCCTCGAGCTCGCGTCGGCGCCGAAGGTCGACACGGCGCCGCTTGAGGACCGGCTCGCCGCCGACCCGGATGACCATGCGACGCGGTTCGAGCTGGCCGGCGCGCTGATGGCCGCCGGCGAGCGCGACGCCGCGGCCGACGCCTTGCTCGAAATCGTCCGGCGCGACCGCGAGTGGAACGACGGCGCGGCGCGCAAGCGCTTCCTCCAGCTGATCGAGGCGCAGGGTCTCGAGGACCCGTGGTCGAGCGCGCAGCGGCGACGGCTCTCGGCGCTGCTGTTCACGTGAGCCGATCCGTCACCATCCCGATTTTCCCGCTTCCGGGGGCGATCCTGTTCCCGCGCTCGCAGCTTCCGCTGCACATTTTCGAGCCGCGCTACCGCGAGATGGTGCGCGACGCGATCGACGGCCCGGCGCGGATCGGGATGATCCAGCCGCTGCGCCTCGACGAGGACAATAAGGCGCCGCTGTACGAGGTCGGCTGCCTCGGCGAGATCGTCGGCATCGAGGAGCTCGACGACGGCCGCTTCAACATCGTCCTGTTGGGCTCGAACCGCTTCCGGCTGGTGGGCGAGGTCGCCGGCGACAGTGCCTACCGCTGCGCCAACGTCGATATCGAGGCCTTCGACGACCGTGAGCCGGACCCTCTGCCGTTGGTCCAGCGGGCCGAGGTCGAGCGCGAGGCCCGGCGGCTCGGCGACGCCATGGGCCTCGCGGTCGACTGGGGCGCCGTCGCCCGGCTCGACGACGAGATGCTGGTCAATGCCATCGCCCAGGTCGCGCCGTTCGATCCGGGCGCGAAGCAGGCCCTGCTCGAGCAGCCGACCCTCGACAGCCGCGCCGACTTGCTGGTCCAGCTGATGCAGTTCCACCGCGCCGCGGTCACCGGCGGAGTCGAGATCGAGCCGACGATTCAGTGAGTGGACGTTCCTCCCTGGCCGAAGGCTGGGGAGGGGAACCATGCGCAGCATGGTGGAGGGGTAAATGGCGCCGGCGTTTTCTACCCCTCCACCATCGAATCTCCGTTCGATGGTTCCCCTCCCCACGAGCTTCGCTCGCAGGGAGGAACTGAGCTCCTAGATCGGCAGCCCCCGCAGCAGCAGCGGCAGCTCGCCGCTGGTGCCGCGCGCTTCGTTCATCAGCCGGTTGCGGAGCGGGGCGATGCGCTCGACCAGGCCCATGCCGAAACGGCGAACGGCCGACGCCGTCCGGCCCGGCACGCCGTAGATCCGCGTCAGGCTGTCGGTCGCGAAGGCCACCGACAGCGCGTCGAGCGAGCGCCAGCGCTGATAGCGGTCAAGCAGCTGCCGGTCGCCAAGGTCGAGCCCGAGGCGCGCGCCCTCGACCAGCACTTCGGCCAGCGCCGCGGCATCGCGGAAGCCGAGGTTGAGCCCCTGGCCGGCAATCGGGTGGATGGCGTGGGCGGAATCGCCGACCAGCGCGAGCCGCTCGGCGGTGATCTGTGCCGCATGGTGGAAGCCGAGCGGAAAGGAGGAGCGCGGCGCGAGCAATGCGACCTTCCCGAGGAAGCCGCCCATCGCGGCTTCGGCCTCGGCGGCGAAGTCGTCGTCGTTCAGCGCCAGCCAGCCCGCAGCGTCCTCATTCGGCACCGACCAGACGATCGCCGAGCGATGGCCGTGGCCGTCGTCGGTCATCGGCAACAAGGCAAACGGCCCGGTCGGATAGAAGATCTCGTAGGCGATATGGTCGTGCGGCCGCTCGTGGCGCAGCACCGAGACGATCGCCTGATGGTCGTATTTCCAGCGCGCGACCCGGATTCCCGCCTCCTCGCGCGTGGGCGAATTGCGGCCGTCGGCGGCGATGAGCAGGGGCGCGTTCAGCTTGCGCCCGTCGGCGAGCGCGACGACGACCCCATGCTCCGCGCGGTCGACCGCGGTCACCCGCGACTTCCACAGCAGCCAGATATTGGGACCGCCCTCGGCGCGCGCGCGCAGGGCGGCGTGGAGGTGGCGATTTTCGTGCATCAAGCCGAGCGCCTCGTCGTCGTCGGGCTCGAAATGCAGCCCGCCCGGCTGGAGCCCGTCAGCGACCGCAATCGTCCGGATCGGGCAGCCCGGCTCGGGGAGCTGGCCCGCCACCCCGATCGTCTCGAGCATCCGCATCGAGCTCGACGATACCGCGCTGGTGCGCCCGTCGAACGCCGCGTCGGTCCGCAGGTCGGGGTCGGCGGGGTCGACCACGATCGCCGAGACGCCGCTGCTGTCGAGCGCCGCGGCGAGCGCCAGGCCGACCAGCCCGCCGCCGAAAATGATCGCGTCCGCGCGGTCCATGGGCGGCTCACTAAGCCGAAGAAGCCGTCATTGCGAGCGCAGCGAAGCAATCCAATCGTGTGTGGCTGGATTGCTTCGTCGCATCCGCTCCTCGCAATGACGGCAAGGACGTCCTTGACCGCGGACTCCGCGTGGGGGATTCTAGCCGCCGGCAATCACCCGGGGGTGGGACATGGCAACGGTTGCAGCGCGCGGCCCCAAGCGCGACCTGGCGCCAGACTGGCGCGACGCGCTGCGCGCCTCGCTCAAGCGCTTTGCCGTCCGCACCTGGGGCGCGCTGCTCCTTGCCGTCAGCCTCGCCGGGGCGATCGCGCTCGCCACCCACAGCGCCAACGACCCGTCGCTCAGCACCGCCGCCGGGGGCCCGCCGCACAACTGGCTGGGCAGCCCGGGCGCCTACGCCAGCGATGCGCTGCTGCTCCTGTTCGGAATTGGCTGCGTCCTGTTCCTGCCGATCATCGCGCTGGCCGGCGTGCGGATGCTGCGCCTCGAGCCGGCGGGGCGGGTCGGCCGCGGGCTGCTGATTGCCGCGGTCGGCGCCGTGCTCCTCGGGATCGCGCTCGGCCTGACCAGCGGGTCGGCGGTCTCGGGCCTGCCCGGCGGCTGGGGCGGAGCGATCGGCCTGGCCGCGGCGAACGGCGCCGATGCCGCCATCGACCTGATCCGCAACCCGTCGGTCGCGGGGCCGGTCCGGGTCGCGGTCCTGCTCCTGTTCGCGCTCGCCGGGCTGGTCCTCGGCTATGTCGCGCTCGGCCTGACCGGCGAGGAAAAGGCGCGGGTCGGCGGCTGGTTCCGGCGCGAGCCGCGCGCGCGCCGGGCGGCGCCGCGCGCCACGCAGATCCACGATGATCGGCCGCTTCCGGCCGCCCCGCCGAGGTCGCGCCCGGCGGTCGCCGTCGCCGAGCCAACCAAGGCCGTCGCTCCGGCCGCGCGCGGCGTCGGGCGCAAGGCCCCGACCCAGCGCAGCCTCGCGCTCGGCGACAGCTATCAGTTGCCGACCCTCGACCTGCTCGCTCCGGCCGCCGCGAAGGGCCGGCAACAGATCGATCGCGCCGGGCTCGAGCGCAATGCCCGGCTGCTCGAAGGCGTGCTCGAGGATTTCCACGTCCGCGGCGACATCGTCGAAGTGCGCCCCGGCCCGGTCGTCACGATGTACGAGCTCGAGCCCGCCAGCGGGATCAAGGCGAGCCGGGTGATCCAGCTCGCCGACGACATCGCCCGCAACATGTCGGCGCTGTCGGCCCGGGTCGCGACCATCCCCGGCCGCAGCGTGATCGGCATCGAGCTGCCCAATCCCAAGCGCGAGCCTGTGTCGTTGAGCGAGCTGATCGGAAGCCAGGCGTTCGAGGACCAGAACCATGCGCTGCCGCTGATCCTCGGCAAGAACATCGCCGGCGACCCGGTCATCGCCGACCTCGCGCCGATGCCGCATCTGCTCGTCGCCGGCACGACCGGCTCGGGCAAGTCGGTCGGCCTCAACTGCATGATCCTGTCGCTGCTTTACCGCTACGGCCCGGACCAGTGCAAACTCATCCTGATCGACCCGAAGATGCTCGAGCTCAGCACGTACGACGATATCCCCCATCTGCTCGCGCCGGTCGTGACCGAGCCGGGCAAGGCGATCCGGGCGCTCAAATGGACGGTCGAGCAGATGGAGGAGCGCTATCGGATGATGGCCAACCTCGGCGTCCGCGCCCTGCCGAGCTTCAACGCCAAGGTCCGCGAGGCCAAGGCCAAGGGCGCCAAGCTCGGCCGCCGGGTGCAGACCGGCTACGACGCCGATACCGGCCAGCCGGTCTACGAGACCGAGGAGCTCGACTATGAGGTCCTGCCGCAGATCGTGGTCGTGGTCGACGAGCTCGCCGACCTGATGATGACCGCCGGCAAGGAGGTCGAGTTCCTGATCCAGCGCCTCGCGCAAAAGGCGCGCGCGGCCGGGATCCATCTGATCATGGCGACGCAGCGGCCGTCGGTCGACGTCATCACCGGCGTGATCAAGGCCAACCTCCCGACCCGCATCAGCTTCCAGGTCACGAGCAAGATCGACAGCCGGACGATCCTCGGCGAGCAGGGCGCCGAGCAGCTGCTCGGCAAGGGCGACATGCTCTACATGCCCGGCGGCAAGCAGATCATCCGCGTCCACGGCCCGTTCGTCTCCGACGAGGAGGTGCGCGCGGTGGCCGAGCACTGGCGGCGCCAGGGCACGCCCGAATATGTCCAGGCGGTGACCGAGGAGCCGGAGGACGGCGGCTATCTGTTCGACGGCCAGCCGACCGGCGAGGACGATGCCGAGACCCAGCTCTACCGCAAGGCGGTGCAGATCGTCGCCGAGAGCCAGAAGGCTTCGACCTCCTATCTCCAGCGCCAGCTGCGGGTCGGTTACAACAGCGCCGCCCGGCTGATCGAGCGGATGGAGAAGGACGGCCTGGTCGGGCAGCCCGACCATGTCGGCCGGCGCGAGGTGTTGATCGACCCCGACGGCCACCCGATCTAAAGGCTGAACCGCACGGAACCGCCGAGTTCAGTCCGCATTCAATCGCGGACCGCCAGTTTCGGCGCAAAATTTCAGGAGCGTATCGAATGACGTTTTCGAACAGCCTTGCGCGTGCCTTGATGCCGGTTGCGCTCGTCGCTGCCGCCGCTCCGGCGGCCGCCGCCGAAAGCGCCGACCTGGCCAAGGTCCAGGCGCACATCACCGCGGTCGACACGATGACCGCGAATTTCGTCCAGACCGACGCCAAGGGCCGGTCGGCGGCCGGCACGTTGCAGCTCAAGCGGCCCGGCCGCATCCGTTTCCAATATGGCAGCGGCGACCTGCTGCTGGTCGGGACCGGCGGCAGGCTCGTGTTCCTTGATTATACCGTCGGCCAAAAATCGAGTTGGGCACTCAACAAGACTCCGCTCGGGATTCTGCTCTCCTCGAGCCCGGACGTGAAGCGCATCGCCAAGATCGTGCCCAATGCCGACAGCCGCATCCTGGTCGCTCGGGCCCGGGACAACGACCACCCCGAATTCGGGACCCTGATCCTCGCCTTCCTGCGCGCGCCGGCCGCGCCCGGCGGGCTCCAGCTTTACGGCTGGACGGCGATCGACGCGCAGAACAAGCGCACCACGGTCAAGCTCACGGACGTGCGCTACAATGTCGCCGTTCCCGAGGACGCGTTCACCTATGCCGAGCCCAAAAAGCGCAAGCGCTAGATTAAAAAAGTTTCATATTGCGACCCGTTCATCGCAATTTCAGGGTGGCCTTCCTACATAATGCTTTGATTCCGCCGCTTGCTCGGGGTTTCCCCCTGTTACCCGGGGTCTGGCGGAATCCCTTGCGTGACGAACGCTTGGTCGGCCCTCGCTCCATGCCCCCGGAGCGGGGGCCTTTTCTTTGCGAGCGGTTCGTGACGAGGCTAAGCGGATTGTGTGACGAACCGGCTGAAGATCGTATCCTGGAACATCAACTCGGTGCGGGCGCGCGCCGGGATCGTCGAACGGCTGATCAACGAACAGCAGCCGGACATATTGTGCCTCCAGGAAACCAAGGTGCTCGACGGCATCTTCCCGACCGACCTGTTCCGCCGGCACGGCTACCGGCACCACCAGCTCAACGGCCAGCGGATGCACCACGGGGTCGCGATTCTCAGCCGGGTTCCGCTCGCCGACCCCGGCAAGCATGACTGGCAGGACAATGGCGAAGCACGCCACGTCGGCGTCCGCCTGCCGAACGGCATCCGGCTGGAGAACGTTTACGTCCCGGCCGGCGGCGACATCCCCGACCGCGCGCAGAACCCCAAGTTCGGCCAGAAGCTCGATTTCCTCGAGCGCATGACCCACTGGTCCGAGGGCCTCAAGGAACCGACCATCATCGTCGGCGACTTCAACGTCGCGCCGCTCGAGTGCGACGTGTGGAGCCACAAAGCCTTGCTCAAGGTCGTCAGCCATACGCCGGTCGAGGTCGCGGCGCTGGCGCGGCTGCAGCAGGCGCATGCGTGGATCGACATCGGCCGCCGCTTCGTGCCCGCCCCCGAGCGCTGCTTCACCTGGTGGAGCTATCGTTCGCCCGATTGGACGCGCAACGACCGCGGCCGCCGGCTCGACCATATGTGGGCCTCGCCCGAGCTCGCCGACCACCTCGCGACGCATCGGGTGCTGGAACCGTGCCGATCGTGGGAGCGGCCCTCCGATCATGTCCCGCTGGTCCTCGAGGTCGAGGTTTGAGCGACGCGGCTTCGCTGAGCCGGGCGATCGCCGCGCTCCGCGCCGGGCGGCCGGTGCGGATCGACGGCGACCAGCTCATCGCCGTGGTCGGGGTCGAAACCGCCACGCCGGAATTGCTCGACCTGGTCGACCCTGACCGGCGCGCCCGGCTGCTGATCAGCGGCGAGCGCGCCGCCGCTTTGGCGCTCGCCAATGAGCGCGACGCGGCCGACCCGGCCGAGCCGGTGCTGATCGAGCGCGCGCCCTGGCTCGACGCTACGGCCGCGCTCGCGATCGCCGATCCCGGCCGGGATCTCGAGCGCCCCCCACTCGGACCGATGCGCCCGGTCCCGGTCGACTGCGCCGAGGCGGCGCGGGCGGCGCTTGGGCTGGCGCGCTCGGCCGGGCTGCTGCCGGCGCTGTGGATCGTCGACGATCCGGCGTCGGCGGTCGCGGTCTCCGCGGACGACATCGAGCGCCAGCGCAAGGCGCCGGCGGTCGCGCTGGTGGCACGCGCCAGGCTACCGCTCGACGGCCTGCCGGACACGCAGATCGTCGCGTTCCGGGCGGCCGACGACGGCCAGGAGCATGTCGCGCTCGTGGTCGGAGCGTTCGGCGGCCGGCCGCCGCTGGTTCGCCTCCACAGCGAATGCCTGACCGGCGACGTGTTCGGCTCGCTCAAATGCGACTGCGGGCCGCAACTCAAGGAGGCGCTGCGGATCATCGGCGAAGCCGGCGGCGGCGTGCTCCTCTACCTCCGCCAGGAGGGGCGCGGGATTGGCCTCGCCAACAAGCTTCGCGCCTATGCCCTGCAGGACCGCGGCCTCGATACCGTCGACGCCAACCGCCGCCTCGGCTTCGGCGACGACGAGCGCGATTACGCCCATGCGGCGGCGATGCTGCGCGCGCTCGGGATCGACGCCGTGCGCCTGCTGACCAACAACCCGAACAAGGTCGCCGGCCTCGAGGCGGCGGGGATCGCGGTGGTCGAGCGGGTCGCGCACCATATGCCGGCCAACCCGCACAATGCCGACTATCTCGCGACCAAGCGCAAGAAGAGCGGCCACCTCGCTTAGTCGAGGCCGAGCAGCCTCCCGACCTCGTCGAAGCTGTCGGCGATATGTTCGACGCCAAGCTCGCGCAGCCGCTCGGCGTGGTCGTCGAGGATATGCTTGCCCGCCGCCAGGCCGATGACCGTCGCGCCGGAGGCGAGGGCACCCCGGACGCCGACGTCGGAATCCTCGAGGATCACGCTGCGGGCGATGTCCACGCCGAGCTGCTGCGCCGCAAACAAATAGAGGTCCGGCTCGGGCTTGCCGCGCGCGACATGTTCGCGGCCGCTGTAGACATGCGCGCCGAACCGCTCGGCCAGGCCGAGATGGCGCAAATGCCCGCTTAGCCAGCGCGTCGAGCTCGACGACGCGACGGCGATCGGCAGGTCCGGCGCCAGCGACTGGACGAATTCGACCGCGCCGAGCACCGCGCGCACGCCCTCCTGCAGCGCGCGGACGCTCTGCGCCTTGCGCCGCTCGTGGAACTCCGGGGGGAGCGGCCCGCCGATCCACCGCTCGATCGCTTCGAGGAATTCGGGGCCGGCGTAGCCGACGAAGTTGCGGATCGCGTCTTCGGTCGTCGTCCGGTGGCCGAGGTCGGTGAGCAGCTCGGCGAGCAGCTGATTGCCCTCGAACTCGCTTTCGAGGAGCACGCCGTCGAAGTCGAAGATGATCGCGTCGAAGCTTTTCATCAGTCTTCGAACAGCGCCGTTCCGACCCGCACGGCGGTCGCTCCAAGCATCACCGCTGCCTGAAAATCGCTCGACATTCCAATGCTTAAGCCACTGACGTCATGCCGCCTGGCGAGCTTTGCGAGGAGCGCGAAATAGGGCGCGGGCTCGAGCCCTAGCGGCGGGATCGCCATCAGGCCGGCGAGGGGCAGCGGCGAGGCGCGGACCGCGGCCACGAGCTCACCGACCTCGCCGATCGCGCAGCCGCCCTTCTGCTCCTCCTCGCCGATGTTGACCTGGACGTAGACCGCGGGCGCCCGGTCCGTCGCCGCTGTGGCCAGGGCCTCGAGGAGCGAGCTTCGGTCGAGCGAATGGATCGTGTCGAACAATTTCACCGCCTCGGCCGCCTTGTTCGATTGCAGGCGGCCGATGCCGTGCAGCCGGAGATGAGAGTGGCGGGCGAGCAGCGCCGGCCATTTGGCCAGCGCCTCCTGCACCCGGCTTTCGCCGAAATCCTCCTGGCCCGCGGCGATCAGTTCCTCGATCTGCTCCGCCGAGCGGCCCTTGCTGACCGCGATCAGCCGGACCTCAGCGGGGTCGCGCTGGGCGATCTCCGCCGAGCGCGCGATGGCGTCGAGGATCTGCTTTCGGCGGTCGGCGGCGCGGCTCATCGCGCGCGGCTATAGGAAGCGGTCAGAGCGGCCGCCAGAGTGCGCGATGATTTCAGGCCGGGGCGGAAATCAGAACTTGAACGCGGTGCCGACGTAGACCGCCTGGCTGTCGCGCCGTTCGTCCTTCAGCGTCGCCAGCTTGTCGCGGTCGATCTCGTAGCGCACGCCACCGGTCAAAGCGACGCGCCGCGACAACGAGTAGGACCCGCCGACGTCGAGCGAATAATTGTCGCCCTTGCGCAGCGCGGGCAGGGCTCGGCCATCCGCCCGATCGGCGCCGACCGCGACTCGCCCGGTGAAGCGCTTGAGGGAGTAGCTGACGCCCACCACCGCGGTTTCGCGGCCGCCGAGCGCCGAGTCGGCGTCCTTGGTCCTGGCGACGTCGCCCGAAACGGCGAACCGGCGCCAGCCGATCGCTACGCCGAGATTATAGCTCGCCGGGGTGAGCGCGGTGACCGCCGGAGTCGCGGTCGCATCCTGCGCCCTCGCCGGCGCTCCGACCCGTGCGCGGATGGCCACGCGAAGCTGCGACGGCCGGCCTTTGGCGGCGGCCGGAGTGAAGCGGAAATCGTTCAGCGACAGCGGCTTGTTGGCGAATGCCGCGGCCAGGCGCGGGTCGCCGTTGGCCGGGGTGAACGACGAGATCGGATCGAAGCTGATGGCGATCGCCGGCGGGCGCTTCTTGGCCGGGCTCGGCGTTCCGGTCGCGAGTGCGGGCGACAGCACGAGACCGGCGGCGGCAACGGCCGCAGCCAGCTTTGCTCCCTTCGATCCGCGCATCGTTAACAAAACAAATAACTCCTTCTCGAGTCGATATAGCCAGTCGCGCCTGAAGGTTCCATGAGCGGAATCGATTCGCTCGACAGCTGTTGCCGACTCAACACAATACGGGGCTTGAACGGGACCCGCTTGCGGGCGGGCCTTGACCATCTATAACGCGGCGACACCGATTTTTCATGGCTCAAGGAATGCCGATGCCCCGCCTGCACACCGCCGCTGCCGCCCTCATTGTCCTGACGTTCGCGACGTCGGGCTGCGCGCGCAACCGGACCCTGCCGAACCAGCTCGCGCCGTCGCGGATCTCGACGATCGGCGTCAACAGCTACCTGTGGCGCGCTGCGGTCGACACCGTGTCCTTCGCTCCGCTGCTCCAGGCCGACGCCAACGGCGGCGTGATCATCACCGACTGGTACTCCAACCCCCGGGCACCGGGCGAGCGGGTCAAGCTGACCGTGTCGGTCCTCGACCAGGATTTGCGCGCCGACGCGCTCCGCGTCGCGGCCTCGCGCCAGGTGTTCCAGAACGGCGTGTGGACCGATGCGCCGGTCGCGGCGGCCACGGTCCAGAAGCTCGAGGACATCATCCTCACCAGGGCCCGCGACCTCCGCCGCGCCGCCGTCCGCGGCTAGACTGCCGGTCGATATGACCGGGCGGTTCGACCCGAGCGAAGCCGACCGCCGCTGGCAGGCGCGGTGGGAGGAGCAGCGCACCTTCACCGCCGACGGCGGCAGCGCCAAGCCCAAGACCTACGTGCTGGAGATGTTCCCCTATCCGTCGGGGCGCATCCACATGGGCCATGTGCGCAATTACACGATGGGTGACGTGATCGCCCGCTTCCGGCGCATGCAGGGCCATGAGGTGCTGCACCCGATGGGCTGGGACGCGTTCGGCATGCCGGCCGAGAATGCGGCGATGGAGCGCAAGGTCCATCCCGGCGAATGGACCCGGGCCAACATCCG
>Ga0207674_10005765_pt1 | contig 14690 bp, 13 predicted proteins | sample KBSCornC72_FD_184303 | JGI IMG/M metagenome (GOLD analysis project Ga0207674, IMG submission 184303) | Corn rhizosphere microbial communities from Kellogg Biological Station, Michigan, USA - KBS Corn C7-2 (SPAdes) (version 2) | ecosystem: Host-associated > Plants > Roots > Rhizosphere > Soil ... | reverse complement strand
TCCCGTTGAACCGCGCCGCAGGAATATAGCCTAGCTGCCCAATGCTGGGCAATTTCGGATGGGCGTCGGGCCGAGTGGTGCAGGCGACCGCACGAGAGAACTCGAGGCGGGTCAGCCATAAGGGAAAAACGGATGGTCGACGCAGATTTCGGCAGGTATTGGCCCGAAACAACGCGCAGTATACACAAGAATGCTGCGCCGCGCCATGGTTTGCTGGCGCAACAACTTCTGCTGCGCCAGCCTGTTGACGGCATTATTTCAGGATCAGCTCACGCACCATTTGACTGCCGAGGATTTCGCGCATTGAGCCGCGATCGGCAAATCCCTGATTCTGTTTGGCGAGATCGCCCTCGAATTTTTCGGAAATTGCGTCGGTCTTCTCGTTCAAATTGTCCATCGCCGCCATATTGGCGTAAGTGATCGAGAGGATCAGATCGGCATCGTGCGGGTCGCGCGCCTGATTGCCATAAATCTTGTAACCGGTGATGACCTTGGCTTTCATGAATGCATCGTTTTCCGACTTGAACGTCGTATCGAGCCATTTCATGTAGTTGTCGAATTGTCCGTCCTTGACCTTGACGAAGGTCACTACGGTCACCGGACCCTCCTTATAGGCGCGTCCGTCATCGGCCGCCATCGCCTGGATACTGAATGCACACGCCAACGCTGTTGCAAGCAACATTTTTGCTTTCATTTTATTTCCCCGTTGGATGCCGCCGCATTGCGCGGTCGGTCATGACACGCTACGCCGCCTGGCTGCAGGCGTCAAAGCAAGCATCAAGCGTGCCGCCGGTACGCGAGCGGGCATGCTTGTTCACTGAAAATCCCGCGACGCGAAAGAGAATTCCGGTAACAAGGCACTGTAATCATGCAGCCGATCGGCAATCAGATGATGCACACCGTCGACCGCTTCGAGTTTGCCATCCACCGCCATCACTGCCGATTCGACCAGCACGCGATGCTGCTTTTCGGCGAGTCGTTGCCAGACCACGACATTGACGATTCCGGTTTCATCTTCGAGCGTGACGAAGGTGACGCCTTTGGCCGTGCCTGGATGCTGGCGCACGGTGACGAGGCCAGCACAACGCAAGCGACGGCCGTGATTCTCCACATTCGTCGTCACACGCGCGGGCACGACGCGGCGGCGCGCGAGTGCGGGACGAATCAGCGCGAGTGGGTGCAACGTGAGCGAAAGCCCTTGCGTAGCGTAATCGGTCATTACGTCTTCGCGCAGCGCTGGCGCGCGCAGAGCTACTTGCGCTTCGCGCGATGTCGAACCGGCCAGCACAGGCAATGGCAATTCCGCGCCGGCGGAATCCCAGCGCGCGCGATAACGATGTCCGCTCAAGGTTCGCAGCGCGCCGGCGTTGGCGAGCAGTGCGCGTTCGCCCGCATTCAAGCGCGCTCGCTCGGTCAGATCGGCAACGTGGCGAAACGGCATGAGTGCACGCGCGGCGACGATGCGATCGGCAGCAGCTTGGGCGAATCCCTTGATCTGACGCAAGCCAAGACGCAGAGCACCGGATTCCAGCGTACAGTCCCATCCGCTGATCATGGCGTCGGCCGGCAGCACGCGCACGCCATGCCGTTGCGCATCCTGGATCAGTTGCGACGGCTGATAAAAACCCATCGGCTGCGAATTGAGCAGCGCGCAGGTGAACGCGGCCGGGTGATAATGCTTGAGCCAGCTCGATGCCCAGGCGAGCAGGGCGAAACTCGTGGCGTGCGATTCGGGAAAGCCATATTCGCCGAAGCCCTGGATTTGCTCGAATATCTGTTGGGCGAATTCGCGGTCGTAGCCGTTTCGGTCCATGCCGCTGAAAATGCGCTGTTCGAAATGTTCCAGGCCGCCGCGTCGCCGCCACGCCGCCATCGAACGGCGCAACTGGTCGGCTTCGCCCGGCGTGAAATCGGCGGTGACGCGTAACAGTTCCATGACCTGTTCCTGGAAAATCGGCACGCCGAGCGTGCGCCCGAGCACGTCGCGTACGCGCGAGTCTTGCGAGTTCGCTGCGCGTTCGAAGCGCGACTGCGGATATTTGACCGTATCCGGATGCTTGCGATGCATCAGGTACGGATGCACCATCTGGCCCTGGATCGGCCCGGGCCGCACGATCGCCACTTCGACGACGAGATCGTAGAAACGTCGCGGCCGCAGGCGCGGCAGCATCGACATCTGCGCGCGCGATTCGATCTGGAACACGCCGACGGTGTCGGCCTGGCAGATCATGTCGTAAACCCGCACATCGTCGTCCTGCGGAATATCGTGCAGTGCTGGCCGTGAACCGGCGCAAGGCAATGTCCACTGGCCATGCTCATGCAGAAGATCAAGGCATTTACGCAGCGCCGTGAGCATGCCGAGCGCAAGCACATCGACCTTGAGCAACTGCATCGTTTCCAGATCGTCCTTGTCCCACTGGATGATCGTGCGCTCCGGCATCGCCGCGTTTTCGACCGGCACGAGATGATGCAATGGTTTTTCCGAGATCACGAAACCGCCGACGTGTTGCGATAGATGACGCGGGAAACCGATGAGTTCCTCGACCAGCGCGACGAGTTGCCTGATCACGCGACTGCCCGGATCGAAGCCGCGTTCGCGCAGCGCCTCATCGCGCGTATGCGCGCTCGGCACGCGCGAGGCGATCGTACTGAGCTGATCGAGTTGAACGTCGGCAAGACCGAGCGCGCGGCCGACATCGCGCACCGCGCTTTTGTGCCGGTAGCTGATTACGGTGGCGGCGATCGCCGCGCGTTCGCGGCCGTATTTCTCGAAAATGTGCTGGATCACTTCCTCGCGACGTTCGTGCTCGAAGTCGACGTCGATGTCGGGTGGCTCGTCGCGTTCGTCGGACAGAAAACGCTCGAACAGCAGATGATCCTTTTCCGGGTTGACTGCGGTGATGCCAAGACAGAAGCACACCGCGGAATTCGCTGACGACCCGCGACCCTGGCACAGGATCGGCGGAATCTGCTCGCGCGCCCATTTCACGATTTCGTAGACGGTGAGAAAGAACGCCTCGAATTTCTTGCGCTTGATCAGCGCGAGCTCCTTCTCCAGCGTCTGGCGAATGGCGGCCGTAACGCCTTGCGCAAGGCGCTGCTCTGCGCCGGCATAGGTGATCTGGCGCAGATAGGCGCTGGCATCGCCATGGAATTCACGCGGGACGATTTCATTCGGATATTGGTAGTTCAGATCCCGCAGCGTGAACTGGCATTGCTCGGCGATGCGCAGCGTTTCGGCGAGCAGCTCGGGCGGATAAAGGCGCTGCAGATCCTCGATCCGGCGCAGGTGGCGCTCGCCATTCGGAAACAGCGCATGTCCGGCTTCGGCGATCGTGCAGCCCAGACGAATTGCGCTCATCACGTCTTGCAGCGCGCGCCGCCGGCGCACGTGCATGTGGACGTCGCCAGCGGCAACGAGCGGCAGGCCGTGGCGTGCGCCCAGGTTCCGTACGCGTTCGAGTTCGGCGGCATCATCCGGACCGCGATGCAGTTCGACGGCGAGCCAGGCGCGTTGCGCAAAATGTTGCATTATCCACTTTGCGATAACGTCGAGCGCCGTCGCATCCGCACTTGCCAGCGCGCCCGGTGACCACAACACGCGCACGCCGCTGCCTAGTTGTTCGACATCGGCTCGCGTCAGCCGGTATTCGCCCTTGGCGCTGCGCCGGCGGCCGCTGGTAATCAGGCGGCAGATATCGGAATAGCCGCCCTGATCGGCAGCGAGGATGACGAGCTTCATGCCGGCTTCGACCCGCACCTCGGTGCCGACGATCAGGCGGACGCCGGTTTCCTTCGCCGCTTCCCATGCGCGCACGATGCCAGCGAGTGAACATTCGTCGGTAATGGCAAGCGCGGTATAGCCGAGCTGTTTTGCCCGCAAAAAAAGCTCCAGCGCGCTCGAAGCGCCGCGCTGGAAGCTGAAATTGGAAAGGCAATGCAATTCGGCATAGCGCGGTTTTTCGCTGTCATCCCGGCGCAAGCCGGGCTTTTCTACGGACGCTCGTTCGATAGCACGTTGCGACGGTTCGCTGATTTCGCGCGGGTGTTCATTGATGCGCGACTGTCGTCCGAACCTGTGCGGCGAACTGCGGCGCTTCATGCGAACCACCCATGCAGCATCCAGCCTTCGTGCGCGCCCGCGGGCAGGTAGGCCCACGCGCGCTGGCCCTCGCGCGTGAGCACGACGTAGTAATCGCGACGCGCGTCATCGCCATCCCACCAGCCGCTTTCGATGCGCTCGGGGCCGACGAGGATTTCCGGCGGCGGTCCGCGCAAGGGCAGAGCGCGTGCGAGGAGCCACAACGGTCGAGCGCTGCTTTGCTCCCTCTCCCGCTGGCCGGTGAGGGCTGGGGTGAGCAGTTGAGGGGAACCATCCCTGGTGCGGCAACCAGCCCGGCCATCCTTGGCCGTGCGCTCGGCTTCGCGTGCGATGCGCTTCAACGCATCGCACTGGCGCTCAGCCTCGCCCCTCACCCGTGCCTGCGGCGCGGCCAGTGGGAGAGGCGAAAATGTGCATGCGCGTTCCGGCCGATGCTCGGCCACGATCGCAAGCTGGCGCACGCTGGCATCGCCCAAGTACGCGCGCAGTCGTTCGGCGAGTTGCGGCCATTCAAGGTGCTGCTCGCGCTTGCTTTCGAACAGATCCTTGTGACGCGGACATAGTGGCGGCAGATCGCGGGCGATCAGCGCCAAGGCGCTCACAGGCGCCGCGAGCGAGGCGCGCTCCAGCCGGCCGCGTGCGAGTTCATGCAATGTATGCGCGTCACGTTGCGGCGTCAGCAGCTCGACCGGAATGCGCGTCGCCGCGCAATCTTCATGTTCGAGCACGAGTTCAAAACGTTGCACGCCGCCATCGCGGGCAGTGAGAAACAGCGACAACTCGCCGCATAGCCGGCGCAGTGGGAACAGCAATGGCGGCCAGGCCTCGATGCGATGATCGAATTCGATGCGGTGCGCGAAACGTTCGGGCGGGCGATAGAGTTCCAGGATTTCGGGCTCGTCACCGCGCAGGCGATCGAGCGCCATCATGGCCTGCGGTCCGATGCGTCGCGCCAGTTCTGGCCGCGGCAGCGCGAACACTTCGCGCAGCGTGCGCAAACCGACATTGTGCAAAAGTGTAATTGCGCCGGCAGCGAGACCGGATGCGCCGACCGGCATTGCGCCGAGCGCGGTCAGCATCGGCTCGCGTTGTTCGATGAGCAGACCATCGTGCCTGCGCGCCAGCACGCGCGCGGCCGCTGGTACGGGCGCTACGGCAAGCGCCGGCGCGTGGCCGAATTCCGCCAGTTCGCGACGCAAGCGTCGTTGCAGCGCCGGCCAGCCGCCGAACAGGGCAAGGCTCGCGCCGACTTCGACCAGCAGCGCGTCCGATTCGGCAATGCTGACCTGGCTGCTGTAGCGATACGCCCAGGCAGCGAGGCTGCGCAGGCGGCGCGACGCGGCCGACGCGTCCGCATCGGCGGCGCCAAGATCGGAGAAGTACAGGCAGGCCCAGAGCATCGAAGTGGCCGGAAGAAACCGGACGCCAGCTTGAGCGCGTGGCGTCTCAAGCGGTGAGGCGCTTCAATTCACACGCGGCATCGCAGGCGCGTGGCGCGGCGCATATCGAGCGTTCGGCACTTGAGGATTTCGACGTCGACCGCACCGGCATCCGCGTGCAGTTGCAGCCGCAGCGCGGCGGGACTCGCCTTGTCCGCCGTGCGCGCTGGACGGAACAGAAAAGCGATTGCATCGCCGGATTCCGCGGCGAGTTGCAGGCGACGCAGCTGGGTGTAATCGGCCTGCTGCATCCAGCCGAGCACCGCGCCGCAGGAGCCTGAACGCAGGCATTGTTCGGCGCTCCAGGCGCCGTCGCCGGCATTCGCGTCGATCTGCACGACGTAACGCAGATCCAGTCCATGTGCGACGAGCGCCGGCGCATAAGGAATGTACGGCGGCGCGACGAACACGACACGCTGGCCCTTGCGCGTGAGTTCGGCCAGTGCCGGCATGAGCAACGACAGCTCGCCGAGGCCGTCGTGCGCGAACAGGATTTCGCTCAAGCTTCCGCAAGGCCAGCCGCCGCCGGGCAGTTGTGCGTCGAGTTCGGACAGCCCGGTTGGAATCGTGCGCACGTGATGCGACGCACTGGCCGAGCGGCGCCAGATGCCGGGATGTTTCAGGACTGCATCGAGTGCGACGGCGTTCATGTCAACTCTGACGAATGATGCCGACGTACAGACCTTCGATCGCGAAGCTGTCGGTGCGGCGCGGATCGACTTCGATCGGAGTGAAGTCCGCATTCTCCGGCAGCAGCAATAATCGCTCGCCGCGATGTTGCAGACGCTTCACGGTGATCTCATCGTCGAGCCGGGCGACGACGATGCTGCCGTCGTGTGCGCTTTGTGTGCGATGCACGGCGAGCAGGTCGCCGTCGAGGATGCCGGCATCGCGCATGCTCATGCCGACGACGCGCAACAGGAAATCGGCACGCGGGCGGAACAGCGCCGGATCGACCGCGTACTGCGCCTCGATATTGCCTTCGGACATGATCGGGCTGCCGGCGGCGACACGGCCGACGAGGGGAAGGCTCGTCGCCGCCGGCATCCGAATTCGTTGTGCAAGCCGCAAGCCGCGATGCCGGGGCGAGCGTTCCAGCGCGCCTTTGCGGATCAGGGCTTCGACATAATCCTGGGCTGAGGAATGACTGCTAAGTTCAAGATTTTCCGCGATTTCCCGCAACGTCGGCGCGACGCCGTTGTGTTCGAGATGGCGCCGGATACAGTCGAGTACGCGGCGCTGATTGGCGGTGAGGTTGCGGAAATCGTCCATACGTACAAATGTACGTATTTCGAGACCGCTGCGCAAGTCCCCCCAGAGGATTTACTTTCGCACCGCCTTCGCCCAGTCAAAATATGTCCACACCTTGTCGCCTTGGCGCAGTTCCTTGATGTGCAGATCGAAACTGTAGCTCGTCGCGCCGCTGGCGGCGCCGACGGGCGACAGGATCGAAAGTCCCGTGGCAGGCGTGGCCGGAGTGAGCGTTTGCGGCTTGGTCGCGTACGCGCTTGCTTCCACGTGCGCGCGGCCGCGCAAGGCTTCGAGCAGCGGGCGGCCGTCGGCTTGCGGCAGGTCGAGGCCGAGAATTTTCGCAATCGTCGGTGCGACGTCGACATTGCCGCTCGGCAGCGTGTCGGTGTAACGCTCGGCGAAATCGGGTCCGCTGGCGAGCAGCGTGTTGTGCACGTCGCGCGGGCTGAACGATCCGTGCATGCCGTGACTGCTGCTCGAGGAAACGCCTTCGAATTCGATGCCGGGCATGCCCTGGATCACCGCGTTCTCGTCGAACGTATAGCCGACGACGATGTCCGGATTGCGGCCTTCCATGTTCTCCAGCCGCACGCGGCTCAGCGGCAGCGTTCCCGGAATATCGCCATAGCGCTCATCAACGAAGATCGCGCCGTATTCCTCGTGGCTTTGCAGGAAACGCACGGCCATGCGGATGCGTTCGGGATCGTGGTCGGGCTGATACAGATAATCGCTGCCGCCGTTGGCGACGACGACGAAAGCCTCGCGCGGCAGGAATGGATGCAGCAATTCGTAGCCGGGGCTGGTGTAATTTTTCAGGTGCCCGCAGTCATTCCCGCTGGCCGGTTTCGGTGGATGCAACGCGCTGCCATCGGCCTTGATACCCGACATCACGGGATCGTACGAGCAGCCGGCGCCGTCGTAGGCGCGGATGCCGGCCATGCTGAGCTCATGTGCGAGTCGGATGTTGCCGGAAACCGAATAGCCGTGCTCGCGGTCGATTTGTCCCATTTTCCCGTTTTCCACTTTGCGCAGCGGAAACAAATCGAGCGGGCCGGACACGTTGCTGTGGCCGTGGTCGGAGACGACGATCAGGTCCGTGTCGCTGTCCATGTGCAGTTCGGCAAGCTTGTCCTGAAGTCTGCCGAGCAGTTCATCCTGCGCCTTCAATGCGATGTGATAGTTCGGCGAACCGACGCCATAGGCATGCTCGGTGCTGTCAGGATTGCGCAGCCAGACGACACTGAGGTCAGGGTGTTTCCTTGGCAGCACGTAGTCGAGGAATACCGACATCAGATATTTGTTCGCGGCAGCCGGCGGCGAGCCGCTGCGGTCGTCCGGATTCTGCGTGAAACCGTCGGCGAGCACGGCGGCGCGTGGGCCGAACGTCGGGTCGCCATTGCCATCGGCCAGGTGCAATTCGCCGTTGCGATACGCAAATGGCGCCGTCGTGGGCAGCGCAAAGTGTGCCGCCTGCAACTCCTTGGCGAAGGCCAGCGGAAACGCGGCTCGCTCGTCGAGCACGACGCTGCCGTTCTTGTAATCCTGCAGGAACGCCGGACCGGATTTGCCGACCGCCGCGGTCACGAGCCCGGCTTTCTGCGCGGCCTGAAACAGCGTGCCGATCAGGAACAGGTGGCGATCTTCGTTCTCGTCGAGCTGCTTGAGAATGCCGTAGTCTTCGAGAAATACCGGATCGTTGAAATCGACTTCCGCGCCGCCCGCGGTGCGTCCCGGCATGCCGGGGCGATAGATCGCATTGCCGAAGAAGCCCGAGTGCCCGGAGAACGAACCCGTCGCAAATGCGGCGGCGTTCATCATCGTGAAAGTCGGATAGCTCGAATGATTATCGGCGAACGCGGTGCCGCGCTTGGCCAAAGCAGCCAGATGTGGCGTATCGGCCTCGCTGATTGAATCCGGGCGCAGGCCGTCCCAGACGAAAACGATCACGCGCCGTGACGCGTGTGCGGCCGCTTGCGCTTGCGTGTGCGCATGCGGAACCGCGCTGCACGCGACGAGGAGGGCGGCGACAGCCGAGAGCAACAGCTTGGGCATTTCGGTACTCCGTGTTGTGCTATTTTCCCGTGCGGTACATTGCACATCCATGACAAGCGCAAGCCGCGAACTTTAGCGGATCGCGGAACCCGCAGGAATACATCTATGGACGCCACCCCGCTGTTGCGCTCGATTCCGATGTTCGATCGGTTGTCGGAAGGCGACCTCGAATCGCTCGCCAATGCGCTGGACATGCGCACGTTCCCGGCCGGCACGGAAATCTTCGCGCAGGGCGATATCGGCTACTCGATGTACATCGTCGCCAGTGGTGACATCAACATCTTCCTGCCCGGCGAGGAATCGCGGCGCGTGTCGCTCAAGGACATCAGCCGCGGCGAGTTCTTCGGCGAGCTCGCGTTGTTCGACGAGAAGCCGCGCAGCGCCAGCGCACTGGCGACAACCGACACGGTGTTGTACGAACTCAAGCGCGCCACGCTCGCCGCGTTCCTCGAACATCACCCGAGTGCGGCAATGGCGATCCTGCGTACGATGAGCGGGCGCATGCGCGAAACGAACGCGCTGCTGCACGCGCGCGTCGCGCGCAACGTCAATGAGGAATTCGAGCGCCAGTTGTCGTGGAGCGATCATCTGGCCGACAACGTCGCCAATCTGAATGGCAGTTGGCGTTTCATCATCTTCCTGCTCGTGCTGACCGCGATCTGGTGCCTCGGCAACAGCGCGATGATGGGCAACGGGGCGCCGGATCCGTACCCGTATCAGTTCTTCAATCTGGCGCTCGGTATTCTGGTCGGACTGCAGGGGCCGTTGATCATGATGAGCCAGAATCGTCAGGCGCGGAAGGACCGCGCCCGCGCCGAGTCCGATTTTCAGGTCAATCTCAAGAACGAGGTCAATATCGAAACGCTGTTGCGTGAGCTCGGCGAGTTCCGCGCGGAAATGGCCGATCGTTCCGGTCTCGGCCATAAGCCGGCGCAGCACAATCAGGACATTTAGGAAGAACCATGGAAAAAAAGTATTTGTGGATCATTGCTGGATTGGCGCTTTTTGCTTCGGCATCGGCAGCGCCGCCGAAAAACGACACGAGCGCCGAGATCGCCGCGTTGAAGAAGGAAATCGCCGAGCTGAAGAAGTCCGCGTATCACCCGGAACTCGGCGAGCAGATGCTGACATTGCAGATCCGTCACGCGCGACTGTGGTTTGCCGGCGAGGCGCAGAACTGGACGCTCGCCGCTTTTGAGTTGCAGGAGATCAAGGAGGCATTCGAAGCGGTGGTCGAGCAGAATCCCGAGCACGCGATCTTCCAGCCGCAGCGCCTTGCTGACATCCTGCCGGCGATGACGAAGGCGCCGGTAGCGGCGCTGCGCGATGCGATCGATCACGGCAGCAAGGCCGAGTTCGAAAAGGCATACGACGGGCTGTCGGCCGCATGCAGCGGCTGCCACAAGGCGGCCGGCAATGATTTTCTGATCATCCAGCGGCCGACCGCGCCGATTCTGGACAATCTGCGCACCGCGCCGCCGGCGAAGAAGTAGGCGCTATTTGATGATCCGCCTGGCGCCGGCGTAATGCTCGCGCCAGTACGACGCATCGAGCTCGTCCAGCCGCACGGTGCCGCCTTCGTTCGGCGCATGCACGAAGCGGCCCTTGCCGACATAGATGCCGACATGACTCACGTGCGCGCTGCCATGGAACAACACGATGTCTCCGGACTCGAGATCCTTGCGCCCGATTGAGGGCGCCTCGATGCGGCTGATCTCCTCGGAACTGCGCGGCAGCACGATGCCGGCGACGTCGTTGAACACGTAGCCGACGAGTCCACTGCAATCGAAGCCGCCGGCCGGCGTGTTGCCGCCGTAGCGATAAGGTGTGCCGACCAGGCCGATCGCGCGGAACAGGATGTCGTTCGGATTGGCGCGCAGCTGTTCCGGCGTGCGCGCAGCGTACCGGATCGTGGCCGGCGCAGCCGGGCGCGTTCGATGCGCGCCGCAGGCCATGAGCAAGGACGTCGCCGCCAGCAGGGCAATCCAGCGTGCGATCGCAACAGATACGTGCATGGCGGCACGTTGGGGGAATGCCGCCACGCTGTCAATCCTGCACATTCGCAGATTAGCGGACGGGCCTTGTGGCCCTTCGGCAAACGTTGCAGTCCGTCGATTCATGGCGTCGTTCGTCCGTGCGGAGCGTGGCTCGTCGCATTGTGCTTTCGCGGGCGTCGCGCTTTGCGCAGGATGGTCTGCAACAGGAGCACATATGACTCGCACGACCAACGCAAGAATCGCCGGTTTCACGTTTCTGTTCTACATAGCAGTCGGCATCCTCGGCATGATCCTGTTCAATCCGGCGGCCGGTGTTGAGGGGATCGCCGCGAAGCTCGCGGCCATTGCCGCGCACTCCACGCAGGTGCGCATCGGCATTGGGCTGAATCTGGCGATGTGCTTTTCGGCCCTGGTGCTGGCGGTGACGCTGTACAGCATCACACGCGACGAGGATCCCGACCTCGCCATGCTGGGCCTGACCTGTCGCGTCGGCGAGGGCGTGATCGGTGCAGTCTTCATGTTCGCGGACCTGGGACTGCTGTGGCTCGGTACGGCCGGAGCCAATGCACCCGACGCCGCTGCAGCGCAAGCGCTCGGCGCGTTCCTTTTCAAAATCGGAGACTGGAGTCCGACCGTCGGTGCGATCTTCTTCGCCGTGGGCAGCACGATCTTCTCCTACCTGCTCCTGCGCGGCCGGATGGTCCCCGTCGCGCTGGCATGGCTGGGCGTACTCGCGTCGATCCTGCTCGTGGTGCTGCTTCCCGGGCAGCTCGCCGGAATTATCACCGGCCCGGTGCTCGACTGGATGTGGTTGCCGGCACTCGTGTTCGAAGTGACGCTCGCGCTATGGCTGCTGATCAAAGGTGTCGCGATGCCGCAGCGCGGGCTGGCGTCAAGGACACCGTAAGAATTTCTGGACAAGAGAAATGAAATGATCATCAACACCATCGACGCGTCACAACGCAAAGCCGCAAAAGTAGCGGGATTCGCTTTCCTGTTCGCGATAGCGATCGTGATCGTTGCGAATTATGGTATCTCCTTCCGCCTCCTGGTCCCGGGCAATGCCGTGGATACCGCGCGGAACATCATTGCGCATGAAACGCTGTTTCGCATCAACATCGCTTGCAATCTGATCTATGTCTCGACCGTGATAGTGCTGCTCGCTGCGCTCTATGTGATCCTGAAGCCCGTGGATCGGAACCTCGCCCTGGTAGCGGCGATCTGCAGGCTGGTATTTTGCTTGCTGTGGGGTTTGACGGCGCTCAACATGCTGGGCGCGTTGCGGTTGCTCGGCCATGCTGCGTACTTGCCGGTTTTCGCGACTGACCAGTTGCAGACCCTGGCAAGGCTGCACCTCGCCGCGAGCTTCGATGCCTACTATGTCGGCCTGCCGTTCTGGGCGTTGGCCTCCACGGCGTGCAGCTACCTGTGGCTCAAGTCAGGGTATATCCCGAAGCTTTTAGCCGGCTTCGGATTGATCGCGTCGCTCTGGTGCGTGTTCTGCGCTTTCGCCTTCATCGTTTTCCCCGACTTCGACGCAACGGTCAACGCGTACTGGTTCGACGTGCCGATGACCCTTTTTGAACTGGTGCTGGGTATTTGGCTGCTGTTCAAGGGATTGAGGCCGACTGCGTTGATTCAAGGCGCGCCCTCAACGAGCAACGCAGGGTGACAACATGATTCTGCAAATAAGCCCCGAGAGTTCCGCCCTGATCAGAGGCGCGGCAGCATTGGTTCTGATTCTGCATATCGGCGGCGGCAGCGTCGGAATCCTTGCCGGCGCCACGGCGTTGTTTGTTCGCAAAGGCTCGCCGCTGCATCGCCTGGCCGGAAACATCTTCTTTGTTGCGATGCTGACCATGTCCGGCATCGGCGCATGCGTGGCGCCGTTCTTGCCGGACAGGGGCTCTGCCGTCATGGGTGCGTTCACGTTCTACCTCGTCGCCAGCGCCTGGATGACGGTCCGGCGCAAGGCAGGCAGCGTAGGCGCTTTCGAGAAAGCATTGCTTTGCGTCGTTACGGTCTGCGCCATCACTGATCTGACGTTCGGTTTGCAGGCGGCGAACAGCGCAACGGGTACGCTCGACGGAAATTCCTCCGCGCTGTTTTTTGCCTTTGGTTCCGTGATGGCGTTCACTGCTGTCGCGGATCTGCGGATGATCCTGCGCGGCGGCGTTTCCGGTACGCAACGCATTGCGCGGCACGTCTGGCGCATGTGCTTCGCGCTGTTCATTGCCACAGGTTCATTCTTTCTCGGACAGCAGCAGGTCATGCCCGCGTTCATGCACGGATCACCGGTACTTGTCGCGCTCGGGATCGCGCCGTTGCCGCTGATGATCTTCTGGCTGGTCCGTGTGCGATTCACAAACCGGTTCAAGCCCGCGTTGGCGGAATAGCTGCGCACCGTAAACCGAACAACTCTCTCTGCCGACAAGTCAGCACGGAAAATCGGAGAGTTCGATTTGGATTATTCTGGCGCCATGTCCGCTACTGCCGTTTCCGCAAAGCCGCGCGGCCTGGCCTTGCTGCTGGGTTGGCGGCGCGTGCGGTTCACGCTGGGCATCTCGATTCTCATCGGCCTGCTGCTGGGTATCGGTTGGGAGTCAGGCCTGCTGTCGGTGCTGATCCGCACCGTGATGCTCGGACTGATCGCGATGCTGGCGTTTGGGACGTTCGAGCAATGGCCCAAACGACTGCCTGCCTGGTGCGCGCGTTGGGTGCTGCAGGTGCTCGGCGTGGCGCTGGTCATACCATTGAGCACGTTCGTGATCTATGTACTCTCGACCGACGCCGGTGCGCCGCCGTTCTGGGAGGTTCCGAAGCGGCTGGAGGGCTTTGCCGGGCTCAGCGTGCTCGGCGTGCTGATAGCGCCGTGGGCGGCGTTGGCGGCACTGGTACGACAGAAGGATGCGTTGGCCCGCTATCAGGCGCTGGCGTTTGACCTGGAACGCAGCGAGTTCGAGCGCCAGGCGCTCGATGCGCGCCTGCGCTTGTTGCACGCCCAGGTCGAGCCACACTTCCTGTTCAACACGCTGGCGAACGTGCGCGAGCTCGTCGATGCCGGCTCGCCGCAAGCCTCGAGCGTGCTCGCGAGTCTGATCGCTTATCTGCGCGCTGCGGTGCCGCGCCTGCAGGCGACGGCAACGACGCTGCAGCAGGAACTCGAATTGGTGCGCGCATACCTCGAAGTGATGCACATGCGCATGCCTGACCGGATACAGTTCTCGCTCGATGCGGACGCTGCCGCGCTCCCGCTATTTTGCCCGCCAATGACCTTGTTGACCTTGGTCGAGAATGCCGTGCGCCACGGCATCGATCCGAGCGAGGAGGGCGGTCGCATCGATGTTCGTGTGCGCGTGCGCGACGGGCGCTGTCACGCCGAAGTCATCGATACGGGTGTGGGTCTGCAGCGGGCCGGCGATGGGCTGGGCACTGGCCTGACGAATCTGCGCGAACGCTTGCAGTTGGCATTCGGTGGCGATGCGCAGCTGCGCCTTGCTGGGCTCGAACCGCACGGCGTCTGCGCGGAACTGGATTTTCCGGCCAGGCCGAGCACGCCATGACGGGCCGGCGTCCAACCGCGCTGATCGCCGACGACGAACCGCTGCTGCGCAAGTCGCTGGCGCGCATGCTCGCGCAAGCGTGGCCCGAGTTGAACGTGGTCGTCCAGGCACGCAACGGCCGCGAGGCGGTCGAACAGTTCGAGGCGCAGCTGCCCGACATCTGCTTTCTCGATGTGCACATGCCGGGCCTTTCGGGGGTCGAGGCGGCAAGCTTCATCGGCCGTCGCGCGCATCTGGTTTTTGTCACTGCCTACGACCAATATGCGGTGCAGGCTTTCGAGCAGGG
>Ga0207674_10005763_pt1 | contig 14692 bp, 10 predicted proteins | sample KBSCornC72_FD_184303 | JGI IMG/M metagenome (GOLD analysis project Ga0207674, IMG submission 184303) | Corn rhizosphere microbial communities from Kellogg Biological Station, Michigan, USA - KBS Corn C7-2 (SPAdes) (version 2) | ecosystem: Host-associated > Plants > Roots > Rhizosphere > Soil ... | reverse complement strand
CGCGTCCTCACTCGATGTGCGCACAGTTGGTGCGGGCGGTGGCTCCATCGCGAAGGTGCCGGAATTGACCCGCGCGCTGCGTGTCGGACCGGAAAGCGCCGGCGCGGTGCCCGGGCCGGCCGCCTACGGCAAGGGTGGAGTTGCACCGACCGTGACCGACGCGAATTCTGCGCTCGGCTATTTGCCGGGCGGTTTGCTCGGCGGCGAGATGCCGCTCGACCGGGAGGCGGCGAGGAAGGCGGTGCAGACGATCTCGGACGCGCTTGGCGTCAGCCTCGTCGAGGCGGCGCAAGGCATCATCGATATAGTGAACGAGAATATGTTCGGTGCGCTGCGGCTCGTGTCGGTGGAGCAGGGCTACGACCCGCGCGACTTCGCGCTCGTCGCATTTGGCGGCGCAGGGCCGCTGCATGCGAACGCGCTCGGCATTCTGCTCGGTTGCTGGCCAGTCATCATTCCGCCGAGTCCCGGCGTGCTCTGCGCGTATGGCGACGCCACGACGAAGGAACGCAACGAGGCCTCGCGCACGTTCATCCGGCCGTTCTCGGGCACGACGCTCGCCGAGGTGAGCGGCATGCTCGACGAGCTCAAGTCAATTGCAGCCGCAACGCTCGATGCCGAAGGCGTTCCGCGTGCTGACCAGACGGTGTCCTACCAGGTGGACGTGCGCTATCACGGGCAGGGGCTCGAGTTGCCGATCGTCATCGACATCGACAGCTTCAGGAAGGGCGGACTCGACCACCTCGCCGGCCTGTTCGACGAGACGCACAAGCGGTTGTTCACCTTTGGGCTCGACGCCGAGAAGGAAATCGTGAACCTGCGCGCCATCGTGCAAGGCAAGCCGCCGCGTGTCGAGACCGGCGAAATCGCCAAGGGCGACGCCGATCCGTCGGCCGCCAAGGTGCACGACACGACGCTGTGGGTGAGGAAGCAGGAGACAAAGGCGCCGGTCTATGCGCGCGCCAAGCTGCGCGCCGGCAACATGATCGCGGGCCCGGCCATCGTCACCGAGATGGACTCGACCACACTGATCCTCCCCGACCATGTCGGCGAGGTTCACGTCTCCGGCAACATCCTCATTCGCCCCGTCGCACGCTGATCGCAAAAGGCACGCTATGCAAAAAGCCCGCATCGTCGAGACCAACAACACGCCGTTCAAGCCGGTCGAGGTCGATCCGATCACGCTCGATATTCTCGAAAGCGCGTTGCGTAACGCGCGCTATGAAATGGACGCCGTGCTGTTCCGCACTGCGATGTCGCCCGGCATCCGCGAGCAACATGACGAATTTCCGCTGATCGCCGACCGCAAGGGGCGCATGGTGGTTGGGCAGTTCGGCTCCTTTATCGGTGGCTTTCTGCGCGCATATTCGGGTGACATCGAAGCCGGCGACATTTTTCTCGTGTCGGATCCGTACAAGTGCGAGGGGGCGATCAGCCACGCGAACGACTGGCTGATCCTGCTGCCGGTCTTCTACAAGGACGGCCGCCTCGTGGGATGGGGCGCGATGTTCGGCCACATGACCGATGTCGGCGGAAAGGTGCCGGGCAGCCTGCCGACCGATGCGACGACGATCTTCGAAGAAGGCATCACCGTGCCGCCAGTGAAGATCTACAAGAAGGGCGTGCTGCAGGATGACATCCTGACCCTCGTGCTGAACCAGTGCCGCCTGCCGCACTGGAACCGGTCGGACTTCAACGCCATCGTGGCGGCGTGCCGCACCGCCGAACGCCGCGTTATCGAAATGTGCGACCGGTTCGGCGTCGACACCTTTGTTGCCGCGCTCGAGGCCGCGCTCGAGCGCAACAAGCGCGCGATGTCGCAATTGATCCAGAAGACAATCCCGGAGGAAGAACTCGTCTTCGAGGATTACGTCTGCGACGACGGACGCGGAAACGGCCCTTACAAGCTTCGCTGCACGATGAAGCGCGTCGGCGACCGCGTCATCCTCGACTGGTCCGGCACCGACCCGCAATCGGAAAGCTCGATCAACTTCTATCTCAATGAAAACATGTTCAAGATGTTTTTCGGCATCTACATGATCATGGTTTTCGATCCTCAGATCCTGTTCAACGACGGCTTCTACGATCTGGTTGAAGTGAATATTCCGGAAGGCTCGTTGCTCAAGCCGCGCTATCCGGCGGCGCTCTCATGCCGAACGCACGCGCTCGGCCGCATCTTCGATGTTCTCGGCGGCCTGCTCGGCCAGCGCCAGCCTGAATTTCTCTGCGCCGCCGGCTTCTCGTCGTCGCCGCACCTCATGTATTCGGGTTACACCAAGAGTGGCGAGTGGTATCAGCTCTTTCAGATCGGCTTCGGCGGCATTCCCGGCCGTCCGTTCGGTGACGGACCCGATGGGCACTCGCTTTGGCCGTCCTTCACCAACGTACCGAACGAGTTTCTCGAGGCTTATTTTCCGCTTCGCATCGAGCGCTACGAGACCGTCGCCGATTCCGGCGGAGCGGGCGCGTTCCGCGGCGGCAACGGCATCGAGATCGTTTATCGCTTCCTCGAGACCGGCGAAATCTCGATCCACGACGATCGCTGGTTCACGTATCCGTGGGGGGTGAACGGCGGACTGCCGGGTGGGCGCAGCCGCAAGCTGATGGTGCGCACCGACGGCACCAAGGAGATGCTTCCATCGAAGTGCGATCGCGTGAAGGTCAACGCGGGCGATCTGTTGCACTACATCACCTGGGGCGGCGGCGGATGGGGAGATCCGCTGACACGCGATCCGGCGTTGGTCGCCAAGGAAGTCGGGCGCGGGCTGGTGACACGCACGGGCGCGAAGAAATATGGCGTGGTCCTCAACACCAAGGGTGCGGTCGACTCTGCGGCGACCAAAAAGCTGCGCGCCAGCATGGCCAAGAAGCGCGGCAAGCTGCAAGTCTTCGACTTCGGGGGTTCGATCGCCGCGCTGCGCAAGGCCTGCAAGAAGGAGACAGGGCTGCCGGCACCTGAGCAGCCGCTCTTCCAGTTCCCGATTGCAGCGGAGTAAGAGATGCCGGACGCGCTCGGGTGGCGGAAGAAGTTCGCCGTACTGGTCCCGTCGACCAACACGTCGGTGCGGCGGGAATTCGACTCAATGAGGCCGACTGGTGTGACCCATCACATCGACAAAGTGTCCGGATGGGGACCGCTTCTGGAGGTTCATTGAGGGTCCCGTTCATCCCGCGTGCTCTTGTATGATGCGCGAATCAATTGCCCGGGGCGCTGTTCCGGCGACGTCTCGGCGAACTCGGCAAGGCGACAGGGCGGTCTCATGGCAGCAGCAGTGGAGAAGGCATACGCGGCCATCCGGGAAGGCATTATGGATGGGACGTATCCCGGCGGCGCGCATCTGAAAGCCGAGGACCTCGCGGTCGCGATCGGCGTCAGCCGTACGCCGGTGCGTGAGGCGCTGCGCCGTCTGCATGCCGAGGGCTTGGTCGATTTCGTCGCGAACCGTGGCGCATATGTCTTGACGTGGGACCGGTCGGACGTCGAGGAGGTGTTCGGGCTGCGAATGATTCTGGAAAGCTTCGCCGCCGAGCGTGCCGCAACGCAGCGGACGCCGGAGCAGCTCGCGACATTACGCAGCCTCGCCGAGCGGATGACCGTGGCAGCTCGTGAACGTCCGCCGCACTTTCTCGAGCTGATTGCCGACCTCAACATGCAGTTTCACAAGCTCATCCATGTTGCGTCCGGCATCAGACGCCTGTCGCCAATCCTGAAGACGGTGATCCAGATTCCTTTGACCATGCGAACGTTCAATCGTTACAGCAACGAAGACCTCGAGCGCAGCATGGCGCATCATCGAGAACTCGTTGCCGCGCTGGAGGCGCGCGATAGCGGCTGGGCGGCGGCCGTCATGCGCAGCCACATTGTCGCGGCGCATCATGTGTTTCTTGGAAGCGAAGTCGCAATGCGGCCCGCGAACGATGCCGCGTAGCGCGAGCCAGCGCCGATCTACATTGTCTGCTGCGCCGGGGCTGCAGGCGATCTACGCGATCAGATACTCCCTTTGCATCTCCGCATCTGACGCGAGTTGCTCCATCGAACCCGTGAAGCGCACGCGACCTTTTTCAATGATCGTCGCCTGATCGGCGATCAGCTTGGCGAAATACAGGTTCTGCTCCGAGACCAGAATCGTCAGACCCTCCTTCTTCAAGGAACGGATTGTCTCGGCCATCTGCTCGACGATCTTGGGCGCGAGCCCCTCTGACGGCTCGTCGAGCAGGACGAGCGTCGGGTTTCCCATGAGAGTCCGCGCAATCGCAAGCATCTGCTGCTCGCCGCCGCTCATGCGGCCGCCCGGGCGGTCCCGCATCGAGGCGAGGTTCGGAAAGATCTCGAACAGGCGTTCCGCCGTCCACGTAGGCACATTCTCGCGCGGGGGCCGCAGGCCAACCTGAAGATTTTCGAGCACGGTCAGCTCGGAGAAAATGCGCCGGTCTTCCGGCACGTAGCCAAGACCCATCCTGCTGATCTCATAAGTGGGCTTTGTCTCGATGCGAACGCCCTCGAACGTGATCTCTCCCGCCGCCGGAGAAACGAGACCGATGATGGACTTCATCGTCGTTGATTTCCCGGCGCCATTACGTCCGAGCAGCGCCATGACCGTGCCGCGGCGGATCTGTAGCGCGACATCGAACAGGATATGCGCGCGGCCATAGAAGGCGTTGAGGCCCGTCACTGAGAGCAGACTGTCGGTCATCAATGATACATCGCGCCTGAGCCCAGATACACGTCGCGCACCTGCGGGTCATTGCGCACGGCCGCAGGCGCGCCGCGTGCGATGATCCGTCCGCGATTGAGCACGATGATGCTGTCTGCATGCGTGAAAACGACGTCCATGTCGTGCTCGGTAAAGAGAACTGCAACCGAACGCTCGCGAGCAATCCCTACTGTGAGGCGCATCAGCTCGGTACGTTCCTTGGGCGCCATTCCAGCAGTGGGTTCGTCCATCAGTAAAAGCTTCGGCTGGTTTGCGAGTGCTACCGCAAGCTCGACGCGTTTCAGGTCACCATAAGCAAGCACTCCGCATCCGCGCTCTGCCTGGCCGGCCATGCCGACACGCTCGAGCAGCGCCCTGGCTTCGTCCAGATAGAGCGATCCGACGCGTGGCCAGAATGAGAGCAGCCTGCGGTGATGCGAGAGCAGCGCCATCTGCACATTCTCAATCACGGTCATCGAGCCGTAGGTCTGCGTGATCTGGAACGTGCGGCCGACACCGCGGCGCCAGACATCGCGCGGCAGAAGTCCCGTGATATCCTGCCCGGCAAACATGATGCGTCCGGCGTCCGGCCGGAGCTGGCCGTTGAGCATGTTGAAGCAAGTCGTCTTTCCCGCGCCGTTCGGGCCGATCAGGGCCAGTAGTTCGCCGGCCGCGACCTCAAAGTCGACTGAATCGACGGCGCGCACGCCGCCGAACGCTTTCGAGATGCCTGAAACGGCAAGGACGGTCATCTCGCGTCCCTCATGACTTGGGAACGCCAGCCTCAGCCGGCAGAAGCACTGCCGACGGGGGTGTCGCCGGGCGCCGCCACTTGCGTACATCCTCGATCAAGCCGCTGACGCCACGCGGCATGAACAGTGCAATGGCGATCAGGATCGCGCCAACGATCATGTTCCAATGGTAGATGTGGGTCTGGAGCGTGGTTTTCAGCGCGCGATAGATGATCGCGCCTACAATCGGACCATTGAGTGACTGCAGGCCGCCGAGCAGTGCCATCACGAACGCATCGAACGATGTCGAGATATCGACGTAGGATGGGAACGCGCTGCCTTTCAGGTACAGCATGAGGCCACCGGCGATGCCGCTCAGAACGCCCGAGATGACGAACGCAACCCATTTCTGGCGCACGATCTTGATTCCAGTCGCTTCTGATCGAAGCTCGGAGTCGCGCCCCGCGCGCAGGCTGTAGCCGAATGGCGCAAACACAACGCGGCGCATGAGCAGGATGCCGCCGACAGAGATCGCAAGACACAGCAGATAGAAGAAGCGTTTGTCGCTCGCCCACCCCTCGGTCCAGATGCCGAGGATGCCGAGTTCACCGTTTGTCAGCTCGAACCATTGGAACGCCACTGACCAGAGAATCTGCGAGAAGGCGAGGGTGAGCATTGCGAAATAGATGCCCGAGGAGCGCACGGCGAACCAGCCGAGCAGCGCGGCGCTCAGCCCCGCGGCGAGCGGCGCCACAAGAAGCCCGGTCACCATGCTGATGCCGTAGTACTTGAACAGAAGCGCCGGCACGTAGAGACCAATGCCGAAGAATGCCGCCTGGCCGAACGAGACCATGCCGCCCGGGCCAGCCATGAAGTAGAAGCTCCAGGCAAAAAGCACGAGAATGACGGTTTCGGTGAGAACGTCGAGGGCATATTCGCTGACGAAGAACGGCGCGACCGCCAGAACACCGATCAGCACCATCCAGGCAAAACGCGCGCGCGAACCCGCTGGGCGCATGACCGCCTCCACGCTCGACGGGTCTTCCCAACTAGCGCCCGTGTTCTTCCCGAAGAAGCCTTTAGGACGGACGACGAGCACGATTGCCATCACGATGAAAACAAGCGCGAGCGTAACTTGGGGCAGCAGAATTGTACCCGCCGCCGTCAGAATCCCGACAATGAGTGAGGCGAGGAAGCAGCCGAGTATGCTGCCCATGCCGCCGATGACCACGACCGCAAAGGCGTCGATGATGACAGTGATGTCCATGCCGAGGCTCGCCGGCACGCGCAGGGTGTCCAGGGCACCCCCGAGGCCAGCGAGAACCGCGCTGAGCAGAAATACGCCGGTAAATAGCCATTTCTGATCGACGCCGAGCGCCGCGACCATCTCGCGGTCCTGCGTGGCAGCGCGAAGCAGAATGCCCCAGCGCGTACGATGGAACAGGTACAACAGGAGCAGCAGAATCAGGACGCTCGCCCCGATGATCACCCAGTAGTAGTCGAGGAATGGTCTGCCGAAGACGCGGATCATTCCGGACAGGCCCGGCACGCGCGGTGGGAAAAGCTCCTGCGGCCCCCAGATCAGAAGCGAGAGATCGCGCAGGATCAGAAAAACACCGAAGGTGGCGATGAGCTGAAGGTGATGCGGCGCATGGTAGAGACGCCGCAGGATCGTCATTTCGAGCAGCAGCCCGAGAATGCCGACGGCGATCGCCGCAATCGCCGCCGCAAGGAAGAACCACATGATGCCGGCCGGCAGAACACGCATGACCGACCAGCAGACATAGGCGCCCACCATGTAGAGCGAGCCGTGGGCGAAGTTCGAGATACGCGAGACACCGAACACGATCGAGAGTCCGGACGCGACGATGAACAGGGTCGATGCGATCACCAGCCCGTTGATAAGGATGGTGACGATCTCGGCGAACCCTAACGGCATCGCTTCTCAGTCCCTCGCGCAGCCTGGTGTTGCCTGACGCCCTCTTCGGCGGCTCAGGGTGCCGAACTCAGTCGTTGGCACCCGCCGGGCGTTTCGCACGACCTTCCTGTTCGGTCGGCAGCAGCTCCTTGCCGTCAACCCAGGTCCATTCGGTCATGATGCCCTTGCCGTTCTTGATGGCGAGCTTGCCGAGCCAGGAGCCGAGCGTCGCCTGATGGTCCGCGGCGCGCATGCTGACCTTGCCGACAGGGGTGTCGAACTCAACGCCGCGCAGCGCGTCGATCATCTTCTCGGTGTCGGTTGAGCCCGCTCGTGTGATTCCCGCCGCAATCGCCTTGATTGTCGTGTAGCCGATCAGGGCGCCGAACTTCGGGACCGCCTTGAAGCGCGCCTCGAAGTCCTTGACGAATTTTGCGTGCGCCGGACGATTGTCTTCGGTCGGCGGATAGCCGGTAACCCACCAGCCAACCGGCGTGTCCTCGCCGAGCGGGTCGAGATATTCAGGTTCGCCCGAGAGCACGCTTACGACCTCCAGCTTCTCGAAGAAGCCGCGCGTCTTGCCTTCACGCGCGAAGGCCAACAGGTCGGGGCCAAACGTCCCATTGAGCAGGCATTCCGGCTTCATGCGCTCGATGGCGTCAATCGCGACGCCGGGGTTGAGTTTCTGATTTGGCACTGTCAGCTCACCAACCCACTCGAAGTCTTTCCGCCGCTCGGTCATCATCGCGCGGAAATCCTTGAACAGATCGGTAATCGCCTCGTTGATCGGACCAAGCCCGGCCCAGCGCTTGCATTTCATCGCTTCGGCCTTGCCGACCAGCATTTTGGTCAGCATCAACATCGGATTGCGGACGCGGAAGACGTAGCGGCTGCCTTTTTCCCATGTGAGCTGGTTGGTCAGCGCCTCCGCGGCAACGAACAGCACCTTCTTCTGCTGGGCGTAGTTCGCGACCGCCAGCGCGATCGGAGACAGGAACGTACCGGCGAGCAGGTCGACCTTCTGGTTCAGCACCAGTTCGTTCGCGAGCCGCACGGCGTCAGCCGGGGAGAAGTTGTCGTCACGAAACAGAATTTCGAGCTTGCGGCCGAGAACGCCGCCGGACGCATTGATCTCCTCGACCGCCATGTTGAGGCCATCGCGGTAGGAGTGCGTGAACGCCGCGGCCGGACCCGTATAGCTATTGATCTCGCCGATGCGAATCGGCGGCTTGTCTTGCGCGGCAACGGGGCCAGCGAGAAGAGCGCCTGCCAACGCGGTCGCGACGATAAACGAAGTGCGAAGGCGCATCACGAGTTCTCCTGTCATTGAATTGGCCACGTAACGACGGCCGGCCGAATGCCGGTCGCGAGAAGGACGAGATCCTGGGAGTGAAACGGGAAACTCGACGGCGCGACGACCGCGCCGGCAATTTTCGGCAGGAGAGGCAGCGCTGTCATTACGGCCAACACTCATGCGCAAGATGACCGAGCTCGATTTGCACCCATCAACAGCCGGGACTGGTAAGCTCCCATAGGACAGAAGCGTAACCGCGTTCCGGGCATTGCTCAAGAAAAATGCTAAGTGTACGTTGCTTTTTTTCTGAGCCACTTTTGGCGGTGTTTCGATGCGGTTTGCCTTGTTTGCCACCGAGGACCGAGCGCCGCTGCTGCGGAATGCGTCACGCCGAAAGTTCACCTCATATCAACAGGACACCTCAACATGTATCGGCTGACGCTTGGACGCTCCGGCCAAACCGTTTCGGCACTCGGGCTTGGATGCGTTGGCATGTCGCAGGCCTATGGCCCCGCCGACGAAAGCCAGTCGATGGAGACGATGCAATGCGCGCTTGATCAAGGCATCGGCCTCTTCGATACGTCCGACCTCTACGGCGTTGGCCACAATGAGGAATTGATCGGGCGCTTCCTGAAAAAGGCAGGCCGTCAGCGTGTTTTTCTCGCGACCAAGTTCGGGAGCATCCCGGCAGGCGCGGATGGAATGCCTGGCGTCGATAATTCTCCAGAGCACATCCAGAAGGCGTGCGACGCCTCGCTGAAGCGGCTCGGTATCGAGGTCATTGATCTCTACTACATGCATCGGCGCGATCCGAAGGTCCCGATGGCCGAGTCGGTCGGTGCGATGGCGCGTCTCGTCGAGGCCGGCAAGGTCCGCTTCCTCGGGTTGTCGGAGGTGTCGGCAGCCACGTTGCGGCAGGCGCATGCGGTCCATCCGATCGCTGCGCTGCAAAGTGAGTATTCGCTCTGGTTCCGCGATCCCGAGGACGACGTGCTTCCCGCCTGCCGCGAGCTCGGGATCTCCTTCGTACCGTTCAGCCCGCTGGGGCGCGCCTTTCTCACCGGCACGGTGCCGGCCGGCGACTTCGGCTCCAAGGACATTCGCGCGAGCCTGCCGCGATTCAAAGGTGACGCCGCCGAGCATAACCGGCGTCTGGTCGATCAACTCGTGGCGTTTGCGAAGGAGCGTGGCGCGACTGCGGCGCAGATCGCGCTCGCGTGGCTTCTGTCGAAGAACGACGACGGAAAGAGCTCTGTCATTCCGATCCCCGGTACCAAACGCATCAAGTATCTGATCGAGAATGCGGCAGCCGCAAACGTGAAGCTCTCCGCACAGGACATCGCGTATCTCGAAACTCTGTTCGCGCGCGATGCCGTGCAGGGCGACCGCTATTCGCCGATCGAGGCTGCGCGCGCCGGAACCTAGGTCACATCGTGGGTCCGCGTGCCGAAGACGTCGTGTTGCGCAGCGTACTGATCGCTTCCTCGAGATTGCGCCATTCGGGCCGAGACGGCGCGAAACGTTGCCGCGCGTAACGCGCGAGATCAACGATCTGGCGGTCGTCGAGCGTGTTGCGGAACCCCGGCATGGCGCCGTGCGTGGACTCCTTGATGCCCTCGATCACGACGCGCAGGAAGTTGTCCGGTCGGTCGGCATGCAAATTGGTGTTGAGGCCGAGCGGCGGGCCAGCATTCACGATGAGGCCGCCGCCCGGTTCGTGACACACGCCACATGCACCTTGATAGAGCCGCGCAGCCGCGCTGGTCGCCGGATGACGCGCGGGCGCCGTCGACGCGACAACCTGCTGGCGCCGCGCCTCGAGCTCAGGCTGCGCGATCGGCGCGTTGAGGCTCGCGAGGTAGATTGCCATCGCGCGGATGTCGCTATCGGGCAGCGCTTTTAGCTGTTGCACCACGGACGCCATCGGACCAGCCGCGGTCCCGTGATCCGGCGCTGCACCGGTCCGCAGATATGCGAAGAATGCGCCCTCAGTCCACGGAAGAGGCGCCAGCGACAGCTTTGTCAGCGCGGGTGCCTCCCAGCCTTCTGCGACGCCGCCGGCGAGATACGCGACCCCTTGCCGTTCTGCGCCGAGCAGATTGCGCGGCGTGTGGCATGCACCGCAATGACCGAGCCCATCGACAAGGTAGCGGCCTCTATTCCACTCGGCCGAATGCGCCGTGTCCGGCGCGAGCGCGGTGCTGCGATTGAATAGCGCGTTCCACACGCTCATCAGCGGGCGAATGTTGAACGGAAAAGCCAGCGTGGATTCGGCGTTGAACTGCTTCACGGCAGGTTGGGTCATCAGGTAGGCGTAGAGCGACTGAAGGTCCTCTTCGCTCGCCTTGGTGAAACTCGGATACGGGAATGCCGGGTAGAGGTTGCGGCCATCGCGATGGATGCCCTGACGCATTGCGCGCTCAAAGGCCGGATAGGACCATGCTCCGATGCCGGTTTCCACGTCAGGCGTGATGTTGGTCGCGATCACGGTGCCGAACGGCGTAGGCAGCCGCAGCCCTCCCGCATAGGCAGCTCCGCCCGGCACCGTGTGACACACCGCGCAGGCGCCAAGCGCCGCGAGCAGGCGCCCCTTCTCGATCGTTGAGGCCGAATATGTCGCCGGATCGGGGCGCGCGATCGGTGCGATAGCGGAATGGATCGGCAGCGCAACGGTGCCCAGTCCGAGCATGCCGACGAGCATGGCGGCGATCGATCCGAGCGAGGGGAATCGGCGGCGCGGCTCCGTCCCGTGCGGCTCCGCTACCGGCTTGCCGAGGCCCGCAAGCACGCGCTCGGGCGTGAGCGGGAGTTCGCGAAAGCGAACGCCCGTCGCATCGTAGACAGCGTTCACGATCGCTGCGGCGCTTGGGACGGTGGCAGATTCGCCGGCGCCCATCGGCGGCTCGTGCTGACGGTCCATCAGCACGACATCGATAGCCGGAAGCTCGGGGAACGTCAGAATCGGATATGCGCCCCAGTCGCGCGCCGCGACCGCCGTCGTCTCGCTGAAGCGCACTTCCTCCTTGAGTACACGGCTGGTCGACTGCACGATGTTGCCGTGCAGTTGATGGCGCACGCCGGCCGGATTGATCATCATGCCGGTATCCTGGCCGACGACCACGCGTGTGACGTTGACCTCGCCGGTCGCGCGATTGACCGCGACTTCGGCGACCCACGCCGACCATGCGGCTCCCACGCCTGGCCAGTTGCCGTGGACATAGCGCGCCTGCGCGATGCCACGGCCGCGGACGATGTCGGCGCCCGGATCTTGCGGCTTTGGCCCGGCACGATGCTCCCATCCGGCGCGCTCGGCCGTGGCCCTGGTCAGTTCGGCGGCGCGCAGATCGTTGATATGACGCAGACGGAATTCGACTGGGTCCGCGCCGGCTTCAACTGCAAGCTCGTCGATGAAGCTTTCATGGGCGAAAACATTCGGCAGCGCCGACACGCCACGAAACCACGACGCGCGCGCGATCGGCGGCATGTCATGGACCGTCACTCTGATATTCTCGTAATTGTAAGAGGGCCGGGCGGTACGATCGCCGATGGGACGCACCTCGGGCACCGGCGAGATGCGGCTCGTCAGCAGCAGTGCGAGTGTTGGAGAAAAGTTCGTCGGATAGCGGGACTGGAAATCGTACGCCGCGAGCGACCCGTCCTCGCCCAGCGCACCGGACACGTCGACGAGTTGACCCGAGCCCTTCGGTTCCCACAAATGCTCCTGCTCACGTGTGAGCTGCACACGCACCGGCTTGCCGACGGCGCGTGACAGCAGAACTGCGTCGGCCACGACGTCATCGGCGCAATTGCGCCCATAGCAGCCCGCCGCTTCCAGTCGGATCACTTCGATCGTGCTTTCCGGCACCCCGGTCAGCTTCGCGAGGTCGGCGCGCAGCGGGTATGGGTTCTGCGTGCCCGCCCACACCGTGATGCCATCCGCCCGCACATCGGCCACGCCGCACGACGGGCCGATCGAGCCGTGCAACTGGTAAGGCCAGAGATAGGTGCGATCGAAGCGCTTCTGCGCGGTCGCCAGCGCTGCGTCGACATTGCCCTCATCCACAAGCTTTCGCGATGTCGACGGGTTGCTGCGGATCGCGTTCTCCAGATCGCCGAGACTCGGTCCGAAGGTCCACGGCTTCCAGCGCACATCGAGGCGCGCGGCGGCTTCCGCCGCATACTCTTCTCGTTCGGCGACGATACCGACGAAATCACCTTCGACAACGACGGCAACGATGCCAGGAATGTCCGCGATGGACTGGCGGTCGACCGACTCAAGGCACCGTCCGATGAACTCACCGACATCGAGGCCCGAATACGGCGGACGCACGACACGGCCATGCAGCATGCCGGGTACGCGCACGTCGTGTACGTAGATGAAGGTGCCCGCGGCCTTGGCGGGAATATCGGTGCGATCCACCGACTGGCCCACGACGCGGTGCTTGCTGACCGGCTTCGGTGTCACATGGGGGTCGAGTAGCAGATGGATGCGCTGATTGCGCAGCAGGCTCGCATAGTCCACTGACTTCTCCGGAGCGCCGCGCACGCGCGCGATGCCGTCCTCGATCGCCAGGTCTTCGATGGCGCAATTGAGCGCGGCCGCGGCCAGCCGCGCTATTTCCTGCCGCGCCTGCGCGGCCGCGAGCCGCAACGGCACGGCCGTGATCTGGATCGTCTCGCTCGCAACGGTCGGACCCTGGTTCGGCGTGTTGTCGGTATCGCCGAGCACCACGTCGACTGCGTCGAACGGAACGTCCAGCTCTTCGGCAACGATCTGTGCGAGCGCCGTGCCGATGCCCGTTCCGAGATCGACGTGGCCATTGAATGCGTAGACGCCGCCGTCGTCGGTGAGCGAGACGTAGACATCGAGCGCGTCCTCCGGAGGCGCCCCCTGAACGGCATTCGGCTTCCCGGCAACAACAGCAAGCACGCCGCTGCGCTTGAGCAGCTCGCGGCGGGCTGGAACGGGATTCCTCATCGGACCGCCTCTGCGGTCTTGTTTCTTTCGACAGCAAGCATCACGGCGCGCAGGATCTCGACGTGAGCTCCGCAGCGGCAGAGATTGTATCGAAGCTCGGTGCACACCTGAGATTCATCAGGCGTCGGATTGCGGTCGAGCAGCGCTTTCACGGTCATGATCATGCCGTTCAGACAGTAACCGCATTGCGCCGCCTGCGCCTCAATGAACGCTTGCTGTATCGGGTGCGGCGCCTGCTCAGTGCCGAGACCCTCGAGCGTGATGATTTCGCTATTCTGCGCAAGGCTGAGCGGCAGCGCGCAACTGCGCGCCGCGATTCCGTCCATGAGCACCGTGCACGCCCCGCACTCGCCGAGCCCACAGCCATACTTCGGACCGTTGAGGCCAAGATCGTTGCGGAGCAGATAGAGAAGCGGCGTTGTGCCTTCGGCTTCGACCCAGTGCTCGCGGCCGTTGACGTGCAATCGGTGTCGGGTCAATCGCCGCGATGCCATGCGATGCTACCTCGCCAACAGATCCCGGATCGCGGCGTCGAAAAAAGCGATATCGCGCGGATCGGTTCCGGGCGCGGCGGCGCGATGGCCCCAAACCGACTCCAGAACGCGCAGCTCCGCATTCGCCATGTGCGACACTTCGATTTCGCTGTCTTCCGGCGGAAAGTAGAGATCGGTTCGCGACGGCATCACGATCGCGCGCGCCTTGATGGCGCGCAACGCGGCGGGGAAATCCTTCTTGTAGATGTCGTTGTCGCTGATGTCCGCGCGCTCCCAGGTGCGCACCTGCGCGAGGAAGTCATTCACATCGCGCGGCGGCGCCGGTACCTTGCGGTTGATGAAGTCCTCGGCGGTGGCGCAGCCCTGCTGGCCGTACAGCCCTTGGCGATACCAGGTCTGCGACAGACCCCAGCTGTCGAAAATGAGACGCATGCGTTCGAGCGCCAGCGTCGGCTGGGTGGTGTACTCGCCCTGCTGCCAGGCGGGATCGGACGTCAACGCCATCCGGACATTCTGCAGGAACACGAAATTATGCGGCGAGGTGCGCGCTGACCCCGCGAGCGGCAGGATGCGCTCCACCTTC
>Ga0207674_10005762_pt1 | contig 14694 bp, 18 predicted proteins | sample KBSCornC72_FD_184303 | JGI IMG/M metagenome (GOLD analysis project Ga0207674, IMG submission 184303) | Corn rhizosphere microbial communities from Kellogg Biological Station, Michigan, USA - KBS Corn C7-2 (SPAdes) (version 2) | ecosystem: Host-associated > Plants > Roots > Rhizosphere > Soil ... | reverse complement strand
GGCGATCAGCCGCCAGATCGCCGACTCGGTCGATCTCATCGTCCAGGTCAAGCGCCTCCGCGACGGCTCGCGCCGCACCACCAACATCACCGAGGTGATCGGGATGGAGGGCGACGTGATCGTCACCCAGGAGCTGTTCAAGTTCGAGTATCTCGACGAGACCGCCGACGGCAAGATCATCGGCGAATATCGCTCGATGGGCCTGCGCCCCTACACGCTGGAGAAAGCCAAGCAGTTCGGCTTCGACCAGCCGTATCTGGAGGCCTGCCTCTAAACACTCGCTTGCCGCGGCCGAACGCGGCCGTTAGCCTCGGCCCGTGGCGGACCACGGAAGTCGCGTAGCCCGGCGTTAGGCCGCGCGCCGCAGCGGGCGCTCGGAGGCGCAGGCGAGGCCCTCGAGGAAGCGGTCGGTGCAATTGTCCCACGAATAGTGGCGAGCCTCGGCGGCGGCGGCAGCGCGGTCGGCGGTCAGGGCCCGGGTCACCGCCCGCGCCAGATCCTCGTCGAGCGCGCCGATCCGCTTCGTGCCGCCGTGGATTCCGCGGCCGTGGGCGGCGAGGATGTCGATCGGCCCGGCGACCGGGTAAGCCGCGACCGGCAGCCCGCACGCCAGCGCTTCGATATTGACCAGTCCGAAGGTGTCGGTGCGGCTGGGGAAGACGAACACGTCGGCCGAGGTGTAGGTCGAGGCCAGCTCGGCGCCATGCTTCGGGCCGAGGAACCGGACCTCGGGATATTTCGCCTTCAAGGCCTCGAGCGCCGGCCCGCCCCCGACCACGACCTTGCTGCCGGCGACCGCGAGGTCGAGGAACGCTTCGATATTCTTCTCGACTGCGACCCGGCCGACGTTGAGCAGGATCGGCCGCGGCAGGTCGGCCATCTCCGGGTGCAGCGGAACCGACGGGTTGAACTGCTCGAGGTCGACCCCGCGCGGCCAGTGGTGGGTGTGCAAAAGCCCATTGACCTGCAGCTCAGCGGCGAGCGTCGGGGTCGCGGTGAAAGTCCGGTCGGCCGCGCCGTGGAAGCGGCGCATCACCTTCCAGATCCACTCGGCCGGGATGCCGGTGCGGATTGAGACATAATCGGGGAAGCGAGTGTGAAAGGCGGTGGTGAAATGCTGGTCGCGCCTGACGCACCAGTTGCGCACCGCCCAGCCGATCGGGCCCTCGGTCGAGACGTGGATGCGATCCGGGCGTATGGCGTCGAGCAACCGCCCGACCGCCCGGCCGCAGCCGAGCGCGAGCCGGATCTCGGGATAGGTCGGGCACGGGATGGTCCGGAACCGGCTCGGGTCGATCACCTCGACCTCATGGCCGCCGCGGCTCAGGCAATCGACCGTCATCGCCAGCGAGCGAACCACTCCGTTGACCTGCGGGTGCCACGCGTCGGTGGCGAGGACGATCCTCACGCGGCCTGCCGTTCCGCGCCCGCCCTGGCCCGGGCCCGCTCGGCTTCGGCGCGCTTGCGCTCGGCCCAGTCGATGATCTCCATCCGCCCGTCGCCATGCTCGACCAGCGCGGTGCAGCTCTCCACCCAGTCGCCGTCATTGTAATAAGTGACGCTGCCAATCTGGCGGATCTCGGCGCTGTGGATGTGGCCGCAGACGACCCCGTCGGCGCCGCGCTCGTGCGCCGCGTGGGCGACCACGTCCTCGAAGCTGGAAATGAACTGGACCGCGTTCTTGACCTTCTTCTTGAGGTGCGCGGCGAGCGACCAGTAAGGCAGGCCGCGCTTGCGCCGGACCCAGTTGAGGATCGCGTTCGACTTCAGCAGCAGGGTGTAGGCGCTGTCCCCGAGGAAGGCGAGCCACCTGGCGTAGAGCACGACCCCGTCGAACTCGTCGCCGTGGAGGATCAGCAGCTTGCGCCCGTCGGCGGTAACGTGGATCGCCTCGCCGACCAGCTCGATCCCGCCCAAATTGAGGCCGGTGAAGTCGCGGAACGCCTCGTCGTGATTGCCGGGGACGTAAATCACGCGCGTGCCGTGCTTGGCCTTCTTGAGCACGCAGCGCACGATGTCGTTGTGCCGGGTCGGCCAGTACCAGCCCTTGCGCAGCTGCCAGCCGTCGACGATGTCGCCGACCAGGTAGAGCGTCTCGCAGTCGACCGACTTCAGGAAGTCGAGCAGCAGCTCGGCATTGCACCCGGGGGTGCCGAGGTGGGTGTCGGAAATCCACGCCGTGCGCACCGCCAGGCGCGGCCGCTGCGGCTCAAAGTGCATCGGCTCGTCGATCCACTCGGCACTCGCGGCTTGCGCCGCTTCCCGGGCCGCAGCCAGCCTGCGCCCGTCGATCTTTGGTCCGGCCATTGAAGCCCTCCCGTCCGCGCCCGCATTGTCCGTTAGCGGACAGACGGTTCGATGACGGATTTGCGAAGATTCAATGACATCGCTCGACGTTGCACGAGCGCAACGACACCGCCGCCGGTCGAGCCGGCGTTGACTTCCCCGACCGGGCGTTCAATTTTCCGGCAGGAGCAAGGGGGATGGCCATGCCGCTCGCACTTCTGATCGCCGCACTCGCCGCCGCGCCTGCCGATGCGCCGCCGGCCGCCGCACCGCCCAAGCCGATGCTGATCTGCCGCGCGAGCGAGCGCGAGACCGGCAGCCGCATCCGCCACGGCCGCAAGTGCAAGACCGCCGAGGAATGGGCGATCGCAGACGCCGAGCGCGACCGCAAGCCGGCCAACCTGCGCGTCACCGAAGGCCAGAGTATCCCCACCGGCCTGCCCGGCTCGCCGCACTAACCGGCGCCCCGCACCCTCCTGGCTCGGTCAGGGGATCTTGAACGAGCGATCGAGCGAGAGCTTGCCGCCGCCGAGCGCGATCAGCGGCAGCAGCAGTCCGGCCCAGCTAAGGTGCGTCGGCCACGCGTCGGGATAGACGAAGATCTCGATCACCGCAGTCATCACGAGCAGGCCCGCGGCCGAGATACGGGTGAACAGCCCGAGGGTCAGGAGGATCGGCAACAGATGCTCGGCAGTCGTTGCGGCATAGGCGGCCGGCACCGGCGGGATGAACGGCAGATGGTAATCGGAGCGGAACAGCTCGAACGCGCTGTCGTCGATCGTCAGCCAGCTGCCCTCGACGATCTTGGTCCGGCCCGACATGAAAAAGACGGCGGCGATGCCGAGGCGCTGGACGAGCAGGAGCAGGTCGAGCGGAAACAGCTTGCCGACGATTCGCGCCAGAAGATCGAAGGGTGCACGCCAGTTGAAGGCGGAAGTCGTCGCAATCATGCTTAGCTCCTGTGAGAAGTTGCGGCGAAAGCGCCGGCGTTGACGAGGGACGCGAACAGCGAACCGATGTCGGTCTCGAGATAGAGGCCGGCGGTAGCGATGGCGGCGGCGCCGACGCTTTCGCCGAGGCGGATGCCGAAGAGGAGCCGATGGCCTGCCTTGTCGAGCCGGGCGGGCTGGACTTGGAGCCTGGGCCGGGTGAGCAGGACGCCTTCGGCCTTCCATTCGAAGTCGAGCGTCCCCAGAGTCTCCGCGCGATGCGCAAGCCAGATGCTCATCGCCGGTGCGGTCAGCCAGGAGAAACGGGTTGCGGGATGAAGCTCCAAACGGAGCGCATTCCAGTCCGCGCGGCCCTTGAGCCAGTTCATGTCCATCGCTTCAGCGTCGGCCGCGAACAGGGTCTCGATGTGCAGCCGTTCGATGCGCGCGACATCCGACAGGTAAGGCAGCTCGCGGAACCAGGCCTGTTGCTGGAGCCAGTCGGGGAAGCGGGCGCCGTACAGCGCGAGCATCGGGCTGCGCGGCGGACATTGGCTCGCGTGCTCGGCCGCGACCGCCTCGAACATGTCGTCGCCGAGGATCTGCGCGACGACCGGGTAATTGGCGCGAAGCGCGTCGACGCAGCCGCTGAGCACCGTGTTGCGGTAGACCCGCATCGCCCCCGTCGCGGGCTCGCCGATCGCCGCCGCGAAGTCTCGCTGGAACTCAAGCAGCAAGCGCCAGGCTCCCGTCGAGGACGCGTTGCGCGCGCCGGCACTCGGCGAGGAGCTCGGCAAAGGGTGGCACATTGCCGTCGCGCTCGATCAGCGTCGGCCGGGCGCCAATTCTCTCGACGAAAACTTCGTAGAGCGCCCAAACCCGGTCGCTGACCGGCTGGTCGTGACTGTCGATCAGCAGCGTGCCTTCAGCGTCCGCGCTGTGGCCGGCGAGGTGGATTTCGCCGACAAGCTTGGCCGGGATCGCCTCGAGCCAGGCCGCGGGGTCGTAGCCGAGATTGTGCGCGCCGACCGCGACATTGTTGACGTCGATCAGTAGCCGGCAGCCGCTGCGGCGCGCCAGCTCCGACAGGAAGCTGGTCTCGCTCCACTGGTGATCGCTGAGCGAAAGGTAGTGGGTGGGATTTTCGATCAGGATCGAGCGGCCGAGCGTGTCCTGGACCCGATCGATGTTTTCGGCCAGCCGCGCGAGCACTTCGTTGGTTCGCGGGACGGGAAGCAAATCGGGAAAGCAGCGGCCGTCGAGCCGCGACCAGGCGAGGTGCTCGGAGACGAGCTCGGGCTCGTACCGGTCGACGAGGCGCTTGAGCCTGGCAAGATGATCGGGGTCGGGCGGTGCGGCACCGGCCAGGGACAGGCCGACGCCGTGGAGCGAAAGAGGGCGCTCGCTCCGAACCGCTTCGAGCATAGCGAGGCGCGGACCGCCATCGACCATGTAGTTCTCGGCGTGAACTTCGAACCACAGTCCCGCCGCGGGCGCGGCGAGCGCCTCGTCGAAATGCTCGGCCTTGAAGCCGACGCCGGCGGCGGGAGTCATGGCGGTTACCGGCCGATCGGGGTCAGCGAGCCGTGGCCCGTCGGAGTCTTGATCGACGCGCAGGTGCCCTTGGCGACATATTTCCAGGCGTCGCCCTGGTAGTTCTTGTGCGACGTGCCCGCGCAGGTCGTGCCGGCGCCGGCCTTGCAGTCGTTCTTGCCGGCGAGCGAAATGCCGTAGCATTTGTCCTTGCCGGGCTGCGGCGGAACCGGGCTGGCGCTGGCCGCGGCGGCGGTCAGGGAAGCAAGCACGGCGGCAGCCGCGAAGTGAGTCAATTTCATCGACTTATCTCCTCGAGCGCACGGAATGTGCGGATGAGTTACGTTGAACCCCATGGCACGGCTTCATCGGCTGTCCGGGTTCGCCCGTATTTTCTTTGAAACGGTGGGCGCGGTCACTGTCCGAGAGCGCATCGGTTCGATGCTCCATCGGTATTGCAGCACGCTGGCGGGCCGTCGGCCGAGCGTGTAACTGGAAGATCAGCCGAAATAGGTCGTGGGGGATGCATCCATGGAGATGCAGCAAGTCCGTTATTTCGTCGCGCTCGCGGGAACGCTGAACTTCACCCGCGCCGCCGAGCAATGCAACGTCAGCCAGCCGGCGCTGACGCGCGCGATCCAGCAGCTCGAGCATGAGCTGGGCGGGCCGCTGTTCCATCGCGAGCGGGGCAACACGCATTTGTCCGAGCTCGGGCGGATGATGCTGCCCTATCTGCAGACGGTCGAGGAGAGCTGCCGAGCCGCGCGGGACCAGGCGAAAGCGGTCAAGAAGCTCGAACGTGCGACGCTGACCATCGGCACGATGTGCACGATCGGTCCGCAGCTGGTGTCGGAACTTCTCGTCCGCTTCCGCGCCGAACATCCGGACGTCGAAGTCCAGGTCGTCGACGCCGGCGGCCCGCAAATGATCGAGATGCTCGAGAAGGGCGATCTCGAAGTCGCGATCGTCGGAGTTCCCGGTGAACTCCCGGACTCGCTTCACCAGCTGCCGGTGTTCGAGGAGCGCTTCGTGATCGTGCTTCCGCAAAATCACCGGCTCGTGAATTATGACGAAATCCCCGCCGCCGAGCTCGACAAGGAGCCCTATGTCAGCCGCTCCAATTGCGAAGTGTTCGAGCCGGTCCGGAAAGAGCTTAACGGCCGCGGGATTTTCCTGCGCAAGGTGTTCAGCTCGCCTCGGGACGATTGGGTCCAGGGAATGATCCAAGCCGGACTCGGCCTCGGCTTCTTCCCCGAATTCAGCGTCACCTATCCCGACTTGGTCGTACGTCCGCTGGTGGATCCGAGCTTCTACCGGACGGTCTATCTCGCGACGGTGCGCGGACGCCCGCATTCTCCCGCCGTCGGCGCGTTTGTCCAGGCGGCGCGGAGATTCCCGTGGCCGGCGAGCCGGCTACCGGCAAGCGTCAGTGAGACAATTGTCGTCGGTCAGGAGGTCATGGCAGTCGGCTAGCGCGTTCAGCGCCGCCGGGAAGCCGGCGTACAGCGCGACCTGCATCAGCGCCTCGACGATCTCCTCCCGGGAGATGCCGACGCTCGCTGCGGACTCGACATGGACGCGCAGCTGCGGTCCGGCCTTCCCGCTGACGGCAAGCGCAGCGATCGCGATTAACTCGCGACTTCTGAGGTCGAGCGCGTCCCGCGAATACAGGTCGCCGAACGCGAACTCGATCACCATGCGGGCAAAGTCGGGCGCGACTTCCGCCACGCCGCTCTTCACGAAATGCGCGATTTTGTCCGCGGCGAGCTGCTCGGCGATGTCGATGCCGCGGCGATACCGTTCACTCAACTGACGCTCCTTTGACGTAACCCCAACCCCAGAACCATGGCGAGAGCGAGGGCGACGAACACGCCGCCTACCGCCACCGGCCAACCGTAACTGTCGAACAGCAGGCCGATCAGCGCCGCGCCGGCGAGCCCGCCGCAATAATAAGCTGAGAGATAGAGACCGCTCGCGGCCGCTTTGTCCTCTCGGGCAATCCGGCCGACGTGCCCCGTGGCCACGGCCTGGGCGAAGAATGTGCCGACGCCGAGGAGCGTCAATCCGACGATTATTGCCGGCAAGCTCGGGAGGAGCAGGAGGACCAGGCCCGCCAAGGCCAGGGCAAGACTGCCGGCCGACGTCGCGCCCGGACCAAACCTCTGCGTCGCCCCGCCGGCGAGGGGCGTCGTGACCATCGACGGCGCGAACACCAGGAAGACCAGGCCAAGCGCCGTCATCGACAGGGCGTGCGGCGGCCGCATCAGAATGAAGCCGACATAGGTGAAGACGCCGATGAACCCGAACAGGATCAGGAAGCCGATCGCGAAGGTCCGGCGAAGTGCGGGATCGGAGAGATGGTTGAGCCACGGGCCCCAGAATGGGCCCGAGCGATCCATCGCTTCGGGCACGTTGCGATCGAGCGACACGCTGACCAGCGCTGCGCCCGCGAGGTTGAGGATCGCGAAGAAAAGAAAGCTCTGTTCGGCGCCGACCAGGCTGGCGACAAACGCCGCGGTCAGGCGGCCGATGAGATTGCTTGCGACAACGCCGGTGACATAAGCAGCGAGCGCATTGGCGGTCCGCACCGCGCAGCGCTCGGCAAGATGAGTCAGCGTCAGGGTGAACGCGCCGGCCATGAACAGCCCCTGCGTCACGCGCAGGAGCGCGAAGATAGAAAGGCTCGGCGCGAAGGCGAGCGAGGCGGTCGGAATCGACAGCAGGAACAGGCAAAGGCCGATCGCACGCTTGCGCTCGACATGGCTGCTGAACACGCCGACGAGGAGTCCCGAGATCGCCATTCCGAGCGTGCTCGCGTTGGCGGCGAGACCGATCTCTGCGGGCTTCACGCCATAAGCCTTGGCGAGGCTCGGCAGGATCGCCTGCGTCGCGAACAAATCGACGAGGGTCAGAAAACCGATCACGGCAATCAGAACGGAGTTTCCGAACGACAGACCGGCGGGGCGCGTGCTCGTCATCATCTGGGCGGCGTCGGACATGATGACTCCGGCGGGAGAGGATGGCGTCCTGCCCGGGGGCGCGGGCAGGACGCCTGGGAGGCCGGCGAAGGGATGCGCCGGCGCGGGGAACTCACATGCCGTGGAACACGTCCGACGAAAGCAGGACGGCGGGCACCTTGCCGCGGTTGACCCAATAATGGCTCAGGCCGTCGGCCTCGCGGCTGATGTCGCCGGCCTTGTGCTCGATCGGCACTGCGCAGGTCGAGCTGTACTCGGTGATCGAGCCGCTGACCGTGTAGATCAGCGCCGGCCGGTCCTTGTGGCTGTGGAGCGGGACGATTCCGCCCGGCTGGACGACCAGGCGGCGAGTGCGCAGCTGGCGGCCGTCGACACCGATCTCGGACGCGAGGCCGATCGAGCCGATCACCGTGTCGGTGACGCCCTTGGGCATGGTCGGCGCATTGGCGAGCGCGTTGGCACCGGGATTGGCGCACTGGCCGGCAAGTGCCGGGGTGGCGCTGCCAAACGCCGCGACGGCAATGGCCGTGGCGGCGAGCTTGGTCTTGAGGTTGAACATTGCCGTCTCCTTGAATTTGAATCTGGGCGCCGCGAATGGCCGGACTGCAGGATGCGAGGGATATCCTCTCCCGTGCGTCATCGGCTGAGGAGCCGGCCATTCGCGACGCCTCATCAAAATGACCGGGCTGCCGCGCTCGCGGAAATCGCAAGGCGTCATGGAGTCGATGCACGAAACGCATTTTTCTGAATCGCGCGAGGCCCGCATCCTAAGCGCAACCTCAATTCAGGAGCGCTTCACATGGACATGCAGGTCCAGGAACAAATGGATGTGGCGCGGCCGCTCGCCGGCCGCGTGGCGGTCGTCACCGGATCGACCAGCGGCATCGGCCTCGGCATCGCCCGTGCTCTCGCCGGCGCCGGCGCGGACGTGGTCATCAACGGCCTCGGCGATCCGCGCGAGATCGAGCGCGTGCTGTCCGAGCTCGAGCGGGATCATCCGGCGAGCCGCGTCGTCTACAACGGCGCCAATCTGATGAAGGGCGAGGAGGCTGCCGGCCTGATCACTCAGACGATCGCCGGGTTCGGCCGGGTCGACATCCTCGTCAACAACGCCGGGATCCAGCACGTCAGCCCGATCGAGACCTTTCCGCCCGAAAAGTATGAGGCGATCATCGCGCTCAACCTCTCGGCGGCCTGGTACACGACCCGCGCCGCCTTCGGAGCGATGAAAGCGAACGGCTTCGGCCGGATCATCAACGTCGCCTCTGCCCATGGCCTCGTCGCCTCGCCGTTCAAGAGCGCCTATGTCGCCGCCAAGCACGGCATCGTCGGCCTCACCAAGACGGTCGCGCTCGAGGGCGCCGAGCATAACGTCACGTGCAACGCGATCTGCCCCGGCTACGTCTGGACCCCGCTGGTCGAGAACCAGATCGGCGATACGGCAAAGGCCCGGGGAATCACGCGCGAACAGGTGATCCGGGACGTCCTCCTCGCTGCCCAGCCCAACAAGCGCTTCGCCGAAGTCGACGAGCTCGGCGCGCTCGCGGTGTTCCTGTGCGGCCCTGGCGGACGCTCGATCACCGGCACCGCGCTTCCGGTCGACGGCGGCTGGACCGCGCACTGAGGCCATCGTCAATGACGAAAGCCAGCAAGCGCCCGCAGGTGGTGATCGTCGGCGGCGGCTTCGGCGGGCTCGCCGCGGCCAAGCGGCTCGCGGGGCGAGACGTCGACGTCACGCTGATCGACCGGCGCAACCACCACGTCTTTCAGCCGCTGCTGTATCAGGTCGCGACCGCGGCCCTGTCCCCCGCCGATATCGCGGCGCCGATCCGGTCGATCCTGCGACGCGCGAAGAACGTCCGCGTGCTGCTCGACGGCGTTTGTGCGGTCTTTCCGGACGCCCGCCACGTGATGCTCGAGAGCGGACGTGCGCTCCCTTACGACTGGCTGATCCTCGCGACCGGCGCCCGACACTCCTACTTCGGCCGCGACGATTGGGCGCGACACGCGCCCGGCATCAAATCGATCGAGGATGCGCTCGCCGTCCGCCGCCGCGTCCTCCTCGCGCTGGAGCGTGCCGAGACGGAGCAGAACCGCAGGGTCCGCGACTCGCTGCTGACGTTCGTAGTGATCGGCGGCGGCCCGACCGGCGTGGAGATGGCCGGGGCGATCGCCGAGCTCGCCCGCCAGGCGGTGTCGCGGGATTTCCGATCGATCACGCCGCATTGCTCGCGCGTCGTCCTGATCGAAGCGGGCGAGCGCCTGCTTCCGTCGTTCCCCAAATTCCTGTCGAAGCGCACCGCAAGGTCGCTTCGCCAGCTCGGCGTCGAGGTTCGGCTCGGCGCACCGGTGACCGAGGTCGGGCCGCATCACGTTCGAGTCGGTCGCGATCCGATCATGACCTACACGACCGTCTGGGCGGCCGGCGTCGAGGCGTCTCCGGCGGCCGAATGGCTCGGCGTGCGCTCCGACCGATCGGGCCGGGTGATCGTCGCCAGCGACCTCACGATTCCCGACCATCCGACCATCTTCGCGATCGGCGATACCGCAGCCGCCCCCGACGGCCGCGGCGGAATGCTTCCCGGCGTGGCCCCCGTCGCCAAGCAGCAGGGTCGCTACGTTGCCGACCGCATTCTCGGGCGAACCGGCGCGCCGTTCCGCTACCGCGACCGTGGCAATCTCGCGACGATCGGCCGGAGCCGCGCGGTCGCCGAGCTCGGCCGCCTGCGACTCTGGGGGCTCCCCGCCTGGCTGATGTGGAGCGCCGCGCACGTCTGGTTCCTGATCGGCTTCCGGAGCCGCATGGCGGTCACGCTCAATTGGCTTTGGAACTACCTCACCTACCATCGCAGCGCCCGCTTGATCACCGGCGAGGTCATCGCTCCCGCCATGCAACCGCGCTGCGCTCAATCCCTCGAAAGGAAATGCGCATGAAATCGCTCACGAAGGAAGTGGCCGAGCTCGGCCAGACCGTTCTCGTCCTCCAGGGCGGCGGCGCGCTCGGCGCCTATCAGGTCGGCGTGTACGAAGCGCTGCACGAGGCCGGCATCGCCCCGCAATGGGTGATCGGCACCTCGATCGGGGCGATCAACGCCGCGCTGATCGCCGGCAGCAAGCCCGACGAACGAGTCGAGAAGCTGTGCGAATTCTGGTCGCGTGTGCAGAACGACCAGTTCGTTCCCGGCGGTCTTCCCACCTGGCTCGCGACGGCGACACGCAACATGGTCGCGATCACCAACGGCGTGCCATCCTTCTTCAGCCCCAACCCGCTGGCCTTTTCGAGCCCGCATGTCCGCCTCGGCGCGGAATCGGCGGGCTATTACTCCGTGTCCCCGCTCCGGCGGACGCTCGAGGAGCTGGTGGACCTCGAGCAGCTCAACAGCGGCGAGACCCGGATCACGGTCGGCGCATCGAGCGTGCGCACGGCCGAAATGCGCTACTTCGATTCACGCGACATGCCCCTCAGCGTCGACCATATCATGGCGTCCGGGGCGCTCCCGCCGGGCTTCCCGCCGGTCCGCATCGACGGCGAGCTCTACTGGGACGGCGGGATCCTTTCGAACACGCCGGTCGAGGTCGTGTTCGACGACAATCCGCGCCGCGACAGCCTCGTCTTCGCCGTCCACATCTGGAACCCGAACGGACCCGAGCCGGAAACCATCTGGGAGGTGATGAACCGCCAGAAGGACGTGCAATATTCGAGCCGCGCGGCGTCGCACATCAAGCGCCAGCGCCAGCTCCACCGGATGCGCCACATCATCGCCGAGTTGAGCAAGCTCGTTCCCGAGGACAAGCGCGGCAACAACCGCATCGGCGACCTCACCTCCTACGGCTGCCTGACCCGCATGCATGTCGTCCGATTGCTCGCGCCGGCGCTCGATCACGAGGATCACAGCAAGGACATCGACTTCAGCGCGCACGGCATCCGTCGCCGCCGCGAGGCAGGCTACGAGGACACCATGCGGACGCTCGAGAAGGCGCCCTGGCGCAACCCGGTCGACGAGATCGAGGGCTTCATTTTGCATGAGGCGAGCGGCGGCCACATGGTTGAAACGGCGGCAGCCCGATGACCACGCCCGCCGTGCGCTCGATTGCCGTTCTGCTCGGCTCGGTACGGCGCGACCGCATGGGGATCCGCGCGGCGAAGCTGGTCGTGCGCGAGCTCGAGCGGCGCGGCCACACCGTGCACCTCGTCGATCCGCTCGAGCTGCAGCTGCCGTTGCTCGACCGGATGTACAAGGAGCATCCGCCGGGCGAAGCGCCCGAGCCGCTCGAGCGCCTGGCCGAGCTCTATCGCAGCGTCGACGGCTTCCTCGTCGTCAGCGGCGAATATAACCACGGCATTCCGCCGGCGCTCAAGAACCTGCTCGACCATTTCCTCGAGGAATATTTCTGGCGGCCGTCTGGCATCGTCTGTTACTCGGCCGGCGGGTTCGGCGGAGTTCGCGCCGCGATGCAGCTGCGCATGACCCTGGCGGAGCTCGGCATGCCGAGCATTTCCTCGCTGCTGCCCATTCCGCGCATCGGCGAGACGATCGATGACGACGGCAACGCCTCCGACATCACCGTGCGATCGATGCACCGCTTCCTCGACGAATTCCTGTGGCACGCGGGCGCGCTCGCCGAGGCGCGGAAGGCCGGGACGCCCTACTGACCGGCATAGGCGGCGCGCATGAAGATCATGCCCAATCGCGATTTCACCCGACTCATCCCAACAGCGACAATGCGCCGGTATTCGAAAGGAGACTGGCCATGGGCCGCAGACCGAAGCTGGATTCGAAGTTCCTCGCGGTGATGATGCTTGCCGGACCGGCGACCGTCCTCTCGCCGATCCTGTCGCCGGCGCGGGCCGCCACGCCGGTCGCCGCAGCTCATGCGGATGGCGTGATCAAGCAGCGCAGCGACTATGCGTTCGACGAGACGATCGTGCGGATCAAGGCCGACATCGCCGCCAAGGGCATCCGCTTCTTCGACGAGATCGACCAGACCAAGCTTGGCGAGAACGCGCGGCTGCCGCTCAACCGCTCGACCCTGCTGCTGTTCGGCAATCCGCCGCTCGGCGTCCAGTTCCTCCAGTCCAACCCGGTCGCCGGCCTCGACTGGCCGGTGCGCATGCTGGTCACCCAGGACGACGACGGCACGGTGTGGGTCAGCTGGACCGACTTCAATTTCATCGCCAATCGCTACCAGCTCACGGACCGCGACGCCCAGATCAAGATGGCGAGCGAAGTCTCCTCCTCGATCGCCTCAGCCACGAGGAAGCAGCCATGAAAAGCGCCCCCAACGTCAGCGCGAAAAGCTCCGCCAGCCTGCCGCGCCACCTCGTCGCCATGCTCGCCTACGTCAATGGCACCAGCCGCAAGACCAAGTGTGTCGACGCCACCTTCGGCGGAGCGGAAGTGCATCTGGATCGACTGGCCGCCGCCGCCCGGATGCAATGACGTCGATCGCGCCGGCGATCGCCCAGCAGGCACGTCTCCCGCCGCTCCGCGGGAGACTGCTTTGGGTTTACCGGTTGGTGTGGCTGGCCGTCCTGTCGGACGCGATCCTGGTCCACCTCTTTCTTGTCACAGGATCGACGATGGAGCCGGCGATCCTCGGGTTGCGGCTGGCCAAGGCCGTCGTGATTTTCGCAGTAGCAACCATCCTTTTCCGCCGTCGCCAGCAGGATCCGGTGGCCGCGCTTCTGTCCCTCGCCTTCCTGCTGTGGACTATTACCAGCAGCGCCGATTTCGCCGCCGCCAACGCGATCCTTCCCCAGCTTCTCGACCGCAGCCGGTTCTTGCTCTTCGTCCTGGCACTGCTCCTGTTTCCGGACGGTGACGCACGTTCGCGAACCGTCGCGATCATCGCGGCTGCAAGCGGTGCGGTCTTTCTGGTCGGGATTGTCGAGGCAGTTGGGATCGCCTCGACCGGTTGGTTCCTGCCGCTGGCAATCGCCTGCGTCCTCGCCGCCGTTGCCTCGCTCATTTCGCGCTTTCGGGCGAGCGCGACCGAAGCGCTTCGGCAACAGCTCAAATGGGTCGCGCTCGGTCTCGTCTCGGGCCTCGTGCTGATTCTCGGCGCGCGGGCCGGCGCGTGGCTGGCGGCGGACGTCCCCCAACGGGACCGGTTGCCGGTTCTGTGGGAAGCGATGTTTCAGCTCGGCATCATTGCCATTGCGCTGGGCTTCCTCATCGCCCTGCTGCGCTACCGGCTGTACGACGCCGAGACCGCGATCAGCCGGTCGGCGTCCTACGCCGCGGTCACGGTCGTGCTGGTCGCCATTTTTGCCGGCACCGAAGCGACGATTGAAAATGTCGGCCAGGCGTACCTGGGCATGGGGATCGGCAACGTCTCGGCCGCGATGGCCGCGGCGGTGGCAGCGGTCCTTCTCAATCCCGTCCACAGCCGCATCACCGAATGGGCGGAGGGCCGCTTCCAGCGAGATTTGGTCCAGCTCAAGCAGGAGTTGCCCGAGCTCCTCGAGGACCTGGCCGCAAGCGCCTCACCCGCTGAACTCGGCGCGGCGATCCTGCCGCGGATCAACGCGGCGGTTCACGCGACAAGATCGGCGCTGATCACGCCTGCGGGCAGCGTGGTCGCCATCGAAGGCGATCTTGTCGCCGCGCAGGCGGAGCAATGGTCCGAACGATTGCGCCGCGGCCCGGCGCATCCGGCTGGAGGGGCACCGCACGATAGCCTGTTCCCGGTTCGCCTGAATCTGGTCTGCCCCGTTTCGCGCCGGACCGGTTGGCTGGTGCTCGGCCCGCGGCCTGACGGGAGTTTGTACGCGAGGGAAGACCTGGCGGCCCTCGACTTCGTCCGCCCGGCCATCCGCCGGGCCTTGCTGTGGGCGACGGCGCATGAACGCCTGCGGACGAAAGATGCTGAAATCTCTAGGGAAAATGGTGGGCGTGGCAAGGATTGAACTTGCGACCCCTGCGATGTCAACACCGGCTTCCCAAGCCAAGCTATTGATTTTTATG
>Ga0207674_10005757_pt1 | contig 14703 bp, 16 predicted proteins | sample KBSCornC72_FD_184303 | JGI IMG/M metagenome (GOLD analysis project Ga0207674, IMG submission 184303) | Corn rhizosphere microbial communities from Kellogg Biological Station, Michigan, USA - KBS Corn C7-2 (SPAdes) (version 2) | ecosystem: Host-associated > Plants > Roots > Rhizosphere > Soil ... | reverse complement strand
GATCCACCAGGCGTCAGATCGTGATTCAACGGGTGATTCGTGCGACCGAACACCGGGTTGTCAGCCGTGTAGTCCATCGCCATCTCGGCGGCATTACTTTTTCCGAGGATGATTGCGCCCGCTGCTTTCAGTCGGGCGACCGCAGGCGCGTCGACACGCGGAACGTAATCGCTACGCATCTTCGACCCGCTCGTAGTGCGCAAACCCGCCGTCTCAATCGTGTCTTTGATCGTCAACGGCACACCCTGTAACGCGCCAATGCCCGCTCCTCGCATCACCGCGATCTCCGCTTCACGCGCACGTTCCAACACGTCAGGCGCAAGCGTGACGATCGCATTCAACTCCGGATTCAATCGCGCAATCCGCTCCAGATGCGCCTCGGCGACCTCAACCGGCGAAACCTCCCGCCTTCGGATCATGGCCGCAATGGTCGCTAAACTCGTTTTGATCAAATCCGCGTTCTTCATCCGTCTAATCCGTGGTTTTGAATTTCGTGCACTACTTAATATAATTCAAATGCTCTGTATAGACTCATTAACAACCTGCCCCATCGAGCTCTCGGCAAAGGAGTGAATTCTTGGCTATTCGTTTGAGCAGGACCTTCGTCTTGCGCAAGCTGCACCAGCTTTCCGGTATTGTTCCACTCGGAATTTTCCTTTTAGAACACTTTTACACCAACTCAAAGGCGTTGACGGGTGCGAAGGACTTCAACAACGCGGTTGTAGACCTCCAGTCGATTCCGTACATACTGTTCGTCGAGATTGGCGGCATCTTTATCCCGCTCATCTATCACGGGCTTTATGGCCTGTACATCTGGTATCGCGGCGACTCGAACGTGGGCGATTATCCCTGGACCGGTAACTGGCTCTACACCGCGCAGCGTTGGACGGGCCTGATCGCACTCGTCTACATCACCTACCACGTTATCGACATGCGTTTCACCGGCGTGCACCTGATGGCGGGCGGATACCAGTACGCCTTCTCCAAAGTTTGGTACGAGTTCAGAGAACCTTTCCGGATTTCGTTCTACATCCTTGGCATTGTGGCTGCCGTCGTGGCAGGTGAAAATCCGGGGGCTTCGGCGCGGATGGTATACGAACCGGGTCTTAGTCCGGAGAAAATGAATGTTGTATCTGGCGGCACGGGATCCACGGCTTCAAAAGTAACGCCGTCATCGCGTGTCGCAGTGACGCGCGCATACGACATCGCTGGATCAATGTTGGTGAGTTTCACCTTCAAGCTCGTGCCTTCGGTGCTGCCGAGATAATTCGTTAATGCGAGTATGGCCTGGACGATCACGTTCCAGCCCTCGGCAGTGACGGGCTCGCCGGCATTCACGGTCTTTGGGATATGTGGATTAATTGCCATACGGTCCTTTCACTGGTGCACTCAATCAGGTGCGGACCACAACAACGTGCCCGAACGAAGCAGCGTGATCGGATCGTCCGATTCAGCGCTAATCAATTTCGCTCCACCCAGAATCCATCGAGCGTCGATGAATTCCACTCGTACGTCGACGCCCGCGGGTTGAAAGCGCTTCACCGCTTGCGCCACGCGCTGGCGAACTTGCACTCCCTCAGGATCATCTTCAGTCGCCAGGATCTGAAACCGCCGCGGAATCAGCAGTCGCACGACGAACGCCCGATGTTCCAACCATGACAAGGAGACGAGCGCAGACTGCGGTTTTGACTCACCCGGCGCGGCCGCAAACACTGAAGCATCGAGAAACCCGACGGCCGTTCTTGGTGCAACCGCGAGTAAACGCTCGCTGCCCTCCACTTCTGCAAGGTTTGAAAAATGGGCTTGCTGTACAAAGAAAGCGAAACGCGTTTCTCCGATGTCAATTCCCGGCATCGGCAAACTCTTGCCGGCATGTGGAAAGACGAAGTCAAAATTCAGCGCGCCCGCCGGTGTGGTTTCAACAAAGCGCGCACGTCGTTCGGGTGTTACTCCTGGTCCATCGAAAACAAAATCGGTGTTCCGTCCAGCGGCGCCGGCGAAGCAGGCGCCTTTCCATGCATAAGCGAACGAAGTGACATCCGAGTTGTCGAGCAGCACACGACCTTCTTCAGTGAAGACGAGTTGGCTACCATCAGGAACGGCTCGCGCATAGCCCACTCCATGTCCTTCATCACGATTGACCACCATGGGTCCGACAGTGAATGTTTGCTTACCTGTAATTTGGATTTGCAGCACTACGCGCTCAAAGCCACGGCGCAACTCGGAAAACAGTTCGGTATGCTGGCGTCCGAGTTGATCGGTGCTGATTCGTTCGATCGGGTTCTCTTCGAGTCCTATTAACTCGATTGCTGGTTTGACTGGCTGATCCACCTGATGCGCAGGTATGGAACCCGAAGCTGGTTCGTGCACCGGATGCACGATGCTGAACCTTGTCTGCACGGTGGCTGCATGCCAAAACCGATTCTCGTGATGGAACACGTCGATGATGTCAAAATCGAGCGCATTGGCAGCGCCGCCGAGCAAGGCGCCGATGGTCCCATTCCCGGAAACGTGGATACGCGAGATGTTCGCGATCCGTTTACGCAAAGCGTCTAGCAGGACATCGTTAGTAATCGCTGCCGTGCCATGTTGAATGAGTCCCGTTTGGGCCACACTCAGATCAGGAGTTCCGCCTGCTACTGAAGGAACTGCAAATAGAGACAGACGCGGACGAGGCGCATCAATGGCCCATAAGTCACAAAGCTTTTCGGCGGCCTGATCCCGCGCCTCGGGAGTGGTGGCAGTCGATAAGTCAGACAGCAGCTTCTGCGCGAGACTAAACCTCGCGAACAGCAATGCAAGTTCTGCCTGACTGATTCCATGAAGTGCGGCGATCAGCAACAAGTCGCGCAGTTCGCCGGCGTCGGCAAGTCGGTGCGAACGTCTGATTCGAGCCATGATTGCTGACTGTTCATCCAGATTGGTCGCGAGCGCGTCAGTGACGACGGCCAACTGCTTGCCTGTTCGAGCAGCTTCAAAGTGGGCCGGAAACCGGTTCAGGATTCTTTGCGAGCGACCGGTCATAAGGCTTCCACTCTCACTTTCCGCACCCACAACTGCTCAAGCGACGTCAGAGGCAATTGGATGTCCTGTTGATGAATCCGAACTCCGGCTTCCTGGTATTCGACGTTGTAATGCAGTTGCGTGACGGTGTAATTATTCATGGTCAAGAGACCGAGCAAAACTGCCGGCGACAGCGCTGAAATAGAATGCAGGTTGAAGGTAGTGCGTAACTTCGACTCGATTTCCTTGGCGGCTGTTGCTGCAGCGGTTTCCGTACTCTCTTGCAGGCCCGCCTCTTTTCGTTTTACGGTCACCGCCAGGTCCAGCATCACAAGCGCGCCGCCGACTTCGACCGTTATCACTCCCTCAACCGGACGAACAGCCGGGTTGTCAGCTACCACGTTCTTGTTATTGAATTGCTGGGCTTTGCCCTGAGGAAAGATTTCGAGGGCCACGTCGAGCACTCCCTCAATATTCATCAACCGCTCAATCAGCCGGTTGTAAACCAGAATCTCTCCGATTCCTGCCTCCGCGAGGAAATCGCTGATCGTCTTTCTGCCTCGCTCGATCAGATCGTTTCGCTGTTGCGGCGTTAAGGAGAGTGTCGTGGGAGCGAGTTGAGCGATCACGTCGACGAACATGAAGATGTCGCCGGCAGGCACCTCGACAGTGGTGACCGGATCACCGCCGGTGGGCGTCGCCGATCCGGCGCCAGGACTCGCATCGCCTAGCGGACGAGGCGCGTCAATGTTGTGGAGAATACGAACGCCGACGGGACGCGTCTGCTCGATTAGTTCTACCGCCTGACTAATGATCCTCTTTCGCTCGGCAGCGAAATTTGCTCCTGCTTTGATTGGCGGCAGCGCGACGTTGAGTTTAACTACACCCGGGTGGGCCAGCGGATCCTCTGCGATTTGGATGTCCTTTTCGCGAAGGCCCGGAATCGTGGTCAGTGCCGCGGTCAAGGCGCCGGTCGTCGCCAGGCCTGCTCCCTCGAGCGCACGGCGAACGCGGCGGCGAAGGCCCTCGTCATTCTCGACAGAGTCACCAAAGCTGGTGGGAGTTGAATTTGTGACCGTTTCGATTCCGAGGATCGGTCTATGGATCACGCCGATCGCGTTCGCAGCCACTACGCCTTTGGAACCTGTGACCAAAGCCTGTACCGGAACTTCGACACTGAGATTTCCGCGGCGCAGCGTTTCGCCCTGGAGGGTCTCAAACATCACGGGCGGTGGCTGTGTCGTCGAAAGCCTCGCTCCAGCAGGGATAAAAATATCGGCGGGCGACGGCGTCGAACGCGCGAACACGACAGCGCCGGAAGCGAACGTAACGCCACGGCGCGTAACTCCGACGAGCATCGCAAGCTGGTCCAAATCGCGGCCGCTCGCAGTGTCGATAAAACCAGCACGATAGACCGATTCCAACTGGCGTGAGACGACTGCAAATTCGCGCGCAAAACTCTCCGCAATGAGTCGAGTTACGCTGCCGGGATTTCGATCAGTAAGCAGCGGCGCTGGACCGGCTTCGGAAACTGTTTCGAAGTTGACATAAAAAGTCGTGCTCTCGTCGGGCCAAATGGCGTCAGCCTTCCGCGTGCCGTCGGCGCTCTTCTTCCACTGGATGGTTGAATCTTTTCCAAGAACGTAATCAGTCTCGGGACGAAACCGGCGATAAGTTCCATCGGCAATCCCAAACACCTGGACCGTGCTCGCGATAATCGGATCAGGATGAGTGAGACGAAAAGGCTCGAGCTCTTTAAGGAAAGAAAACTGCTGCCGAATGACGCCGCCGGTCAACGCCATCAACAAGTCGTCAACGAATTGTGCGTATGGCTCGGCTGCGTAACTCAAATTTCTACCCCCAAAGAAAACGGAACTACGAGATTCAACGGCGCTGGCTCACCGATGACTCGAACGCTCAGGTCGATTCGCACCTTGTCTCGCGGCGGCTCGTGCTCGGCGTAAACCTTAACGGACAGCACGCGCTCGATGCGTGGTTCACTGCGCAACGCCTGTAGCACATAAAGCTTGATCAGGTTTCGAGTACGATCGACATTAGGTTCACCAATTAACTCGTGATGGCGCGATCCGTAATCGGGATGGCCTAGCTCTGCGAGTTCGCCCTTGCGAGTCTTCAACCGGTTGGCAATCGCTTGAGTCAGATTATCGATTCCCTCGCTGATCAGCAGATCGCGTCCGCCGCGAATTGCTTTGAGTGACCGCCCGCTTTCGAGATCGGCATCTTCGAAGAACCCGGAGCTGCTGCCATAAAGCAGCCGCAGGTCACGGCCGAATAGCGGAGCTAGTTTTTGCCCATCACGATTAGCCATCAAGGAGCTCCCTGGTCAGTGACGAACGGCGCTGCGGGTGGTCCAAGTATCATCAGCACTCCCGGACCGGACGGAATTTGATCTCCCATTCGCACCAGCGCCATGCCATTGATGCTTACCGATCCAGATCCGCCGTTGCCGATTGGTAACGGATAAGGAACACCGGAGACTGAGTTGACCATCTGACATATGCTTCCGATCGTTGCCAGTTGCATGCCGTTGGCGGTCGCGATCGTCTGTGTGATCACGCTGATAAAACCGCTGTCAGGTGGACCCGCCGCGCCGGGGCTGAGTACTACCGCGCATCCCATACCGACTGGTGGTCCAGGCATCGTCACTCCTCTCTCACTGAGCGCTGAAACTCGTCATTCCTGCAAGCGTGAGTGTCGGACCTTTGAGCTTTGCGTCTGCTTGCCCTTCGACTGTCGTCGACTGTCCCTTGATCGTCACGCTTTGTTTTGCCGCGAGCTGAAGATTTCCGCCCGCGTCGAGAATGATGTCGCCGCTCGATTCAATACTCACCTTGGCGGCGGACTTCACGGTGACATCTCCGTCCTTCTCGATCACAACCTTAGTGTCGCCGCTTTCAATCTGCAGCTTGTCGTCATCCATCGTCAGGGTGCTGCCGCTGGCGAGTTCCACATGCAAACGGCGAATCGATGAGTCTTCATCTCCAAACGGTTTGTAAATAGTCTCCAGCGGTCCGGCCTTCGGAGCCTGTTTCTCGTTGTCGTAGATCGCGCCGATTACCACCGGAACATTTATGTCGCCTGCTACAAAAGCGAGCAGCACGAGATCACCGACTTCCGGCAGCATCGAAATTCCCATCCGGCCGACGCTGACCGCGGCACGCTTCAATTCGACTCCGGTCGCGCGTAGACGCACGCTAACCTGGTGATTGTTCTCATTGCCGTCGCCGGGAAAGACTTCTGTCACGATTCCCAGTTCAGGGCTGCGATGATGCGTCAGCTCCTCTCGCACGATCGCGCGCAGCATGGTGACAACGTCGCTCATATCGACAACCCCGGTACACTCGCCCCGCCGCCTTCCACCGTCAGATGCGTTAGAAAACCATTGGCATCGAGAGAGTGTCTGACTGCGAGCACCCGCAATGGTCCAGGATCATCACCGGGAAGATCACTGATGCTGACAATCTCTCCGGGCCGAACCTTCGCGTCGCCCACCACGCGCAGCCAGCCATTAACCGCACTGCGTTTTGCGCGCGCAGTGAGAGACTTGGCGAGGTTGTCCGCCGCATCCCGACTGTGAAACGTCCCAATCACACGCGACGGTTTGTCCGCGGACGCGAGCGGGTCGTGCAGCGCCCAGTGCCATTTTGTCTGACCGGCCTCACTGCCGGCGCCATGCGCTGCTACTGCCAGCGCGTCCGTCACCTGGCCCGATCGGATTTTCCAATCCAATAGCTCGGCCCCATGTCGAAATGTTCGCGTAGCAGAACCGGAACGCACCGGAACAAATCGCAATCCACCACTCGCACTCGATCCAACCTCTGCGCCCGAAAGTTCGCTGAGTTCCATCAGGTGCGACCAGACGGTGCGATGATCGTCCACACTGTAAGCCTCGAGTTGAAGGTTCGCTTCGATCTCATCGACATCGATCGCGCCAGCAAGATCTCGAACGATGTCTGCAACCGGTTGGCTAATGTAACTTTGAGAGCGACGAGTCCGGCTCAAAGCTGCCGTTGTGCTGAGAGCTTCGAGAACTGTTGCCTGAGATGTTTGGGAAACGCTGGTGATCTCACCGGAAAGCACATCCTTTTCAGAATCGACCACGCCGATGGCAACGGACACAACGGCTCCGGGTTTGACGCTCGCAAACTTCGATCGAGGCCAAACGACGATTCGCGCCGAATGATGCGCATCGATTGCCAACACTACTCGCAGACTCACCAAACCGGCCTCGGCCGCATTCAGTGAACGCCCGTCGATGGTTACGATCGCCGATGGAAGTCCAGGTTTCACGTTAACTGCTCTCTAAGCCGATGCCATGGCGCAGCATTTCCTGACGCAGGAAGTCGGTAAGACCCGCTCCGAATTCTGCTTCTTCGGTGCGCGCAAAGTGTGCTACGGGCAACTCGGAAATGCCGGATTGTGTTCGTTCGTTGTCAGCGGTAGTTTGTTGATTCCTCTGGACCGCCCTTGCGTCCGCCACGTTCACAGCCATCTCGGCGAGTCGTTTCAAGCCGGTCAGTGGTTGTTCATAAGTCAGGTTTGTTTCGTCCGTCTCGGATCCAGGAAACGACGCGTCGGGCGGCTCTCTCATGGAAGTCTTCGGTTGCGGATGTGACATCTCGTCGTTACGGGTAAGGCCACCATCGAAGATTCGAATATCGCTCGGGCGGGTAACCTTGCTTTGAATGCGTGTGTTGGTCCCGAGTGGCTGCTCGCTATGGCCGGCAGTCTTGAGAACAATCTGATCCCACGACGATCGTAGGCCAGCGCGATCGGAAATCTTGTCGAAATGATCGCGCGCCTGCGCGCGAGTGATGGAAAGCGCCTTGTGTTCTGATACTCGGTTCCGCGTTTGCAGTGACGAATGAACATCTTCTTCCGCGCTGCTACTGTTGGTCGTCGCTTCCGGCCTTTGCCTCAAAAGTGGAGACCGCGCTTGGATCGGGTCAGTACAGGGAGCGGTAGCGACCTGGTCGCTGATCAGCATGCGATACTTCGTGTCAGTTTTTGATTTCGATAGTCTGACCAGAAGCTTCGCTTCTGCGACCCCATTCGACTCCCCGGTCGTAACTTGCGGTTCATCGATCCCAGAATCCACGTGATGAAAGCTCGACAACTTTGAACTTAACGTGTCCCGCGTCGAACGGACTCCAGTGTTATTGGAGATCTCAGCGAGTTGCGCGCGTGCTTCCGCGACACGAGGCGGTTTGATATCAACGGGCGGTTTGATATCAACTACCTCCGCTTGCCGGAGCTGCGCCCTATTGACGAAACCGGCCAGCATCTCGCCGGTCCTTAGTGGTTTCAGAAGTGAGCGCACCAAATCATCTTCACTAAAGATCAATAGCTCTGAGTTTGATTCGAACAACGAAGTGCAGCGCGCTTCGAGTGTTCGGATCATTCCCAACGTGTGTCTCGCGCTCGAGGCTCCGCTGAAAAAACCACGCAGCTTAGGATTGGGAACCGGTATCGCCATCAGGTTTCCTCGCTATCTCCGCGCGCCAGCATCTCGAGATAGAGCAGGACCTGGCCCAGCGTAAGCTCTGAACATTGCGCCGGTGTCCAGCCAAATTCGCGAGACAGTGTGAAACAGGCGGCAGTGAGTGGCGCCTTGACCGCCCGATCGAGATCGTCACCATCGAGGGTCAGCCCGCTGATCGAATTCACCTTTGCCAGCAGAAACTGGACCAGTCCGGCAGGCAGGTCTCCCACCTGATTGACCGTGAGCTTTGGCGTAACCAGCGCTTGTTGGACCATGAGCACGCTGGTCAGCAGTTGTTGCTCTTTGGCCGCCGCCGTCACCCGCTGGATATCTCGCACCGTGAGCGGTCGTAACACAAGCTCGCCCGCTTCGCCGTTGTTTGTCGTCTGTTCCGGATGCAACAGCGAGAAAGGAACCTCCACCGTGTGAGTGGTGGAAGCGCCGGCTAAAAGATCTTCTGCAGATAAGGCTTGGACCATAAAACCTTTGCTTTGCGTTTTGGATTATCCTGCCTGGTCTTCTACCTTCACCCAGAGGGCGCGGAAGTTGACCGTTTCCATCGCGAAATCATCTTCCGGCAAGTTGTAGTTCCACTCTTCCATCTTCACGCCCATGACAGTCACAGAGGATGTAACGCCGGGTAACGACGGATTCTCCAACCGCACATTCAAGTTGAATGATGGACTCACAAACGTGCCGGCCGGACGACTATCCGCGGCGTCTCCCAGCATCAGCTTGAGGAGAGCGCCATTGATGTAAGCGCGCTGAATGGTTCCATACACATTCACATTGCCGGGGCGTAATTCGGTCGGAAAACGTTGACCGAGTTCGTGGAAAGCCTCGACGTCGTTGGTCACGCGTACGGTCACGCCGGTCACTCTCCCAATCGGAGTCAGCGCGTAAGCGTCGCTGACGGCCTTTGCCTTGTCGCCTTCCAGCCCTGCTTCGACGGCCAATGAAATCGTGCCGTCAGAACCTCGATACACTGTTGTCGCCATAGTTCCTCCAGTAATGGATGAATTCTCATTCCAGATTCATGATGACCTTGATGAAGTCGATTGAGAATGTAGGTCGCAAAGTCATCGTTACTATTGCCTGGCCCACAATCTCCTGGGCGCGGGTGGCGCTGACCTGAAGCTCGTAACTGATCAGCATTTCATCCAACACCATGCTTGCGAGAAATGAATCCAGCGTGACTTGCAAGGCCCCGCGTACTCTGGAATTGTTCAGCCGTCCGATATAGGGATTGGAGCCGACGCGCACTCCCGCTTTCGCATAATCGATAATGCGTCGCGTCGTGATTTGTCGAAACGCTGCGATGTCTGTTGTTATGCCTTTTAAGACGCGTATTCCTAAGTTCTTCTGTAAGACCAGCACCTGCTTGCCGAGAAGATTCTTCTGCTCCGCACGCGTGTACTCTTTGGTCAGCCCGTCTGCAGCGACGTCTTTGTTGGTGAGACTGATGTGCGGCGCCAGAGTTGATAAGCGGCCTGCTACCAGAGCCGCAGCGTACGGAGCTGTGAGCTTAACTCTCTTGTCGGCTTCACCAACGCGTGCTGCGTCGTCAGCGACGATTCCAGGCGCCACGAGGATCAGCCGGGGATTGCTTCCCAACGCGGAGTTGTTCGAGATTGTGTTTATGTCGTCACCCGACACTCCGAGTACTGCCAGGCGTTCGCGCCCGTCATTTTCCGTCGCTTCAAGATGGCCCAGTACAGTGCCCGTGACGTCCGCTGCGCTCAGCCCTCCGACCGCGATGATGTTCACTGGCTCATTCGCAAGCAGCCTCAGTCCGTCGCCGATTTCAGTTGCCGTCGCGTTCGCCGCATCGGAGCCGATCTTACCGGCGCCGGTAGCAGCCGTGATAGTGGCGGGCACTTTTGCCGCGTCTGCAGTCGTCGCTTCGCTCGCATCAACAAGACGGCTCCCCTGGTTAATCTCGCGGATGAGTTCTCCGGCATTCGCGCCGCTGAACGTTTCTTTCAACTGCTTGTATTTCAACTCGATGGTCACTGGACCAGGAGGAGACCCGGAGGACTTTGTCAGAGTCGCTGTGATGTCGTTGGCCCAACTGCCCGGCGAAGTTGCAGTCATAGTGAATAATTTGGCTGGAGCTGCCGCGGCGTCTTCAACGACCCACGTCATGGGTTTTGGATCACCATTGGCGACCCGTACGGCGTACACCGTCGATCCCCCACCTTTGAAGACCTGTTCGAGTGTCCGGGTTAACGTGAAATTTGGAGATCCCGTGGCAGGCCAACGGTCGTAGGAGCCGAAGGTTTCGAGCGCCTCACCGTAGCTGCCGAGGATTTGTACTGCGTTCACAGGGCCACGGTTGGCGGTGCCGACCACGCCGATGTTGCCGGTAGAGATGCCACCGACGCCGATCAGTCCTTCCGCCCTTACTTCGATATAGGTCCCCGGAAGAATCAGTTCACCAATAGCTTCACTCATACGTGCCTCCTACTGAATGTGAATGCGTTCGATCACGCGGGGATCCAAAAGTCACCACCTGGATTGCACTTGACCTGGATCCTCAAAATAGTGCCGCCCGAAGACTCCGGCTCGTTGATCTTGAGCTCGAACTCAAAAGAAAGCAGGGCCACTCGCGCTCGCGATTGGGCCAGGGCTTCATCGGGTCGCTGAATGCTGCCGAGCTTTACAAGATTCATTCCTTTCAGGCCCGCGATTCCCTGAGAACGTGGCGGCTCAAGAGCTGTCACAGCGGCGTCGCTCAGCCTGCCCACGATGGCTGCGTCGGTTGCGTGTACCGTCAAACGCAGCAGTCCGGCTATGCAGCTCACGCGCTCTTCCCATTGTCCGAGAAAATAATTAACGCTGACTATGCCGGTGTTAGGGAGTGCGTTAGCAAAAATCAGCCGGCCGATTTGTCGATCAACTTGAAATTGGTTTCCTGTCGGATTCGCCGCAGCGAGTTGCCGCGCCTGACCTGCGACTGTGACGGAGATGTCTGTTTGTGTGAGAGCGCCAGCGAACCCATCCTGGCGCACGAGGCCTCCGTGCGGCAGGACTAATTCTCGGCGCCCGGTGTCATTCAAAACAGTGGCTGTTTCGCTCGGCAGGTTTGCGAGATCCAATGTCGACGTCCACGGCAACGCGCCGTCTGTAATTAACTGCGAACGTTCACCCAATCCATTACCACGCTGCCGCACGTTCATCAGCGAAAGCACCACCGCCGGTAGCTCTGTCGTGCTTACCGGATCCGTTACGCCGACCGTCGCCGGTACGGGATCCAACCTCGCGTCGTTCGCAAGGTAATTCGCAATCACACTTAAGAATTTGGTAGAGATCACGGCTATCCCAAAAGAGTTTTCAAAGGCTCGAGTACCTGGTTTCCAGCGCCGGAAAGAGTTGCTTTCAGATTGGAGGCCGCGGGCTTTAGTGGGGCAAGAAGATCACCGACCTTTGGAATGTCAACCATGAGACCAGGGAGGTCCAGAAGATCGAGTCCGAGTTCAGCGTCCAAACCCAAATCCGCATCCACATCAACACCGAAGTCCGGTTGCAAGCCGGCTGGATCAGGTGGCTCAGTGTATTCGCGCAACGCGATCGCGTAACGAAAGACATCGGCCCTATCGGATTGTTCGTCGAGCGAAAGAGACACAATGAGAACCTGTTCCAACTCCGATTCCTTTGTAATGTCAGCGATGAAGTCGACTGCTTCACCTTTCAGAAATTTTTCGCGCAGTTCTTTTAGGAATGCATCGCGCGCTTCATCGCCAAAGAGCGAACCGGAGATTTGCACGGCGAGGGCTCCGCGGCCGAGGTCTTGATGCAAGTCGCCTGACAGACCAGGTACCGGCAAAACCGCGAGGCGGCGCATTTCAGTAGTAGCGATGTGTTCGATCCTGGGCACTTCCCAGGAACCGATCATTGGGCGTAGGAGCATTGTCAGTGAGACTCCCGCACTCTTGGTGTTTCTATCTGGTCATCATTATGCGAACGCGCTTGCGTGTCTGAGTTTTGGTTTGAGTCATGGTTGTAGCGCGCCGCAATCTCTTTGTATTTTTGTTCATTGACTCGGTAATGAGTTCTCGCGTCTTTGCCCTCGCCCTCCAATAGAAATCCATCAGTGACAAGTTCAGCGAGGGCCATTCTTACTTCAGCCCTTCGTCGCTCGATCTTTTCCTCTAATAGCCACCATTCGAGGATTCCTTCAAACGTGTCCTGGGCTCGGGGATGCTTCACCAGATAGCCTAAGATCTCATGAGCGATTTGCGACGTCTGAGCTTTGCTCATACTGAATGCGTCCGGCAGTTTTCACTTCGCGTGACATTGAGCAACGGTTATGCCAGCGACTGTTAGCCGTTTGGTTGAGCATTTCGTTCGTGTTATCGAAGGCAGTGAGACTTTTTTGTCTCAGTTGTTGGAAGGCGTAAGGAGAAAAGCTTTGCAGGAGAGACAGATAGCGTGGGACAAGAATGTCTCGCAGGTGACAGCGGAATTGTCTCTATTTATGTGGGCTTCGCAAAAAATCCGATTCTTGTGCGAAGCTGCTTCGCCCCTTAGGTGGCGTAGATCCTGAAATGCTGGACGTCGATCCGGTGCTTGCGGATTAACTGCCAGAATGCGCGGCGATTCTTGCAGGCTTTTTGCGCGGCTTTTGTTACATTGCCCTGACACGCGACGAGCAGCCTCTGGATGTACATCTTTTCAAATTCAGATACAACTCTGGCCTTCGCTCGCCCGAACGATTCTTCGCTCTCATCGTTCTCGGTCTCGGGTATCGTGATGTCAATATCAAGCATTACCTCATGCTCCGAGAGCATAACGGCGCGTTCGATAATGTGTTCCAACTCCCGCACGTTGCCGGGCCAATGATAAAACTGCAACTTACGCAGAGCTTCATCTGAGAGATCCATTGCCGGGCGTTGAAACTCGTGCGCGTAAGTGGTCAGGAAGTGGCGCGCCAGCAACGAGATATCTTTTTGTCGTTCGCGAAGCGGCGGGAGAGCAAGCGGCACAACATTCAAACGATAGTAGAGATCGCGCCGAAGTTTTCCAGTCTTCAACGCCTCTTCACAATTCACATTAGTCGCGGCAATGATGCGCACATCCGCCTTGGACATCTTTGTCGCACCCAGCGGTCGATACTCTTTCTCCTGAAGAAAGCGCAAAAACTTAACCTGGGCCAGTAGTGGCAGACAATCGATCTCATCCAGAAACAGCGTGCCTCCGTCCGCCTCCTTGATCAATCCGGGTTGCATCGTAGAAGCCCCGGTGAAGGCGCCGCGTTCATGACCGAACAACTCATTCTCAACGAGCTCGAGTGGGATGGCGCCACAATTGACCGGAATGAAAGGCTTATCTACTCGGTTGCTGAGATAGTGAATGGCGCGCGCGCAAAGTTCCTTTCCGGTTCCCGTTTCTCCGTAGATGAAAACGCTCGCACCAGATTTCGCGATCGCCGGAAATTTCTTAACTTGAGCGATGAACTCCGGGCTTTCGCCGATCAGGTGTCGCAATCCTAATTGCTCTTTCAATCTTTGTGTCTCAGAGGCTTCATGATGCGCGTTTCCCAGTAAGCGCCAAACGCGAGGCAGAACGTTGATTTCTTCAAACGGCGGAGTGAGGAAGTCAGCAACGCCGAGTTTCAGCAGCGAAAGCACCTCGTCAGGTCGGCCCGATTCTGTGACGGCAACGACCGGCACCATCGACTTTAGTTCTGTCCTGAGACGCTGAAAGAAACGTCCTGCTTCCTCGAATAGTCCCGGCGGGATGACGATAAAGATCAGAGATGGATCGTGTTGCGAAATGATCCTGGACAGCTCATCTCCGCCAAAAACAGGCTCTGTCATAGTTGCAGAGTCTTGCCGGAGATGGATGGTGGAGCTAAAGGACAGTTCGAGGGTTTCGCAAATTCGTTCGCCCAGGTCATTCGCCGGATCGAAGTCGAGTACCAGTATGATTGATTGTCCCATCATCGTCGGACCCTTCCCGTGAAGAGGGTAAGAAGGACTGGGGGATCAGTTGCAACGTACGAGGAAGACCCGCTTGATAATATGATCGCGAGTATGCAAGGAAACAGCAGCTCGTGAGAAATCGTTAATTGAACTGAACGGAACAATATTCCCATCGCCGGTAAAAGTCAACGAATTGCTTTATCAGGTGGTGTCTTAATTTGGATTTCTCTGTGCAGCCTCTGTGTTCTCTGTGCCTCTGTGGTTGTTGTTACT
>Ga0207674_10005753_pt1 | contig 14710 bp, 9 predicted proteins | sample KBSCornC72_FD_184303 | JGI IMG/M metagenome (GOLD analysis project Ga0207674, IMG submission 184303) | Corn rhizosphere microbial communities from Kellogg Biological Station, Michigan, USA - KBS Corn C7-2 (SPAdes) (version 2) | ecosystem: Host-associated > Plants > Roots > Rhizosphere > Soil ... | reverse complement strand
TGGCCGCAGCGCGGGCAAAGTCCTTTGCAGTCATCCTTGCACAGCGTCCTGACCGGCAGAGACAAAAGCACCTGCTCGCGCAGCACATCCTCCAGCAAAAGACTGTCCCTTTGATAATAACCGATTTCCGTCTCCGGCGCCGTTATCGACCGCTCCGAAGCCCCCGCGTCCACCCCAATCGGCCTGAAGATCAGATCGAACTCCCCATTCAGCGGAACATCAACAGGCTCAACGCATCGCGCACACGGCACCTGAAATCTTCCAGCGAACTTTCCCCGCAGCCGGATGTCGGCAATGATGTCCCGAGGCCCCCGATGCTCGTGAATGACCTCAGCCAGCCCAGAGGTCTCCAGATTCCCTTCCTGCTCCGCTTCCTCGCCGAAATTGATGTGTCCCGACGGCATCGCGAGATCGAACTCGATCGGCTCCTTCTCGAGTTCACTTACTTTGAATTCCATATCGTTCAGCCTACGGCTGCTCGCACCCTGCGTCAATTCAGTACGTCACGATAGGCTTTAGCCTTCGCCGAGCATCTTGATCTGACCTTCTATACTCCAACGGTATAAGGACGAAATGTACCCGGGGACAAATTGCTGGGCGTGAAAGAATATGACCGAATCAACCGAATTGGCTGCGCAGGCGGCCGGCAAGGCCAGGGAGATGCTCGCCGCAGGAGTTCCTAAACCAGAGATCCTCGGCATTCTTGTAAACGCAGCCGAGACTATAGCCGGACAAGCCAGCGTTTGCTCGATCCTCGTTCTCGACAATGATGGGCTGCTGAGGAATGCCGCCTCCCCCAATCTGCCCGCCGACTACCTCGCCGCGATCGATAAATTGAAACCCAACCCGCGCGTCGGAACTTGTTCGGCTGCTGCGGCCACCGGATCCGTGGTCGTGACCTGCGACTTCAGAGCGGACGATAAGTGGGCCGAGCTTCGTCACCTCCCCATGGCTCTCGGGTTCGTGGGAGCATGGAGCATGCCCATCAAAAATTCCGATGGGCAAGTCCTCGGTACGCTGGGCACATACTTTCGCGACAATCGCACTCCCACGCAGGAAGAAGTGCAGTGCATCGAGACCCTGGCATCCGCAGCAAGTCTCGTTCTCGCGCGAGACGAAGAACGCTGATAGTAAGCGACGCGATCCGCCACTGCTCGAGACTTTCCCCTTATGCCCGCAAGTCGGGTCAAAAATCAGCCGTTTCGATCCGGCAGTCGACTCAGTTTGCGGGCCCAGATGCATCCTCTCGAAACGGACCGTTCTTTGGGTTCGCGATGGAGAAGGCACCGGGATAAACGACTCAATCCGGTTGACTTATACGCCAAAGTTTGATATAATACTAAAGTGCCTTCGGCTCCGGTCCGCGCCGTAGATCGACCTCGCGGTGTGACGGTGTGGTCCAAGCTGAACAGCACTTGATGCGCATAGCTTAAGGAGATTACCGTGCTCAAATCTGAAACTCCCGTATCATGCTTCTTCGCCCTCTACGCCCGCGAAACCGGCGACGACAATATGCCCGCAGTGGTCTCTCACTTTGCCGATACGTTTCTCTTCGCAGGCCCTTCCGGAGCGCAATCCGTTCGTGCCTGCGACTTCGCCAATGCCCTCCCCAAACGCAAAGCCCTTTTCGACGGGCTCGGTTCGCAACCTACGGAGCTCACCGCCATCCACGAAATACCTCTCGATTCCCGCTACGTCCTCGTCAAGACAACCTGGCGCTTCTCCTTCTTGCGCGATAACTCTCCCGCCGAGCGATTCGATACCGACTCCACGTTCCTCATCGACACCGGACTCCCCGGCACCAACGAATCCGACTTCAAGATTCTTCTCTACCTTCCCCACCAGGACATCATGCAGATTCTCCGCGACCGCGGAATCCTGCAAGCCTGAATCCCAGCGGATCTAATGTCATTCAACGAAATGGGTGCCCCAGGTCTCGCTTCTGAGACCTGGGATTCAGCTAATCTGGTTGGAACACGGCAGACAAGTCATGACTACGACTTCGCCCAATCTCAACATTCGCCTCGCTACAGCCGCCGACCGCCCGCGCCTCATCCCCATCATCAACGCAGCATTCGCCATCGAAACCTTTCTCGAAGGCACCCGAACCGACGACGAACGTCTCTCCGCCATGATGCAGAAAGGCGAAATCCTTCTCGCCGAAGACTCTTCCGGCCAGATACTCGCCTGCATTTATGCGGAAACCCACGGTTCTCGGGGCTATCTTGGGCAGCTCGCAGTCGACCCCGCCGATCAGGGCTCCGGCGTTGGGAGACAAATGCTCGCAGCCTCCGAGGACCACTTCCGCGCACGCGGCTGCAAGGCCATCGACATCACTGTCCTCAGCCTTCGCCCCGAGTTGCTTCCCATCTATAAGCGCTTAGGCTTTGTCGAAACGGGTACCGAAGAGTTTCACATGTCCCGTACGATCAAAGACAATCAGGAGTGCCACTGCATCAAAATGTCGAAACCTCTTTGAAATAAGATCCGGGGTTCCCATCCTAAACGCGTCTTTTGCGTTTAGGGTGGGAACAGGCGGACTGACTCGCTCTATTCCGTCGTCACATGTAAATACCTGCTCGCGAACTCCAGAAAGTGCGGCCAGTTCGGTTCCGCGAGGTGCCCGCCATCATGCTGCCGGAATCCCAAGGCTCCGGAACTCACCGCAGTTCCGGTCGCCGGAAACTCAGTAGTTCCCAGGTCCTTCGCTCCCATCAATCGGTACACCGGACCTGCCGCTACCTCCGCCAGAAACATCCCATGTGTATCCGCCCACGCGTCGCCCCTGGGATTCGCATATCCATCGCCAGCATCCGAGCCACCCGTAATGAACAGCGGCCGTGGCGTGCTCAGCGCGATTAGCTCATGATTGTCCACAGGCAAATCACCAGCATTAAGCGGACCTGCATAACGCAGGAACTCTCCATCGAACCAGTGATACAGCGAGGGCCCTGCAAGGTTCGGAATCGTCTCACCGTAAATGTGCCGGTACAACTTCGCCCCACCCTCGCCTGAGGAACTCGAATATCCGATCGCAAACTCCGGATAGTACGCCATCGTCACCAGCACCGCCTTGCCGAACCGAGAATGCCCCGCCAGCCCGACCTGCTTCGCATCCACAGCTTTGTCCGTTTCGAAATACCGCAATGCCTCGTGAGCGCCCCACGCCCATGCCTTTAGCGCGCCCCAGTCTTCCGCACCACGCGGCTTCGCACGATTCACAAGCCCGATAATCCCGCTCGTCAGACCCGACCCGTCATCCTTCTGGAAGCTCGCCGGATTTAGAATCGCGAATCCCCAACCGCGCCGCACCACCGGCTTCCCGTCGACTCCCCACGGTAGCGGAACATAGCTGTCCAGAGGCACGCTGGTTGCTTTCTTGAAATCGTTGTCGAACGCGAGCTCCATCATCACCGGCACCGGCCCCTTCGCATTCGCCGGAGTAGTAAGTAGCAGTTCAATGTGGATCTGCGAGCCCGAGCCCTGCCATGGTCCCACCTCTCCAGACAGCAGCTTCGTCACGACATCGACTCCGCCGTACGTCTCCTTCCTCTCCACCAGCACATGCCACTTCACCGGCGGCAGCGACTCCGGCGTTCGCCCCAGAATCTCCTTATCAAAATCTGCGCGAATCTCGTTGGACCGCTCAGCCCAATCTGCGGCACTCTTCACCCGCCGACCATCTTTAAACACCAGGGGATCCGGCAGCTTCGGAAATTGATTTGCTTTCGCGAGATCGTAGTTTGTCGAGTGCGGCGACCGCGCATCGCCCTCTGGCCTTGGACGCATGTTCGCTTCCTTCAGCCCCACCAGCCGCAGCAGCCGCGCCCGGTCTTCCTCCGCGGTCACTCGATCCAGATTCGCAGCCCGATTCTCTGCACCTTGCGAATCTTCATGAAAGTACTTCGCTGCAAACGCCAAAAAGTATGGCCAGTTCGGCCCCGGTGTATGCCCCGCCATGTGCTGCCTGAACCCGATATCGCCCGCAAGCAGAGACGTCTCCACTGCAGGAAACTCCGTGCTCGTCAGCCCCTGCTTTCCGAGCAGCTTGTACACCGGACTCGCACCCACCGCCGCCAGAAAACTTCCCTTCGGATCCACCCACCCATCGCCATCGATCGCTCCAGCACCGATAAACACCGGCTTCGGCGCAACCAGCGCGATCAGCTCATTCGCATCCACCGGCAGATCGGCTGTAATCAGCGGACCCGCATACTTCAGAAAGTTCTCGCCCATCCAGTGGTAGGCATCGCGACCCGCAGTGTTCTCAACCTCCTCGCCAAACACATGCCGGTACAGCTTTGCCCCTGCCGATCCCGAAGAGCTGATAAACCCAATCGCAAATCTCGGATCCCACGCCATCGCCACCAGCGATGCCTTCCCATACCGCGAGTGCCCCGCGATCCCCACTTGTTTTGCATCCACCGCCTTGTCGCTCTCGAAGTAATCCAGGCATCGGCTCGCACCCCACGCCCACGCCTTCAGCACACCCCAGTCCTCAAGCTTGCGTGGCCGACCCTTGTTTACCAGCCCGATGATCCCGTCTGTCAGCCCCGCGCCGTTATCCGGCTGCGCGCTTACCGGTACATACTCCGCATAACCCCATCCCCTCGCCAACGCCTGCTGCTGCCAAGTCGGACCTTGGTTCTGCTGTGCAAACTGAGGGAACCGCTTCATCAACTGCGCAAGAAATTCCTTGCTGAATCCCAGCTCCATAATCACCGGCACTGGCCCCTTAGCATCCGCAGGCGTGCTCAGCGTCAGTTCCAGCTTCACATTGATCTTTGGATAAGCCGAGTTGTCCACGTGCCCGGCAAGCGTCTTCGTAGTCACCTCCACGTCGCCCTTTTTCTCGTGCTCGACCTTCAGCACCTCCCACTTCACCTTTGGCAACTGCGCCGGCGTGCGTCCGTAAACCTCTCGATCGAACAGCTCCGCAATTTCCGGACGCCGCTGCTTCCACCACATCTCCGGTGTGGTCACGCGTTCACCGTTGGCCATCACTAGCGCATCCGGCACGTTGGAGTACACGTTCGCTTTCGATTCGTCGTAGTTCACCGGGTGCGAACTGTGAATGTCGTTGTCGACAGGCGGCCGAAGCTCTTTAATCCCCAGTTCCTCCATCACCCGCTGGTGATCCTTCTCCGACGCAGCCTGAATCGCAAGCTGTTCCGGAGTCGGCGCAAATCGTGGCGGGTTCGCCGGAGCTTGCTTACCTGTATTCGCTCCAGAGCCCGCACCGGCTCTTACTTGCGCGCCGATGCAATTGCTTCCAGCCAGAACTGCAAGGGCGACAACCCCCATGAAAACTCGATGATTTCGATTCATCTTCAAACTCCGACTCAAACGCGGCCCAAGAATATCGATTTAGCGTTTCTTCGGCAACAAACTGTTCGCCATAGCAATCAACCTCACCAATCTTTGATTTGGCTCGCACTCGAAAACTCCCAGTCCAACCTCCGCAATCGTTGATGAAACACATGACTGATTGAGACAATCTCATTCGAGCTGCACCTCATCTGCGCTCAAAGGCAACAAGCCGTACGGAGTGGTTCTCTAAGAGACTTGATTTGCATATCAAATTCACGACCTCCTCAAATACAGATTCCCGGCTGCCTGATATAAGTTCCCCACAAACCGCTCCTTCTACCATGGGCCGGTTGATATACTTCGGCCCTGCACCACCTTTCGCAGGGCCGCCCCTGGAGATCCGTACATGAGTGCCGCCAAATTCGACCTCGTCGTCATCGGTTCCGGGCCTTCCGGGCAACGTGCCGCTGTCGCCGCCTCCAAGATGAAAAAGCGCGTTGCCGTGGTCGAATCCCGCGCTGTCGTCGGCGGAGTCTGCGTCAACACTGGCACCATTCCCTCCAAGACCATGCGCGAAGCTGTCCTTCACCTCTCCGGCTACAACTACCGCTCGGTCTACGGCATCAACTACCGCGTCAAAGAACGAATAACCATGGCCGACCTCGCCTTCCGCGTTCAGGCCGTAATCAAAACGGAAGTCGACGTCACCGAGGCCCAGCTCTCCCGCAACGGAATCGACATCGTTCACGGCATCGCTCACTTCGTCGATGCAAATCACGTCCGCGTTGAAGGCCTCTCCGGAGATACCACCCTCGAAGCCGATCGCATCATCATCGCCGTCGGCACCAAGCCCGCCGTCTCGCCCAAGGTCCCCATCAATGGCCGCACCATCATCAACAGTGACCAGGTCCTCGATCTGCCTGCTCTGCCCAAATCCCTTATCGTTGTCGGCGGCGGCGTCATCGGCGTCGAGTACACCTGCATGTTCTCGACCCTCGGGGTACGTGCCACTTTGATCGAAAAACGCGCCAAGCTCCTCGAATTCGCCGATCAGGAAATCGTGGAGTCTCTCAGCTACCACCTGCGCGACAGCCGCGTCACCATGCGTCTTGGTGAAGAAGTTTCAAGCGTCGAAGAGCTCCCCGATGGCACCGTCGTCGCTAATCTTGAAAGCAAGAAGCGCGTATCAGGCGACGCCCTCCTCTACGCAGTCGGACGTCAGGGCGCCATCGAGGACCTGAATCTCGCCGCCGCCGGCATTGAAGCCGACAATCGCGGCCGCATTCCGGTAAACGAGAACTATCAAACCAACGTTGAACACATCTACGCCGTTGGCGATGTCGTCGGCTTCCCTTCTCTCGCCTCCGTCTCCATGGAACAGGGTCGCATCGCCGCCGCCCGCGCCTTCAACGACACGCACACATCATCGAATCCCAGCTTTTATCCTTATGGCATCTACACCATCCCCGAAATCAGCTTCATCGGCAAAACTGAAGAGCAGCTTACCGACGAAGACGTCCCCTACGAAGTCGGCATGGCTTTCTATCGCGAAACCGCGCGTGGCCAGATTCGTGGCGACACGACCGGCCGCCTCAAGCTCATATTTCATCGCGACACACGCAAGGTCCTTGGCGTGCATATCATCGGCGAAGGCGCCAGCGAGTTGATCCACATCGGCCAGGCCGTCATGATCTTCGGCGGCACCGTTGAGTACTTCGTTGACACCGTCTTCAACTACCCGACCCTCGCCGAGTGCTACAAAGCCGCCGCCTTCAACGGCCTCGGCCGCCTGCACCGGTACCAGGTGGATTGATGTGGATGTTCACGGAATTGATTTATATCGGAGCATGACCCCAGTCATGCCAGGAACGGTTTAAAAGATCGAACGGGCTTTAGCCCCTGAATCAGGCCCAGGGAGGGCGAAATGACAACCGCAATCGGCGTCGTCATGACCGAGCACATCGTCGCCGGCAGACTCGAAGACATGCGCCCCGCGGGCGAAAACGTCCGCTATCCCCAGAACATCGAAGAAGTCGACGCCCTCAATGCACTTCCCGTCGCCGAGGTGGTCGATATTCTCGCCAACGAAATCGCCTCCGTCGTCAACAATGCCCAGATCGATGCCATCGGCGTCGCAGTTCCGGGCATCGTTCGCTACGGCGTCGTTGAAGATTCTCCAAACCTCACCCAGCTCAAGGGTGTCCGGCTCGCCGACGAGCTTACGCGTGTCCTCACCGAGAAAGGTGTCAATTCACCAGTCCACATCTCCAATGATGCGGACGCAATTGCCGCCGGTGTAGCCGCTACCCGCGGCCAACTCAACAAGCTCACCCGTGTTTGGACCATCGGCAACGGTATCGGCTACGGCCGCTGGCCATACGTCGAAGGCGTATGGGAGGGAGGACACATCACCGTTACCCTTGACCCCAAAGAGCGCTTCTGCGGATGCGGCGGCGTCGGACACCTTGAAGGCATCATGGGCTATCGCGCCATGCGCATGCGCTTCCTCGACCTCGAACCCGAAGAGGTTTTCGCCAACGCCAAAAAGGGCGACGAACGCTGCCGCGAGTTCGTCGACCTCTGGCACCGCTCTCTCGCCGCCGCCACAGCGTCCTTCATTCATCTCGCGGGACCCGGTCGCTTCTACTTCACCGGACACAATGTCGGCTTCCTCGACATCGGGATGCTACGCCGACATCTCGAAACCATGGTCAAGATGAGCCCGCTCCTTAGCTACTCCCTCGAAATCCTGCCCAACGACGACACCACAGCTCTCCTCGGTGCCGGCGTCAGTGCTATCCGCGCCCTCGCCAGTTGACCAGCCGGTTTTCTCAAGGCCCAACAGAAAAGGGCCGCAGCGCTTCGGCATCTGCGGCCTCTTGTTTCCTATGTCTCTGGTCCTAGGTCCCCTCAGTCCCTGCCTCTCACCCTTTCGGATGCGGATTCTTGAACGTGACCTCGCCATCCAGCCAATCCGAAAGCCGTTTCTGATCCACTTCCGTATCACCCGCCTGATTCGTCAAAGACGACCGCGCCAGCGCCACTGAGATCTTGATCTTTCCATTCATGTGATACGCGCCGAGAATGCCCGCCAGACCCTTGTTGGCGGCGCTCATGTAGTCAGCATTGAGCATTCCCTCTTCGCCCTTGATATCAACCGGCGCCATGATCATCTTGTTCACCATCGGCGCACCCGTCGGATTCTTCGCCGACGAGTTGTCGAAGCGCACTACCAGCGTCGCTCTTCTCTCCAGCGCGTCAGGATTTGCCGTATACTTCACCACCGGGATCGTAACGCCCGCCGCATCCGGCTTCGCACCCGGCTTATCGAACGCAATTCGATATGGCTGCCCTTTCCACTTCGGAGTCGCAGGAACAGTCGCCGCAGGCTTGGTTCCAACATCGCATCCCGCCAATAGAATCAACCCGCCAATCGCCAGCAATATCCCCTTCTTCACTTCATCCTCCTTGCGCTATTTCGACGACGCGCCAGAATAGCACCCCTGTTCGTCGGGGCAAGTGATTCCTGCAACACTGTTCGACCGGACTCCATCGGCCGGGCAAGGTTCCTCGCTCTCAGCGCACAATGCGTAAACGATTTCTCATCCTTAAACTCACAAATGGCTGAACGAGAGATCCTCTCTGAATTTTCATTGCTAAATCGCTTTTTGTGAGGAAAGTGATCCATATCACATGCCAAATAAACACTACGTTTGCAGCTTGACAAACCCTCTCGCGAGCATGAGAATTTCCGCCAAATCAAGTAAACGATTGCTGACGAGCTTCGATTAAACGAAATAGCTCGCAAGCAACAGAGGCTGATGAATTGAGGGCCACGATTCGAACGGTCTTGGCGAGTGCACGCAACTACAGTGATCGGAGCCTGTCTGCTCCAACCCACGTCAGGTCGCAACTTGCACTCACGTTCGACTCAGTTGAATGCGTCTCCGCCAAAACGGAAATGCAGAGTGCAAGGCACTCCATCCATCAAGCCGCAACCGCGATCCTTGGACTCCGTCATCATCGGCGGATTCCGTGAATGGTCAAGCGCGAAGATGAAGTGCCACCCAGAAACAGTATGCAGTCGGCACAAGCTATCTTCCCAACAGCTCGACACCCGCACTGATGCTCGGACAGGTCAGCAATGCGAGTGGAAGAGCGGTTCGAAATGGCCGAAAAACTCTTTTTCGTTCATGGAGGCAGTCTATGGCTCATCCTTTGTTCCGTACGCGGTCAGCCGGGCTATGGCTCATACTGATCGCAACTCTTCTGCTCTTCGCACCAGCTCTGCGTGCACAAGATAATGCGACAATCACTGGAACTGTACTCGATGCAAGTGGGGCCGTCGTTCCTAACGCCGACCTCTCTCTCACTAATCCCGCAACCGGACAGGTGCGCGAAGCGAAATCCAATGAAGCCGGCCTCTTTCGGTTCGCCAATCTGGGCGTTGGAACCTACTCGCTCACCGCAACTGCAACCGGCTTTCAGAAATTCACGCGCACCGGCATCGTACTGAACGTCGCGCAGACACTGGGTGTCGACGTCACGTTGACCGTCGGCAGTACCGAACAAAGCGTGACCGTTGAGTCGCAAGCCTTGCAGGTGCAAACCGAAACCAGCGAGATCAGCACATTGATCAGCGGTGAACAGGTTCGTCAGTTAGCCACCAATGGACGCAACGTCGTTCAACTCGCAGCTCTCGGCCTCGGAGTCTCCAACCAGATTTCTTCCTTCGCGGGTATTGATGCCCTTACTTCCTCAAACGGCCTAAGCTTCAACGGCCAGCGCACTTCTCATAACGTCTACCTCATCGACGGCGCCGAGCAGAATGACCGCGGTTGCGGCGGCTGTTTCATGAATCTGCCATCACAGGACGCCATCGGCGAATTCCAGACCCTTGGCTCCAACTACTCAGCCGACTACGGCATCGGTTCTGGCGGCACCATTGTCATGGTGATCAAGTCGGGCCAGCGGCAGTATCACGGTAGTCTCTATGAGTTCAACCGCAACACCGCCTACAACGCCAACGACTACTTCCTGAAGCAGCAGGGAAAATCGCGTCCCATCTTCCAGCTCAACACGCCGGGCGGCAACATCGGCGGACCGCTGTGGATTCCGCACGTCTACAACCAGCAAAAGAACCGCACCTTCTTCTTCTGGAATGAAGAATGGCGCAAGCTCATCAAGGGAAGCCCTCCATCGCTATCTAACGACCTCTGGTCGAACAACTTCCCGACGCTGGCTGCTGATTTCAACTACACTCCGCAGAGTTCGGCCGTGCCCATCGTTCCAAATCTGCCGAATAACCCTGCCTATACTGCCCTTGAAACTGGCCTCGGCCTCATCCCCGGATCGGCGTTCCCTCTCAACTCTGACGGAACGTACAGGATCCCCGCGGCGATGATCGATCAGAACATCGTTCGCGAGTTGAATGCAGGCACGTTCCCTAAGCCGAACGCAACGTGCACTGGATCGGTTTGCAAGCAGTTCATCGTCTCCGTCAAGCAACCCGAGAACATCCGTGAAGATGTGGTCCGCATCGATCACGCTATTAACAGCAAGTTCCAGTTGATGGGCCACTACCTCCATGACGCAATGGAGAACACCTACTTCCCACCGTTGTGGGGCACCAGCTTCGCTTCCGTCGGTACATCTATGAAGAATCCTTCGTACACGGCGGCCATCAAACTGACGCAAACCTACTCGCCGACGTTGCTGAACGAAACCGCGTTCTACTATTCCGGGAACAAGATCCGGTTGACTCCGTTGGCAGCGTCGGGCGCCTCTTACTCTGTCCCGGATGGCTGGACTGGGGAGAGCCTGTTCCCGTCAACCAATCAGGCGGCAATCACGCACGGGCTGACGAAGCCGATCATGCCCGCGATCGTCATCAACAACACCCTCGGCGCGCAATGGAATCCGCAGTACTTCCCGTGGAAGAACGGATACGAAGGCTTCCAATACCGCGACGACCTCTCCTGGATCAAGGGACGTCACCAGTTCAAGTTCGGCGTGGGCTTGTTGCATACCTACAAGAACCAGGAACTGCAGGCCAATACCAACGGCACAGCCAACTTTGGCAACAGTGCGTTCTCCAAGGACTCCATAGTCAACATGATGCTCGGCATGGCCGACTCCTGGGACCAGCTCGAGTACCTCTATGGCAAGAACTGGGTCAACAACAATTACTCCTTCTACTTCATCGACAACTGGCATGTCGGACCTCGCCTGACTCTCAACCTTGGCCTCAGGTACGACGGCCTGCCGCACGCGTTTGAGCGCTACAACAAGTTCGCCAATTTCGTACCGGCCAACTACAACAGGACCTTGGGTAACCCGATCGCCGCGGACAACACGCTCATCAGTTCTCAACTCTCCACGTTCGGAACGGGTTCTGAGAAGTTCTATCTGAACGGCATTCGTGAAGCCGGCGTCGACAGCTTCCCGAAGGGCAATGTCGAGAATCGTTACTTCACATGGCAGCCGCGCATTGGTTTCGCCTACGACATGTCTGGAAACGGAAAAACCGTTCTTCGGGGCGGCGTTGGTATCTTCTACGAGCGCGTACAGGGCAATGATGTCTATAACTCCGCCCTGAATCCGCCTTTCGCTTACAGGCCTCAGCCAACCAACGTGTTCTTCTCGACACCGACGAAGAGCATCAACACCGGGGCCACTGGGACGTCGCTCTACCCGTCCGGCCTTACCAGCATCAAGTTCATCTATCCTCCTCCCGGCACCATGAATTGGAGCCTGGGTATCCAACGTCAGATGATGCCCTCTGTGGTTGCGGCATTGCAGTATGTCGGTTCCTCCGGCTGGGATCAAAACAATACCCGCCAGATCAACACACTGCCCTTGACAAACGACTCTACGAATTACTGGTCAACCGTCAACGGAACGCCTCATTGGACTTTCAACCCTTCGACCGATGCGCGTTGGAACCCGACTTACTCTGACCGGTATGCCGTTCAGAGCAGCCAGATCGTTGCCAACAAACTGCGGCAGCACCCCGGTTTCGCAAACATCAACCAGGAAGAAAACGAAACCAATTCTCACTACCATTCGATGCAGACCGGTATTCGCTTCGAAAACAAATGGGGACTTACCTCTCAGGTTGCTTATACCTTCTCTCACCTGCTCGATAGCGCTCCTGGCGTAGATCTTGCCACTCTCAATAACCCATTCAACCCCGCCTACAGCAAGGGCTCCGGTTCCTACGACCGGCGGCATATCTTCAACGTCAGCTATGTCTATGGGCTCCCGTTTGCTAGACACACTTCGAACGCGGCATACCGGACCATCGCAGGCGGTTGGGGAATCTCCGGCATCACCGTGTTCCAGACCGGCCTCCCGCTCAACATTGCCTATAACGGAACTGACACCCTCGGCCTCGGCGGAGGCACCTCAAACCGCCCGAACCTCGTGGGGAAGGTCAAGTATCCCAAGTCCCAGGCAGCCTGGTTCAACGGCAAGACTGACAGCATCTACACTGATCCAGTCGCTCCTTGGTTTGGCGGGCCGAATCAGGGTTTCGGCGCTGCTGGCAAAGACAATGTCCGCGGGCCTGGTCTCAACAACTTCAACCTGAGCTTGACGAAGAACATCAAGTTCACCGGTGCTGACAACAGCCCGAACATCGAACTGCGTTTCGAGTCCTTCAACACCTTCAATAAAACGCAATTCAGCGGCGTCAACACAAACAGCAAAGATGCCAATTTCGGACAGGTCACCTCTGTGTTCAGCAACCGCGTTCTGGAGCTAGGCGGCAAGTTCCGCTTCTAACTCCGCTACACCAACAAGGCAACAAAATGCGGCGGGCCTCGGCCCGCCGCATTTCGCTTTTCAGTTGCCCATCTCAGTCGAATGTTTAGGTTGTCAGCACCACGAGCTAAGAGCCAGAAGCTAAGAGCTTGCTCCGTAGTACCCTCGTTCGCTTGTTCCCTCGTCGCTGCTTTTCTCAGCTCAGCCTTAGATAAGTCTTCGAGAGCCGGTCGTGCCAGCTCATCTGGTCCTCGTCGAAGATCGACCAGAGCATTCCCAGCCCCACCGGCAGCACCGAGATCAGCATCGCTTTCAGCCGCCCCTTCACCTGCTCGCGCGTCGGCATCTGTTCATCGAACGTGCACAGTGCGAGCTGTGCATACCGCATTCCTGGGGTGACCTTCGCATACGTAAGGAAGAACCACTCGTACAGCGCCGCAAATCCCAGGACTGCCAGAACCGCGCAAACCTCAAACGCTCGCTTGCCCGGCAGGCTGTCCACATTCGACGCGATCAGGTAGATCGTCCCGAACACGATGCCCATGATGATCCCGGCATCCACCACTGTCGCCATCATCCGGCGACCAAACGGCGCCTGGTACAGCTTGTGCTCGTCCGGCACGAGGGCGTAGTACTCCGGCAGTTGCTCCTCATGCGGCTCCTCATCGAGCTGCATCTGCTGCCAGCTCGACCCGATCCATACCGGATCGCCCGCCTCAACATCCTGCCCCATTGGCTCCGTCGATACCGTATTCGGATCGACCTCGAAAATACTCAGTTGCTGCGACTCCGTTTCACCTGGACCGTCTGCAAGCCGCGGACGCATCCGCCGCGTCGCAATAATCTCCCGCGGAAACTGGATCAGGTTTGCAGGAATCGCCTGCGCCTCGATCTCTTCATACACCGGTGCCGAATCAAGATGATTCTGCTCCGTCCAGTCATATCGGCCCGCAGAGTATGTCCCAGTCTGCATGGGACGCTGCGGCATGTCCGGCTCCCAGCGAATCTCCACCCCGCTATGGTTCGTGTGCTCCGGCTCAGCCTTCACCTCGGGCTGCCACACCGGTTCAGCAACTTCGTACGACTGCTGCTCTGGGTCGCCATCCTCAATCGCGGTCTCAATCTGATCGAGCACCGCCTGTGCCGCAAACTGTGCCTCCACTGCGGCGCGAGTAGCAGCTTCGGCTGCGCGGACCGCGGCGCGAGCCTCGGTGGCCTGAAGTTCGCTATAGCTCGGCGCCTTGGCATAACGCGCGGCCACCCTCGCAGCAGCTGCGGCTGCCCGGCTGTTCGAGGGCCCGTGCTGTTCCGCCGAGTCTTCATCGATAACTGAGATCCCCTTGCGAGTCTTGTGCTCAGCAAGGCGGCGATTTACTTCCTGCTTCCACGTCGGCAGCGGTGTGGGCGAGCTAGGCAGTGTGCTCAAAACTCTATATTCCCTTCAATGTTTCTCGAAACTGCCCACTCCCAAGCGATGTGCGCAGTTGATTTTCTAATAACCTCCGGTGAGCACTTAACCCGCCGAAGGCCCGGACCCGGCACGCGCATTTGCTATGCTGGCCTTGGTCCTCGATGCATCCTCGTAATTTCGTGTTTATCACGCTGATGACCCTCTGTCACTTGCAACTTGCAAGTC
>Ga0207674_10005749_pt1 | contig 14716 bp, 12 predicted proteins | sample KBSCornC72_FD_184303 | JGI IMG/M metagenome (GOLD analysis project Ga0207674, IMG submission 184303) | Corn rhizosphere microbial communities from Kellogg Biological Station, Michigan, USA - KBS Corn C7-2 (SPAdes) (version 2) | ecosystem: Host-associated > Plants > Roots > Rhizosphere > Soil ... | reverse complement strand
TCGGAAAACTTCACCGTGACGATCGTGCACCCGTAAGAGCTTCCAGCTACCAGCTTCCAGCTACCAGCTTCCAGCTTCCAGCTACCAGCTACCAGCTACCAGCTACCAGCTACCAGCTGGAAGCTCGAAGCTGGCAGCTGGAAGCTTATTCGTCTGCCACTTCCTCCAACCGCCTGCTCGGCCGCCTCAGACCCACGCCACGGCTCGACGTCTTGATGAAGTCGACAACGTACTGGACCTCGTCGCATTGCACGGACGGATCGCGTTCGATCTGGGCGAGCGCGCGGCTGGTGTTCGACTGCACCAGATACCGGTAGGCCCGCCGCAGCTTCGCGATCGAATCGGACGAAAACTTGCGCCGTATCAGTCCGATGGTGTTCAAGCCGTAAATGCGCGCGCGGTTGCCGACGGTTTTCGCAAACGGCAGCGCGTCTTTCGTGATGACCGAGAATCCGCCGATGAACGCGTGCTTCCCCACGCGGCAGAACTGGTGGACGCCGGAGAAGGCGCTGATCGTGGCGTAGTCCTCGACCGTCACGTGGCCCCCCAGCGTCGCGGCGTTGCCGAAGATCGTGTGATTGCCGACGTGGCAGTCGTGCGCGACGTGCGCGTACGCCATGAAGACGTTGTGATCGCCGATCTCGGTGATCCCGCCGCCGCCGGCGGTGCCGCGATGAATCGTCACGAACTCACGGAACACGTTGCGTGCGCCGATCACCAACTTGGTCGGCTCGCCGTGGAATTTCAGGTCCTGCGGAATGAGGCCGATGGAGACGAACGGAAAGAACTGGTTGCCGTCGCCGATCTCGCTCGGCCCCTCGATGACCGACGAGGCGCCGACGCGACAATCACGTCCAAGCGTGACATGTTCGCCAATGACGGCGTGGGGCCCGATCACCGAACCTGCGCCGATGGTCGCGTTGGGATGGACGACCGCGCTCGCATGGATGCTCACGCCGACGTGCGAACCGTCCGACGCCGATGCGCGCGGCCCCTCGCGCGCGAGTCCCATCAGCAGGTCCGCTTCGCAGACCACGTCTGCGCCGATATAGGCGCGCGCTTCCGCACGGGCCAGCCGCGACCGGCGCGGACCCATCGTGACCTCGAGCCGGAGACGATCGCCGGGAACCACCGGCAGCCGGAACTTCGCGCGATCGACGCCGCGCAGATACGGCCGCGACGAGCGATCGGCCGCCGAGCCGGATTCGGTGAGCAGGATCGTCGCCACCTGGGCGAGCGTCTCGATCATGAGGACGCCCGGCATCAGCGGCGCACCGGGAAAGTGCCCCTGGAAGAACTCCTCAGACACCGTGACGTTCTTGTACGCCACGACCCGCCGCCCCGGATCGTGCTCCGCCACCGTATCGACGAGCGCCGAGGGATAACGGTAGCAGAGGCGGTCGAGAACGTCAGGCAGGTTGAATGAGGACACGGAAGGCGAGTGTATCAGAGGGCTCAGGGCTCCAGGCTCAAGGCTTAGGGGCTCAAGGCTTAGGCGGCTTAAGCCTTGAGCCCTGAGCCGTGAGCCCTGAGCCTACTTCTTCGGAGCAGTCTTCGTTGCGTCGAAACGCTTGATCACTTCGTCGGACAGATCGAGCCCCATATCCGCGGCGACGATGCCCGCGTCGCGGCTGCTGAAGATCATCAGCAGCCCCTTGTCGGCGCGAATCTGCTCGAGGATCGGATTCAGCTTCGTCTGGAACTCTTCCTGGAGCTGATTGGTCATGTCCTGCACTTCTGTCTGCGCGTCCTGCTGCGCGTACTCGAGATCACGCTGGCCCTTCTCGATGTCCTTCTGAAGCTGCGCGCGCGCGGAGTCGCTCAGCACCGTGCCGCCGGCCTGCAGCTTGTCCTGCATCCCCTTGACCGCGGTCGCCTTCGACTGAAGCTCGGTGTTCTTCTTCTTGCGGAGCTCGTCCAGCTTGGCGGTCGCGGCCTTGCCCTCCGCCGAGTTGCTCGCGATCACCTGGATGTCGACGAACGCGAACTTCGACCCCTCAGGGAACGGACGGGGCGGCTGTGGCGCCGGCGGAGTCGCAGGTTTCTGCTGCGTCGCCGGGGGCGCCGGCGCGGTCGGAGTCGGGGCCGGCTTCTGCGGATTGGGCGTGGCCGCAGCCTGGGCATACGCGGAGGTGGCGAGCATCGTGCTCGCCGCCGCTACGGCAACCATCATCGTCAAAGACTTCATGCGAACAGTTCCCTTCCTATAAAAAATAGCTTCCAGTTTTCAGCCTCCAGCTTCCAGCCAGCAATCACCAGCTGGTGGCTGGTAGCTGGCAGCTGGCAGCTGGCAGCTGGTTAGAACGTCGAACCGACCGCGAACCGGAACTTGAAGCGCTTCTCGGGATTGAGATTATTGTCGAGAACGTTACCACGCGACGGATTCATGGCAAAGATCAGCCGGAACGGCACGTTCAGCACCGGCATGAAGAACCTGATTTCGGCGCCCGTGGACGTCTTGAACGCGTTGGTCTGACCGATGACGTTCGTCCGCGTCACCGGCCCGAGTCCGGTCACCGGGTCCTGCAGAACGCCGACCGTATCGAGGAACACCGGATAGAGCGACCCCTCCGTCACACGCTCGGTGATCGGCTCTTTCCAGCCGAACTTGTCGCCGATGTTGCGCACTTGTCCGGCATCGTAGAAGAGGACGAGCCGCACCGGGCCGGCAATGTGAATCAGGTATTCGGCGTTGAGCAAGATGCTCTTGTTGCCGCCGATCTGGACCCCCGTCGCTTCGTCGCGCGGCGACACCGACCGGATGTCGAAGCCGCGAATGCTGTATTCACCGCCGAGGAAAATCTTCGAGAAGATCGGCAGGGCGATGGTGTGCCCGTACGGGCGGATGTACTCGCCGGAGACGCGGAACCCGAATGACGTCCGCTTGGTGTGCGGGAAGTACCAGATCCCTTCGGCGCGGGGATTCACGAAGTTGGTGTTCCCGCCGAGACCCGCGAGGTCGACCGAGGCCGTGTAGCGCTTGCCGGCGGTCGGGAAGATCGGGTTGTCCACTGTGTTGTAGACATAGCTCGGACCAATCTTGCTAATCGTGCGCTTGCCGCCTTCGCCAATCAGCAGCGATTCGGCGAGGAACGGATTCCCGGCGAGCACGCGCGGATCGTTGAAGGCGGGGTTCAGGTTCTTCACCTGCACGTTTTCGTAGCTGTAGTTCACGAACACCCGCGCGAAATCCTGGACCTGGAATCCATACACGACGTTGCCGCCTTGCGAGCGCTGGGTATAGAGCCCGATGTATTCCAGCTCGCGGACGAACAGGTCGACGCCGGCGGTCTGCGGCTTGTCGAACAGGAACGGTTCGCTGAACGCGAGCTGATAGTTCGTCGCGCGGCTGCCCTGCTGCGCCGAGATGGTGAACGTTTCGCCGCGGCCGAGGAAGTTCGAGGTCTGGAACGCGAGCTGGCCGAAGAACCCGTCGTATTGCGACACGCCGGCGCCGAACGTCAGCTGATTGCGGTTCTGCTCCTCGAATTTGAGCTTGACGTCGACTTTGTTATCGGCGCCGGGCGTCTTGTCGACGCCAATCGCGTCCCCCTCGAGCGGCTTGAAGTAGCCGAGCTGGTTGAGCCGCTTGACGCTGTACTTCAGCGCTTCGGTGTTGAAGATTCCGCTCTCGACGAGCCGTATTTCCCGCCGGATGACGTTGTCGCGGGTGGTCGTGTTGCCGGCGAAGGTGATGCGGTTGACGAAATACTGCTTGCCCTCCTGCAGGCGCAGGGTCACGTCGACAATCGGCGCACCCTTGATTGTCGCCGCGGCGGCCGCCGGGGCCGCCGGGGCAGCCGCAGGCGCAGGCGGACCGGCATTGGACGAGGGCGGTCCGCCGTTCGCATTCCCATCCCGCGGCGACAGATCCGGGTAGCCGGTGAATTCCATATAGCCGCCGCTGCCGTAAACCTCTTTCGCCTTCTCGAAGCCCTTCCGGATGTTCTTCTCGCTGTAGATATCGCCTTCCTCGATCTTGAACAGCGGCCGCAGCGCCTTGGCCTCGACGATCTTGTTGCCGTCGAACTCGAGCTTCCCAACGCGGTATTGGCGTCCCTCGGTCACCGGAACGCGCAGCTCGACCCAGCGCGTCTTGGCGTCCTTCGAGTCCTCGAGGATCTTCAGCTCGGGCTGGCCGACGCGCGCCTCGATGTAGCCACGGTCACGGTAGTAGGAGACGACCTTGTCGGCGTCCTCCTCGTACTTGTCCGCCTTGTAGGCGCCGGTGCCGAGGATGAAGGTGAACATGCCGTGGGTCTTGTTCTCCTTCATCTGCCGCTCGAGCGTGCTGTCCTTGATCTTGCTGTTGCCGATGAAATCGACCGTCTTGATCTTGACCTTCGGCCCTTCGGTGATGTGGAACGTCACGTTCACCAGTTTCGGGCCTCCCTCGATCGGCTTGATCTCCGGCTTCACCTCGACGAACTCGTAACCTTTTTCGGCATACACGTCGTGCACGACGCCGCTGACCCGCCGGATCAGGCCTGGATCGATGAAGGAGTCGAGGCGGATGCTGATCGACTTCTCCTTGAGCGCGTCCTCGATCTTCGACGTGTCGACCTTCATCGTCCCCACGTAATCGACGATCTTGACGCGCTGCCGCTCTTCCATGTTGTAGACGAGCACCTTCCCCAGGACCCCGTTCGAATAGCGTACGTCGTGCGCCTCGATCGCAAGGTCGTCGAGGAAGTTGGTGGCCCAGAGCCGCTTGAAGTCGTTGATCGCCGCCTGCTGCGCCGATTCGTCGTACCGGATCCAGTCGTTCATCGAGGGGCGGCTGCCGTGCAGCTGGATGTAGTAGACGTAGGTCTGCGCCTCGATCACCGAGTAGCCGCCCTGCTTCTCGAAGCACAGCATCACGGCGGTCACGACCGGCGGCGACCCGGCGGGAGGCAGGCTCGCGGGCGCCGGGACCGTCTGATTGCAGATCGTGGCGGGCAGATCCTGAATCTGTCCCAGCGGCGGAGCCTGGACCGCGGGAACGGCTTGGACCGCCGAAACGGGGGCGAAGTCGGCCGCCAGCCGCGCCGAGGCCGCCTCAGCGGCGAAGGCGGGAGCTCCGCCGAAGGCGGCGCCCACCAGAAGTAAAGCTAAAACGCGCATAAACAGGGAACTTCAGACGTCCGGCCGGCCGCCTTGGAGGAATCTCCGGGCAAGGGCCAAGCCATGAGTTTACTGGATCTTAGACGTGCAAGGCCAGTTGATGGCCGTGCCGCCGCCACGCCGTAGCCGCCGGCAAAGGCGGATTAGGCCAGCTTCCGGCCGGCCTCGGCGGAGCCGAGCGGGCGGTAGGCCAGGGTGCCGCCATCGAGGTAAACCTGGATGTCGCCCGCTTTCAGGTGCCCCCGAATGAGCTCTTCGGACAGCGGGTCCTCGATGTAGCGCTGGATCGCGCGCCGCAGAGGACGCGCGCCGTACGAGCGGTCCTTGCAGGTCTGCTCGATGATCCAGTCGATCACCTCCGGCTCGAGATCGAGCCGGAGCCGGCGATCGACCAGGTTGTCGTTCACCTGCTTGACGAGCAGCCGTGTGATCGTCCGCAGGTCGTCGTCCGAGAGCGCCTCGAACACGATGATTTCGTCAATCCGGTTGATGAATTCCGGGTTGAAGGTTTTCTTCACCTCGCCGAGCACCATGTCGTTGACGCTGCGGCTGATGACGCCGCTGTCGGCCGACTGGAACCCGAGCGACGCCTTTTTCTGAATGAAGCGGGCGCCGATGTTCGAGGTCATGATGATGATGGTGTTCTTGAAGTTCACCCGGTTCCCCAACCCGTCGGTCAGGTGACCGTCTTCGAACACCTGCAGCAGGATGTTGAACAGATCCGGATGCGCCTTCTCGACCTCGTCGAGCAGCACGACCGAGTAGGGGTTGCGCTTGACCTTTTCGGTCAGCTGACCGCCTTCTTCATGCCCGACGTATCCCGGCGGCGAGCCGATCAGCTTCGACACCGAGTGCTTCTCCATGTACTCCGACATGTCGAAGCGGATGAGCGCGTGATCGCTGCCAAACAGGAAGTTCGCGATCGCGCGCGCGAGCTCGGTCTTGCCGACCCCGGTCGGGCCGAGAAAGATGAAGCTGCCGACCGGACGGTTCGGCGACTTCAGGCCCGCCCGCGAGCGGCGGATTGCGCGCGACAGCGCCGAGATGGCGGCGTCCTGCGAGATCACGCGCTTGTGCAGCGCGTCTTCCATGTGCAGGAGCTTGTCGCCTTCGTCCTGGTTAATCGAGGTGAGCGGCACGCCGGTCCATTTCGACACGACCTCGTCGATTTCGCCTTTGCCCACAATCACGCGGCGGGTGCTCGATTTGACGTCGAATTTTTCCCGTACGAACTGCAGGTTCTCGCGCGCCTGGACTTCCTGCTCGCGATAGAACTGCGCCTTCTCGAAGTTCTTCTCCGAGACGGCGGTCTCCATCTGCTCGACGGCGACGCGGATGCTGCGGTTGATTTCGCCGAACTCCTCGCTGTAGCCGGCTTCGCGCAGCTTGGCGCGCGCGCCCGCCTCGTCGATCAGATCGATCGCCTTGTCGGGCAGGAACCGATCGGTGATGTAGCGGTTCGACTGGTAGACCGCCGCTTCGAGCGCCTCGGCGGTGTATTCGACGTGATGGAACGATTCGTAGCGGTCCTTCACCCCGGTCAGGACCTCGATGGTCTCGCGCTCGGACGGCGGGTCGACCTTGATCGCCTGGAAGCGGCGCTCGAGCGACCGGTCCTTTTCAATGTATTTCCGGTACTCCGCCGGCGTCGTCGCGCCGATGCAACGGATTTCGCCGCGCGAGAGCGCGGGCTTGAGGATGTTCGCGGCGTCGAGCGAACCTTCCGCGGACCCGGCGCCGACCAGCGTGTGCAGCTCGTCGATGAACACGATGATGTTCGGGTTCTCGGTCAGCTCCTTCATGATCGCCTTCAGGCGCTCTTCGAACTGACCGCGGTATTTCGTTCCCGCGACGATGAGCGAGATGTCCAGGGCCAGCAGCCGCTTGTCCGCGAGGAAGTGCGGCACGTCGCCGTAGACGATCTTCTGCCCGAGGCCCTCGACGATCGCCGTTTTGCCGACACCCGGCTCGCCGATCAGGACGGCGTTGTTCTTCGTCCGGCGGCACAGCACCTGCTGCACCCGCTCGATCTCGATGTGCCGGCCGACCAGCGGGTCGAGCAGATTCTTCATCGCCGCTTCCGTCAGGTCGCGGCTGAACTCGGCGAGCAGCGGCGTCTCCTTGACCCGGGTGAGCGTCGTCTTTTCGTTGAGGAGGGCGACGATGTCTTCACGCACCGTGTTCAGGCGCATGCCCTTTTCCATCAGGATGGTCGCCGCCACGGAGCGTTCCTCGCGGAGGATCCCCAGGAGCAGGTGCTCGGTCCCGATGTAGTTGTGCAGCAGCCGATCCGCTTCCTCGGCCGCAAACTGTAGAACGCGTTTGGTTTCCGCGCTGAACGGGATCTCGACCGAGGTCGAGACCTTCTCGCGGAAGACTGTCCGCCCTTCGATTTCCTTGCGAATGCTTTCGAGGGAGAGATGCGAGCGGGCGAAGATTCGGCTCGTGAGCCCTTTGCCTTCGCGGATCAGCCCAAGAAGAAGGTGCTCGGTTTCTATCGAAATGCTCCCGAGCTGGCTTGCTTCGTAGCGCGCAAAGAAGAGCACTCGGCGCGCTCGTTCCGTATAGCGTTCGAACATCCGGTTACCTATGTGGAAGGAGGAACTGCCCTGCTCGCATTATAAGCCATCGTTCCACCGGGACCAATTGGTTTCTCGGTCTAAGTGACGTCCTTCACTAGGGTTAGACGCGCAGCTTCTCGAGAAAGGTGGCTGGCACCTTTCCCGGGAAGGTGCCAGCCACCTTTGTCGTAAGACGCCCGGCCGGGAGCGCCGTTTCTTTTCAGACGTTCGGGCGCGGCTCAGCCGTTAGGTGCCCCTCTTCCAACCGCAGCACACGGTCGCAGGCGGCGGCGAGTCGGGGATTGTGAGTGGCGATGATCGAGGTGAGCCCGCGCTCGCGGTGCATCTCGCGCAGCAGATCGTGCAGTGTGTCCGCGGTGTGTTCGTCGAGGTCCCCCGTCGGTTCATCCGCCAGGAGCAGCGTCGGATTCATGATCAGCGCCCGCGCAATGGCGACACGCTGCTGCTCGCCGCCGGACAACATGCCGGGCCGATGCTCGGTTCGCGGCTCGAGGCCGACGCGCCGCAACAGCTCCCCGGCGCGCGCCCGCCGCTCGGCCGCCGGCATGCGCGCGATTCGCATGGGCATTTCCGCATTCTCGAGCGCGCTGAATTCCGGCAATAGATGGTGGAACTGGAACACGAAGCCGACGTGGCGGTTGCGAAACGCGACTTTCTCCGCGTCAGGCAGCGTCGTCAACTCCGTCTCCCCGATTCGTACGGTGCCTTCGTCGACCGAATCAAGGCCGCCGAGCACGTGCAGCAGCGTACTCTTGCCGACGCCCGAGGCGCCGACCACCGCGACCATCTCCCCTCGATCGAGCGACAAATCGAGGTTTTTGAGGACGGTCAACTGGCCGGTCCCGACGGGGTAGGTCTTGGTGATGTTGGTGACTTCGATGAATGACATGAATCAGCTACCAGCTGCCAGCTGCCAGCTGCCAGTTTCCAGCTTCCAGCTTCCAGCTGCCAGCTCCCAGTTCATTCTCACAAGCTTCCAGCTGGGAGCTGGTAGCTGGTAACTGGTAGCTGTCATTGGTATCTCAACGCCTGCGCGGGATCCAGCTTGGCCGCCTGCCGCGACGGATAGATCGTGGCGACAAAGCAGATGACCAGCGCGGCGAGAATCACGATCACGAAGTCGAGCGGCAGCAGCACGAACGGGACGTACGAGATTTGATACACGTCGATGGGCACGTGAATCAGCTTGTAGTGATCGAGCAGATAGATGAGCGAGCAGCCGGCCACCGCACCCGTGAACGTGCCGATCAGCCCGATGACGAGCCCCTGGAAAACGAAGATCCGCCGGATGCTCTGCGCCGAGCTTCCCATCGTTTTCAGAATCGCGATGTCGCGATTCTTTTCCATGACCAGGAGCACGAGGGTCGCGGCGATGTTGAGCGCCGCAACCATCACGATCAGCCCGATGGTGATCGAGATGGCCATCTTCTCGATCCACAGCGCTGAGAAGAGCGCGCCGTTCAGATCCGCCCAGTCTTGCGCGAGGTAATCGGCGCCGAGACGCTTCGGAATGTCGTCGGCGACCTGCTGCGCCGCGAACATGTCGTCGAGCCGCAGTTCGATGAAGTCCGGGAGCGTGCGGTCGAGGATGCGCTGGGCGACGTCGAGACGCACGAAGCCATAGCTCGCGTCGTATTCGAACAGCCCCAGGCTGAAGGTGCCCGCGACTCGGAACGCGCGCTTCAGCATCATCGTCCCGAAGGGCGTCAGCGTCCCCCCCTCTGGGGTGATGACCCGCACGCGATCGCCGACCGAGACGTGCAGCTGCGACGCCAGATCCTTGCCGAGCAGAATGGCGGGCGCCTCGCCCGGCGGCGAGTTCAGTCCGTCAAAACTGCCGGTCAGCATCGCGTGCTCGATCTGAGTGACCGTGCGCTCCTGCTCGGGAATGACCCCCTTGATTTCGATGAACGCCTCGCCGCCGGCGTCGCTCGTCAGCAGCGCCTTCCCCTGGACGATCGGCGCGGCGCCCAACACCCGGGGGACGGACTTCAGCCGCTGGACTTCCGCTTCGGGGTCGGTGATTCCGCCCACCTTCATGACGTACACGTGCGCGGCGGAGCCGACGATCCGATCGCGGAGCTCCCCCTGGAGTCCGGTCATCAGCGCGAGCGCGATGAGCACCGCCATCACGCCGACCATGACCCCCAGCGCCGAGATCAGTGAAATGAGCGAGATGAATGCCTGCTTGCGCTTGGCCAGCAGGTAACGGGTGGCGACAAAGAGCTCGAATGGCAGATCCACGTCAGCTCTTCGGTCTCATGAGCGGGAAGAGGATGACGTCGCGGATCGAGGGGCTGTTCGTGAGCAGCATGACGAGCCGATCGATTCCCACGCCCTCGCCCGCCGCAGGCGGCAGGCCGTATTCGAGCGCGCGAATGTAGTCCTCGTCCATCGCGTGGGCCTCGGCATCGCCCGCGGCGCGGTCGGCAATCTGCGCCTCGAACCGCCGCCGCTGTTCGGCCGGATCGTTGAGCTCGCTGAAGGCGTTCGCCACCTCGAACCCGCCGACGTAGAGCTCGAAGCGTTCGACCGTCTCGCGGTCGTCCGGCTTCTGCTTCGACAGCGGCGAGACCTCCGTCGGAAAGTCGTAGACGAACGTCGGCTGGATCAGGGCGTCCTCGTTCAGGCGCTCGAAGATCTCGGTCGCAATCTTTCCCGGCCCCCAGGACGGCTGCAACTCGATATGGAGCTGGCGTGCGATCGCGGCGGCGCTGTCCTTCTTTCTTAGATCCGCGTCCGACACGGATGTTCCCAAACGGTCGCTGGCCGCCGCCCTGGCGCCCTCACGCAACGACACACGCTGGTATGGGGGCGCGAGCGCAATCTGATGATCCCCAAAGGTGATCTGGTCGGTGCCAACCGCCTCGCGCGCGCAGATCGAGAGCATTTCCTCGGTCATCGCCATCAGTTCGCGATAGTCGGAGTATGCCTGGTAGAACTCGAGCATCGTGAACTCGGGATTGTGCTGCGTCGAGATTCCCTCGTTACGGAAGTTGCGATTGATCTCGTACACGCGCTCGAGGCCGCCGACGACGAGGCGCTTCAGGTACAGCTCGGGCGCGATGCGCAGAAAGAGCTGCATATCGAGCGCGTTGTGATGGGTAAGGAACGGACGCGCCAGCGCACCGCCCGCGATCGGCTGCATCATCGGCGTCTCGACTTCGAGGTAACCGCGGCCGTTCAGAAAGCTGCGGATCGATGCGAGCACGCGGCTGCGCACCTCGAAAATGCGCCGCGAGTCCGGGTTGACGATCAAATCGAGATAGCGCTGGCGATAGCGGATCTCGACGTCGCTGAGACCGTGCCACTTCTCCGGCAGCGGCTCGAAGCACTTGACGAGGAAGTCGAGCTTCGCGGCGTGAATCGTCAGCTCGTTCGTCTTCGTGCGAAACAGCTTCCCCTCGGTGCCGATGTAATCGCCGAAGTCGAGCAGCTTGAAGACCGCGAAGTCCCGTTCCGGCATCGCGTCCTGACGGACGTAGACCTGGATGCGCGCGCGGCCGTCAGAGATCACCAGGAAGTTGGCTTTGCCGAAGCTGCGAATCGCCAGCACTCGTCCGGCGGTGCGGGTATGGATGCCGGCGGTTTCCAGTTCCTCCTTGCTCTTGGAGTCGTGCGCCGCGACGAGCTCCGCAACCGTGTCGGTGCGCTCGAAGCGATGAGGGTACGGATCCACGCCGAGCCGCACCAGCTCCTCGAAGTTGGCGCGCCGCTGGCGCAGCAGATCGGATTCGCGATCGGTCTCTGACATGAGTTCAGGCTTCGCGCTGCAGTTCCTTGCGAATGGCGTCCAGGACGCCATTGACGAAGGCCACGGCCTCCTCGCCGCTGTAGGCGCGGGCCAGCTCCAGCGCTTCATTAATCACCACGCGCGGCGGCGTCGCCGGCTGGGCCAGCAGCTCGTAGACGCCGAGCCTGAGCACCAGGCGATCGATGACCGCCATGCGCTCGACCCGCCAGTTCTGCGCGTGCGCGGCCAGCATCCCGTCGATTTCACCGACCCGGGCGGTCGTGCCCCGCACGAGTTCGTTGGCAAATTCGCGGAGCGGTTCCGCGAGCGCATGCTCGGCATCATGCGCCGGCCAGTAGGTCGCGATCGCTTCGTGTGCGCTGGCGCGGCCGACTTCCGACTGGTAGAGCATCTGAAGCGCCGCCTCGCGCGCGCGGCGCCAGCTGGCCGGATCGAACGTGCTCATGACCGCCGGGCGCGTTCGGCAAGCGTGCGGAACAGGCGCGCCATGTCGATCGCCGCGGCCGCCGCTTCCCACCCCTTGTTGCCGCGCCCCGGCTGCGCGCGCTCAGCCGCCTGCGCCTCGTTGTCGGTGGTCAGCACGCCGAACGCGATCGGGACTCCGGTCTCGCCGGCGGCGTCCATGATCCCGTGCGCCACGGCCGACGCGATGTACTCGAAATGCGGCGTGTCGCCGCGAATCACGCAGCCGAGGCAGACGATCGCATCGAAGCGGCCCGTCTCGGCGGCGCGGCGCGCGGCCTGGGGCAGCTCGAACGCGCCCGGCACCTGCAGCTCCTCGATGTCGGACGGCGCGGCGCCGGCTTCGGCAAGGGCGGCACGCGCCCCGTCGCGCAGCGCGCTGGTAATCGACTCGTTGAAGCGCGACACAATCACCGCGAAGCGGCAGCCGGCGGCTCCGGCCAGCGGCGCCGCCGGCGCTCGCGTTTCCTGATGACGCAACGGCTACTTCCCCTTGAATTCCGGTTTGCGCTTCTCGAGGAACGCCCGGGTTCCTTCGCGCATGTCCTCGGTCGTGGAAACGAGCCCGAAGAGCGCGGCTTCGTGGTTCTCCGCCTCGCGAAACGACATCTGCAGCCCGTTGTTGACGGCGTCAATGATCAAGCGCATCGCGATCGGCGCCTTCGCGGCGAGCGTCTGCGCGATCTTGCGGGCCTCTCCCATCAGATTGGCGCCCGTGACGACGCGGTTGACGAGCCCGAGGCGGTAGGCGTCGGCGGCGGAAATCTGATCGCCCGTGAGCAGCATCTCCAGTGCCGCGCCGCGCCCCACGAGCCGCGCGAGCCGCTGCGTGCCGGCGTAGCCGGGAATGATCCCGAGATTAATCTCCGGCTGCCCCAGCTTCGCGCTGTCGACGGCGATTCGTATCGTGCAGGCCATGGCGAGCTCGCAGCCGCCGCCGAGCGCGTAGCCGTTGATCGCCGCGATGACCGGCTTCCCCATCGTCTCGATCAGGTCGAACACATGCTGACCGGTCATCGCGTGCGCGCGCCCGCTGATGGGCGTCTGCAGCGCGATTTCGTTGATGTCCGCCCCGGCGACGAACGACTTCTCGCCGCTGCCGGTCAGGATCACGACCCGGATGCTGGCATCGTGCGCGAGGTCGAGAATTGCGCGACGGAGCTCGTCCAGCGTCTGGGTATTGAGCGCGTTCAGGACCTTGGGACGATTGATGGTGATGGTGGCGACGGCGCCGTCGCGGTCGACCAGAAGGTTTTCAAACGGGCCGGCAGTCATCGAACAGGTCCGAGTATATCCGTCACAGCGGCAGCGGATACATCAACCAGCCGAGCACGAGCGCGGCCGCGACGAACCCGCCGAACATCATGCCCCCCGTCCGCAGCTGCTCGCGCGGCTCGTCGCGCAGCAGGACGGCGAAGACGAGCGACACGAAAAAGGAAAACAGCACCATCACGAGGAAATGGCTCGTCACTTGCGCCCCATCGCGATGTCGAACGCGTCGAGCACGACGAGCGCGTTCAGCAGTCCGGACACGATCAGAAACGTGTTGCCGTACTCGTAGGTGGTGGCGGTGACGATCCCGCTGCCGGCCTCCAGCATGCGCGCCAGAATCCATGGCGCGCCCGCCCCGAGATCGGCGGCGGCGGCCAGCGCGACGAGCGGCTCGCTGAATTCGAATGGGAACACGCGCCCGTGCAGAAGCAGCCCAATCGCGAACATCGCCGGCAGCGCCAGCAGAAAGACCAACCCTTTCTGCCGCCTGCCCATCCACAGATGGCCCGCGCCCGGAATGAGCCACGCCGCGGCGCACAGCAGCACGAGCATCCCCGGCTCGGCGGCGACTCGCGTACGCTCGGCCGCGGTTGATTTCGTCGTCATATCTGCTATGGCATGATAGCGTATCTCATCTTCCCCACCCTCGACGCGACTCGCGCTCACTCCCGCGCTCGCCTGCACCGCACTAGCGTTGGGACTGCTGACAGTGGTGTTCTTCCGCACTGCGTGGGTGTGCGACGACGCCTACATCACGTTTCGCACGATCGACAATTTCGTGCAGGGACATGGATTGCGGTGGAACGTCGACGAGCGGGTGCAAGCATTCACGCATCCGCTGTGGCTGTTCCTGCTGACCCCGATCGTCGCGGTGACGCGGGAGCCGTGGCTCACGTCGATGCTCGTATCAATCACGTTATCGATGGCGACCGCCTGCATCATCGCATTCCGGATGGCCGCCACGCCTTGGACTGCGGCCGCCGCGGTTCTCGCGCTACTGTTCTCGAAATCCTTCGTCGATTTCTCGACGTCCGGCTTGGAGAACGCGCTGAGTCATCTGTTGATCGTCGTGTTCGTGGCGGCGGGTCATCTTCCGTTGTCCGGCTTGGCCGTCGGACTGCTCGCGGTGAACCGACTGGACCTGCTCCTGCTCATCGCGCCGATGTTCGTCGCGACAATCGCTCGTGCGCCGCGTCTCGACCGGCTGAAGGCGATCGGCGCCGCGGTCGCTCCGCTGCTCGCGTGGGAAGCCTTGTCTGTCAGCTATTACGGGTATCCGTTTCCGAATACCGCTTACGCAAAGCTGGCGACTGGCATCCCGTCCGGCATGCTGATGCGCCAGGGTTGGCTGTATTTCACCGATTCATTCTTGCGGGATCCCATCACACTGACGTTGATCGCGTGCCTTCCGATCGCGGTGTCGTCGAGACGCCGCCTCTGGCCCCCCGCGATCGGCCTCTCGCTGTACCTGTTGTATGTGGCGAGGATCGGCGGCGACTTCATGGCCGGCCGGTTTTTTTCCGGGCCGTTCGTGCTTGCG
>Ga0207674_10005747_pt1 | contig 14717 bp, 9 predicted proteins | sample KBSCornC72_FD_184303 | JGI IMG/M metagenome (GOLD analysis project Ga0207674, IMG submission 184303) | Corn rhizosphere microbial communities from Kellogg Biological Station, Michigan, USA - KBS Corn C7-2 (SPAdes) (version 2) | ecosystem: Host-associated > Plants > Roots > Rhizosphere > Soil ... | reverse complement strand
CGATCCATGGCGAATCGTTGTAGGTCTTGCCGAGGTTGTAACGTGCCTGGCCGGTAAGGAATTTGGCGGGGCGACTGCGGAAGCCCAGTTCGAGTGCGTTGCTCTTGAGGTAGCCCTCGGATTCGATCTGGCGATTCTGGCCGATGTTTGGATTGGGGCGCGCTGCATAGGCCGGCGGAGGCGGCGCGTTCACATCGCGAGAGCGGAAGCGGTCGATGCCGCGCATGCCGACATAGTTTGCAAATACAGATGTTGCAGGGTTGAGTTGCTGTTCGATGCCGATGCCGTATTGCAGTGAGTAGGGGATGCGCTGATTAGGATCGAGGGTGACGACACTGGTGGGAACTGCTGCGAGTTCTGCGGGCCCGACGGGATAGCTGGGAGAGTCGATGAGGAAGCGCTTGAGACGGACTCCGTTAAAGTGAAGCAGGTCGGCAATGGGTGTTGGACCGGTGCGATCGTAGAAGACTCCGGCACCGCCTCGGAGCACGGTTCTTCCTTTTGCTTTCGGCGCCCAGGCGAAACCGAAGCGCGGCGCGAAGTTGTAGGGAATGTCGTGGAAGTAGTTTTGCCAGTAGTAGCGAACGCCAAGGGAAACGGAGAGATTAGCGCGAGGGCGTATGGTGTCTTCTGCGATGCCCGCAAAGGTCTTCTCGAGGAAGTCGACGTGGCCCTCGCCACGCTGGGTGAGATAGAGGAATGGCTGCGATGCCGCGTAGGCGCCGAGGTCGGCGAAGGAGTAGGTGCCGAGTTGGTTGGTCCAGTCGTCGAAGCCGCGTCGGCTAATGTCGGGAACATCGATGCCGAATTTGATCTCATGCTTGCCGGAGGTCCAGGTGACGATGTCGGTGCCGTCGAAGTGGTACTCGGTGCGGCGTTCATCGGCCTGGGCGCCGCCTCCTGTGAATGCGCCTGAGACTTCGATTTGCGGGGCATCGTTGGTGCTGTGCGTCTGGTGATCATAGTGTCCAACGAGAAAGTGCAGTGCGTTAACCAGCTTTGGGGACGCGATGTAGACGTGGCCGACGTTGATCTCATGTTCGAAGAAGAGGGTGTTTGAGCCGGCTTCTGGGAGAATATTGCCGCCTACGTCTTCGTTGCGAGTTGTTGAGTGTTCGTAGGAGTATCCGGCCCAGAACTGGTTGGCTTGCGCGTAATCGTGAAAGACGCGGCCGGAGAGGAAGTAGTGGTTCTTCGGATAGGGGACGTTCTGATTAACGAGGCCGTTCGGAGTATCAGCCACGACGATCTCCTGCTGATCGTCTTTGTCGGCATCGAGGGAGGCGAGAAAGGTTGTCTTCTTCGAACCAGAGAGCGGGCCGGTAACGGAGCCTTCGAAGTAGGTACGCTCCTCGGAAGGCTTGGTGTCTGCGAAGGCGTTAGATGCGTCGAAGGTGGAGTTGCGATAGAGGAAGGTGGCGGAGCCGTGCAGTTTGGGAGTGCCGCCTTTGGTGGTGATCTCGATGCGCGCGCGGCCGGGGCGAGAGTAGAGCGCGGTGTAGGGATTCTGATTGATTTTGACGCTCTGGATTGCGGAGGCGGTGACGCCGGGGCCGTTGGCCTCAACGCCATTTACGACCAGGGAAGTGCCGCTTGTCCCGGTTGAATCGGGATCGAGGAAGCGCGACATGGTGTTGATGTAGTCCTGGTCGAAGAGTGGAATGCGATCGAGGGCATTCGTGTCCATCACGTTGCCGCTCTGGTTCTGGCCGATTTCGGTGCTGAGTCGAGCGGATGTATCAGCAGCGGCCACGGTGACATTCTCTGCAACTGACGCGATGGGCATGACGATGCGCAGGGGCTGGCGCACAGTCGTGGGTCTGATGGGGACCAGCATCGTGCGGAAGCCTTCCCTGGCTACTTCAAGCTGACAAATGCAAGGCGTCAGATCAGGGAAGGAGAAGGCGCCGTGCTCGTCGGTACTCGTCCGGCTGAACTCAATTCCTTTTTGAGAACGGATAACAACGACGGTATTCGGGATGACTGCGCCGCTCTGATCCTGAACGACTCCGCGCAGGACGTGCTCCGGTTTCGCCGTCTGCGCGTGAAGCATTCCCGAGATGAGGACCAGCAGGCAGGCGAGATTGAGGGAGAGCTTCATATCGGCGCACGGTTCTTTTGAAAGGCGAGGTTCTTTGCGACGAACTGCCGGGCCTGCAGCAGCCCATTCAGGATAATTGCGGGCGACAGAGGCTCCGGAGACTTCGCGGTTACCTCGCTTGATTCTGCCACCGTCGTGCTTAAGCAGGGCTGAATCACCGGCTTTTCCACTCCCGCGGTTTATACTTCGCTCGCCATGGTGACAAGATGTTTTCGCGCTTTCTGCCTATTGACGTTGGTGGTTTTTCTTACTCGTGCTTCGCATGCGCAGGCCGCATTTGTGCATACTTCCGGGATTGACCTGGTTGATGGGCAGGGCAAGGCGCTGATGCTGCGGGGAACGAACCTGGGAAACTGGCTTGAACCGGAAGGCTACATGTTTCACCTGGGCGATACAGCGCAGTCGCCTCGGGAGATCGAGGAGCTTAGCTACGAACTGATCGGTCCGGAGAAGGCCGATGCCTTCTGGAAGCAATGGCGCGAAACATACATCACAGAGGCCGATATCGATCGGATCAGGGCGATGGGGTTCAATTCGGTGCGTGTGCCGATTCACTGGAAGTTTTTCGACAGCGAGAATGCGGAGGGGTTTCGGCTGCTGGACAGGCTGGTGGAGTGGGCGCGGAAGGATCACATCTACGTCATCATCGATCTGCACTGCGCGCCGGCGGGACAGACAGGGACGAATATCGACGACAGCTATGGGTATCCCTGGCTGTTTATGAGCCCCGAGGCGCAGCAGCATGCGATCGCGATATGGAAGGGGATTGCGGCGCACTACGCGAAAGAGCCGATTGTGCTTGGGTACGATCTGCTGAACGAGCCCATTCCGCATTTTGCGCAGGTGCAGCGTTTCAATCCAGACCTGGAGCCGCTGTACCGGCGGATGGTTGCGGCGGTGCGCGAGGTGGACAGTAACCACGTCGTGATTCTGGGCGGGGCACAGTGGGACACCAACTTCAAGGTGTTCGGGAAGCCGTTTGACTCAAACGTGATGTACACGTTTCACAAGTACTGGACGGCAACGGATGCGAGCGTGATCAAGGAGTATGTGGATTTTCGCGACAAGTACAAGGTGCCGATCTGGCTGGGTGAGTCGGGCGAGAACAAGGATGAGTGGGTTGCGGCATTTGTGAAGACGCTCGAAGAGAACCACGTGGGCTGGTGCTTCTGGCCATACAAGAAGATGGATGCGCCGTCGAACGAGGTTACGTTTGACCGGCCGGTGCACTGGGATGCGGTGATTGCGCTGAGCAAGATGCAGGGCGGGACAGGAAATGCCGAGAAGCGGATCGCGGCAAGGCCGTCGCCCGAAGATGCGCAGGCCGCGTTTGATGACTTGCTGGAGAAGGTGAAGTTTGCGAACGAGAAGGTGAATGCGGGATATGTGCGTGCGCTGGGGCTGAAGGAATCGAATCAGTAGAAACCGATCGAAGGTTGCATCAAGGATTGAGGACCTACTTACGGCGCGATTTGGATCGACTTGGCGCCATCATGATGCATGGCGGCGCGATTGTCAGAAGCAGGAAGATCAGAATCATCAAGAATGCGCCCATGTTCTTGCCCTCTTTCCCGGCGGATTCGGCTTATTAAGAAGGATGGACCTTGAGAGCGTTTCTGGGTATCACCCGTTGGGTGAACACGATACCGCCAAGGTTGCAGCGCGCTTTGGAATCAGTGATTGAGTTGACGAAAAACACGCGCTTTAGGGTGGCTAAAATATCCGGTGGTCTCATCCGTCTAGGTAAGTAGATGGCGGGGCATCGGGCATGATCGCGATGATGGAGCAAGACCGGCAAATTGCGGATGTCATTGCGAAGGAGCAACCGCGGCTGCGGAGCTTTATCCGGCGGCGCGTGCCGAACGAGGCTGATGCCGAGGACCTGCTGCAAGAAGTTTTCTTCGAACTGGTTCGGGCGCACAGGCTGCTGCTTCCCATCGATTTCGTTACCGGGTGGCTTTACCGCGTGGCGCGGAACCGCATCACGGATCTGTTCAGGAAGAAGCGGCCACAAGCCTTCAGTGAAGGCGCGCTGGAGACAAACGAAGGCGAGCTTCTCGAGTTGGATGATCTGCTACCCGCGCGAGATGGCGGCCCAGAGGCGGAGTATCTGCGCAATCTGCTGCTGGATGAGTTGAGGCAGGCTGTTGCAGAGCTGCCGGCGGAGCAACGCGAGGTTTTCGTTGCGCACGAGATTGAAGGACGCAGCTTCAAGGAGCTTGCGGCTGAGACGGGCGTGAATGTGAACACGCTGCTTTCGCGCAAGCGTTATGCAGTGCTGCATCTTCGCGAGAGATTGCAGGGCATTCACGACGAGTTTTTGGAGAAATGAGGATTGCTATGAAGAAGGTTTGGATTGCTGTGATTGCGCCACCGGCCATTGTTCTATTTGTGTGGCTGTTTGGCGAGTTGGTGATGCATCTGTGGAACTGGCTGCTGCCGCCGCTCTTCGGGTTCAGGATGATTACGTTCTGGCAGACGCTGGGAATTCTGCTGCTGAGCCGGATTCTGTTTGGAAGCTGGGGCGGCAATGGCGGCGGAGGCAGGCGTTCGCGACGCAGAGATAAGTGGGAAAAGATGAGTCCGGAAGAGCGCGAGCGTCTGCGCCAGAGCTGGGGTGCGCGGTGCGGCGGGTTCGCACGTGAGGAGAAGAACGAAAATCCCGCGTGAATTCTTTTCGTTCGGGCTGTGTCGTCCCCACCCAAGCAGAGCCTGGATGGGGCACCCGGCAGAAGAGCTGTGGTGAGAATGTGTGGAGTGTCCGGGTAAACTGAACATTCCGAGTTTCCTTCGGAGGTCGCAAATCTGGATTCGCTTTTTGTGAGTCATCGCAGGTGAGAATTTGGCAAAAGTTCGGGTAAGCGCTTTTGGAGTTTCGCTGGATGGGTTCTCCGCGGGGGTAGATCAAGGGCTCGAACAGCCGCTGGGAAAGGGCGGTCCGACATTGTTCGGGTGGTTCTTTGACACGCGGACATGGCGCGAGATGCACGGCATGGAGGGGGGCAGTCGCGGACTCGATGATGAATTTGCCGCGAAAGCGATGGCCAACGTAGGGGCGTGGATCCTGGGGCGAAACATGTTCGGCCCCGTCCGAGGCCCGTGGCCTGACGACAGCTGGAAAGGCTGGTGGGGTGAAGAGCCGCCGTATCACGTTCCGACTTTCGTGCTGACGCACCACGCGCGCGATCCGGTGGAGATGAAGGGCGGGACTACGTTCCATTTCGTTACCGGCGGAATACACGAGGCGCTCGAGCGTGCGCGCAAGGCTGCGGGAGAGAAGGACGTAAGGATCGGCGGCGGTGCGGCGACAATTCGACAGTACCTCACTTTGGGTCTGATCGACGAGCTGCACCTGGTCTTCGCTCCGGTACTGCTGGGAGCGGGCGAGAGCCTCCTCTCCGGGATAGATTTGACAAGCCTCGGATACCGCGTTCTGCGGAACATCAACAGCGAACGATGCATGCACGTGGAGATTGCGAAAGCGTAGCCGAACCTGTTCAGTTGAAGATTTCTTTCGGGGTGTCACTCTCCGCGAAGAGCTTCCATGGGCTGAATGGATGCGGCTCGCAGTGCGGGAAGAGCCGAAGCTCCGATGGCAAGGAGCAGCACACAAACCGCGGCGAGCGCCAGGATGAGCGGATCGAACGGACTCACGTTGAAGAGCATGGATCGCAGCAGGCTGGAGGCTGCGGCCGCGCCCGCGAGCCCAATGAGGCAGCCGATCGCCGCGAGCTTTGCACCCGAAACGAGCACAAGGCGGACGATCTCTGTGCGCTGAGACCCGAGCGTCATGCGGATGGCCATCTCCTGAACGCGCGACGCGACGGAGAAGGCGATGACGGAGTAGATGCCGAGGATGGCGAGCAGAACGGCGGCAATGGCAAAGCTCGAGATGAGCGCGGTGTTGAAGCGGCGTGAGGACTCCGACTCAGAGACGACCTGCTCCATAGTCTGAACGTGAGTGAGAGGCAGCAGAGGATCGATGGAGCGGACGGTTGTTCGCAACGCGTTTTCCATTTGCTCGGCGGGAAGGGCAGAACGGAGCACGATGAAGCCGCTGTTGCCGGTAAGGTCGTCGGGAGATGCGAAACTTCCGAATCCCGCTTCTTCCTGCTGGACCGGAAGGTAGTACTGCTCAGTTGCGGGATTGTCAGGCGAGAGGAGTTGAGTATCGGAGACCTCTCCCACGACGGTGAGCCAAGGCGTCTGCATCTGCAGTGTGCCGATCCGGAAGCGCTTTCCGATTGGGTCGGCATTGGGCCAATAATGCTGGGCGAACTTGTGGTTCACGATTGCAACCAGTTGCGCCCCGGCGTGATCAGCCTCTGAGAAGAAGCGGCCGCGCATGAGGCGAATCGCCATCGCGGAGAAGAAATTGCCGTCGACGTAGGAGACCGTGGCGAGGTTCATGGTCGCGCCGGGCGGCGGTGTGTAGCCATCGACAACGAAACTCTGGTTATTCTTGACTCCCTGCGAGGGGAGCATGCTGGAGAGCCCGACGGCCTGCGCTCCGGGCAACTGGCCGAGCTTGATAAGGAGTTCACGATTGAAGCCGTCGATCTGGGGCTGTTTCGAGTACTGCTGCTGAGGGAGGCCATAAGCTCCTGTGGTGACGTGTTGCGGCGTAAAGCCGAGGTCGACGGCTCGCATGTTATCGAAGCTGCGGAGGAGCAGGCCGGAGGCGGTGAGCAGAACGAGGGCGATGGCGATCTCGGCGATAACCAGGGTTGAACGCAAGCGAGCGTGCCCGCCACCGGCGCTTCCGGTTCGGCCCCCTTCTTTCAGGCTGTTGTTTACATTCGTGCGAATTGCTACGAACGCGGGAGCGAGAGCGCAAACCAGGCCGGTAAGAATGGCGAGTGCAAGCGCAAATGCGATCACCTGCCAGCTTAGCGAGATTTCGTTCACGCGCGGCAGGCTCTCGGGCAGGAGGCTTTTGCCGGCCTTGAGCACGACGCCTGCGCAGGCAAGCCCCAGCATGCCGCCACTCGTGCTGAGTACAAGACTCTCAAGCACTGCCTGGCGCACGAGAGCTGCGCCGCTTGCGCCGAGCGCGAGCCGCACCGCCACTTCACGCTTACGGCGGATGGCTCGGACCAGCATGAGACCGGCGAGGTTGAAGCATGCGATGAGAAGGACCACGGCGACGGCAAGGAACAGCGTCTTCAGCAGCGAGCGAGATTGCTTGACCGTGTCATTTTGAAGGGGCCGGACGAGAGAGGAGATACGGAGGCTGGCCATGTCAGCGGGGTAGCTGGCCATAATCTGTTTCGCCACTCGATTCGCGTCGATCTCTGCCTGCGCTGGCGTGATGCCGGGCTTGAGGCGCGCGATCATCTCGTAGCTCCAGTTGGCAGCGCGCGACGGCATGAGCTCGTCGGGGCGGAAGCTCATGGGCACCCAGATTTCCGAGTGGTTGAGCTGGCCGGGAACGAGAGGGAATTCGAAGCCGCGCGGCATCACGCCGATGACGATGTATGGCTTGCGATCGAGCAGGATCTTGGCGCCAAGGATGTGGGGATCAGAATGGAAGCGGTTGCGCCAGCTGGTGTAGCTGAGAACCGCGACCTCCTGGTGATGTTCGTCTTCATCTGTGGTGAAGACTCGGCCGAGAGCAGGAGTAACGCCAAGTGCGGAGAAGACTCCAGAGGTGAGCCGCGCGCCACTGACCTGCGCGGGATCGCCACTGCCCGAGAGCTCGTATCTGGAGAACTGATAACCGCCGAGAGCCGAGAATGAGCGCGTGTCACGGGTATAGGCGATGATGTCCTGCACGGTGACGCCGATCTCATCGCCTTGGCTGACGTCGACTCCCTCCATGCGGTCTGAGAGGACCATCAGCTGATTGGGTTCTGGGAAAGGAAGGGGGCGCAGGAGCACGCCTTCGACTATGGAAAAGATCGCCGTTGTCGTGCCAATGCCGAATGCCAGCATCAGAATTGCGGTGATCGAGAAGCCGAGGGAGTTGCGCAACTGTCGAAGAGCGAATCTCAGGTCGAAGAGAAGGTTCTGCATGTGATCCTCAGGCCCTTGCAGATGATGACGCCCCTTGGTGAAAGAGAAGAGACCCGCGAGTTGATATCGCAGGTCTCTTGAGATTCGAATTGTGCTTAACGACGACTCTAGTCCCACTCGCGCCAGAGGGCTACGCCGCCGAGAAGGCCCGTTTCGTTGGGAACTATCTCGACGGGCTTGCGTGGCTTGAAGGTAAGTTTCTTGGTGTTGCCGCCGCCAAGGTAGAGATGGTCCCAATTGAAGAGCTTGTAGGTCTGCTCGATCATTTCCTGGACGAATTTGTTCCAGCGCTTCTTGCCGTATTTGTCGAGGCCACGGCGGCCTAGGTAGTCCTCGTATTCGCGATCGCGCTTCCAGGGATGATGGCCTAGTTCAAGGCCGGGGCAAAGGCGGCCGTCGGTGAAGAGCGAGGAGCCCATCCCGGTGCCGAGAGTGATAGCGAGTTCTACACCGGTTCCTTTGATGGCTCCGTAGCCTTGAACTGCGGCGTCGTTGGCGAGACGCACGGGCTTCTTCCAGCGCTTGGCGAGTTCAGCCTCGAGCGGAAAGCCGTGCCAGGTTGGATGGAGATTGGCAGCGGTGTAGGTGAAGCCTTTTTTCACAACACCCGGAAAGCCGACGGAGACGCGATCGCAATTGGAGAGCGCCTTGTGCAGCTCGTCCAGGCCTTTCAACACGGCTCTGGGCGTGGGGATTGCAGGCGTGACTACGCGGACACGATCGCTCACGGGTTTGCCTGCGCCGTCGAGCAGCATCGCTTTGAGCCCCGAGCCACCAATGTCGATTGACATGGTGATGGGGTTGGATTTCTTTGTCGGAGTGCTTCGCGCAGTTGAGCCGGCCCGGGAGGTTTTGGTGGTCATCGGGGGAATTGTACTAAAGGGGACAAGGTCATGAGGACAACTGGCGAAGATTTCGTTTCCGTTCGACAGTGCTGACTTGCTAGAGTGCGAACAAGCGTTCCCCTGCCCCCCGGAGGTCCTCTGCGTGAGAAGAGATTTTTTCACATCTCCAATCCTGTTGGGGCTTATTGCCGCGACACTTTGTTCGTTTGCGTTTGCTGCTCCTGAATCGAAGCTAGCGTCCGGAAAGCCGGGGACTGAAATCCACCTGGGCGACAGCGTTGCGGCGCTGAATGGGCCGTGGAAGTTTCGCGTGGGGGATTCGCCCATCGATCCCGCGACGGGCAAACCACTATGGTCCGAGGCTGGGTTCGATGATTCCGATTGGGAAACAATCGACCTGACGTCGCCCACGGGATCCTTTGATCCCATATCGGGTACTTCGGGCTATCTTCCCGGGTGGACGGCTCTTGGCCACAAGGGATACTGGGGGTTTGCGTGGTATCGCATTCGAGTGCACGTTGACGCGCGCCCAGGGGGCAAGCTGGCTCTTGCCGGACCCTCTGATGTCGATGACATCTATCAGGTCTTTGATGACGGTAGTCTGATCGGGGTATTCGGCGACTTCAGCGGTTCTGAGCCTTCGATCTACACCACGCGCCCGGAGATGTTTTCTCTTCCGGATGAGAGCTATTCCGCAGCGTCGGATCATATTCTCGCCTTCCGCGTTTACATGGAACCTTACACGCTCAGTCAGCTCGACGACGTGGGCGGTTTCCACAATCCGCCGCTCCTGGGCGAACGCTCGGCCATCGCCGCCCAACACCAAATCAAGTGGGACGAGCTTCACAGGTCCTATGCCGGAACTTTCTTCGAGGCGCTCACCTTCATTTTGCTGGGAGTCGTTGCTTTCAGCCTCGTTCTCTTTGATCGCACCGATCGAGTTTATTTGTGGATCGGCGCGCTTCTCTTGACTACGGCCGTTAATTCAATCATCAATATAGTCAGTAGCTGGACCGAATGGTTGCCGTACTTCATCACCTCGTCCATTCGACTATCGATCATCGTTCCGCTGGTCTACGCGGGCTGGATCATGGTCTGGCGGGTATGGTTCCGTTTGCGTCGTCCGACATGGGTTCCATGGCTGGTCGTGGCGATTCTCCCGATCCTTATGCTTTCGCTGTCGATTGGCCAGAACCTTTTCTTCGTTCTCGTGCAGCCGGGAACAGAAAATGTGTTCCACATCGTGTCGCTCATCTTGCGTCTAGCCCTGGCCGCTCTGCTTCTCTGGACGGCAATTCAAGGCATCGTGGAGCAAGGGCTCGAGGGTTGGATCGCACTTCCGGCCATTCTTCTCGCCGGCACCGCCCAATTCTCCGCTGAACTGAACTATTTTCACATTCTGCCCACGTGGTTCCCGTTCGGATTCCAGTTGTCAACGCGGCAGCTCGCGAATCTATTCCTTGTATTTGCATTGTCGCTTTTGCTTCTTCGCAGGCTCGTGAAAAGCATCCGGAGACAACGCCAGATGGCATTGGACGTGAAGCAGGCGCAGGAGGTACAGCAGGTCATTCTGCCTGAAGAGCACACATCGCTTCCCGGGTTTCAAGTTGAGAGTGAATACCGGCCCGCGATGGAGGTGGGTGGTGACTTCTTCCAGGTGATCCCAAATGCTGCGGATGGAAGTCTGCTGATCGTTGCCGGTGACGTTGCAGGGAAGGGATTGAAAGCAGGCATGCTGGTGGCGTTGCTGGTGGGCGCGATTCGAACCGTGGCGCAATTTGAACCGGATCCGGTAGTGCTGCTCGATGCTCTGAACCAGAGGCTGCTCGGCCGTGGCGATGCTTTCGCAACCTGCCTGGCATTGCGCATCGATGCCGATGGATCGGTCACGCTGGCGAATGCCGGCCACTTGGCGCCATATCTCAATGGAAAAGCGCTGATGCTGGAGGGTTCACTTCCACTTGGGATGCTTGAGAAGGCTGAGTTCTCTTTGATGCGATTCGAACTGCGACCTGAGGACCGGCTGATGCTCTTGTCGGATGGTGTTGCTGAAGCTACAGATGCCGATGGAAACCTATTCGGCTTCGATCGCGTGCAGGATCTACTGAGAACGACAACGTCGGCTGCCGAAATTGCTAGAGCTGCGCAAGCCTTCGGTCAGCTAGACGATATCAGCGTCATCAGCGTAACACGCACGGCGGTGCTGGCGGCGACTGCGTAGAGAGCTCTTCTGCTCTGGCTACCTGATGCCTTCTGAGGGCTGGAGAGTGAGTCTCGCGGTGAGGACGACCAAGGCAGCCCAAAGAACGTCGGCTCCGAGCAGGTGGATCGTCTGCAGCCACACAGGGGCGAGCAGCACTACGTCGAGAACGCCGAGAACGTATTGAAGAGCAAGAAGAATGAGGATGGCGGCGGAGAGTCCGCGGTTGTCCCAGTGAGTGGAGCGGCGGGCGGCGCGGACGAGAATCCAAATTAGAAAGACACTGGCAAGGAAGGCGATGGTGGGGTGAGTCCAGCGCCAGCGCACGAGCCAGCCGCTGGTTGACGAAAAATCCTGAGACAGGGCAGAGCCAAGCGACGTTGCGGGAAACAGCGTGTCGCCAAGCGCGGCGAGCGAGCCCGTGACGCCCACGATGAGCACGAGGATGATGCCGGCGATCGCGCCGAACGGGGCGACCAAACGGATGGAGTTGCGCAGGTAGCCGTGCTTGCGGCTGAGCATGTGCGCCGTGAGAGTGAGGGCGGCGAGGAGCAGGAGCGTGTTGGTGAGATGAAGAGCGAGGTACCAGGGGCGAAGGGGAGACTGGCTCTGGGCAGTGAGGCCGAGCTTGACGAGGAGCGCGCCCAGGATGGCTTCAATGAGCGTGAATGCAACAACGGCGACGGATGCTGCCCGCGCGAGGTGGCCGCGCATGGTGGCGGCGAAGGTCCAGATGAGCAAGCCGACAGCGGAGAAGAAGGAGATCCCGCTGGTGATCCGGTGCGTGAACTCGATTAGAGTGTTCGCGGTGGCGGAGTGCTGGAGGACGGTTCCGTTGCAAAGAGGCCAGTGGTTGCCGCAGCCTGCCCCGGCGCCGGTGGCGCGAACGACTGCTCCCCAGAGGATGACGGCGATGAAGTAGGCGAGGACTCCCCAGGCGAAGTTGCGGAGAGCGGGCGACGGGAGAGGCTTGAGAGTGGCGGGTGGGGCGGCTTGGTGCGCGGTGATGGAATGCGCGGTCACATGAATAAGTTTAGAACAGGGGAAGATCGAGGGACCAGGGACATAGGGACCAGGAACACGAAAAAGCTTTTTCCCACCCTGATCGCACAGAACGCGGTTAGGATGGGGCACCGCAGGGACACCCAGGTCTCCAAAATCGGCAGACCTGGGGCACCCGAGTGTGGGTGTGATTATTGCTGGGCGAGGAGCCGGATGACGTGGTTGACGATCATGAGGTCTTCAGCGGGTGGGATTACCCGGACGGTGACGCGGGAGTTGTCGGCTGAGATGGTGGCCTCGCCGCGGACGTTGTTGCGTGCGGGATCGATCACGATGCCGAGGGCTTCGAGGCCAGCGCAGATTTCAGCGCGGGAGGCGGTATCGTTTTCGCCGATGCCGCCGGTGAAGACGAGCATGTCGAGCCCGTTGAGTTCGGCGTAGAAGCTGCCGATCCATTTGGCGATAGTAGAAGTGAATTTGTCTACCGCGAGGCGGGCGTGTTCGTTCCCGTTCTTGATGGCTTCGCGCAGGTCGCGCATGTCGTTGGAGACTCCGCTCATACCGACGAGACCGGACTTCTTGCTGATGACAGTCTCGAGCTTTTCGGCGGCTCTGAGGGTGTCGGGTTCGGACTTGGCGATCTGCTTGAGGATGAAGATGACTACTCCGGGATCGATGTCGCCGGTGCGCGAGGCGCTGATGATTCCGCCGCTCGGTGTCAAACCCATCGACGTGTCGAGGCACTTCCCGTTGCGAATCGCGGAGATGGATGCGCCGTTGCCGAGGTGGGCGACGATGAGCTTCTCAGGGATGTCGGGCTGAAGCTGGTAGATGATCGATTCGTAGGAGATGCCGTGATAGCCGTAGCGGCGAACTCCCATGTCGACGTATTCGTCCGGTATGGACATGCGCTTGACGACTTCTGGCATGGTGCGGTGGAAGTACGTGTCGAGCACGGCGAAATTGGGGATTCCGGGAAAAAGCTTGAGGGCTTCGCGCATGATGTAGACGGCAATGGGCGTGTGCAGCGGAGCGAGGTCGGCGTACTTGTCGAGGTTGTCGATGAGTTCGGAAGTGATGAGCTGGTTTTCGAGGACGGTGGGGCTGCCGGAAACGGTGCGATGGCCGATGGCTTTGGGTGCAGGAAATTTTCCGGAGTGAAGCGTGTCGGCGACGAGCTTGAAGGCTACCGCGCGGTTGGGCAGATCGGGAGTTTCGTCGATGAGCTTTTGGTCTTCGGCGTCTTTGATCCAAAACTTGCCGTTGTCGGTGGCGATGCCGTCGACGGCGCCTTCAAAAATCTTTGTGCGCTGGCCGTCGGCGGCTTCGTACATGGCGAACTTGATGGAGGAGGAACCACTGTTTAGAACCAAAATCGGCAAAGACGACATTTCAGAACTTACCTCGTGCGGGTTGTGCAGGGGCTTAGGCCCCTGTCTGTTTTGTTGTTTGCTTAACGGCACGACTGAAGTCGTGCCCTGCTACGAGTCTCTACTTCCTTGTCTCCCACCCAAGCAGAGCTTGGATGGGGCACCCATATTTGTTTCGTTGACGCAAATTTCATTTCGATTTGTCGGGTTGCCATTGCCACTTCTGGATTTCGGGCAGGTCTTCGCCGTGTTCGGCGACATAAAGGCGATGGCGCTGAATCTGTTCTGAGTACCACTGGCGTGCGTCGTCGAGTTTGGGAGCGAGGCGCTTGACGCGGGTGATGGCGTCGAGCGTGAGCTGGAATCGGTCGATGTTGTTGAGCACGCACATGTCAAATGGCGTTGTGGTTGTGCCTTCTTCCTTGTAACCGCGGACGTGCAGATTGTCGTGATTGTGGCGGCGATAGGTGAGGCGGTGGATGCCCCACGGATATCCGTGAAAGGCGAAGATGGTTGGAACGTTCGGAGGGAAGATGGCGTCGTATTCGTCGTCGGAGAGCCCGTGCGGATGTTCGGACTGCGGCTGAAGAGTCATCAGATCGACAATGTTGACCACGCGGACGCGGAGGTCGGGAGCCTGCTCGCGCAGCAGTGAGACGGCGGAGAGAGCTTCCATGGTGGGCACGTCACCGCAGCAGGCGATGACGACTTCAGGATCGCCGTTGTCGTTTGAAGCCCACTTCCAAATGCCGAGCCCTGTGGTGCAATGAGCCACGGCCTCGTCCATCGTGAGCCACTGCGGAGCGGGCTGCTTGCCGGCGACGATGAGGTTGATGTAGTGGCGGCTGCGCAGGCAGTGGTCCGCGACAGAGAGCAGAGTGTTTGCGTCGGGTGGGAGATAGATGCGGACGACGTCGGCTTTCTTGTTAACGAGATGATCGATGAAGCCGGGGTCCTGGTGCGAGAAGCCGTTGTGATCCTGACGCCACACTAGAGAGCTGAGAAGATAGTTGAGCGACGCGATGGGCTTCCGCCATGGGATGCCGCGCGTCACCTTGAGCCACTTCGCGTGCTGGTTCACCATCGAGTCGACGATGTGGATGAAGGCCTCGTAGCAACTGAAGAAGCCGTGGCGGCCGGTGAGGAGGTAGCCCTCGAGCCAGCCCTGGCACATGTGTTCGCTG
>Ga0207674_10005745_pt1 | contig 14717 bp, 8 predicted proteins | sample KBSCornC72_FD_184303 | JGI IMG/M metagenome (GOLD analysis project Ga0207674, IMG submission 184303) | Corn rhizosphere microbial communities from Kellogg Biological Station, Michigan, USA - KBS Corn C7-2 (SPAdes) (version 2) | ecosystem: Host-associated > Plants > Roots > Rhizosphere > Soil ... | reverse complement strand
CGGCGCCACGGCACACGGATCACCTTCTCGCCGAAGGTCTTCATCCCGCTCACCATGTTGTGCCGCGACAGCTGTGGCTACTGCACCTTCGCCCAGCCTCCGGCTCGACTGGCGTCGCCCTACCTGCCGCCCGCCGAGGTGCTCCGCATCGCCCGAGCCGGCGCCCGGGCCGGTTGCCACGAAGCGCTGTTCACCCTCGGCGAGCGGCCCGAACTGCGCTACGACGTCGCTCAGCAGTGGCTGACCGATGCCGGGTTGATCTGACCGCGGTCGTCCGGGCGGTCGCCGTCAGTCGCTGAGGCTCTCGAGGAGGGCGCTCAGCGGCTCGGCGTTGGTGCCGAAGTCGAACGTCCAGCCACTTTGGTGGGCGCGATAGAGGCGGCGACCGTCGTCGGGGTTGTCGACCTGCGGCCGGCTCCAGAAGTAGTGGGCCCGGGCGCCGTGCGCGGTGGCGAACAGGTGCTCGTTGCGGGCGTGGTAGGCCCATTGGTTGAGCACGATCACGTCCTCGACGCGATGGGAGTAGAGCAGGTTGAACATCCCTGCGCCACCGAACCCCGCGACCACCCGGGCGTCCGCGAACGCCGCCGCCTGCTCGGCGAGCGTGAGCCGCTTGGGGGACACGATGGTGAACCCGTGCGCAGCGAACAGCCGCTCGACGTCCTCGACGTTGCTGCAGGGACGGTTGCCCTCCCGGCGTGTGACGAAGATCCGGGAGCCGCCCGACCCGGGCTCGCTCCCGACCAGACCCTCGCGGAGCCGGGTCCAGGTCTCATGGATCCTGGGGTGCACGTAGAACGGCGGCGTGTTGTGCCACATCGGGGTGCATCCGACCAGGCTGGTCACGGTCACGGGCCCGTCGACCCAGACGATGTCCTCCCGTGCGATCCCGTACGCCGTGAGCAGGGTCGTCTCCGGGCGGGTCTCGGGCGAGTCGGTCCCCGACGGGCGCAGCCGGCACAGGACCTTCAGCGAGGGGTCGGCGGCCTTGGCCGCCGGCCAGCCCCAGAGCTTGGCCAGGGCCTCCGTCATCAGGTGCCCGAAGTGGCCCGTGTTGGAGTACAGCAGGAGGAAGTAGGAGCCGTCGAGCCGCTCGCCCCTCGGCATCCTCTCCACGCGGCTGAAGTGCTCGTCGACGTACCGCAGGCCGGGCGAGAGCGTCTGCGCAGCGAGGTGCCAGCGGAACGAGTCCGGCAGCAGGCTGCGCCGCGTGTGGACCAGGCCCGCCTTCGGCAGGTGCAGGGGCCGCCCTTCGTAGCGGCGCACCGTGTGCGGAGGGTAGGACACGGTGTCCGGCACGCGGGGCTCGGGTGAACCGCCGTGCTCGGTGGCCAGGCGCCCGCTCCGGAGGAGTCCTCCCGGCAGCTCCTCGACCACGGACACCCGGAGTCGCGGCTCTCGGGTTCGAAGCAGCTCGACCAGCCCCTTCTCGCGAAGCCGCAGCAGGTGCCGCCCTCTCTTGACGACGACCACCAGCCGTCGGGTGACCCGCGACTCGGCGGTGGCCCGGTGATGGGCCCGCCACTGCGGCTCCAGCCCCCGACGTCCTTCGGGTCCGCGCAGCCGTCGGGCCACGTCGACGAGAGGCTCGCGTCGCCGGACGGGAGCGAGCTCGCGCAGCGCCACCCAGGTGTCCCCGGGACCGAGATGGAAGAAGCAGCGCGCGAAAGCGTCCAGCTGCTGGCGCCCGGAACGCGCGCGGACGTCGACGACCAGTCGTGCCTGGTTGAGCGCCGCCAGTTCCTCGTGCAGCTCGCGGGTGGTTCTGCCGACCAACGTCACCAGCGGCGCCCTGCGCCAACGCGTGCGGGAGATCTGCAGTCTGGTCACCTGACGTCGGTGATCGGCGATCACGATCAGGATGCGCTTGCCTCGCTTCCGACGCAGGCGACGCGGAAGCAGGCGATCGACATCGGACATGGTGGTCCGGCGGAACCGAGACGGGAACACCCGGACAGTATGGTCAGTCGGCTGCTGCAGGCCGGGGAGCGGGCGCCGATCTCGATCGGGCGTCGCGCATCCGGGTGGTCGCGCCCGGGCCCGTCGTTACGATGCCCGGCATGTCGACCCGGTCACGTGCCCGCGCGATCGGTCGAGCGGCCCTCGCGCGCGTGCCCGGCCGGTTCCGCACCCGCGCGCTCGGGGCGGTCGGTGGCCGGATCGGACTGACCGGTGCCGAGATCGGGTTGGTCTCGGTGGTCGTCGTGCCCGAAGACGGAGACCGGGTCGAGGACTGCCTCGCATCGGTGCGTGGTCAGACGCACGCACTGCTGGACGTCGTGGTCAGTCCCGTCGGGCCGGCCGCTGTGGAGCTGCCCGATGACCCTCGGTTCCGGACGATCGCGCCCTCGGCCACGCCGTACGACGCGGTGCCGGCGGCGATCGCCGCTGCCTCCGGGCGCTACGTCGTCCTCGTGCGCGGCTGCGACCAGCTGCTGCCGCACGCCGTCACCGACCTCGCCGGGTCGCTGTCCGCGAGCGGCTCCGACCTGGCGACGGGAGTGCTCGAGCAGGCGGGCGAGCCCGAGCTGTGGCTGGTACGCGCGCAGGCCGACGCCCACGCCGAGCCCGGTTCGGCGCGCCCCGCACCTCCTGCGCTCGCCGGCGACCTCACCCTCGCCAACAAGGCCTTCACGCGTGACCTCGCGCGGCGGTTGCGGCTCGAGTCCACGGACGACTGGCTGTGCTCGTCGGCCCTCGCCGGGCTGCTCCCGGGGTCGGTCGTCGACGTCCTGGCTCGGCCGGTCGCGCGGTACGCCTGGGGTCGCGGGCACCGTGCCTTCGGCGCTCGGCCGAGCCCGCTGCCCGAGCTGGACGCGTGGCTGGGCCGACACGACGACGTGACGGCCGCCCTGGTCGGCACGCCGCTGGCGGTCGGCTGGCTGCGGCACTGGTACGACGTCGTCCTGCCGCGCTTCGTGGTCGACGCGGAGCGTGCGGACGAGGCGACCTGGGGGCGCCTCGTCGGTCTCAGCGCGGTGCCGAAGGAGCTCGACCTGCGGGCATCGTCGCGGAGCCTCCTGGGCCTGGCCGCCGACGGCCGGCGCTCGGAGGTGCAGGCACTCGCCGCCGAGCTGGAATCGCTGGGCGACGACGTCCGCACCGAGCTGACCGCCGACGGACCGGTCGCCGTGTGGGGTTCGGTCGACCTCCCGGAGGAGGCGCGGCGGCTCGGCGGTGGTGAGACCGCGATCGCCGTCCACCTCGTGCGGGTCACCGAGGGGGACGCCGGGCGCACCGTCGACCTGTGGGTGCGCATCCGTGGGGTCGATCTCGCCGAGCACCCGATCGGGCTCACCGTCGAGGCGGACGGCGCGGGCGTGCCGGTCGAGCAGGGCGTCGACCGGGCGGCCGACCGATGGGCCGCGGCGCGCTTCCAGTCGGCAGCCGAAGGGGCGGCGCGGGTCACGGTCCCCGCCGGGACCCGGCAGCTGCGGGTCGCGGCGCGGGTGGGGCCGGTGGCGCGCACGGCGTACGTCGCCCTGCCGCCGCGCACCGCCGACCAGACCGGGCCGGAGCCCGTCGTCCAGGGGCTCGAGCTCGACGGCGACCGCCTGGTCGTCCGGCTCGACCGCCCCGCGCCCGGGCTGCGGCTCCGTGGCCCCGGCAGCGACCTCGAGGGCGAGCCACGCCCCGGGGGCCTGGTCTCCTTCCCGACCCGGCGCGACCTGTACGGCCGGCCGGTGTGGCTGGGGACCGCGGTCTACCACCTGCACAACCCCGGCGGCCTCGGAGGCGCGGCGGCCTGGCGGGAGCGGCTGCCGGTGGAGATCGTCGGTGAGCGGCACCGGATGCGCGTGCTGCCGGGTCGTGGCGGACCCGGCGAGATCCACCTCGGTCCGCCGCGCGCCGACGACGAGCTCGGGGCCCACGGCCAGGAGCGCCTGCGCGCGTCGTACGCCGTCGACGAGCGGCCGACCCACCCGGCGGTCTGGTACTTCGAGAGCTTCGCCGGCCGCTCGGCCACCGACACGCCGCTGGCCGTGTTCGAGGAGCTCCGACGACGCCGCCCCGAGCTCGAGCCGGTGTGGGGGATCCTCGACCACGGCCACTGGGCTCCGCCCGGGTCGCGTCCGCTCGTCATCGGCTCCGCGGCGTGGTACGACGCGCTGGCCACCGCCCGGGTGCTGGTCACCAACACCGAGCTCGAGGAGTGGTACCGCCGGCGTCCCGGCCAGCTGGTCGTGCAGTGCTTCCACGGGTATCCCTCCAAGGCGATGGGCCGCTCCCAGTGGGCGGCCCGCGAGCTCCCGCCGCGGCGGGTCGAGCTGATGCGAAGACGCAGTGTCGAGACCTGGGACCTGATCTCGACCCCGACGCCCGAGATGACGCAGACCTACCGCGAGCAGTACGGGTACACCGGGCCCGCTGCCGAGCACGGCTATCCCCGCAACGACGCGCTCACCTTGCCGGACGCCGACCGGGTGCGCGCCTCGGTGCGCGAGCGCCTGGGTGTGCTCCCGCACCAGACCGCGGTCCTCTACGCCCCCACGTGGCGCGACCACCTGGCGACCCGGCCACGGGCCGCCGCCATGTCCACGCACCTCGACCTCGACGCGGCCGTTGCCGCGCTCGGTGACTCCCACCTGATCCTGCTTCGTGGTCACCGCTTCCACGCGCCCGGCCCCGCCCGCCGCGGCGTACTCGATGTCACCGACCACCCGGAGATCAACGACCTCGTGCTCGCCTCCGACGTCGCCGTGCTCGACTACTCCTCGCTCCGCTTCGACTACGCCCTCACCGGCCGGCCGATGGTGTTCCTGGTGCCGGATCTCGAGGACTACACGTCGGGCACACGTGGGTTCCTGTTCCCCTTCTCGGACTCCGCCCCGGGACCGTTGGTGAGCACCACCGAGGACGTCGTGGCCCTGGTGCGCGACACCCCTCGCCTCCGCGGCGACTGGGCCGGTCGTATCGCAGCCTTCAACGCCGCCTTCAACCCCTACCAGGACGGGAAGGCTGCCGCCCGGCTGCTGTCCGAGCTGGAGACCGTGCTGGCCGCCGTCGATGCCGGAGGTGGTCGGGAGGTCCGGTAACTTCGGCGCCGTGAGTCGCCTGGTGGACGCCGTACGCAGCCGGCCCGTCCTGTACCGGGTCGCACGCCGCGTCGCCGCCACGCGTCCGGCGCGTTTCGCTCAGGCACGCCTGATGCGACCGGCGATCAGCGTGATCGTCCCGTTCTACAACGTCGAGAACTACCTCGCGGAATGCCTCGACTCCATCCTCGGCCAGTCGTTCGCCCACTTCGAGGTGCTGCTGGTCGATGACGGGTCACCCGACGGGTCGCGGTCGATCGCCGAGCGGTACGCACGCCGTGATCCCCGGGTGCGGCTGCTGACGCGCCCGAACGGCGGGCTCGGGGCCGCGCGCAACACCGGGGTGAGGGCTGCCCGCGGCGAGCTCTTGACGTTCGTCGACTCCGACGACCTGCTCCCCGACGACGCTCTGCTCAGGCTCGTCGAGTGCGGCCGGCGGACCGGCTCCGACATGGTGGTCGGCGCGGTGGAGAGGTTCGACAGCACCGCCCGGTGGACCCCCGACTGGGTGGCCGAGGTCCATCGCGACGCGCGCGACCGCATCACCATCGCCGAGTTCCTGCCCCTGCTGCGCAACCTCTACACCTGGAACAAGCTGTTCCGGCGCGACTTCTGGGAGCGGAACGCGCTGTGGTTCCGTGAAGGGGTCGCCTACGAGGACCAGCCGATCATCACGCAGCTCTTCGCGAGGGCGGCCTCGATCGACGTCATCGGCGACGTCGTCTACCTCTACCGGGCCCGCGACGACCAGAGCTCGATCAGCCAGCAGACGGCCTCGATCGCCGACCTCCGCCAGCGGATCATGGCGTGGGAGGAGACCCGTCGCGTCCTGCAGGAGCAGGCACCCTCGTGGCTCTACCACGGTTGGCTGCAGACGCTCTTCGACGCGCACTTCCACTGGTACCTGCGCAGTCCCGGCATCCAGGACGACGAGTACTGGCGGGAGCTGGTGGCCGCCGTCCGCTCGTTGGCCGAGCCCGCACCGCGCGAGGTCTGGCGGGCGACAGGTCCCGCCCGACGCGTCCTGATCACCCTGGCCCTCCAGGACCGACGCGACGAGGCTCGGGAGTTCACCAGTCGGGGCGCCTTCCGGTCGGAGCAGTGGCCGGCCCGGGTCGACGACGACGGAGTGCTCATCGAGCTGCCCTACGTGGACGACCCCCGTCTCGACGACGACCTGTTCCGCTACCACCACGAGCAGCTCAGGCTCGCCCACGCGGTGGAGAACCTGCACTGGCTGGTCCGCGACGACGGTCAGGTCGACGCCCTGATCGCAGGATGGGCGTTCGTCCACAAGGTCGACCTGACGGGGCGTGAGTTCCGGACCCAGGTGCTGCTGCGCAACCGGCGTACCCACGAGGAGTCCGCGCACGACGCCGACGGTCCGGCGGTGGTGGCCTTCCCGCCACCCGTGGACGACGCCTGGTGTGACTACCGGCCCGGCACGTTCACCGCTCGGGTGCCCGTCACCGAGGTCATGGCCGGCGGCGACCGCGACGACGTCTGGAGCGTGCTGCTGCGAGTCGAGGTCGCCGGGTTCGTGGTGACCCGCGAGGTGTCCCGGCTGATCCGGTCCGGTTCGGCCGGCGAGGTGCCCGCGGAGGGCCTCCCCGAGGGTGGTCGCCTGATCGTCGACTGGCGCTACGGCCACCCACTCAACCTGTGCCTCGACCACAGCGGTGTCCACGTCGGCGACCTCGTGCTCGACTCTCGGCGCCTCCGTGGCCGGCTGTCGGGACCCAGTGCGGGAGCCGTCATCTCCGTGGTGGTGTCGGGGCCCGGCGGGGCGCCGGGGGCTCCGGTCGGGGCCGACGGGTCGTTCGAGGTCGCGCTTCCCTCCGCGGGCCACGTCGCCCCCGGCGAGCCGGCGACCTGGCGTGTCGAAGGACGGGACCGAAGCGGGGACCAGCGACCTCTCGTGCCGGCCGGCGCCCTGGACGACCAGGCGCACGAGAGCGGCGAGACCTCCGTCCTCATGCAGACCGGCCGCACCGGAGAGCTGCTCGTGACCGAGCACCGGCTGGGCGCGTGGGCCGAGGCCGTCACCGTCCGCGACGAGCACCTCAGGGTGGCGGGTCGGGTCATCGGTCCGGGCGCGGTGTCGGTGCGGGTGCTCACCCGCCACAAGAAGACGAGGTCGGCCTCCGAGCGGGTGAGCCTGAGCGGCGGCCGTTTCGAGGTCGAGCTGCCGATGCGGCACGAGGTGTACCGGTTCGGGGAACGTCCCCTCCCGACGGGGGATCACGACCTGACCGCCGAGGTGACGGTCAGGTCGGGCCTGGGCACCGAGGTGCACGAGGTTCCCCTGGTCGTCTCCGCGGGCCTCGGCCAGGAGCTCCCCGTGGCGATCGCCACCGACCGTCACGAGGGGCGCGTCGTACGCGGCCCCGACGCGGTGGCGCGCATCTCCCTCCTGCGTCCGATCGGGAGTGCCCGGGGCCAGTACTCGCAGCACACGTTCCGCCGGGCCGCCGCGACGCCGTACGCCGGGACGCTCCATCGGGGGCTGCTGGTGCGGTCCTACTTCGGCGAGCAGGCGACCGACAGCGGAGTCTCGATCCAGGAGGAGCTGCGACGCCGCGGGTCCGACCTGCCCGTGTACTGGGCGGTGCAGGACCACTCCGTGATCGTGCCCGACGGCGGCATCCCGGTCATCGTGAACTCCGAGGAGTGGTACCGGCTGCTCTCGTCGGTGTCCTACTACCTCGACAACATGTTCCAGCCGGACTTCCACCGCAAGCCGGAGGGTCAGGTCATCATCGAGACCTTCCACGGCTACCCGTTCAAGCAGATGGGCCGTCCGCACTGGGAGCAGATGGGCTTCTCGCGCGCGCTGATGGAGTCGTACGAGCGACGTGCTGCCGAGTGGAGCTACCTGGTGTCGCCGGCGACCTATGCGACGCCCCTGCTCACCCGAGACTTCGGCTACGACGGCGAGGTGCTCGAGATCGGGTACCCCCGCAACGACGTGCTCCGCTCGGACCGGGCCGAGGTGCTCCGAGCCGTCGTCAGGGACTCCCTCGGGATCCGTCCCGGACAGACGGCCGTGCTCTACGCCCCCACGTTCCGCGACTACCTGTCTCGTGACGACAACCGCGCGGTGATGCCGTCGTTCTTCGACTTCGCGGAGGCGCACCGCCGGCTCGGTGACGACACGGTGATCCTGGTGCGGGGCCACGCCTTCAACGCCCGCACCAAGCACCGGGTCGGCCGGTTGCCCGGGGCCATCGACGTGACGGACTACCCCGAGGTCTCCGACCTGTACCTCGCCGCCGACGCCGCGATCGTCGACTACTCGTCGCTGCGTTTCGACTTCGCAGTGACGGGCAAGCCGATGGTCTTCCACGTGCCCGACCTCGAGCTCTACCGGGCAAGCCGGGGTTGGCTGTTCGACTTCGAGCCGACGGCACCGGGTCCACTCGCGTCGACGACCGGCCAGGTCGTCGACGCGTTGCTGGACCTTCCCGGCGTCGAGGCCGAGTACGCCGCGGCGTACCGGAAGTTCCACGACGAGTACCTCGACCTGGATGACGGCCAGGCCGGCGCCCGTCTCGTGGATGCGGTGTTCGTCCCCCGTGGTGACGCATGAAACACTCGGGCGGCGCCACGGCGCGTGACATGACAGAAGGAGACCGCACGGTGTCCACCTCCGATCGGCGGATCGTCCTCGTCCTGGGACCGGGCCGCAGCGGCACCAGCACGATGGCGGGCACGCTGGCGATGAGCGGCTTCGACGTCCCGAAGGCGATCGCGGGGAAGGAGTCGAACCCGGCCGGGTTCTACGAGCCGCGCTGGGTCGTGAACTTCCACCGCGGCCTGCTGCAGAAGGCTGACGTCCGAACGCTCGACGCCGACCCCGGTGCCTTCGAGCAGATGGCTCCGGTGCTCGGCGACCCCGAGGTGAGAGCCACGCTGCGCACCTGGCTCGAGCAACGGCTGGCCGAGCACTCGCGGCTGGTGATCAAGGACCCGCGGCTGGTGTGGTTCCGCGACCTGTGGGTCGACATCGCCGGTGAGCTCGGCCAGGAGCCGGGATTCGTCTTCATGCTCCGGCATCCCTCCGAGGTGTCGTCGAGCCGATCGGAGTACTACGACGCGCGTGAGGTGACCGCCGTCGGCGGCTGGATCAACGTGGCCCTGATGACCGAGCGGCTCACCCAGGGCTCGCCGCGTGCGCTGGTCCACTACCCGCGGCTGACCGCGGACTGGCGCGCCGAGGCCACCCGGGTGCGCGACCTGCTCGGACTCCACCTGGATCCGGCCCCTGAGGTCACCCCGCACCCGGTCGACGACTTCATCGACCCGGACCTGCGGCGACGTCAGCCCGGCTGGGACGACTCGCAGGTGCCGCAGTTCCTGCAGGCCCTGGGCGAGGCCACGTTCCGGGCCCTGGCCGAGCTGGCCGACCACGGCGACTCGGTCGAGCGCGCCGCCCGTCTCGACGAGCTCCGCGAGGAGTACCGCACGCTCCACTCCGACGCACTCGATCTGGTCCGGGCGCACACCCAGCGCGAGAGGACCGCCGCGGTCCGCGAGGTACGGCGCAAGGCCCGCGAGAGCGCCCGGCAGCGGGCGGCTGCCTCGGGTGAGCAGGGCGCCCAGCCGTCACGGCGTCCGGCCGGCCGGACCCCCGAGCAGCTCCGTGCCCGGGTCAAGGAGCTCGAGTCGTCCTGGATCCCGGGAGCGGTCCGCGGCCGGCTGTCCTCGCTGCGCCGACGGAGCCGCTCGTGAGCACCCTCGTCCTGATCACGGGCACGGGTCGTAGCGGCACCAGCACCATGTCGGGCACTCTCGACCATCTCGGTCTGCACGTGCCCGGTCCCTACCTGGGCGCCAACAAGTCCAACCCCAAGGGTTTCTTCGAGTCGCGCTGGTCGGTGCAGTTCCACAAGCGCATCACGTCGGGCGCCGGCATCAACGACTTCGACAGTCGACCCGACGCCTTCGCGCTCGCCCAGGCCGCGGTCACCGACGAGCTGCGCACCGAGCTCCGCGAGTTCCTCGCCCGCGAGAGCCGCGAGCACGACCAGGTCGTGGTCAAGGACCCGCGCTCCGTCTGGGCACAGCGGGTGTGGCGGGAGGCCGCCGAGCGGGCCGGACTGGAGATCACCTACATCTCGATGCTCCGTCACCCCGCCGAGGTGGTCGGCAGTCGCACCACCTACTACGCGACGCCGGCCGACGAGGCCGCGCGACACTCCTACGAGACGTTCAACGTCGCGCGCTGGGTGAACAGCTCCCTGGTGAGCGAGCGTGAGACCCGCGGACAACGACGCGCATTCGTCTCGTACGTCGACCTCCTCGACGACTGGCGACCGGTGCTGGTCGGGCTCGCCCAGGACCTCGGACTCAGCTATGACGTCGACGTCGCCGGAGGCGAGAGCTCCAGCGTCGACGAGTTCATCGACCCCGGTCTGCGCCGGCACCAGGTGACATGGGACGACCTGGGGGTGCCGGAGGACCTGCGGTCGATCGCCGAGGCCGTGTGGGGCGACCTCCTGGAGCTGCAGGCCGGCCACGGCGTGGATGCCGCGGCATCCGCCGACCTCGACCTCCAGGCGGAGCGCTACCGCGCGCTCTTCACGATGGCCGCCGACATCGCACACGACAACGTGGAGACCGAGAGGCGTCGGCTGCGAGAGCTCACGCAGAAGCCGCGCAAGGGCAAGCGGCAGGACGAGCAACCGCGCGGCACCCAGCCCGCCGCGAAGGCGGCGCGGACGTCGGGCGGTGAGCGATCGAGGCAGCGCTCGCCGTCGACGCCGCCGGGCGCGGGCGCCCGTGCCGCAGGTCGGCCGCGCGTCGAAGACCTACCGGTCGGACAGGTGGGAGGGCGAGACCTGCTCCGCGTGATCGCCGCCCGCGCGCGACGCAGGCTGTCGCGCGGCTGAGGTGGCCCCGCGAGGGCCTCGCGCCGTCAGCCCACCGGGACCTCGCGGCGTACGTCGATCACGTGCCCGGTGAAGTCGGAGACGATGACGTCGAGTGACGTGCGCGCCACCGTCTCGGAGTCGAGCAGCGAGTCGGCCGGCTCCTTGCCGAACGCCTTGGTCCGCATGGGCGTGGCGGTGCGCTCCGGGTTGATGCAGTTCACCCGCACTCCGTCCCGGGCCCACTCGTCCGCGAGTGCCTGGGTGAGGTTCACGGTGGCGGCCTTCGCCGAGGAGTACAGGCTGTAGCCGCTCCGCCCACGCGTGTAGGAGCTCGATGTGTACAGCAGCAGCGAGCCACCGGTCGCCGCCAGGTGCGGGTGGAAGACCTGGGCCATGAACACCGGAGCCAGGTAGTTGACGTCGGTGGCCGCGTAGATCGCCTCCTCGGAGGTCTCCGCGAGCGTCCCGCGCGGCAGCACCCCGGCGGTGTTCACCACATGGTCGATCCGGCCGGCCTCGGTGAGCACGTGCTCGGCGGCCGCGACCAGGTCGGAACGGCGCTCGACGTGGGTGCCGGTGCTCGAGCGGCTGAAGGAGAAGACGCGGGCGCCGTACTGCTCGGCCAGCCGGCAGACGTCGGCGCCGATGCCGTAGCTGCCCCCGAACACGACCACGGTGCGTTCGGTCAGGGCCGCCCGGTAGTCCTCCTCCGAGATGCCCTCGGGGGCCTCGGTGTGCGTGAGCTGGAACAGCTTGTCGGCGAGGTACACGTCGATCGGGTCGGTGACCTTCATGTTCCGCTCGTCGCCGCGCACCACCCAGATGGGCTCGTCCGGGAGGTAGCGCAGGACCACGGTGCAGTCGTCGGTCGCCTCGAAACCGGGGTCCTGGTCGGCGAGGGCGTACGCGCGGCGGATCACCGACGCCCGGAACGCCTGCGGCGTCTGGCCGCGTCGCAGCGCCGCGCGCGGCGGGATGTTCAGGATGGTGTTGTCGGGGCCGACCTCGATGATGGTGTCGGCCGACGGGATCGCGACGTCCACCGCGGGGTGGTCGGCCAGCGCCTCGAAGCACTCGGTGATGATCCGGGCCGACAGCAGCGGACGTACGGCGTCGTGGAACAGCACGTGGCTCTCCTCGTCGCCGATCGCGGCGAGAGCACGCTGCGTCGTCTCGTTGCGGGTCTCACCGCCCTCGAGGATCTGGCTGACCTTGGGGTAGCCACCGTCGCGGACGATCGCCCGTACGGCGTCGAGGTGACCCGGGGCCATCATCACGATCACGTCGTCGACCAGAGGGTGGCCGTGCAGGGTCGCCAACGTGTGTTCGAGCAGGGTCCGCCCGGCGACCTTGAGCAGCTGCTTGGGGATGTCCAGGCCGATCCGGACACCCACGCCCCCGGCGAGGAGGACGGCGATCCTGCGGGGCCCGGCGGACGACTCTGGCATGGGCGACATCCTGTCAGAGCGTCTGGCTCCGTCCGACCCGCCAGGGGCTCGCCGGGACGGAGGCGGCGACGAGTTGTCCACGTCACACTCGCGGGACGTTTCCCGGCCGTCCCCGGCCGCGTAGCCTCGAGTTGTTCCAGACCGTGTGGTACCCACACCGGCCGTTCCCCTCTCGTGGTGACGGTGTCGGTGGGACTGAAGCGCAGAGGACAACCAGTGGAGATCACGTTCGGCGTGGGCGTGGTGGGTGCGGGCCGTGTCGGCGCCGTCCTCGCCGCCAGCCTTCGTCACGCCGGCCACGACGTCGTCGCGGTCGCCGGCGAGTCCGACGCGTCGCGCCGTCGTGCCGCCGAGCTCCTGCCCGGCGTCGCGATCCGGAAGCCCACCGACGTCGCGCGTGCCTGCGACGTGCTCCTGCTGACCGTCCCCGACGACATGCTCGGCAACGTCGTCTCCATGCTCAGCGCCAGCGGCGCGATCCACCCGGGTCAGTACGTCGTACACACCAGTGGCCGGCACGGGCTCGAGATCCTCGCCCCGGCCGTGGCCGCCGGGGCGCGTGGCATCGCGATGCACCCGGCCATGACGTTCACCGGCACCGGCGTCGACCTGCCTCGCCTGCACGGCTGCATCTTCGGGGTGACGGCCGCGGCGCAGGAACGGTCCGTGGCCGTGCGCCTGGTCTCCGATCTCGGCGGCACCGTGATGTGGGTCGACGAGTCGCGTCGCACGCTCTACCACGCCGGTCTCGCCCACGGCGCCAACCACCTGGTCACCTTGGTGTCGCAGGCGATGGAGCTGCTCGGGGCAGCCGGTGCCGACGATCCGGCCGCGACCCTGCGTCCCCTTCTGACCGCGGCTCTCGACAACGCCCTCGCCCAGGGCGACAGCGCCCTGACCGGTCCGATCGTGCGTGGCGACGTGAACACGGTCCGCGCCCACCTGGCCGAGATCGCGGCCACCGCGCCCGACACGCTCCCGTCGTACGTCGCTCTCGGCCAGGCGACGCTCGACCGGGTGGTGACCGACGGCCGGGTGCTCCCGATCCGGGCCACGGCCATCCGCCGGCTGCTCGACGAGGCGCTGGCTGCGTCGCAGGCGGCCCACCCGGCGACCACGCGGACCCCGCTTCGATGACTCCCTCCCCCGTCCTCGCGCCCACTCGCGAGGAGCTCGGCGACGCCCTTGCGCCGGTCCGGCGTTCCGGCGCCCCGGTCGCCCTGGTACCCACGATGGGTGCCTTGCATGACGGTCACGCCGCGCTCCTGCGCTCCGCCCGCGAGCGCGCGGGGTCCGGCGCCGTGGTCGCCTCCGTGTTCGTCAACCCACTGCAGTTCGCGCCGGGCGAGGACCTCGACCGCTACCCGCGCACGTTCGACGACGACCTCGTGCTCTGCGAGAAGGAGGGTGTGGACGTGGTGTTCGCCCCCTCGGTCGACGAGGTGTACCCGGGCGGTGACCCACTGGTGACCGTCGAGCCCGGGCCGTTGGCCACCGAGCTCGAGGGCGAGTCGCGGCCCGGCCACTTCCGCGGCGTCCTCACCGTGGTGGCGAAGCTGTTCGGGCTGACCCGGCCGAACCTGGCGTTCTTCGGTGAGAAGGACTACCAGCAGCTGGTGCTGGTCCGGCAGATGAGCCGCGACCTGTGCCTGGGCGTCGACGTCGTCGGCGTCCCCACCGTCCGTGAGGCCGACGGCCTGGCGCTCTCGAGCCGCAACCGCTACCTCGACCCTGCGCAGCGCGAGCATGCGACGGTGCTCTCGCGAGCGCTCCGCGCCGGTGCCGAACGCGGGGCGTACGGTCTGCCAGCGGTGCGCTGGGCGGCGATGCGCGTGCTCGACGAGGTGCCCGAGGCCGAGCTCGAGCTCGACTACCTGGCGATCCGCACGGCCGACCTGGGCGAGGTCGTCGACCTGCACCCGCCGACGCCGACGCCGGCTCGGATCCTGGTGGCGGGCCGGTTCGGCACGACCCGGCTGATCGACAACCTGCCGCTGGTGCTGGGCGGTGGCAGCGTGGCCACCGCGGCTGGCTAGCCTGCCAGCGTGAGCGTACGACGTACCGTCGGGCGACTGGCCGCTCCGGATCCAGGCTGGTCGGTGAGTGCGGACGTCGTCGTGATCGGCTCGGGCATCGCCGGGCTGACCGCGGCCCTGCGGCTGCGCGGCTCGGTCGATCGCGTGCTCGTGGTCACCAAGGACGTCCTCGACGCGGGGTCGACCCAGTGGGCACAGGGCGGCATCGCGGCCGCCCTCGGTCCCGGTGACACTCCTGGTCAGCACGAGCGCGACACCCTGGTGGCCGGTGCCGGAGCCTGCGAGGCCGAGGCGGTCCGCGTGCTGGAGGAGCGCCGCGGCCTG
>Ga0207674_10005742_pt1 | contig 14720 bp, 13 predicted proteins | sample KBSCornC72_FD_184303 | JGI IMG/M metagenome (GOLD analysis project Ga0207674, IMG submission 184303) | Corn rhizosphere microbial communities from Kellogg Biological Station, Michigan, USA - KBS Corn C7-2 (SPAdes) (version 2) | ecosystem: Host-associated > Plants > Roots > Rhizosphere > Soil ... | reverse complement strand
GCCAGGGCCACGACGGGTGCGCGATGACGATCTCGATGTCCGGGAAGTCGATCGCGACGTCTTCGAGCAGCATCGGGTTGCTGTTCTGCAGCCGCAGCCCGCCGCCGCAGCGCATGCCGCTGCCGATGCCCGAATGCCCGCTGTGGAAGATCGCCGGCAGCTTGTATTCGGCGATCACCTCGTAGATCGGCCAGGCCATCCGGTCGTAGGGCTCGAACCCCTGCACGGTCGGGTGGAACTTGAAGCCCTTGACGCCATGCTCCTCGATCAGCCGGCGCGCCTCGCGCGCGCCCATCTTGCCCTTGTGCGGGTCGATGCTGCCGAAGGCGATCATGATGTCCGAGTTCGCTTTGGCCGCCTCGGCGATCTCTTCGTTCGGGATGCGCCGGCGCCCCATCTGCGTCTCGGCGTCGACCGTGAACATCACGAAGCCGATCTTCTTCTCGCGATAGAACGCGAGCGACTCGGCCATCGTCGGGCGCCGGCTCGAGCGGAAGTACTTGTCGGCGGCGCGGTCGTACTCCTCGCCGTAGTTGTCGAACGGGTTCCAGCACGACACCTCGAGGTGCGTGTGGGTATCGATGGCGATCAGGTTGGCAGTGTCCATGTCGGTGCCTTCAAGGAAGTGTCATCGCAGGCCGCGCCGTCCCTCGACGGCCAGTGCCGCGTCGGCAGGGTCAGCAGCCGGGCCTGCGCGGTGACCACGCTGTAATGATTAACTTTATTAACTAAATCGCCGACCTTCATCCAGACTTTCCCTAGGTCGCCCGCGGTCGTCGATGGCGATCATCTGCCGAGTGTACGAGCGGCAAGCCGCGATGTCGGGCGCCGTAACTGCGGGTAAACACCAACGTGCCGATTGGAAAAGTATTTACTAGAATTAATCAATTCACCAGGGCACACCCATGTCGCAGTCGTTTCTTCCCGCTACCGGCCTGCTGGCCCAGCTCGACCTGCTGAAGATCGAGCATGCCGGCGCCATCACCCATCTGCGGCTGAACCGGCCGGCCAAGCGCAATGCGATCAACGATGGCCTGGTGGCGCAGCTGCAGACCGCGTTCGTGAACCTGCCCGAGGCGACCCGAGCCGTTGTGCTCAGTGGCGAGGGCGAGCATTTCTGCGCCGGCCTCGACCTGTCGGAGCTGAGCGAGCGCAGCGTCGCCGAGGGCATCGTCCATTCGCGTTCCTGGCATGCGGCGTTCCAGCAGCTGCAGTTCGGCCGCGTGCCGGTGATCGCGGTGCTGCATGGCGCGGTCGTCGGCGGCGGCCTCGAGCTCGCCAGCGCGGCGCACATCCGCGTCGCCGAGGCGAGTACCTTCTACGGCCTGCCCGAGGGCCAGCGCGGCCTGTTCGTCGGCGGCGGCGGCTCGGCGCGCATCCCGCGCCTGATCGGCGTGGCCCGCATGACCGACATGATGATGACCGGCCGCGTTGTCGATGCCGACGAAGGCGGCCGCATCGGCCTGTCCCAGTACGTGGTCGAAGACGGCCAGGGCCTGGCGAAGGCGCTTGCGCTGGCCGAGAAGGTCGCGTCAAACGCACCGCTGTCGAACTTCGCGGTGATGCATGCGCTGCCGCGCATCGCCGAGATGGGCCCCGACGAGGGCCTGTTCACCGAATCGCTGATGGCCGCGATCGCTCAGGGCGACGATGCGGCAAAGAACCGCATGCGCGCGTTCCTCGACGGCAAGGCCGGCAAGGTGGCGAAGTCATGAAGAGCGCTGTGTCGACCGCGTTGCCACGGGCCGAGCGCGGGGCCGTCCGATGAGCGGCGTACCTTACCGGGCACTGCCGCTCGGCGGCTCGCTGGCCGCGCACTTCACGCCGCGCGCCGACGGCACGACGCTGGTCCAGTCGGCCGAGCCGCTCGGGCCGTATCCGCTGCGCCTCACCGACCGGCTGCTGCACTGGGCTGCCGTCAAGCCCGAGCACACACTCGCCGCCAAGCGCGACCGCGGCGGCGACTGGCGGCGCCTGAGCTACGCGCAGGCGCTGAGCGGCGCGCGCTCGATCGCGCAGGCGCTGATCGACCGCAAGCTCTCGGCCGAGCACCCGGTCGTCGTGCTGTCGGATAACGACCTCGAGCACCTGCTGATCGGCCTCGGCGCGATGCTCGCGGGCGTGCCGTACGCGCCGATCTCGGCCGCGTATTCGCTGGTCTCGCAGGACTACGGCAAGCTGCGCCATATCCTCGGCACCCTGACGCCGGGGCTGGTGTTCGCGGCCAGCGGCAAGGCCTTCGGCAAGGCGATCCAGGCGACCGTCGGGGCCGACGTGCCGGTCGTGCTGACCCGCGGCGAGATCGAGGGCCGCGAGACCCTCAGCTTCGACGCGCTGCTCGCGACCCCCGCGACCGCGCAGGTCGACGCCGCGCACGCGCAGGTCGGCCCCGACACGATCGCGAAGTTCCTGTTCACCTCGGGCTCGACCAAGCTGCCCAAGGGCGTGATCAACACGCAGCGCATGCTGTGCAGCAACCAGCAGATGATCCTGCAGTGCTTCCCGGGCCTGGGCCAGACGCCGCCGGTGCTGCTCGACTGGCTGCCCTGGAACCACACCTTCGGCTCGAACCACAACGTCGGCCTGACGATCTACAACGGCGGCACCCTCTACATCGACGACGGCAAGCCGACGCCGGCGCTGATCGGCGAGACCCTGCGCAACCTGCGCGAGATCGCGCCGACCGTCTACTTCAACGTGCCCAAGGGCTTCGAGGAAGTCGCCAACGCGCTCGAGCAGGACGCGCAGATGCGCGAAGTCTTCTTCAGCCGCGTCAACATGTTCTTCTTCGCCGGCGCCGGGCTGTCGCAGCCGGTCTGGGACAAGCTCGATCGCGTCGCCGAAGCTGCCTGCGGCGAGCGCATCCGCATGCTCACCGGCCTGGGCATGACCGAGACCGCGCCGTTCGCGATCTGCGCCAATGCCGAGGAGGTCAAGTCCGGCCACATCGGCCTGCCGGCGCCCGGCATGGAGCTCAAGCTCGTGCCGCAGGGCGACAAGACCGAGGTGCGCTACCGCGGCCCGAACGTGACGCCCGGCTACTGGCGCGCGCCCGAGCAGACCGCCGAATCGTTCGACGACGAAGGCTTCTACTGCAGCGGCGATGCCGTCAAGCCGATCGATCCGGCGAACCCCGGCCGCGGCTTCGCATTCGACGGCCGCACCGCCGAAGACTTCAAGCTCTCGACCGGCACCTTCGTCTCGGTCGGCCCGCTGCGCGCGAAGGTCATCGCCGCCGGCGATCCGTGCGTGCAGGACGTGGTCGTCGCCGGCATCAACCGCGACGAGATCGGCGTGCTGATCTTTCCGCGGCCCGACGCCTGCCGCGCCTTCGCCGGCCTGCCCGCCGACGCGAGCATGCACGACGTGATGCACGCAGCGCCGGTGCGCGAGTTCTTCCAGCACCTCGTCGACGGCCTGTATGCGAGCGGCACCGGCAGCGCGACGCGTGTCGCGCGCGCGGTCGTGCTCGCCGAGCCGCCCAGCATCGACCGCGGCGAGGTCACCGACAAGGGCTCGATCAACCAGCGCGCGGTGCTGCAGCACCGCGACGCGATCGTGCAAGCGATGTACGACGCGCCCGACGCGAGCGTGATCGTGCCGCAGCGCTGAAGCATCCCGGAGATCCACACCCCATGAACATCCACGGACAAGCGGCGATCGTCACCGGCGGCGCCTCGGGCCTCGGCGCCGAGACTGCGCGCGAGCTCGCACGCCGCGGCGCGAAGGTCGCGGTGCTCGACCGCAACGGTGACGGCGCGAAGGCGGTCGCCGCCGAGTTTGGCGGCATTGGCATCGGCTGCGACATCACCAGCACCGACAGCGTGCTCGCCGCGCTGGCCGCCGCCCGCGCCGCGCACGGCCCGGCCCGCGTGGTGATGAACATCGCCGGCATCGGCACCGCGAAACGCCTGATCGCCAAGGACGGCACGCCGATGCCGCTCGAGGACTTCAAGCGCGTCGTCGAGGTCAACCTGTTCGGCACCTTCAACGTGATCCGTCTCGCGGCGGCCGAGATCGTCAAGCTCGAGCCGTTGGCGGATGACGCCAATTCGGGCGAGCGCGGCGTGATCGTCAACACCGCGTCGGTCGCGGCCTTCGATGGCCAGATCGGGCAGGAGGCCTACGCGGCGTCGAAGGGCGGCGTCGTCGCGCTGACCTTGCCGCTGGCGCGCGACCTGGCGCAGTTCGGCGTGCGCGTCTGCACGATCGCGCCGGGGCTGTTCCTGACGCCGCTGATGGCCGAGCTGCCGCCGGCGGTGCAGGAGTCGCTCGCCGCGAGCATCCCGTTCCCGAAGCGGCTGGGCAAACCCGCCGAGTTCGCGCAGCTGTGTGCCACGATCGTCGAGAACATGTCGCTCAACGGCGAGGTGATCCGGCTCGATGGCGCGCTGCGCATGGCGCCGCGCTGAACCCCACCCCGCCGACCGCGCGATGCCCCGCACCACCCTCTACACCGTCGACGTGACCTTCGGCGACTGCGATCCGGCCGGCATCGTGTTCTTTCCGAACTTCTCGCGCTGGATGGATTCGGCCTCGCTCGCGTTCTTCATGCAGTGCGGCGTGCCGCCGTGGCGCGAGTTGGTGAAGACGCGCGGCATCGTCGGCACGCCGCTGCTCGAGATCAACACCCGGTTCACGAAGGCCGCGACCTACGGCGAGACCCTGACCGTCGCGACGCACGTCGAGGAGTGGCGCGCCAAGGTCTTCAAGCAGGTGCATCGCGTGACGCGCCGGCGCGCCGATGGCGGCGAAGACCTGATCTGCGAAGGCAGCGAAGTGCGCGCCTTCGTGAAGCGCGACGAGCACGACCCCGACCGGCTGCGCGCGATCCCCGTGCCCGAAGACATTCGCCTGCTCTGTTCCTGAATGCGTTCACTATTCATCCCAACAACGTGGAGACAACCATGATCAAAGTCCGCTCGCTCGTCGCCGCCCTCGCCGGCGTCCTCGTCGCCACGCTGGCGCACGCCGACATCACCATCGGCGTCAGCCTGCCGCTCACCGGCCCGACCTCGGCGCTGGGCATCCCGTGCAAGAACGGCATCATGCTGTGGCCGAGCACGGTCGCCGGCGAGAAGCTCAACGTCATCATCCTCGACGACGCCACCGACCCGACCACCGGCGTGAAGAACGCGCGCCGCTTCGTCACCGAAGACAAGGTCGACCTGATCCTCGGCTCGGCCGCGACGCCGATCGCGATCGCGATGTCCGATGTCGCGACCGAAGCGCAGACGGTGCAGCTCGCGCTGTCGCCGATCGTGCTGCCCGAGGGCAAGGGCGCGTGGTCGTTCCGGCTGCCGCAGTCGACCGCGGTGATGGCGATCCCGATCGTCGAGTACTGGAAGAAGACCGGCGTCAAGACCTTCGGCTACCTCGGCTACTCCGACGCCTACGGCGAGAGCTGGCTCAAGGACATCACCGCGCTCGCCGAGAAGGCCGGCATCAAGCCCGTCGCCGTCGAGCGCTTCGGCCGTGCCGACACCAGCGTGACCGGCCAGGCGCTGAAGCTCGTCGCCGCGAACCCCGACGCGATCCTGATCGGCGCCTCGGGCAGCGGCGCGGCGATGCCGCACAAGGGCCTGGTCGAGCGCGGCTATGCGAAGACGAAGATCTTCCAGACCCACGGCGCCGCCTCGCTCGACCTGATCCGCGTCGGCGGCAAGGACGTCGAAGGCTCGTTCGTCTCGACCGGCCCGGCACTGGTCGCCGGTCTGCTGCCCGACAGCAACCCGAGCAAGGCGCTCGGCATGAAGTACGTCGCCGACTACGAGAAGGCCTATGGCGCGCACTCGGCGAACCAGTTCGGCGCGCATGTGTTCGACGCCTACGTCGTGCTGCAGCGCATCGTCCCCGAGGCGCTGAAGAAGGGCAAGCCGGGCACCAAGGAGTTCCGCACCGCGCTGAAAGACGCGCTCGAGACCGTCGGCCGCATCCCGGTCTCGCAGGGCGTGCTGAACTACACGCCGACCGATCACTTCGGCTTCACGCCCGACACCGGCGTGCTGGTCACGGTCGCCAACGGCGACTGGAAGCTGGCGCCGGTCAAGTAAGCCCGCCGCAGCTGCCGGCGTGCCGCGCGGCGCGCCGGCGGTGCGATGATCCGCGCCGGCCGATCCGGCACTCTTTGCGGGCCCTGTCTCATGGACTTCTCAATCGCCAGCATCCTGATGCTGGACGGCGTCACCAACGGCGCCATCTACGCTTCTCTCGCGCTGGCGATCGTGCTGGTGTTCGCGGTGACGCGCGTGATCTTCATCCCGCAGGGCGAATTCGTCGCCTACGGCGCACTCACGCTCGCGCTGCTGCAGCTCGGCCGCGTGCCGGGCACGGTCTGGCTGCTCCTCGCGCTGGCGTTGCTGGCCGCCGTGCTCGATGCGCTCGCCGCGCTGCGGCGCGGGCTGCCGCCCGGCCGCGTGGCGGTGTCGGCCGCGAAGGCGCTCGCGGTGCCGGTCGTCGTGACTGCGCTGACCTGGTGGGCTGCGCCGCAGAACCTGCCTCTGCTGCTGCAATGCCTGCTGACGCTGGCGATCGTCACGCCGCTCGGCCCGCTGGTGTACCGGCTCGCCTACGAGAAGCTGGCTGATGCGACCGTGCTGGTGCTGCTGATCGTCTCGGTCGGCGTGCATTTCGCGCTCACCGGCCTGGGGCTCGTGTTCTTCGGCGCCGAGGGCTTTCGCAATCCGAGCTTCTGGGATGCGCGCTTCTCGGCCGGCGCCCTCACGCTGTCGGGCCAGACCGTGATCATCTTCATGGTCTCGATCGCGATGATCATCGGCCTGGCGTTGTTCTTCGAGCGCACCTTGCGCGGCAAGGCCTTGCGCGCGACCGCGGTGAATCGCCTCGGCGCGCGGCTGATGGGCATCTCGACCTCGGGCGCGGGCCGCCTGAGCTTCGGGCTGACCGCGTTCATGGGCGCGTTGTCGGGCCTGCTGATCGGGCCGACGACGACGATGTTCTACGACTCGGGCTTCCTGATCGGCCTGAAAGGCTTCGTCGCGGCGATCTTCGGCGGGCTTGCGAGCTACCCGGCCGCCGCGGTCGGCGCGCTCTTCGTCGGGCTGCTCGAGAGTTTCGGTTCGTTCTACGCGAGCGCCTTCAAGGAGGTGATCGTGTTCACCTTGATCATCCCGGTGCTGCTGTGGCGAAGCATCCAGCACGGCACCCAGGACGACGAGGAATAAGGCCATGACCCGCACCCGCTTCCTCATCGCCTTCGTGATCGGCCTGGCGCTGCTGCCGCAGCTGCCGGTGCCCGAGTTCTGGATCACGCAGGCCAACTACATCGGCCTGTACACGCTGGTCGCGATCGGCCTGGTGCTGCTCACCGGCGTCGCCGGGCTGACCTCGTTCGGCCAGGCGGCGTTCGTCGGCCTCGGCGCCTACTGCGCCGCCTACCTGACCCTGAGCTTCGGCGTCTCGCCGTGGCTGACGGTCTGGATCGGCCTGGCCTTCACCGGCGTCGTCTCGCTCGTGCTGGCCTGGATCACCCTGCGCATGTCGGGCCACTACCTGCCGCTGGCGACGATCGCCTGGGCGCTGAGCCTGTTCTACCTGCTCGGCAACATCGACGCGCTCGGCAAGTACGATGGCCTGCTCGGCGTGCCGGCGCTGCGATTCTTCGGCATCGACCTGAACACCGGCCGCAGCTTCTTCTACCTGCTGTGGGCCCTGGTCGTGCTCGCGGCGATCGCCGTCACGCACCTGCTCGATTCGCGCACCGGCCGCGCGCTTCGCGCCGTGAAGGGCGGCACGACGATGGCCGAGGCGATGGGCGTGAACACCTTCAGCACCAAGGTCACCGCGTTCGTGCTCGCGGCGCTGCTCGCCAGCGTCTCGGGCTGGCTGTTCGCGCACTTCCAGCGCACCGTGAACCCGTCGCCGTTCGGCTTGAACATGGGCATCGAGTACCTGTTCATGGCGGTGCTCGGCGGCGTCGGTCATGTCTGGGGCGCGCTCACCGGTGCCGGCATCGTCGTCGCGATGAAAGACCAGCTCCAGGTGCTGCTGCCCAAGCTGCTCGGCGGCAGCGGCAACTACGAGATCATCGTGTTCGGCGTGCTGCTGGTGCTGGTGCTGCAATACGCGCGCGACGGCCTGTGGGCGTTCGTTGAATCGCGGCTGCCGCGCGCGCAGCGCAAGGTCGACTGGGCCGACGCGCCGGCGCTGCCGGAGCGTGCCCGGCCGCCGCACGGCGAGGTCGTGCTCGACGTCGTCGCGGCGCGCAAGGAGTTCGGCGGCCTGGTGGCCGTCAACGACGTCAGCTTCCAGGTCTGCGCCGGCGAGATCCTGGGGCTGATCGGGCCGAACGGCGCCGGCAAGTCGACGACCTTCAACCTCGTGACCGGCGTGCTGCCGGCGACGCGCGGCTCGGTCTCGCTGCGCGGCGAGCGCATCGACAGCATGCGCTCGCGCGACATCGCGAAGCGCGGCGTGGCACGCACCTTCCAGCACGTCAAGATGATCCCGGGCATGACGGTGCTCGAGAACGTCGCGCTCGGCGGCCACCTGCGCGGCAGCCGCGGCGTCGCCTCGGCGATGCTGCGCCTGGACCGCGCCGAGGAACGCCAGCTGCTGAAGGAAGCCGAGAAGCAGTTGCGCCGCATCGGCATGGCCGCGAGCATGCACGAGCTCGCCGGCAACCTGGCACTCGGCCCGCAGCGCCTGATGGAAATCGCGCGCGCGCTCTGCGCCGACCCGACCTTGCTGCTGCTCGACGAGCCCGCGGCCGGGTTGCGTCTGAAGGAGAAGCAGGGCCTGGCCGACGTGCTGCGCCAGCTGCGCGGCGAGGGCCTGTCGATCCTGATCGTCGAACACGACATGGACCTCGTGATGGGCCTGGTCGATCGCGTCGTCGTGATGGAGTTCGGCACCAAGCTGATCGAAGGCACGCCCGACGTGGTGCAAGCCAGCCCGGCGGTGCGGGCCGCTTACCTCGGCACGGAGCACTAGCGTGAACGCACGCACCGCACGGCCGCGTCGGGCCGTACCGACGTTTCATCGCGGAGGGCGCTCAGCGCCATGAGATGACCACCAACCAGCTCCTGCTCGAAGTCACCGACCTGCACGCCGGCTACGGCCGCGCCGAGGTGCTGCATGGCATCAACCTGAAGGCGGCCGCGGGCAGCGTCGTCACCGTGATCGGGCCGAACGGCGCCGGCAAGTCGACGCTGCTGAATGCGCTGATGGGGGTGCTGCCGGCGCGCGGCCAGATCGCGTATGCGGGCAGGCCGGTCATGCTCGACACGCTCGAAGAGCGCGTGATGGGCGGCATCGCGCTGGTGCCCGAGACGCGCGCGCTGTTCGGCACGATGCCGGTCGAGGACAACCTGCTGCTCGGCGCCTACCGCCAGGTGCGGCTCGGCCGCAAGGACAGCGGCGCCGCGCTCGCGGAGGTCTATGCGCTGTTCCCGCGCCTGAAGGAGCGGCGCGCGCAGCTGGCCGGCACCTTGTCGGGCGGCGAGCGCCAGATGCTCGCGGTCGGCCGCGCGCTGATGAGCAAGCCGGCGTTGCTGATGCTCGACGAGCCCAGCCTCGGGCTGGCGCCGCTGGTCGTGCGCGACATCTTCAAGACCATCTCGGGCCTGCGCGCGACCGGCGTGACGATCCTGCTGGTCGAGCAGAATGCGCGCGCCGCGCTCGAGGTGGCCGACTACGGCTACGTGCTCGAGATGGGCGAGATCGCGCTCGAGGGACCGGCCGCCGAACTCGCGACCGACTCGCGTGTGATCGACACCTACCTCGGTGCCGCGCGGCAGAAGGCGAGCGCCTGATCGCACCGATGGACGACGCGACCTTGCGCGACGCCGCATCCGCATCGAGCGACGGCGCTGCGGCCGACACCGGCGTCGATCAATCGCGCCTGACGAACCTGGTCGGCTATGCGTCGACGCGCGCCTCGATCGTGATGAAGAAGATCGCGATGCGCTACCTCGGGCCGCTCGATCTGAAGGTCGTCGACTACTCGATCCTGGTGCTGGTCGCATCGAACCCGCAGATCAACCCGAAGCGCCTCGGCCAGGCGCTCGACATCTCGGCACCCAATCTTGCCGTCACGCTCGATCGGCTGGTCGAGCGCGGCTGGGTGCAGCGCGTGCGCAGCACCGAAGACCGGCGCGCGATGCACATCCACCTCACCGCCGCCGGCCGCGAGCTGGTGCAGCGCGCGGAGAAGATCACCGCGACGATGGAGAACGCTCAGCTGCGCATGCTCTCGCCGGCCGAACGCGCGCTGCTGATCGAGCTGCTGATGAAGGTCGTCTCGGGCGGCAAGCCGCCGAAGCGAGGCTGACCTGCCCCGCGCGCTGCCGCGGCCGTGCTGCAGCATGCCGCGCGCGAATGCCCGGTTCAGGCGTCGACCGGTTCGGCGGCCGGCGGCGCCTGTTCATGGTATGCGCCGACGATGCGGTCGCGGTGCAGCGCCGCGATCTCTTCGGCGCCGTAGCCGAGTTCGCGCAGCAGCGCGTCGGTGTGCTCGCCGAGTGCCGGCGGCGGCGCGCGCAACGGCAGGCGGCGGCCGGCTAGCGTGATCGGCAGCAGTGCGGTGCGCGTCTCGATCGCGCGGCCGGCGCCGCTGGCGTCGGCCGGCACGGTGACCGCGGCAAGCCCGCCGGTGGCGCGCAGATGCGGGTCGTCGAACAGCGCCTGCGGCTTCGTGATCGGCGCCCACGGCAGGCCGCGCGCGTCGAAGATCGCGCCGATGTCGACCGCGCTGCGCCCGGCCAGGCGCTCGCGCAGCCGCGGCAGCAGCCCCTCGCGCGCCTGCACGCGCTGGTTGTTGCTCGCGAGGCGCACATCGGCCTTCAGGTCGGCCCAGCCGAACGCGTCGCAGAACGCGGCCCACTGCGTGTCGGAGACGACCGCGAGAAAGATCTGCTCGCCCGCGGCGACCGTGAACACGTCGTAGATGCCCCAGGCCGAGATGCGGCTGGGCATTGGCGCGGCCGGCTGGCCGGTCACCGCGAACTGCATCATGTGCTGCGCGACGAGCAGCACGTTGTTCTCGAACAGCGCGCTGCGCACCTCCTGGCCGCGGCCGGTCGTCGCCCGGGCGCTGAGCGCGGCGAGCGCGCCGATCGCGCCGAACATGCCGCCCATGATGTCGTTGACGCTGCTGCCGGCGCGCAGCGGCCGGCCTTCGGGGCCGGTCATGTAGGCCAGGCCGCCCATCATCTGCACGACTTCGTCGAGCGCGGTGCGGTGCTCGTAGGGCCCGGGCAGGAAGCCCTTGTGCGAGACATAGACCAGGCGCGGGTTCAGCGTCGACAGCGCCGCGTGATCCAGCCCGAGGCGGCGCATCGTGCCGGCCTTGAAGTTCTCGCTGAACACATCGGCGCCGGCGACGAGCCGGAGCACGATCTCGCGGCCGCGCGGATCGCCGGCGTCGACCGCGAGGCTCTTCTTGTTGCGGTTGAACACCGCGAAGAAGCCGGCGCCCGAGCCGAGCAGCCGGCGCGTGTTGTCGCCGACCAGCGGCTCCACCTTGATGACCTCGGCGCCGAGGTCGGCGAGGATCATCCCGCAGGTCGGCCCCATCACCATGTGCGTGAACTCGACGACGCGGATGCCCGCCAGGGGCAGCGCCGCGGCGCCGGCGGGTGCGTCAGGCGTCGGATCAGACATGGGCGGCGCGCGCGGCGGCGAAGTTCTTCGGCAGCCCGGCCTCGGGCGTCATGCCGTAGACCGGTTCACCGGGCAGGCCGGCCTGCAGCGGCGCGCGTGCCGCGAGCAGCTTGTCGAGGTCGATGCCGGTGGCGATGCCCATCGCCTCGAACATGAAGACCAGGTCTTCGGTGACGACGTTGCCCGACGCGCCCGGCGCGAACGGGCAGCCGCCCAGGCCGCCGAGCGACGCGTCGAAGGTGCGCACGCCGACGTCGTGCGCCGCGAGGCAGTTCGCCAGGCCGAGGCCGCGCGTGTTGTGCATGTGCGCGGCGCCGGTGCGCGCGCCGATCTCGCGCTGCAGCCGCGTGAACAGGCGCCGCACCTGGGCCGGATTCGCATAGCCGCTGGTGTCGGACAGGCCGGCCTCGTCGGCGCCGGCCGCGATCGCCTGCGCGGCGATGCGGATCACGTCGTCCTCGGGCACCGCGCCCTGGATCGTGCAACCGAATGCGGTCGAGATGCCGACCTCGATCGTCACCTGCGGCGCGCGCGCGTCGCGCAGCGCGGCGATGCGGCCGAGCTCTTCGATCATCTGTTCGCGCGTCTTGCGCACATTGGCGAGCGAATGCGCCGCGCTCGCCGAGACCGGCAGCGTGAGCTTGTGCACCCCGGCGGCGAGCGCCGCCTCGGCCCCGCGCAGGTTCGGCACCAGCGCCACCACGGTCAGGCCGGGCAGGGTCAGCGCGTGGCGCACGAGCTCGGCGACGTCGGCCATCTGCGGCAGCATCCCGGCCGGCACGAACGAGCCGACCTCGATCTCGCGCAGCCCGGCGGCGTGCAGCGCATCGATCCATGCGATCTTGTGCGCCGTCGGCATCGTGCGCGCGACGCTCTGCAGGCCGTCGCGCGGGCCGACCTCGCTGATCAGGACGGAAGACGACGGCGGCAATGCGAGGCTCCGGTTGTCGTTGATGGATTGTTCTGTATGATAGAACGATATTCTAAAAATATTAGTCGCTGCCAACACGAGTGTCAACACGCCGCGCAGGAGTCCGATGCCGAAGAAAGCCGCCCAGCCCTCCGTCGCCGACCTGCAGGCCGCGCCCGGCGGCGCCGCGGCGGTGGACCGGGCCTTGTCGCTGCTGTGCGCCTTCCGCGCCGGCGACGACGGCCTGTCGCTGATCGAGCTCGCCGATCGCACCCGGCTCTACAAGAGCACGGTGCTGCGCCTGCTCGCATCGCTTGAGCACGCGCGGCTGCTGCTGCGGCGCGCCGATGGGCGCTACACGCTCGGCCCCGAGCTGGCGCGGCTGCATTCGATCTACTCGGCCACGTTCTCGCTCGAGGCCGAGGTCGTGCCGGTGCTGCGCGAGCTGGTCGCGGCCACGCGCGAGAGCGCGGCGTTCCATGTGCGCCAGGGCGACGCGCGGCTGTGCCTGCACCGCGTCGACTCGCCGCAGCTGCTGCGCGACCACATCCGCGCCGGCGACCTGCTGCCGCTGAACAAGGGCGCCGGCGGCCGCGTGCTGCGCGCGTTCGCCGGCGCGAAGGGCAAGCTCTACGAGCAGATCCGCGCCGATGCGGTCGTCGTGCTGGCCGGCGACCGGGTCGCCGACCTGACCGGCATCTCGGCGCCGGTGTTCGGCGTCGACGGTGCGCTCGTCGGCGCGCTGACGCTGACCTTGCCGAGCAACCGCCTCAAGCCCGAGTTCAAGGGCGCCGTGCGCGCCGCGGCGCAGCGCCTGAGCCTGCGCCTCGGCGGGCCGGCTACAGTGCCGGCGTGACGCGGGGCGCGCGGTCCCCGTGTCCGCGCCGCGGGCCCGATGGCGGCCGCCGCGCCGGCGTGAGAGCGCCGACGCCGCCGACGCCGTCAATCCGCGCCCGCCCCTGAACCGTTCCGAGGAGTGCACGATGCTCGTCCGACACCATCCGCTCCAAGGCGCGCCGCTCGGCACGGCGCGCGAGATCGTCAGCTTCCACTACGGCCCAGCAGACACCGGCCGCAAGGTCCATGTGCAGGCATCGCTGCATGCCGACGAACTGCCCGGCATGCTGGTCGCGCACCACCTGCGCCAGCGCCTCGCGGCGCTCGAAGCGGCCGGTGCGCTGCGCGCCGAGTTCGTCGTCGTGCCGGTCGCGAACCCGGTCGGCCTGGCGCAGACGGTGCTGCTGACCAATGTCGGCCGCTTCGAGCTGGGCAGCGGCGAGAACTTCAACCGCCACTATCCGGCGCTGCTTGCACCGGTGCTGGCCAGGCTCGAAGGCCGGCTCGGCGACGACGCGGTGCGCAACGCGCAGCGCATCCGCGAAGCGCTGCGCGAGGTCGTCGCGGCGCTGCCGGAGCCGACCGAGCTCGCGAGCCAGCGCAAGACCTTGCTAGGTCTGGCGTGCGACGCCGAGGTCGTGCTCGACCTGCACTGTGACTGCGAATCGCTGCTGCACCTGTACACCGGCACCGCGCTATGGCCGCAGGCCGAGCCGCTCGCGCGCTGCACCGGCGCGCAGGTCTCTCTGCTTGCGAGCGAGTCTGGCGACAACCCCTTCGACGAGACCTGCTCGCAGATCTGGTGGCAGCTCGAGGCGCATTTCCGCGGTCGCCATCCGGTGCCGATGGGCTGCCTGAGCGTCACCTTGGAGCTGCGCGGCCTCGCCGACGTATCGCACCCGCTGGCGCAGGCCGATGCCGATGCGCTGGTCGCGTTCTTCACGCACCGCGGCCTGATCGACGGGCCGGCGCCGGCGCTGCCGCCGCTGCTGAACGACGCGACGCCGCTGGCCGGCACCGACGTGCTGAGCGCGCCGGTCAGCGGCCTGGTCGTCTACCGGCGCGAGCTCGGCGAGCGCATCGGCGCCGGCGAGGTCGTGTTCGATGTCGTCGAGCCGATCAGCGGCCAGGTCCATCCGGTCGCGAGCCGCACCGACGGTCTGCTGTTCGCGCGCGAGTCGCAACGCTACGCGCGCGCCGGCCGCGCACTGTGCAAGATCGCCGGCAGGGAGGTGGTGCGCAGCGGCAAGTTGTCGAGCGACTGAGGGACTGATCGACTGAGTGACAGACGAATCTCAGTGCACTGAGCAGTGAGGGAAGGGCGGCTCTCGGCCCGTTGCAGCCGTTCGTG
>Ga0207674_10005739_pt1 | contig 14722 bp, 17 predicted proteins | sample KBSCornC72_FD_184303 | JGI IMG/M metagenome (GOLD analysis project Ga0207674, IMG submission 184303) | Corn rhizosphere microbial communities from Kellogg Biological Station, Michigan, USA - KBS Corn C7-2 (SPAdes) (version 2) | ecosystem: Host-associated > Plants > Roots > Rhizosphere > Soil ... | reverse complement strand
CTTCGCATCGCCCGCTAGAGGCTGTCGCGCTCGCGGTCGAAGCCTGCCGACCACAGCTCGGTGTGGAACCGCTCGGCCGTCAGGTCGCGCCCGTCGCCGAACGGGCGCTCGATCACCCGCACCACGTCGTCGTGGTAGAAGGGGACGTCCAGATGCTGCTGGGTGACCACGTTCACCGACGTCTCGCCGCAGGACGGGCAGCTCATGGCGACGCCGACCAGTTCGGCCTGCGAGGGCACGACGTGGATCAGGCACGACGGGAACACCGGCTTCAGCGTCGCCTCCGTGCAGCAGTACAGCCGCCATGGCCAGTTGCCGCGCTGCACCTGGATCCGGGCCAGGTCGAGCAGCTCGTCGCGCACCGGCTCCAGCCTGCCGGTGAGCAGGTTCCGGAACTCGAGCTCCGTGCTGCCGCCGATCGGCCGGTAGTCGAGGTCGTCGTGGGACACCAGGCCAACGTGGTCGGAGCCGCAGGAGCAGCGATAGGTGATCCGGTAGACGGCGGGATGCGCGGCTCCCAGCAGCCGTTCGATCGACCGGAAGCTCGACAGGGGAACCGATCGGGTCTCCCCCGTCGAGCTGGCCGGACAGTGGAACCGGTAGCTTGCTCGTAGCACGTCGTACATACTCACCCCTGTTATCGACCGGTCAAACGCCTGAGATGAGGGCTCGGCATTCCCGCTAAGATCGCTCGCCGTGGCTGACGTCGACCTGCGCGAGAAGATTCGCGATATCCCCGACTTTCCGAAGCCGGGCATCGTGTTCAAGGACATGATGCCCCTTCTGGCGGACGCCGTCGCGCTGAGGTCCGCCGTCGACCAGCTGGCGGAGTGGGCGCAGCCGCTCCGCGCCGACTATGTCGTCGGCGCCGAGGCCCGGGGGTTCATCCTCGGCGCCGCCCTCGCCTACCGGCTGGGCTGCGGCTTCGTGGCGGCGCGGAAGCCGGGCAAGCTGCCGTTCGAGACGGTCGACGCCCAGTATGCCCTGGAGTACGGCGTCGACTCGCTGGAGATGCACGTCGACGCCCTGCGCAAGGGCGCCCGCGTCCTGATCCACGACGACCTGCTGGCCACCGGCGGCACCGCCAAGGCCAAGGTCGACCTGGTCGAGCGGCTGGGCGGCGAGGTGGTCGGGCTGCTGTTCGTGGTCGAGCTGACGTTCCTGAACGGCCGCGACAAGCTGGCCGGCCACAACGTCCACTCGCTCATCCAGTACGACTCCCCGTGACGGGCGGCTGAACCGGGTACCGAACCCGGTAGCCAACCGGGTTCGGTACCCGGTTCGATGGCGGCTGCGCCGCATGGTTGGGCGATCGATGGCCGCCGGGAACCTGGTTCGGTACCCGGTTCGAATACGCGAGGATTGAAGCTTCCGGCGCGGTTTCGCGACTAGCGGGCGAGCTCGCGCAGATCGCGCACGAGCAGGATGTGGGTCAGCTCGCTGGTCAGCTCTGCCAGCACGTCGAGCTCCTCGAGGCCGGCCTCGCGGCGGTCGGGGTTCGACGAGCGGAGCGCCGGCGCCAGGATCTGCTCCAGCAGGCCGGCCTCCCGCCCCACGGCAGATCGGAACGCCTTCAGATGGCGGGCGGCCACGCCGTAGCGGGCCAGCCGCTGGCACAGCTGCACGATCTCGGCGTCGGCCCGCGTGTAGCCGCGCTCGCCGCCGCGGTGCAGCAGCTGGTACTCCTCCAGCTCGCGCACGAACTTGGGATCGGCGTCGGTCTCGGCCACCAGCTCGTCCATCGTCAGCCGCGTTTCCTGGCCGCCTACCAGCCGTGGCCGGCGGCGCCTGGTCTGGCGCGGGATGCCCTGGTTGAGCACGTCGCGGATGATCGCCAGGGGCAGGAACTCGTCGCGCTGCATGCGCAGGATCGTGCGCAGCCGCTCGACGTCGTCCTGCGAGTACAGCCGGTAGCCGCCGGTCGTCCGCTGGGGGGAGATCAGTCGCTGATCCTCGAGGAACCGGATCTTGGAGATCGAGATGTCGTCGAACTCCTCGGCCAGCAGCTTGCAGACCTGGCCGATGGTCAGGGTCTGGCGCGGCGAGGCTGTGCGGGCGGGGTCTGCTGCCATGTCAACGGTCGATGTAGGTCAGCCGGTACTTGCCGATCTGCAGCTCGTCACCGTCGGCGAGCCGGGCCTCGTCCACGCGCTGGCGGTTGACGTAGGTGCCGTTCAGGCTGTCGAGGTCGCGCACGTGGGTGCCGTCGGGCTGCCGTTCCAGGAGCGCGTGCTCGCGGGAGACGGTGACGTCGTCGAGGAACACGTCGCTGTCGGGGGCGCGTCCGATGCTCGTCCGCTCGCCGCCCACCGAGAAGTGTTCACCGCTTCGACCCCCGCCCAGCCGGATCACCAGCGTCGGGCCCTCTGCCACGGCCTCCATCACGCCGGTGTCGGCGCCTGCCTCGGCCGGCGGCGCGAACGTCATCGTCTTCTCGCCGTCCCCGCCCTCGATCACACCCTCGATCAGGCTGGCGCCGCACCGGCCGCAGAACCGCGCGGCCTCGGGGTTGTGATGCCCGCACTCGGGACAGTACACGTGTCGCCTACTCGCTCTCGGACTCGTCCCTGAGCCCAGGGGGCGGCCCCTTGTGGGCCAGGATCTCGGTCAGGCGGTCGATGTCGACCGCGAGCTGGGACTCGTCACCGCCGTGGCGCCGCTTGATCCGGTCGACCAGCTCAGCCCGCAGGATGTCGATCCGGCCGTGCAGCAGCCGCCTGCGGTAGGAGATCTCCTCCTCCTCACGCACATGCTCGTCGATCAGCTTACGAAGCTCGTCGTCCGACAGGCTTGCAAAGTCAGGTAGCACGTCCATGCGTCTTGTCCAATCAGCCGAAGTTGTGGTCCAGTGTAGCCCTGACGGGCCGATTCCTCAAGCTCTAGTTGAGGGTTTGTGGCTCGGCGTCGGCGTGGGCCACGATGTCCTCGAGCATGAGCCGGTACTTCGCCTCGAGCGCCTCCGACTCCTCCACGGTCCGGCCCTCGGCGTAGAGGTGGAACACCGGGTCGTCCGGGTCGGGAAGCGCCTGCACCCAGCCTCCGTCGTCCTCCACGCGGATACCGTCCGTGTGATCGGTGGGCATGTCCTTGAGCGCCTCGATCAGCATCCTCATCACCGCACCCTTGCGGTTCCACGGGCAGTGGACGACCTGGTGCGTGAGCGTGCTCTCCGGTAGCCCGGCGGCCAGCTCCGACAGCGAGCGGCCGGAGCGGGCGATCAGCTCCAGCACCTTGCAGGTCGACATCACGGCGTCGTAGGCCGGAAGGAAGTCGGGGAACACGTAGCCGCCGCGCGACGCCCCGGCGAACAGCACGTCGTCCTTCGCGGCCGCGGCCAGCAGCTCCGAAAGCGAGGCCTTGGTCCTCCCCACCCGGCCGCCGGCGCCGTTCACGATCTCGTCCACGTGGCTGGTCTCGGTGATCGGCACCAGCAGCATCCCCCGGTCGGACTGGGCCGAGATCTCGCGCAGGAGCAGCAGGAGCGTCGCCTCCGGCTCGATCGCCCGGGCCTGCTCGTCGACCAGCCAGATCCGCTCCGCCGCGACGTCCATCATCACGCCCAGGTCAGCCCCCACGGCCTCGACCAGCCGCCTGGTTGCCTCCAGTGCGGCGGCCGGCTCGGAGTTGAGCCTGCCGGCGCCGGTGTCGCGGAAGGCGTCCAGGCCGACCAGCTCCACTCCGAGCTCGGCGATCAGCGTGGGCACGATCAGCGAGGCCGCGGAGTTGCCATAGTTGAGGACAAGGCGGAAGCCGCGGTTCCGGATCGCCTCAGCATCGATCTTGTCCAGCAGGTCGGCCACGTAGCTCTCGGCGGCCCGTGAGGGGTAGCTGACGCCGCCGATCTCCGCCGTGGTCACCCGCCGGTAGTCCTGGCGTGAGAACGTCCGCTCGAGCGCTTTCAGCACGCTCTCCGACGCAACGATGCCCGGTGACTGGAAGAACCGCACCTGCACCACCTCGGGGTCGTCGGGGGCCATCCGGATGTGCAGGCCGCCGGCCCGCTCGTCGATCTTCAGCTGGTGGCGGGCCACTGCCGGCATCGCCACCCGCAGGTCGGACACATCGACGCCGGTGGCCACCAGCCCCGAGATCATCGCTCGCTTGATCATGCGGGAGGCGGAGTGGGCGTCGCGGCTGACCACCACCCGCGACCCCCGGGGCAGGGTCGTGCCGTAGGCCATGCCCACCCGGGCCGCGACGTCGGGGGTCATGTCGACGTTGACCAGAGCGTTCACGCCGTCGCGGCCGAACAGGGTGCTGAGGCCCCGCGACTCCCAGATCAGGTTGGTCTGGAGCACCGCACCGGCCTCCACCGTCTTGAACGGGTAAACCTTCACGCCCGGCGCCACCACCGCCTCGGCGCCGATCGTGCACTCGTCGCCGACCGCCACCTGCTCGTTGATCACCGCGTGGCTGCGGACGTCGACCCGCTTGCCCAGGATGGCCCCCTCGACGCGGGCGCTGCGGCCGATGTAGCTACCGGCGTCGAGCACGCTGCGGCTGATCGTGGCGCCCTCCTTGACAACGGTGTTCGATCCCAGCACGGAGTAGGCGCCGATCCGCACGCCGTCCTCGATCTTGCAGAAGTTTCCGATGTAGGCCGGCCCCTCGACCTGCGACAGGTCGAGCAGCTGCACACCGTCGCCGAGGTACACGTTCTCGCGCAGCCGGATCCCGGGCAGCTCGAGAGCCACCCGGCCGTCCAGCGCGTCCTCGTTGGCCTGCCGGTACTGGTCGAGGTTGCCGATGTCCTGCCAGTAGCCCTCCATGGCGTACCCGAACAGCGGCTTGCCGCGGGCCAGCAGGTCGGGGAACAGCTGCTTCGAGAAGTCGTAGGGCTCGGCGGGCGGGATGGCCCGCAGCACCTCCGGTTCCAGCACATACACGCCGGTGTTGATGGTGTCGGAGAACACCTGACCCCACGACGGCTTCTCGAGGAACCGTTCGATCCGGCCCTCCTCGTCGGTGATGACGACGCCGAACTCGAGCGGATTCTCGACCGACTTCAGCGCCAGCGTGGCCGCGGCGCCCTGCTCCTGGTGAACCCGGATCAGCTCGTGCAGGTCGAAGTCGCACAGCGCATCGCCTGAGATCACGATGAAGGGCTCGGTGAGCAGCGTCTCGGCGTTCTTGACGCTGCCGGCGGTGCCAAGCGGCGTCTCCTCGACCGAGTACTGGAGATTCACGCCCAGCTCGTCGCCGTCCCCGAAGTACCCGCGGATCACCTGCGGCAGGTAGGCGACCGTGATGATGATGTCGACGATGTCGTGCCGGCGCAGCAGCTCGATGATGTGCTGCATGCACGGCTTGCCGGCGATCGGCACCATCGGCTTGGGCTGGTTCGAGGTCAGCGGGCGAAGGCGCGTGCCCTCGCCGCCTGCCATCAGGACGGCTTTGATGCGGGGCCCCCTTCAGGAGAGCGGTAGTAAAGGATGGCGGCTGAGACCGAGATACCCACTCCCACCACATACAGCGCCTTCGGCCAGGGCTCCGCGGTGAGCATGAGCAGGGTCATCGCGAGCATGATCATCGCCGTGGCGGTCTTGCCGGCCAGGTTGACCTGCACGTCGCCCTCGATGTGGCGGGCCCGGAACAGGGCCGCCAGCAGCACATCTCGCATCAGCACCGGCACCGCCAGCCACCATTCCAGCCGCTGATGCCAGACCAGCAGCACCAGCGCCACGTCGATCAGGAGCCGGTCGGCCAGCGGGTCGGCGATCCGCCCGAACCGGGAGTTCGAGCCCAGCCGGCGGGCCAGATAGCCGTCCAGGAAGTCGGTGAACGCCGCCACCGCGAATAGCGCCGCCGCGCCGGCGCTGACCGCGTCGTCGGCCCGCGCCAATAGCACGGCGAACGGAGCGACAGCCGCCAGGCGGGCGGCCGTCAGGACGTTGGGCAGCCAGGCCACACGGTCAGTGTACAGGCCCCGGATCGGCCCCAATGCCCGTTTGGAAGCCGGTCAGCGAAGGATCAGGAAGGCATCCAGGTCGACCCGTGGGTGCCCTGCCGTGCCGTCGACCGTGATCGAGATCCGGTGTGAGCCGGTCGTCGCCCACGAGCGCGCGAACATCAGCCGCTGTGGTTGAACGGCGCCGGCCCGCAGGTCGACCGTGGCCACATACTGGCCGTCAATCGCCACCCGGGCCGAGCCGGAGCCGGGCCGGCGGGGCGCCTCCCAGGCCACCGCCCTGCCGGTGAACGACAGGGTCGCCCGCGCTCCGGCAGCGACCGCGAACCGGGTCGCGCCCCCGTCCGCATCGGGGTCGGAATCGCGGGCCCAATCGCCGCGGTAGTCGAGCGCCGCCGCAGACTCCTGCACATCGGCCAGGGTGAACGGGCTGCCCCAGCCCCAGGCGCCGGTCATCCCGTCGCAGGCGGCGCCACGTACGCGCAGCTGATGGCTCAAGCCGTCGCGGGCCAGATTCAGGCGCAGTGAGGAGGCGCCCGGCTTCACCGGCAGCGGCCCGGCGGGCGCGCCGTCAACCCACTGTTCGACGTTGGTCGCGCAGGACTGGGGGCCGCCTAGCGACCACTCCACCACCACCGGCACCGTGACCTGTGCGCTGGGGCCGACGGCAAACCCCGGCTGGGCGGGAGTCGTCACCTGCGGCCTGGGCGGGCCGAACGAGCGGTCGTACACGCCGCGGACGGTGGCCAGGTGCACGCCGCCGTCCGCCCCGATGCTGATGCTGCGTAGCCCACCCGCCCGCGGCAGGCCCGCTCCCAGATCGATCCATTCGCCGCCGGTCAGCCGGGAGACGCGGCGGATGCCCGCGGCGATCACCGGGTCTCCGGTGCCCGGATCGGCGGTGACCTCAATCGGGGCGAACGGCGGCTCGGGCAGGGGCTGCCAGCTGTCTCCGCCGTCGGCCGAGACATGCAGGCGGCCGCCGGCAACGGCGTACAGACGGCCGGTGGTCGACGGATCGAGCGCGAAGGCGCCGACCGGGCCGGCCAGCCCGCTACTCGCGGCCGCCCAGCCGTCGTAGCCGTCCCCTAGCCGCCGCAGCTCGCCGCCCACCAGCGTGTACACGGTGTGCAGGGCGTCGGTGTCGATCGCCGTGGCCGCCGTATCGCCGGTGCCGATCCGGCTCCACGTCTGGCCCTCGTCATCGCTTTGCCACGTGCCGCCCTCGGTGAACACGCCGTCTCCGGTTCCCGTCTCGATCACCACGGAGGGCCGGGCCGGGTCGACGGCGAGCGAGGTCGGCGAGGTCGGCGGCGCCGAGGGAAGCTGAACCCACGACCGACCGCCGTCGCTCGACCGGTAGGCCGTCTCGTCGGCCGCCGCATAGGCATCGCGGGGGTTGCCGGGCTCGTAGGCCACCGCGCCCAGGATGCCGCCGGTCGAGGTCTCCGGGGCGCGCGTCCAGGTGGCGCCGGCGTCGGTCGTTCGGTAGGCCGCACTGGTGGCCGCCAGCATGCGCGCCGGCGCTCGCGGATGCACGGCGATCGCGTTCACGAACCGCAGGTCGATGCCCGTGTCTCCCGGTGCGAAGGACGCTCCGTCGTCGGCGCTTCGAAAGAGATCGACCTCGGTGCCAACAAGCAGCGCGGAAGCGGCCGCGAACGCCTGCGGGCTGCCGTCCAGCGGCGTCAGCCCGGTCGCCCCCGAGATCGTCCACGATCGCCCGCCGTCCATGCTGACTCTGATGGTGCCGGTGCCGTCCAGGGCGTGGATCGTGCCCGACGGCCCCTCAGCCAGCCAGGTGCCGACCGGGCTCTGCTCAGACCACGTCTCGCCGCTGTCATCGCTGACGGCAAGGCTGCCCTCGCGTGCGGCCAGCAGGGTGCCCGGATCGTCACGTGGCCGCAGCAGGTCGGCCGCGCCGCTCAGCACCGGCGACCAGGTGGCACCACCGTCGACCGAACGGAGCACCTGGCCGTCGACCGTGCGGGCGGCGAGCCGGTCGGACGACCGCGGGTCGACGGACAGCTGGGCGATCGACGTGTCGGCCGCGCCGCCGTTCGCAGGCGTCCAGCTGCCACCGTCGGCGCCGATCCGCCAGACCCCGTGCTCGATCGTCCCCGCATACAACACCCGGCCGTCTCCTGACGGCCCGACGGCGTAGCGGAAGCTCGTCGGCAGACCCGTGCCGACCGGCTGCCAGTTTGCGCCGCCGTCAACCGAACGGCGAATGCCGGCGTAGGAGACGCCGGCAAAGATCACGTGGTCGCTGCCCACTGCGACCGTCAGCGGAACGTCGGAGAATGTGGCCGTTCGCTCCCAGCTGGCACCGCCGTCCGAGGAGCGGAACAGCGCCCGGCCGGCTCCGGCGTAGACCATCCCTGCCGCGGACGGGTCGGCCGCCAGCGCCGAGATCTCGCCGCCCCACGGCCCGCCCCGCGTCCAGCCGTCCGTGCCGGCGGCGGCCGGGGCAGACAGGATCAGCAGCGCCCCCGCAGCCAGCGCGGCGCCCGCCTGGGCGAGTCGAGGGTGCATTTTGCCCAGTACACCGCGGCCGTCGGGTGTCCTTCCCTGGGCGCAGGACATCGGTACCTCATATCACGAATCGACCCAGCCGGAGCCCGGCCACCGCCGTGCCGCGCTAGATGGTCGGCGCCGGCGGGTCGGGCTCGGGAACCGGCTGCGGCACCGGGTCGCCCGGAGGCGGATCCGTCGGATTGGGATGCGGTGCCGGCGGTGCCGGCGGCGGCGTCTCGGGATCGGGCGGCGAGAGCGGGCCGGTCATCAGTGTCAGGTTGAGAAGCATGAGAGCCGGCGTGCCCCGCCGTTGCCGGCGACAAACACGGCGAGTGGATTTTCTTCGTCCGAGGGGTTTCGCAGCCGCTCCCGATCGGCTACCGTAATGGGTGCAAATGCGCAGGTTCTTTCTTCTCACCGCGTGCCTGTTCGGTGCTGGGCTGTTCGTCCTCTATCTGCTCGGCCGGCAGCGCGACGCCAGCCTCGCGCCGGAGTGGCCGGCGGATGCGGAGTGGGACGATCCGGCCGACCGCGAGCCGGCTTCCGACCCGACCGAGTTCTCTGTGGCGGCGCCCCCGCCCCCTGCCCCGACATCGGTGCGGCCTGCCGAGCCCGTTGCTCAGCCCGAGCCGGCTGAAGAGGGCACACCCGAGCCGGCGGAGGAGGAGGCCGCACCGCTGCCGCTCGACGCCGTCCCGGAGCCGGAAGCCGCCCCGGTCGAGGCGAGCGCCGCGCCTCCGGAGGAGCCGGCCCCCGTCGGCGGCACCGGAAGCACGTCCGAGTCGCTCTCCGATCATCTTCGCCGAGAGCTGCGCGCCGAGCTCGAGAAGCTGCCCCGCCAGCCGCTGTTCGAGCGCGCCAATGCGTGCGGCGTGCCCACCAGCCGCACGATCCTGATGAGCCGGGAAGAGCTGATCGTCGCCATCGAAGAGATGGAGCTGCGGGGCCGCGTGAGCGGCTCCTCCGCATAGTCAGGGCCGCCCGGCCTCGACCTCCTCGAACCGGTCGATGTGGCGCAGCGACGGGAATCGCCACGCCCACACCGCGGCGACGGCGATCGACGCCGCGCCGCCGATGACGACGGCGGGAACCGCCCCGATCAGCGCCGCCGCCACTCCCGACTCGAACGCGCCCAGCTCGTTCGATGCGCCGATGAACACCCGCTCGACCGCCCCCACCCGGCCTCGCAGCGCGGGCGGCGTGAGCAACGGTCCCAACGTGGCCCGTAGCAGCATGCTGACCATGTCGGCGGCGGCCAGACCCGCCAGGGCGACCAGCGACAGCGCGAAGCTGGTGGACAGGCCGAACACCACCGTGCAGGCCCCGTAGATGGCGACGACCACGAACAGGGTGGGGCCCGCCCGCCTGCGCAGCGGCCGCACCGACAGCAGCAGCCCCACCAGCACGGCGCCGACGGCGGGGGCCGCGCGCAGCAGCCCGTTTCCGGCGGCGCCGACATGCAGGATGTCGCTGGCGAAGATCGGCAGCAACGCCGTCACCCCGCCGAACAGCACCGCCATCAGGTCCATCGAGATGGCGCCCAGCAGCGCCGGCACCGAGAAGATGAACCGCACGCCGGCCAATGCGTCGGAGAACGTGGCGTCCTCATCGCCGACGTGGGCCGACCCGATCGCAGCCGACACCCCGAGCAGCATCCCGGCAGCCAGCGCGGCCGACGCGGCGGCCAGCAGGTAGGGCAGCGGCGCGCCCGCGCTCTGAAGGATCCCGCCCAGCGCAGGCCCGGCGATCATCGCGCCCTGGCCGGCGGAGAACGTCATCGCGATCGCCCGGGAGAGCGACGCGGCAGGCACGGCGGCCACCAGCAGCGGGTTCACGGCGGGGCCGACGAACGCATTCGCCGAGCCGCCGGCGAACGCCAGAACGTACAGGGGCCAGACGGCGGTGTCGCCGCTGGCCGCGTCGGCGGCAAGCACCAGGGCCACGACCACCGTGGCGGCCAGCCCGGCGCAGCCGATCCATCGCCGGTCGAACCGGTCGGCCATGTGCCCGGCCGGCAGCGCCAGCAGCGCCGCGGGCACGAACTCCGCAAGCCCCAACAGGCCGAGCACCAGCGGATCGTGGGAACGCTGATAGGCCTGCCAACCGAGCGCCGTGACCGTCGCGCCGAGTCCCAGCCCCGTCAGGAGCTCGACGCCGAACAGCGCTGCCACCGTACGGTCCCGCAGCAGCTCCCAGGTGGCGTGGTGGTCGGGCTGGGGCGCCGGCATCGGCGCAGCCTACGCTGCCCTCCTGACACCGGCCTAAGGTCGCCGCCCGCCGCTGCCGATATCCGCCGCATGAAGAAGATGCTGCTCGTTCGGGCGCTGGCGCTCGTGGGGTGTGTCGCCGTCGGGCTCGGGATCACGCTGGTGGCGGGGAACCTGGATCGGAACACCGCCCTCCTGCTGGGAACAGGGCTCGGCCTGGCGCTGTTCGCGGTGACGATGATCCTCGAGGACACCGTGAAGCTGCCCCAGCTGCCTCACCGGAAATAAGCTCCGGCTCAGGATCGCCACGGCCGAATGCGCGGGTCCGCCGGGCAGGTCGGAGCCACTGCGATCCCGACCGGGCGACGGCTAAGAGGGCCGCCGCCCGGTTCGCGATCGTTACACCGATGCCATCTCGCGTACCTGCGTCAGCCGCAGGTTGTTGCCCGAGGGATCGCGGAACGACGAGTCGATGCCGTAGGGCTGCTCGAACGGCTCGTCCACGAACTCGACCCCGCGGCCCTTCAGCTCGCGGAATGAGGCGTGCACGTCGTCGGTGGTGAGGAAGATCGTGCCGGCGAAGCCCTTCGCCATCAGCTCCCGCACCTGGCCGGCGGTCTCGCCGTCCATCACCGGCTGACCGGGGATGGCCATCAACACGACCGCGATGTCGGGCTGGCCGGCCGGGCCGACGGTGAGCCATCGGAAGTTGCCCATCTCCGGCACCGTCACGTCCGAGCGCACCTCCCAGCCGAGCTTCTCGGTGTAGAACTTGAGTGCCTCGTCCTGGTCGTGCACCCACAGCTGCGCTGTCGAGATCTTGATCATGGTTGCTCCCTCGTCGTCGTTTGTGGAACGAGGCTGATGCTAGGCGGGTCGCTCTCCGCTGTCTTCTCGAAACGTGCGGCGTTGGGGACGGCCGTAGACCTGCAGCACGCACGTTGGGATCCGGGCGGCGTTCGATGCCGGCGGGTGCGCGGCCCGGTAGGCGGTGGGCGACATCCCGAAGGTGCGCGTGAAGCTGGTCGTGAACGAGCCGACGCTGACCAGGCCGACCGCCATGCAGATCTCCGCCACCGACCGGTCGGTCGTCCGCAGCAGCGCCGCCGCGCGTTCCAGCCGCCGCGTCAGCAGATAGGCGTGGGGCGACTCCCCGAAGGTGCGCCGGAACTGGCGGCTGAAGTGGGCGCGCGACAGCCCGGCCGCCCGTGCCATGTCATCGACGCCGAGCGGCTCGAAGTAGCGGGCGTCGGCGAGATCGCGGGCCCGCAGGAGGTGGCGTGCCGGGGGCGGATAGGCCATCCCCGAAGTATCGCTGCGTCCGCTCGGTCGGCCCGCCGACCGCCGGGTAGGATGCCGGTCGTGTCAGAGTCGAGGCACATCAGCCGGTCGATCGCCCGGTCTACCGACGACGTGTACGCGTACGCGTCAGATCCGACCAACCTGCCGAGGTGGGCCTCCGGCCTGGGCAGCTCTGTGGAACACGCCGACGGCCGGTGGTTCGTCGACTCGCCGGGCGGCCGCCTGATAGTCGCCTTCGCGCCGCGCAACGACTACGGGATCCTCGACCACGAGGTCACCCTGCCGTCGGGCGAGACGGTGTACAACCCGATGCGCGTCGTCGCCGACGGCGACGGCTGCGAGGTGGTGTTCACCCTGCGCACGCGGCCGGGGATGACCGAGGCGGACTTCTCCCGGGATGCTGATCGGGTGCTCGCCGACCTCGACGCGCTGAAGGAGTTGCTCGAACGAGGCTGAGCTGCCGGGCAGTTGATACGGTCGTTCCTGCCCCGGGCCCCGAGCCCTCGACCACGGAAAGGACGACGACGCCAATGTCCACCACCGATCAGCCGGCACCCACCAATCCGAACAAGGCCCTGTGGGAAAAGGGCGACTTCACGCGGATCGCAGGGGCGATGCGGGAGAGCGGCGAGGCCCTGGTGGGCACGCTCGGGATCACGGACGGACTCGACGTGCTGGATCTCGGGTGCGGCGACGGCACCACCGCCGTACCGGAGGCGAAGCTCGGTGCCAACGTGCTCGGTGTCGACATCTCGCGCCCCCTGGTGGCAGCGGGGAACGCCCGCGCACAGCGTCTGGGCCTTGCCAACCTGCGATTCCAGGAGGGCGACGCCAGCGATCTGCGCGACCTCGACGACGACAGCTTCGACCTGGTGGTCAGCATCTTCGGGGCGATGTTCGCCCCGCGGCCGGACGACGTGGCGAAGGAGATGGTGCGCGTGACACGGCCGGGTGGCCGGATCGTCATGGGCAACTGGATCCCCAACGACCCCACCCTGGTCGCTCAGATCCTGCGGATCAGCTCCGCCTACTCACCGCCGCCTCCGGAAGGGTTCGTCAGCCCGATGCTGTGGGGTGTCGAGGAGACCGTGGTCGAGCGGTTCACGGCCGCGGGCGTGCCGAAGGAGCAGATCTCGTGCGAGCGGGACAGCTACATCTTCACGTACGACGGTACGCCGTCGGAGTATCTGGCGCTGTTCAGGGACTACTACGGGCCGACCATGAACGCCTTCGAGGCGGCGGACGCCAACGGCCGCAAGGACGACCTGCAGCGTGAGCTGGACGCCCTGTTCAACGAGCACAACACCAGCGAGCAGGAGAACGTCACCTCGATCACCGCGACCTTCATGCGCGTGACCGTCAAGGTCTGACGGGCGGTTTCGGCGGGTGCATGATGCGAGCCTGATCGTGTTCGACGACCAGGCTCGCTCCATCACCTCAGCTCACCAGGGGTGTCCAAGACGAGCTACTGCCACCAGCCGAAAAGTGCCTTGTAGTGTTGATCGCCGATCACCTTCGTGGGGTTGCTGCCATCGGCGTTGATGACGTAGACGCTGCTCGTCGGATGCGTGTAGTAGTCCCCCAGTGTCATGAGCGAGAACATGATCTTGCTCCCGTCCGGTGACCACTCGGGAAAGTACGGGTACCGTCCCTCGGTGCCTTCGAACAGCTTCTTCAGGTGTGAACCATCGACGTTCACCGTCCAGAGATTCGAGAACGACGACGCGCGGGCGTTGGAGAAGAGGATCGTGGTGCCGTCCGGTGACCATCGTGCCGACGGGTGAGGCCTGATGCCCTGTGTCTCAATCTTGCGGGCTTTGCCTCCCACGGCAGGGACGATCCAAAGGCTGCCGTTCCGATCCCATTCACCTTCGAGCGGGGTTACTTCACGGTAGAAGAGGATGTACTTTCCGTCAGGGGAGTAATCGGCTGGAATGTCATGGATCCCATAGACCGAGGTCACGCGCTTGATATCCCCGCCGTCGGACGTCCGAGCCGTGTAGATACCATTTCGACTGTTGTGCGAGTCATCCCAACCCTCGAAGGCGATTCGCGTACCATCGGGCGACCAGGCCTGTGGGATGTAGTTCAGCGTGGCATCCTGAATCGGGATCTCGTGATAGTCCGAGCCGTCGACGTTCATGGTGGCCGGCCTTCCAGTCGCACCTTCGATGCCGCCGGCGGCCGTGAACCCGAGCATCTTTGTCCCATCGCGAGACACCCGGGGACAGCACGTCCCTTGCGGTAAGACCAGTGGTTCTGCGCCGGTGCCGTCGGCATGTGCGACGAACAACACACCGCTTTCCGGGTAACCGCCGGCCGGAATATCGAGATAGCCGACCTGGCCGACCAGCTTCAGCCGTGCCACGGTCGATGCGGCATCGGTTTTTCCGGCCGAGTTGTCGTCGCACCCGCTCAGCACGACAAACAGAACCGTCACTGCCCAGGCGAGCCTGACGCGGCTCCCAAGGGAGAAGATCGCTTGCAAGGTGACTCCTTTCACGCTGCCCGGCGCTGTCGCAAAGCAGCACGACGCAGTGGCCCGGTCGCAGAACTACCGGGCTTGGCCCTGAGTCAACCTTCAAACAGTCCTAGTGATCACGCACGCCCGATCCTACGACGCCGGCCAGATCGTGTCAAACGATGCAAGCCAGCATCGACCATTCGCGCGCGCCGGCGGGGGTGCTTTCAAAACGCAATAGTCGGCCACGCCGCGAGGCAGCCACGACCAGAGTGGCCTTATGGAGGGCACATCGTCGTACCCTCCATAAGGCTTGTTCGCTCGCTG
>Ga0207674_10005738_pt1 | contig 14722 bp, 11 predicted proteins | sample KBSCornC72_FD_184303 | JGI IMG/M metagenome (GOLD analysis project Ga0207674, IMG submission 184303) | Corn rhizosphere microbial communities from Kellogg Biological Station, Michigan, USA - KBS Corn C7-2 (SPAdes) (version 2) | ecosystem: Host-associated > Plants > Roots > Rhizosphere > Soil ... | reverse complement strand
GCCCGTCGAGCCCGCCGGGGAGACCGACGTGCGTCTGAGTCGCGCCGTACGTGATGTTGGTGCTGAGCGTGTCGGGAACATAGCCGGGCGCGGAGAAAATCAGCGTCACGTTTTCGTTGGTGCCGCGCGTCGGACCGTCATCATACAGAAAATAGAAGCGTCCATCGTCGGTGACGTGCTGGACAAAGCCGCGCTCGACGGAGCGAGCGGTGAAATTGGGAATGATGTGCTGGCTGTACTTGTCGCGCACCTCGCCGTTGATCTCGCCGGCCGCGTAGGGCCCGCTGAGGACGGTGTTCAGGGCACCGCGTCCGTCGACCGATTTCTCGAAGTACTCCTCCCACGTCTTTCTGAAGAGCGCCACCTTGTCGAGCTGCGCTTGCGCGGGCGTGGTTCCCTGCTTGATGAGGAAGATGAATCCCTGGCGCAGGACGTGTTCTTCGTCCTCCACCACGGGCGTGCGCGGACCTTCCGACGTGATGATGTCTTCCACCGTCACGGGCACCAGGGTGCCGGTGGCAACCGAGCCCTGGAGCGGCGTTCCCACCGAACGCGCGCTCACCTGATTGTTCGACGCGCTGGAAATGTAGAAAAAGTCCTTCACTTCGTTCGGTGTGCGCATACCGAACAGATACTCATCGATCTCGGAAAAATAATCGATCGTGGTCGGGCAGGTGTAATTGCTGCCGCCCGTGCTCACCCAGTCGCCGCCTTCGAGGGAGCTGTGATCGATGTCCGCGTAGTAGCTCCAGTGCGCATCGGAACGACCCAGAATCAAATTGCTGTGGCTGGGTCCGTAGGTCACAAACGCGCCCCAGCGGTGCCCCGCTTCCTGGCCCATGATGGTGAGGAAGTTGTTGCCCTTGCCGAACACGCGTGCGGCCGGATCGGGCGAAGCCCACACGTCGATATTGCTCATGTTGCAGCGGCTCTCCAACACGCTCGACGAGCCGTACGATGCACTGCTGTCGAAAATATTGAGCCCGATGCCGGTCACGTCGTTCTTGATGTTGAGCTCGTTGGCAAAGCCGGCCATGGTCTGGGTGAAGTTGGTGAAGAAGACGAGCTGGAAGAAATCGTCGGCGTAGTGCGAGTAGAAACGCTCGAAGAGCGCGGTTTCGTCCACCAACGGATTGGCGTAGCTGTAGAACTGCTCGAACACGGCCGCACCCGCCGCGCTCGTGTGCGGGAGCAACGAGTAGTTGATCTCCTCGAGCGTGGCGCTGCCACCCGGGTGAAAGCCGGTGAGGCTGTTGACGTTGGATCCGAGGCCGTTGTAGGTGATGGTGAAGTCCCCGTTCGGGAACAGCACGAGCTGGAACGTGTTGCTGGCAGGATTGCCGTACTCGAACACGTTGATCCATGACACCGTGTACTTGGTGGCTTCGCTGCGCACGCGTATGTCGCCGTTCGCAGTCTCGTCGAGGTCCAGATAGTAGGGCGTAATCTTCGGCGTGCTGCTCTGGAAGTCGTTGGGATCGAAAAAGCCGTTGGGGTTGACCTGCGCGCCGAATGAAACGGCGCCGTTGCCGCTCACATACATCTGCGTGTAAGTGGTCCCGGCATACGGAAACGCAAACGGAAGGTTGACGAGCACGGCCCCGTCGTCGCCGGTTGCAACGAGCGAGCCCAGCGTCGCGTCATAGCTGAACGTCTGCGAGGTGATCGTGTAGGCGGTGCCGCTCTTTGTGTACTTGTGGGTCTGGTGATCGGTGTCGAACGCGTTGGTCCCGCTCAACGTAAGCGTTCCGTCGTCTTCGATCACCCAGACGTTGTCAAAGACGTAATCGAGCCCGGTGGTGATGGTCTTGGTCTTCTGCGCGATTCTCTTCTGGTTGGCCGCGTGCAGCAGTTGCATCCCCTTGATTTCAGATTCGTTGCCCTTGTAGGTGCCGCAATCGAAGACGGTCTCGCCCAGCGGCGTGTAGGTCAGCTGGGGCTGGGCCGCCTTGCGCGGCACTCCCGGCCGGGTGGCGGCGCCGGCCGCCGTTGCCTGAACGAAGGTCGCAACCAGCAGTGTTACGAGGGCGTTGCGCGCGATGTGTCGCATCATGGATGCGGCCTCCCGGGACCAGAGGTTGGAAACAGGCGAGTGGGGAACGTTGTGCCTGTATATTTTCGCACTCGACGGGGCCTTGCGCAATGCTCAGTTCGTTTTTTCTGATTTTCCCGCGAACAAGTCGAGCTTCACCAGGCGGCCGTCGAGACCGCCGTTGGCCAGCGGCTTTTTGAAGGTGGGACGCAGGCCGACGGACTTGATGAGCTCGCGTTCTCCGAAGTAAACAAACGCTGTCGATCCCGTGCAGCGCTGCTTCAGGAAGTCGCCGAATTCGCGCACGAACTCGGGCATGGCATCACGCTTGCCGACCCGGACACCATAGGGTGGATTGGTGACAATGGTGGCGTCGTGGATGCTTTCGATTTCCTGGTAGCGTTTTGCATCCACCACCACGCGCCGGCCATCAGGAAGTTTGGAAAGATTGGAGCGCGCGGCGTGCGCCGCATCGCGTGACGCGTCGCTTCCCTTGATCATCCCCTCGGGAAGCGCGCGGATGGCGACGTCGGATTGTTTCTTCATGGCGTCCCAGGCCGCCGCGTCGTAGTCCGGCATGAAACGCGCACCCTGCTTGGGGCGCAGGTACGCAGCCGGAATGCGGCAGTAGCGCATCAGGGCTTCGCACAACAGGGTGCCCGAGCCGCACATGGGATCGACGAACGGACGCTCGCCGTTCCAGCCCGTCATGGCCACCATCACTGCCGCGACGGTTTCCTGCATGGGTGCTTCGATGGATTCGACGCGATACCCGCGCCGGTGCATGGATCCGCCGGAGAGATCGAGCGAGATGGTGGCGCGGTTGGCGTGCAGGTAGAGATTGATCCACAGGTCGGGATTGAGCGGCTCGATGTCGGGGCGCGAGCCGGTCTTGTCACGAAACTGATCGACGATGGCGTCTTTCACCGTGAGTGCCGCGTACTGCGAATGGCGAATGGCACTGTTGGCCACGGTGGCGAACACGGCAAAGGTGCGGCGATTGGTAAAAAGCTTCGTCCAGTCGATGTCCTGCACGCGCTTGTAGAGATACTCGGGGCTGTGGGCCTGAAAGCGAATGAGCGGGCAGAGCACGCGCGAGATGGTCAGCGCGCAGTAGACGATGCGGTAGAGCGCGTCGCGATCGGCGCTGAAATAGACACCCCGGTAGCCTGGCGTTACTTTGGATGCGCCCAGACCAAGTAATTCCTCGGTCGCAACTTCTTCTCCGCCATCCGGTACTTGTGCAAAGAAGTCGTCGCCGCTCTGATAGAGATAGTCAGTCATGTCGATCGCGCTGTCGCGCGATTACCAGGTACCGGCGTAGTCGGTTCGATCAGGGTCGGTGGCGCGGCTCACATGATCGAAGAGGATGCGCTCGATCTGGCGCAGGTGCAGGAGGTCGTGCGCAGCCCATGCGCACAGCATGGATGCGGCGGTGAAAGCGCCCATCTTGGGGTGGGTGTACGTCGCATCCCACGACGCGTCGCGCAGACCCGCCAGCCACTCCAGTGATTTTCCCCGCTCGAACATGAAGTCGGCGCGCAGATCAGCGAGCGACTGGTGGTTGAAGTTCCCTTCTCTCACGGTTCGTTCGGGGTCGATGGGAGCCCATTTCTCAGCAGGCGTGTGCAACATGGAATCAATACGGGCGCGAAAGTCGTTGCGCTCTTCGTCGGCCAGGTGCCCGAGCACTTCGTTGATCGACCACTTCCCGGGCGCGGTGGCGGTGCGCGCCACATCGGCGGCGATGCCGGAGGTCAACGCGTCGATGGCGCGGCTCGAGGCGTGCAGATACGCCGACATCTCGGTGACGAGATCACTCACTTCTTCCCCTTGTGCTTGCCCGCCAGAATGTATGGCTTGAAACGCTCGATCAAGAAATGGCGCCACACGCCTTCCACCTTCGGCCCCATCGAGGCATCGACGGCGCCGGCGCCGGAGGCGGAGACTGTCATGCGCGTCGAATCCGTTCCCACCGCTTCGAACGAATACGTGCACACCAGGTCGACAGCAGTCCCGGAGAGCCCCAGCGGACCCTCGAAACGAATCTTCTTCGGCCGGTCGCAGTAGATCACTTCGGCATGCTGCGCGCCGTTGCCCTTGTCGTCGAAGAGCTCGATGAAATGCCCTCCCACTTTGGGCTCGAGCACCAGCGCTTTGGGATTTTTCGAGAACGTGTGGTCCCACCATCCGGTGACATCGCCCGTGGCCGCGTCGAAGATTTCCTCCGGTGTCCCCGGAAGCGTGACGGGAACTTCGAAGGTGAAACCGTTCAGGGTGGCGGCATTCGTCTTCGCCAGGACCGTGCCGGCCGGAAGCACGAGCAACGCGGTCAGAACCGCAACGGGGCGCATCTTCTCTCCTTAGTATTGCTTGAGAATGGCAACCACTTCGGTCTGCAGACCGCCGGTGACGTGGACCTGGTTGTCGCTGTCGACGAACACGTCATTTTCGAGCCGAACACCGAACTCGGGCAGATAGATGCCCGGTTCGATCGAGAAGCACGTGCGCTTCAGGATGCGGCGTTCGTCGTGCGTTTCCAGATTGTCCATGTTGGCGCCGTTGCCGTGAACTTCGGTTCCGATGCTGTGACCGGTGCGGTGCACGAACTGGTCGCCGTAGCCCGCCTTCTTGATCACCTCGCGCGCCGCATCGTCGACTTCCCACCCGTACACAGGCTTTCCCACGGTCAGCGCATCGCGCACTTTTTCGATTGCGGCATCACGCGCCGCCGCGACGATATCGAATACTTTCGTGTATTTCTCCGGAACCGTTTCGCCCACATAGCCGACCTTGGTGATGTCGCTGTACACGCCGCCGGGTTGGTCGACTTTGGCCCACAGGTCCACGAGCACGAAGTCACCCTCGTTGATCTCGCTGTCGTGCATGGGCACCGGTTCGTAGTGCGGATCGCCGCCGTGCGGCCCGACGCCCACGATGGGCGGATGGTAGGTGGTGAGGCCGTGCTTCGCGAAATGATCCATGATCGCCTTCTGCACATCGACTTCGCGCACAGGCTTTTTCTTGCGCACGCCCTCGGCCATCATCTTCCAGGCCACGTCGTAAGCGGACTGCGTGTGCTTGTCCGCCTCGAGGTGCATCTGCCAGACCTCGTCGCTCCACGCGGCGTCGAAGATCTGAATCAGATCGCCCGACGAGACGAGCTCGACGCCCGCGCTCTTCACGAGCTCGATGGTTCCCGCGTCCACGATCGAGACGTACGGAATCGCGTTTTTGGGCGAATACTCCATGGCGATTTTGCGGTATCCGGAAACGAGCTCGCGCACGCCAGCCTCGAGCTCCTGCCACGTGAGATAAACACTCTTGTCGCCCGGTAGCGCATCGAGCGCGCCCGCTTCGATGCGGTGCACGAGCTTGCGCGGCTCGCCGTTGGCGGGCACGAGATACATGAAGCGGCGCGAATTCATCCCGCCCTCGAGCTTCAAGACGCTGCGCGCCACCGGATTGTTGCCGCGGAAATCGTAGAAAAGCCACGCGTCGAACCCGAGCTCGCGCAACGCGGACTGGATTGCATTCAGATCGAACATGGATGTCTCCAATGAAATCGCCGCGAGAGCGGCGAAAAAACTGCATTATACACCGAAACGCGAATTCAATGTTTCGAGAACAGACCGATCACATTCTGTGCAACCAACACGGTTCCGACGAGGAGAAGGAACACACCGAACGCGGGGCGCAGCCGGTGCGCCGGGAGCGGTTTGCTGAGCCGCTCGCCCAGGAGGCTCCCGGCGGCGTTGAATCCCGTCACGGTGAGTGTGAGGGGCCACGGGAAATTTTCGTGCGCGGCGAAGCCCAGAAACCCGCCCAGCGAATTGATGGCGATGATCAGGAGGGACGTGCCGATCGCGTGTTTCACGTCCATGCCGCACACGATCACCAGCGCGGGCACGAGCAGGAACCCGCCCCCCACACCAATCATGCCGGTGAAAAATCCAAGCACGGCGCCCACCAGCACGGCTCGAAGCGGCGGCACGTGCTCGATCTCACCGGTCGAAAGCGGGACACGCCGGCGAATCATCAGCAATGCCGCCAGCACCACCACTACCGCGAATATCGTCAAGAGCACGCTCTCGGGAATGAACTCGGCCACGCGACCGCCCGCGTACGCGCCCATGATGCCTGAGATGGCCCATCGGATACCGATCGCCCAGCGCACATTCATCGAGCGCGCGTGCGCGAGCGCGGCCAGAAGCCCCGTGCACATCAAAATGAAGAGTGACATGCCGAGCGACGTCTTGACCGGAACGTCGAGCACGTAGACGAGAATGGGAACCAGCAGGATGGAACCGCCCGCGCCAAAGATACCGAACACGGTACCGGCGGTGAACGCGAGCATCCCCGCAAAAAACAGGTGCATGCGCGCAGTATAGCAAGCAAATCCCCCGGGCGGTAATGCAGTCCGACCCCATCAATAACCTGTTTTCGTTACCCGCAGCCGACCAGTAGAATGCGCTCCACAATGAGCACGCCGGAGAAGACCACCCGCCGCTTATTCAAGGGGGAACGAGCGCGTCTGTGGGCAGTCGTCGTACTCTGCCTCCTGACGCGAGCGGTCTACGTCTACCACGACGGGATGCCCGAGCCCGATTCCGTCATGGTGGCGGCCGGCGTTGCGCTTGGTGCAACGGGTGACGTTCCGTTTTCGGAGACCTTTCTGTACGGCAAGCAGCTGAACCCCGGCGTTTTTCTCTTCATGCGCGCGGCACACGACTTCTTGTGGCATGACCCGCGCCATGTCGCCGACCTGATGAACTGGATTTCGGTCATCTGCGCAGCGCTTTCCGTGTTTCCGCTGTACTCGCTCTTCCGCATCCACCTTCCCGAGCGTGCAGCGTGGTTGTGCCTGGTTCTGTGGTCATTCACGCCGCTGGTGTGGGAATCGCACACGTACTTTCATCCCATGATCCCGGCCACGTTGTTTCTCCTCCTCGCGCTCGATGCCGGGTGTCGTGCGTTGATAACCGAACGGGTGCGCTGGGGATACGCCGCCGGCGCGTGTGCGTGTTCGGCCGCCGCACTCATCACGCGCACCGAGATCGTCTTCGCTGCTCCGGCAATTCTTGTGTTTGTGTGGAGCGCTGCGCGCAAGCGGCGCGCCATCTCGCTGCTGGCCGTGTGTTTGCTCTTTTCAGTTCTGATCTATGCGCTTGTAGTGCAAGCAACCGCAGGCGAAATGTCGACAGGAACGAGGAGTATCGGACACTTCTGGGATCGCTATCGCGCGTTATACGGGATGAGTTATTCGCTGCACGGTATGCCGCGCTCTATCGCGTGGGCGGCTGCCGGGCTCGGTCTCGGCAGCGTGGTCGCGTGCGTTATCGCATGCCTCCGTCGCCCGGGGCAAAAGAAAATCCTGCTCGTGGGCGGGTTGTTATGGGCGATACCGTCTCTGGTTTTCTGGCTGCCGTACATCGTGCCGATTCTTCGGCATTATTATCTGTCGTCGATCGGCATTACATGGCTGATTGGCCTGACACTGCTCGCGAACATGCCGCGCCGGCATGCCATGGCCCTCGTCGGCGCCATCATTCTATTCAACTTGTTTCCGTCCGAAATCGCTTATCGGCTTTACAACCGCGCACATCCCGCCGCAGTCAAGACACCGCATGGCACGTTTTTTTACGGCCACGAGACAGCGAAACATGATGTGAAGCGTTTGACCGGGCTGCGCAGCTCGGCGCTCACTTGCGGACGTCTGGAGAATGGCAAGTCCGGGTCGATTGTGCTGTGTCGTTGGGATGCTTATACAAACATCATATACGGCATTGCGTCGCAGGGTGCGAACGTGCGCATGGTACGCAAGGAAACGCTTGTGCCGGAAGTTGGTTTCTCCCACTACACCAGCGACAGCGCCGAGGTTCAGCTGATCAGCTTCTCGTACATGCAGGATCCGAGCGTCCGGGGGCGCGTCGAGCAGACCATGATGAATGCGTGGCGAGCGGGCAGTTGCGTATTCGTGCCGCGCGTCGTGGAGCCTTTTGATTCGCTCGCGGGCTTGACGCGGGTTGTCTACTATTGATGGGTGCGCGCAGAACGCCTTAGTCCCGGATGGGAACGATGTCGATGTGATGGCGGTGACCACCATGGCGGATCACGGTGAGCTTCACCTTGTTTCCCGGGGTGACGCGCGCGAGGCCGCGTTGCAGGTCGTCGATGCTCGCGATACCGTGACCATCCATGGACACGATCACGTCGCGCTCGCGAACGCCGGCTCGCTCTGCGGGCCCATCGGCCATCATTGAGACCACTTCGACGGCGCTCGCTTCCGCGAGGTTGAATTCGCGCTGCACGCGGCGATTGACGGGACGCGTCTGTCCCACGATGCCGAGCACCGCGCGATGCACACGACCACCCGTCATGAGCTCGCTCACCACCCACGTCATGGTGGCGGAGGGAATTGCAAAGCACAGACCCTGCGCCATGCGAATCATGGCCGTGTTCACACCGACCACGCGCCCGCGGCTGTCCACCAGCGGCCCCCCGGAATTGCCGGGGTTGAGCGCGACATCGGTCTGAATGATGTTCTCGATGAGACGCCCCGATTGGCCGCGGAGACTGCGACCGAGAGCAGACACCACACCCGTCGACACCGTGCTCTGAAATCCGAGGGGATTGCCGATGGCAATCACGAGCTGTCCGACGCGAAGATTTTCCGAGCGCCCGATCTCGACAGGCACCAGGCCGCCTTCGGGCACGCGCAGCAGGGCGAGGTCGGTGGCTGGATCCGATCCCACCACGCGCGCCGCGAGCTCGCGGCCGTCGGTGAACACGGCCGTGACTGCATTCGCCTTCTCCACCACGTGATGATTGGTGACGATGAATCCGTCGGGCGCGATGACGAAGCCGGAGCCGGCTCCCTGCCCCACGCCGCCCTGGCCGTTTTCAGCCGTGATGCGGACACTCACCACCGAGGGCGCCAGGCGCTCGGCCACGCCGATGACGGCGCGCGAGTAGGCGTCGAGCAATTCGAGGTCGTCTGCTTCGGGGAGATCGGGAACGAGGTCGGCGCGGCGCAGTGGATCTGCTTCGCCGGCAAGGAATTGGGTGCCACGCGGCGTTTTCATGCCGCCAATATAAAAACCGGCGTGCGCACCGCGCAAATCAGGGGTGCCCTGCAGGGCGGGTTTCTAGTAGTTGTGGCGCAGAATCTCGCCTTCCACCATGAACACCACGTCTTCGGCGATGTTGGTGGCGAGGTCGCCAATGCGCTCCAGGTGGCGCGTCGCCGAAATTGTATTCACGGCCGACTCGATCAGCGCCACGTCGTTGCGCATCACGGTCTGCATGGCGGAATACATCAGTCTGTGCACGCGATCCACTTCGTCGTCCATCTCGCACACGGAACGCGCGAGCGCGGCGTCGTGCTCGATGAGCGCGGTCAGGCTCTCCTTCATCATGCGCTGCACCGTCTGCACCAGGAGATCGAAGTCCTCCGGCCGCGGTACCGGTTCGAGTCCGGCCAGCACCACCGCGCGCTCGGCGATGGCCACCGCGTGATCGCCGATCCGCTCGAGATCGTTGTTCACCTTGAGCACCGTGATGATGTAGCGCAGGTCCGCCGCCACCGGCTGGTGCAGCGCCAGCATCTTGAGCGCGTGGTCCTCGATGCGGTTCTCGTGATCGTTGATGGCATCATCGACGGCGATCACTTCGCGCGCGAGATTCTTGTCGCGACGCACGAGCGCGTTGATGGCACGATTGGTGGCTTCTTCCACCATCGCACCCATGGTGAGGAGCTCTTTGGAGAGCTCGCGTAGGTCGATCTGCAGATGTTTTGTCATTGGCTGACCGCCAATCCTTCCCGTCGCGGCGTCTCGCCGGGTTTCAAGCCCAGCTGAACGCGGAACGTGCTGCCGCGCCCCGATGCACTCTTGAGCGATACACTGCCGCCGTGCGCGAGGGCAACGTGTTTCACAATGGAAAGCCCCAGACCCGTGCCGCCCAGCTGGCGCGAACGCGCCTTGTCCACACGGTAGAACCGTTCGAACACGCGGCTCTGTTCTTCGGGCGGAATGCCGATGCCGGTGTCGGCTACTTCGAGCACCGCGCTGCCGTTCTCGGCCACGAGCTTCACATCCACGCGGCCGCCCGCGGGCGTGTACTTGATGGCGTTGCTCACCAGGTTGTCGACGAGCTCGCGCATGGCCTCGGAGTCGCCTTCGATGGTCACCGCGCGCTCGGGCACACCCAGGTGCAGATCGACACGCTTGGTCTCCGCCACATGCGTCTGGGTGCGAACCGACTCCGCCACCGTCTCCCGCAGATCCATGGCCTCGAAGCGCAGGCCGCCCGGGCCGGATTCCAGCCGTGACAGCGTGAGCAGGTCGGAAACCAGATTCCCGAGCCGTGTCGATTGGTCGCGGATCTTCTCGATGAAACGGTCGTGCGTGTCGCGGTCCATCTGGCGGTCGTCGAGAATCGTTTCCACCAGCCCGCGGATGGCGGTGAGCGGAGTCTTGAGCTCGTGCGAGATGTTGGCCACGAAATCGCGCCGCACCGACTCGAGCTGGCGCAGCTCGCTCACGTCGTGAAGCACCACGACGGCGCCGTCGATCTGGTCCGCCCCGTTGCGCAGCGGTGTCGCGGTGAGCTGGATGACCTGGTCTTTGAGCGGCGTCGGAATGCGTACTTCGGATACGCGCACGCGGTTCTGTCGCATCGCTTCGCCGAGCGAATCACTCACCTCGACCACGCGCATCACTTCCCAGATGCGGCGCCCGAGCGCCGTCCGGGCATCGATGCCGAGAATCGCCTGCGCCGCCGCGTTGGCGTGCACCACGCGCTCGTCGCGATCGACGGCCACCACGCCTTCCACCATGCCGGCCAGAATGGCGAGCGTCTTGTTGCGATCCGCCGCCATGGTATCGAGCTGGTTGTGGAGTTGCTCGGTCATGGCGTTGAGCGCGTCGGCCAGCTCGCCGATTTCATCCGGGCGCTGGACGTGAAGCCGCGGCGCTTCCTGGCCGCCGGCCACCGCGCGCGCCGCGTCCGTCATATTGATGAGCGGTTGTGTGAAGCTGCGCGCCACCAGAAGCCCCAGTACCAGCGCCGCGAGCACCGGCAGCAGCATGGCCAGTCCGACACTGCGCCGCACGGCCGCGCGCCGCGCGGAAATCGCCTCGAGTGTCTCCGACGTGCGCACAAAACCGGCCAGCACTCCCTGCTTCATGACCGGGATGGCGAGATACATCGAGTTGGCCGCAACCGTGCGGCTGAAGCGCGTGGATGTGCCCATGCCATTGTTGGCCGCCGCCATGATCTCGGGGCGGTCGCGATGGTTGTCCATCGCCGCGGGGTCTTCGTTGGAATCGGCCAGAACGCGGCCGTCGGCCGCGATCACCGTGTAGCGCACGCCGGTGCGCGCACCCAACGCACGGATGCGCAGCTCGAACGCGGAGTCCGGAGGCGCATCGACGAAGGGAGCGGCGATGTCGCGCACCAGAATGGCGTCGCGCTGCAACGCGTCACGGATGTCGTCGGTGACGCCGCGCTCCGCGTCGTGCACGAGCATCAGCCCCACCACGATCGCGGTGGCGACAATGATGAACGCATACCCTGCGTAGAGCTCCCAGAGGAAGCGGGAACGAAGCAACCGGTTCACATCAATCCTTGAAGCGGTAGCCCACGCCGCGAATGGTTTCAACCAGCTGGCGCTGTTCGCCGAGTTTCTTGCGAATGGCGCGCACGTGCACGTCGATGTTGCGATCGATCACGATGGCCTCTTCACCGATCACGCGCGTGAGCAGCTGGTCGCGCGTGAACACGCGTCCCGGATGCGAGGCCAGGAAGTGCAACAGCCTGAATTCGGTGGCGGTGAGGATGATGGAGTCGCCGTCCACACGCACGTCGTGGCGCTGCGGGTCGATGATGACACCGTCGCGCACGATGCGGTCCTTGCGCTCTTTCTCGGGCGCGCTGCGCGAGCGGCGCAGCACCGCCTTCACGCGTGCCACCAGCTCCTTGGGGCTGAAGGGTTTGACCATGTAGTCATCCGCGCCCATGCCCAGCCCGAGCACCACGTCGGATTCTTCGCCCTTCGCCGTCACCATTATAATAGGAACGCCCTGCGTCACCGGATCGGCCTTGAGCTTGCGGCACAGGTCGAGTCCGTCGATCTCGGGCAGCATGAGATCGAGGATCACCAGGTTGGGCGCCGAACGCTCGATCTTGGCGAGCCCGTCTTCGCCGCTCGTGCTGGTGGTGACGTCGAAGCCCTCGCGCTTCAAGTTGTACGCGATGACCTCGAGGATGTCCTCTTCGTCCTCGATGACGACGATCTTGTCAGTCTTCACGGAATTCCTGCTTTCTAGCCAAAGCGGCCCGTGACGTAATCCGAAGTTTCCGTGAGCTTCGGATTGGTGAAAATCCCGGCGGTCGGACCGTATTCGATCAGCCGCCCCAGGTACATGAACGCGGTGAAATCGCTCACGCGCGCGGCCTGCTGCATGTTGTGCGTGACGATCACGATGGAGTACGAGCCCTTGAGCTCGTGCATGAGATCCTCGATCTTGCCGGTGGCGATGGGGTCGAGCGCCGAGCAGGGTTCGTCCATGAGCAGCACTTCCGGCTCGCCCGCGATGGCGCGCGCGATGCACAGGCGCTGCTGCTGTCCGCCCGAAAGCCCCAGCGCACTCTCGCTCAAACGATCCTTCACTTCATCCCAGAGCGCCGCGCCGCGCAGACTCCGTTCGCACACTTCATCGAGGGTGGCGCGCGAGCGCACGCCGTCGACACGCAGCGAGTACACCACGTTCTCGTAGATGCTCATCGGGAACGGATTGGATTTCTGGAACACCATGCCCATGCGCTTGCGCAGCTCGATCACGTCGACGGCGCGGCCGTAGATCGAATCTCCGTTCAACAGTATGTCGCCTTCGATGCGCACGTCGTCGAGCAGGTCGTTCAGGCGGTTGATCGAGCGCAGGAGCGTCGACTTGCCGCAGCCCGACGGCCCGATGATGGCCGTGATGCGGCCTTCCGGCATGCCCATTTCGATGTCGTGAAGCGCCTGCTTGACGCCGTACCAGAAGCGGAAGCGCTGCACGTCCAGCACGTGCTTTTCGCGGTTGAGCTCGTCGTGCACCACGGTGGACACGGTCTCACCGCGCGCAATGGCCTCCAGTCGATTCGCGGACCCGGAGGTCGGCATCGATTGGCCGGACGGCGTGGAAAACAAGGAACGATCGGACACGGATTTCTCCCGGTTGCTGGACATCAGAAAGTACCACCCACGAACTTTCGCCGCAATCTCGTGCGTACACGAATGGCGGCTACATTGAGCAGCGCAATAATGGTGATGAGAAGCAGCGTGGTGGTGAAGACCATGGGTTTGGCCGCTTCGCTGTTCTGGCTCTGGAAGCCCACGTCGTAGATGTGGAAGCCGAGGTGCATGAAGCTGCGCTCGGGGTGAACATAGGGGGCCGTTCCGTCGACGGGAAGCGCCGGTGCCAGCTTCACAGCACCGACAAGCATCAGCGGTGCGACTTCTCCGGCACCGCGAGCAATGGCGAGAATGAAACCGGTCATGATCCCCGGCATGGCCCGCGGCAGCACGATGCGCCGGATGGTCTGCCACTTGCTGGCTCCACACGCGTACGAGCCTTCACGCATCGAGCGCGGCACTGCGGCAAGCGCTTCTTCGGTGGCCACGACCACCACGGGAAGTGTCAGCAATGCGAGTGTCAGTGACGCCCAGATCAGTCCGCCTTTTCCGAAGGTCGGATTCGGCAGACTCTCCGTAAAGAAGGTGCGATCGATGGAAGCCCCCAGGATGTAACAGAAGAAGCCGAGACCGAACACGCCGAACACGATGCTGGGCACACCGGCGAGATTGTTGATGGCGATGCGCACCGCGCTCACCACCGCGCCGGCCTTCGCGTACTCGCGCAGGTACAGCGCCGCCAGCACACCGAAGGGCACCACCGCGATCGACATCAGGAGCGTCATGACGATGGTACCGACAATGGCGGGAAACACGCCGCCTTCGCTGTTGGCTTCGCGCGGCTCACCGGCCAGGAATTCCTTCCAGCGCGAAGCATAGACGCCGATGCATCCCGCCGTGCTCAGACGATTGGCCGGATACGCGCGCACGATCTCGGCGACCGCGATCGCCGCGGTGTCGCCTTTGGCCGTCGCCATCATCAACTGATAGCGCGCGTTCTCTTCGTCGAGCGTGCGCATCTCGTCTTCCAGCGCGGCGCGCCGCGTATCCATGGCTCGCTGTTCGCCCTCGAAGATCGCACTCGCCTTTTTGTACTCCGCGGAATCCTTACCGTTCTCGCGCTCCGCCTTCAGCACCTGAAGCCGGCCGCGCTCCACCGTCGCGTTGATGGCACCGAACTCGTCGCGCTGCAAATGATAGCGACGGTTGAAGCGGTCGAGCACGCCGCCGTGAATCTTCTTGAGCTCCAGCCACGAAGCTTCTGGACCTGTCGCAATAGTCTTTCCGTCCACGCGGAAATCGGTTGGTACGCCGTAAAAGCGGCCCCAGGCTCTTCGCTCGAGCACGAGTGCCCATTCCGGTCGCGACTGCGTCGCGATACTTGCGTCGCTGACCCACTCGAAGTGGGTTCCGGTGCGCTCGAAATTGCCCGTGCGCACGAGGCGACGATGTTCGTCGCCCACGGTCTGCCGGCGCGTCACTTCGCCCATCAGCACGGTGCCGTTGGC
>Ga0207674_10005737_pt1 | contig 14723 bp, 13 predicted proteins | sample KBSCornC72_FD_184303 | JGI IMG/M metagenome (GOLD analysis project Ga0207674, IMG submission 184303) | Corn rhizosphere microbial communities from Kellogg Biological Station, Michigan, USA - KBS Corn C7-2 (SPAdes) (version 2) | ecosystem: Host-associated > Plants > Roots > Rhizosphere > Soil ... | reverse complement strand
GCTTCGCGGCAAATCTGGGTGCCCCGATGCCGGCAGACGTTGAAGAAGGCGCGCAGGTCGCCGTCGCGGTCGCGCAGAACGATCAATGACTCGCCCGCGACGCTCCGAACGATGTAGTCGCCGGGCTGTTTGATCTGGCTCGCGCGGCCAATGCAGTTCCAGTGGCGCGCGAAGATGCGCTCCTGTTCCTCGGCGAGAATGTCGGGCGACGTGTAATACTCGCGCGGCATCGTGTGCGCGCCCTGCTTGTATGATTCGACGGTGCGATGAAAGGTCGTCATCGTTTCCTCAGGATCTGCTTCGCGGCCAACCACCCAGCCCCACCAAGCACACCGGGCCCCGGATGCGCGCCGGAGCCGGCGAGATACAGGCCGTCTACAGGCATGGAGTAACGTCCGAAGCCCGCGACCGGGCGCATGAACAGAATTTGATCGAGCGTCATCTCGCCATGCGTGAGCGCGCCTTCGGTGACGCCGTAGTTCGTCTCCAGATCGCGCGGCGTGAGGATTTCGCGATGCGTAATCGAGTCGGTGAAGCCGGGCATGATGCGGCCGATCGCGCGTGTAACGACTTCGCCGAGCTCGCACGACCGGGTGTCGTCCCACGACGCGCCGTCGCGCAAACGATACGGCGCGTACTGCGCCCTGGCGATGAGCACATGCTTGCCCGGCGTAGCGAGCGAAGGCCACCGCAAAGTCGGCACGGTGATCTCGATGTGCGGCTCGGCCGAGACATGACCGTACTTCGCTGCGTCGTACGCCCGCTCGAGCGCGTCGAGCGACGGCGTCAGGCTGACCGGGCCGGTCAGAGCCGCATTCGAATCGTCGAGATCTCGAACGTCGGGCAGACGATCGAGTGCAAAACGGACGAGAGCGGTCGAGCCTCGGAGCTTGATCTTGCCCACCGCGTGCATGAATTCCGGATCGAGCCACACGGGATCGACCATGCCGAGCAGCGTCCGCACGGGATCCGCGGTCGAGACGACGACGGGCGCCGTATGCTCGTCGCCGTTGGCGAGCGCCACTCCGATGACGGCGTCGTCGCGCACGAGGATGCGAGCGACGGTCGCACCGGTTTTGAAGTCGACACGATTCGCGCGCGCGACAGCGGCCGCGGCTCCAACGAACGCGTCGGGACGCTCACGCCACCAGCCGCGTGCACCGTTCTGCGCACCGACGAGGTGGTGGAGCAGAACGAACGACGTGCCTCCGGAGCGCGGCCCCTGCCGGATGCCGCGCACGCCACCGGCGGCAACGGCCGCCTTCAGGAGCGGGCTCTCGAACCAATCGTCGAGCAGATCCTGGAGCGACATCGGCAGCACGCGCAGCAGCTCGAGCATGTCGGCTCGGCCGAGCGCGCGGAACTTGCGCCCGAGTCCGACGAGCGGCGCCAGCTCGCCGAGCGATAATGCGGTGTCGACGTCGGGCGGCGGCAGTTGGTAGAGCGCTTCGAGAAAACCGGAGAGCTTGCCGAGCAGCTCGACGAACGACGGCCACCGTTTGGCGTCCCGCGATGAGAGACCGCGAATGGCATTCGCGGCGTGAGTCGCGTCGGACGAGAGTGTGAGCCCCCCTGCGGTTCCGTCGCCGACGACCGACGCGACCACGTTGGCGGGCGTCGCTGCGATCGTGCTGAGACCGAGCCCCCGCGCGACCGTCGGCGGTAGCCAGCCGGTGTCGGCACTGAGCGGCGCGCGAAAGCCGGGAGCGAAGTCGGAGACCCGACGCTGCCCGCCGAGCTCCTCGGCGCTTTCGACGACGAGCACCCGCCTTCCCGCCTTGCCGAGCGCCGCCGCGGCGACGAGACCGTTCGAGCCCGCGCCGATGACGATCGCGTCATAACGACCGGCGGTGGGCGATGGGCGGTGGGCGGTGGGCGTCGTGGTCACGAGATGATTTCCATGGCGGCGAGTCGTCCCGACGCGCCCATGATGCCGCCGCCGGGGTGAGTGCCGGCGCCGCATTGCCAGTAGCCTTTGATCGGCGTGCGGTACTTTGCCGACTTCGCCGCCGGTCGCAGGAAGAAGAGCTGGTGTAGGGCGAGCTCGCCCTGGAAGATGTTCCCCTCGGAGAGACCGGTGATCCGCTCGATGTCGGCGGGCGTCAGCACCTGACGGTGCAGGATCAACGATTCGATGTTCGGCGCGTAGCGCGCCACGGTCTTCACCACCGCGTCGCCGAACGCCTCGCGCTTCGCGTCGTCCCAGCCGCCCGTCACGTTGTACGGCGCGTACTGTACGAAAATGCTCATGACATGCTTGCCGGGCGGCGCCATCCCCGGGTCGATCATCGAGGGGAAGACGATGTCCATGTACGGATTGCGCGAGAAGTTGCCGTACTTGGCGTCGTCGTAGGCGCGCTCGAGGTATTCGACGCTCGGACTGATCGAGAACGCGCCGCGGTGGTGAGCGCCAACGCCGGGAAGGCAGGTGAATTCCGGCAATCCACTCAGCGCGATATTCACCTTTCCCGACGAGCCGCGGAACTTGTATCGTTCGACCTCGGCCGCCAGATCGTCCGGCAGCTCCTTGCGTTCTATGAGTTGTAAGAATGTGCGGCGAGGATCAAGGCCGGATACGACGATCGGTGCGGCAATCTCATCGCCGTTCTCGAGCACGACACCCTGCGCCCGGCCGTCCTTGACCAGCACGCGCTCCACCGCGGCGTTCGTGCGAATCTCGGCGCCCAGCGCCCGCGCCGCCGACGCGATCGCCTCGCTGATCGCGCCGGTGCCGCCTTTTTGAAATCCCCACGCTCGAAAGGCGCCGTCGATCTCACCCATGTAATGATGGAGCAGCACATACGCCGACCCGGGCGATCGCGGCCCGAGAAACGTGCCGATGATGCCGCTTGCCGATTTCGTCGCTTTGAGCGGATCGAACTCGTACCACTCGTCGAGATAGTCGGCGCTGCTCATCGTCATGAGCTTGTACAGCGCGTGAAAGCGCTCCGCGCCCAGATCGCGCAGGTGGCCGCCGAGCTTGAGCATCCCGCGCAAATCCGACGGCGCCAGCGACGACGGATCGGGCGGCACCATGCCGAGAATCGGCTTCACGGCCATCGCCATGTGATGCATCAGTCGCCCGAACTCGATCGCCGCCTCGGCGTCGCGCGGCGAGTGTCGCATCAGCTCGCGCCGAGTCTCGTCGGGGTCGGCCCACCCCGCGAGATAGTCCCCGTTGTCGAGCGGCGTGACGGTGCTCTCGAGCGGGAGGATCTGCAAACCGTGGCTCGGCAGATCGAGATCGCGAATGATCTCCGGCCGGAGGAGGCTCACGACATATGAGAATACTGAAAACTTGAAACCTGGGAACACCTGCTCGGTGACCGCGGCGCCGCCGACCAGCGGCCGGCGCTCGAGGACGAGCGTCTTGCATCCGGCCCGTGCGAGGTACGCCGCGCAGACCAGGCCGTTGTGGCCGCCGCCAACGACGATGGCATCGTAACGGCCGGCGATGGGGGATGGGCGGTGGGCGATGGGCGCGCGGGCGGTCATTCCTTTTTCCGCGGTGGGTCGAAGAATGGCAACTTGCGTACGATCGCGTTGGCGCGCTTGCGGCGGTGTTCAACGGTGACCTCGAGCTCCACCTCGGCGCCCGGCTGAAAGTGCGGCGATGTGATGTGGGCGAGGGCGAGGTACTTCTTGAGCAGCGGTGACCAGCAGCCGCTCGTCGCGTAGCCGATCTGCGTTCCACCTTTGTAGGCCGGCGCGCTTGTTCGCCACGCCACGGTCGGCAGCTGCGGCGGCAGTCCGCGCTCGGCGTAGATCGTCTCGAGCGATCGCCAGTCTACATCGAGCCCGACGAATCCCCAGGCCGGTCCTCGCGCCCGCTCGGCACGCAGTGCGCGACGTCCGTTGTGCGGGCCTTTGTCCGCGTTGACCGTCCACGCGAGGTTGAGCTCGAACGGCGACGACTTCTGATCCTCGATCATCGCGCGATGCGCCGAGAAGTAGTCGACGTCGAGCATGACGAGACCGGCTTCGATGCGCGCCAGATCGAGCGCCCAGATGCCGGCGGGCGTGATGCCGTACGGCGTGCCGGCTTCGATGAGCGCGTCCCACACCGGTACGGCATGCTCGGCGTCGGCCCACAGCTCGAAGCCGAGGTCGCCGGTATAGCCGGTCCGCGAGATTGTGACCGGAATGTCGCGCACCGTCGTTTGCACGAGCCGGAAGTACTTGAGGCCCGTCAGGTCGGCCGGCGTGAGTTGTTGCAGGATCGTCCGAGACAACGGGCCTTGCAGCGCGAGCGCGCCGATGCGCTCGGACACGTCCTCGATCGAGACGTCGAGTCCGATGGCGTTCATCGACAGCCAGCGCAGATTCGGCTCGGCGCTGGTGAGACGGAATGTGCGCTCGTCGAGGCGGCTGATCGTTCCGTCGTCGATCACCTTGCCGTGGACGTCGCACCACGGCGTGTAGAGCACCTGCCCGACACGACACTTGGCGACGTCGCGCGTGACCATGCGGTCGAGGAGGCGCGAGGCGTCGGGACCGTTGATGAGGTATTTGTAGAGCGGCGAGACGTCGAGCAGCGCCGCGGCGTTGCGGATGGCGGCGTACTCGCGGTCGGGATGCGGCTCGTACCCGCTCGCGACCTCATAGCCCGCCCATCGACGCCAGGTCTGCGCGCGAACGAGTGGAGCGGTGCGCGCGTGAAACGGGGTCCGCTTCAGAAGGGGCGGCGCGGCGGTCGGCATGCGGCCAACTTAGCCGACGAAGCGACTGCCCGCACCTGGCCCCCGCGGCGGCGGTCGTGTTAATGGGTTGCGCGCACCGTACCTCCCTTTAGATTTACTATGGTCACTTGACCATAGTCATATGTCAACGACAGTCTCCAAATCCCGCTTCAAAGCACGCGCGCTCGAGTTGTTCCGTCAGGTCGAACGCACCGGCCAGCCGATCATCATCACGGATCGCGGCATGCCGGTTCTCAAGGTGATGCCCTATCGCGAGGACCCTGAAGCCGCCGTGCGACTGCTGCGCGAGTCGGTCGTCAAATACGACGCGCCGACGAAGCCAGTCGGAGAGGATGACTGGGAGAGTAACAAGTGATCCTCGTCGATACGCATGCACTCGTCTGGTGGGTATCCGATCCCAAACGGATACCCGCCAAGGCGCGGCGTGCCCTGGATGCGGCCGTCAAGGCGCGGGAGTCAGTCGCAGTGTCCTCGATCTCCGTCTGGGAGATCGCAATGCTCGTGGCGCGCAAACGGCTCGAGTTCACGATCGACGCCGAGTCCTGGATCACGGCCGTCGAGGCACTCCCTTTTTTCACGTTCATCCCGCTCGACAATCGAATCGCCGTCCGCTCGGTGGAGCTGGACGGCTTTCCCAACCGGGATCCGGCAGACCGTATCATCGTCGCGACGGCGCTCGGCCTCGGCGCAACGGTCGTTACCGCGGATTCGCGGTTGCGCGGGTACAAAGCCCTGGCCACGATTTGGGACTGACGCCATTTTCGTCCGCACGGCCACCGGAGAAACCTCAGCATGTCGTACGTCGACTCGCAGTTGCTGCCGAACGAGACTGTCCTCTACCGCGCTCGACTCCACCGCAGCCTCTACACCGTTCCGATCGTTCTCGCCGTGCTGGCGGTTATTCCATTGGCGTTCGCCGTGGGCCAACCACCGCTCCTGTGGACCGGCCTGGTGTTGGGTGTCATCGCGGCCGTGAGCTTCGCCGGCGCGTGGTTGCGATCCGCGTCATCCGAATTTGCCGTCACCGACAAGCGGGTGATCATCAAAGTCGGCTGGATTCGTCGCCGCACCGTTGAGACGATGCTCGCGAAGGTCGAGGGGGTCGGCGTCGATCAAACCTTGAGCGGGCGCTTGATGGGTTTTGGCACGATCGTGGTCACCGGAACCGGCGGGACGAAGGAAGAGTTCGATCGGATCGCCGACCCGCTCGAATTCCGGCGCCGGGTGCAAGCGGCGATCAGCGCCGCGGACGACGCGCGCGCCGCGGTCGTGGTGCCGCAGGGTGTGGGTCTACCAACAAGCGAGCGAGATGAGCGGGAATGCCCGTATTGCGCCGAGCGGATTCTCGTCAAAGCGAAGGTGTGCCGGTTCTGCGGGCGCGACGTGAGCGTTGCAGCCCCGGCGTAGCCGGGTGGTTCCGAACGTGTGGCGGTCGTCACCTGGGAGACCGCCGCCGACGATGGCTTTACTTAGAACTCTAGAATCCTCAGCCGTGCCCGTAGCCGTCGCGGGTCACCTCGAACACCTCGCGCGCGCTGCTCGTCGCCCTGACGAATCCACGCTTCTCGAGCTCTTCGATCGCGCCTTCCCACCGGGCAATCGTGCGCGGCGCCGAGTCTTCATTGAATACCTTGTCTCCAACGCTGATCTCGGCGCCACCGCCGTAGCGTCCGAACATGATCACGCCTCCGCTCGATGCGTCGGCGCTCGCTGCGGCAAGCAGCGCGGCTGCGTCTGGCGACAGCGCGTCGCTCGAGGCACGCGACGGGGTTGTCTCACCCGACGACGCGACACTGTGCGAGCTCATCGTGATCTGCAAATCTCTCGAGAACTTTCGGCGGAAGTCGTCGACATTACTGTAAGTCGAGAAGAGACCGCGTGTCTTGCACGAGTCCTTGAACGCCTTGAGCGCCTGATACTGGCCGGCGTCGATCGAGTCGGGCGACGCCGGCGCGGACGAGAAGTAGAGCATCGCCGGCTTTCCCGCCTTGAGATGTTCCTCGATCTCCTCGACCGCCCCGCTGGCGTACGACGCCGTCGGCGTGCCGAGTCGCGTCCAGAATATGCCGACGACAAGGTCCGCATTCGCAAGGAGCCGCTTGTCGATGATGCTCTGCGGCGCAGCGCCCATCTCCGGCGCGACGTCGGTCTCCCAACCGATGGCCATGAGCATCATGTTGGCATGCGAACCGTCGGTTGAGTTCCACTCGCTGACGACTTCACGAACGACGGAACGTTCGGCTTGGACGTCGCCAGGCGAGGCGATCATGACGCGGAGTACGGTCGCGTTGAACGGCATGGTAAACGACAATGAGCAGCGACGAACGCGTCGGCAAGGGCTTGTACCCGGACCGCCGCCGAGCTACCGAGCCGGGTGCTCGTGCAAAAGCATCCACGACGTGCCGAACCGGTCGCGCAGCATCGCGAATCGCGACGCAAAGAAGATCTTGCCGCCGAGTTGCTCCTCATAGAAGCGAAACGCACTTTCGCACTCCCCATTGTAATTCAAATAGATGTCCGCTCTCATGGCTCTCTCCGTGGCAAGCCTCATATTACGATGTGTGAGACCGGAGGGAACCGACACGTGCGAGCTGAGCAGACCCTGCACGCGCTGACCATTATGGCACTGGTGTCGCAAGCCGCCCTCGCTCAGGTGAACGTCGTGAGCGCGCCGCCCGAGCCGTCACTGCTCAACATCACGCGGCAATGGTCGCGCGCCTCGGAGCTCGGCGACCTGCGCGAGTTGCCGGCGGACGCGAGCCGACTCGAGCTGCGGGTGTGGGGTGGGTACGGCTTGTCGACGGCCACGCAGGGCGTGGTCATCCGCCGGACCGGGGGCCGATGGTCGGCGTTTCTCGCGCGCGTGGTGCGATGCGAGATTCAGATTCCACGATCGGTTGGTGACACCGCCTCGCGAGCGACGATGCAGCGGTACACCGCCGAGGCGCGACGCCACTGCGGTACTCCGGTCACTGACGTGAGCGCCGGGAGTCAGGTCCTCGCCACCGACACGCTTCTCGTCGCACCGCTGAACGTACCGGATTCGACGATCGCGGAAGCATGGACCATGGCCGAGCGTGGTGGCGCGTTCGAGTTGCCGGCGCGGGTCGACCGAAATCGCGTGCTGGACGACGCTTTCATATACGTCGTCGAGCTGAGGCGTGGGAACGACTACAGGGCTTCCGTCATCGAGCACACCGAACGCGCCGAAACTCGAGTGGACCAGCACGTCAGGGATATTTACGCCGCGGTCAATCGGCTGCTCGCACCCGATCAAGTGCTCAGACCTTGAATCATCTGCAATGAACTGCTGAAACCGCCGCTCGCCGCCGCGTGGTGGCGAGCGTCGGCTGGCCCTATAGCGGAGCAAAGGGAGCCTCTCCATGTTGATTTGCCTTGGGGGGACACCTACGCCCGCATAGCCGATGAGCAGCGCTGTCGGATCCGAAGCCGAAGCTGGACGCCGCCAGAGTGAAGAGCGGTACGCGGCGCTCTTCGAGCAATCGCCGGTCGCCACGGCGCTCACGCGCCTCTCCGATCGCGTGATCGTGAACGTCAACTCGGCGTTCTGCCGGCTGTTCGAGCTCGAACGCGATGAGATCCTCGGCAGGACAACCGAAGAGCTTGGTGTTCCCCTCCACAGCTCGCGCCTCCCCACCGATAGCGAACCGCACGCCGACGACGAGCCGCTCCACTTCGAGTGCACGAGAACCACCAAGTCAGGCGCGCAGCGAATCGTCCTCCTCGACACCGTTGCCTTGACGGCGGACGGCGAGCGGTACGTTCTCTCGAAAGTCCACGACATCACCGAGCAGCGTCGGGCGGAAGAAGGCGCGCGGCTCTACGAACAGTCCAGAGAGCGACTCCTCGACCTCGATGCGATGGAGCGCCTCCATCGCGTCAGCGTGCGCTTCTTCGACGAAGAGGGGCTTCCCGGAGTTCTCGACGAGATCCTCGAAGCGGCAATCGCGATTACGCAGGCCGACTTCGGGAACATCCAGGTCTTCGACCCGGTGTCGTCGGAGCTCACGATCGTCACCGCTCGCGGTTTTCCCGACTGGTGGCTCGAGTACTGGCGCCAAATCCGCATTGGGCAGGGCGCCTGCGGCGCGTCGATCGAGCGCAAGAAACGAGTGATCATCGAGGAGGTTTCCCGCGACCCGATGTTCACCGCCGCGGATGTCGAGATTCAGCTCCGAGCCGGCGTCCGTGCAGTGCAATCGACACCCTTGTTCGACCGATCGGGTATGCCGCTTGGAGCGATCTGCACGCACTACACGACTCCGCAGCGCCCGTCCGACCGCTCGTTTCGACTGCTCGACCTCCTCGCGCGTCAGGCCGCGGATATCCTCGACCGTGCGCGGCGCGAAGCAGAAGAACGGCGGCGCGACGTGGAACAGCGACTCCTCGCCGACGTCGGTGGCGCGCTGTCCACGCTGGACTACGAACACGCCATGACCAGTGTGGCGCACGCCGCCGCGGCCGCTCTTGCCGACTTCGTTGTGATCTTTCTCGTCGATGAGGGAAGCGTTCAGCGCGTGACCGCGGCCAGCCGGTTGCCGGAGCACCAAGAGGTGATCGACCGGTATGTACCGCTGTCGTCGCGGCCGCAACCGACGCATCCTGTTTGGCAGGTCATCGCAACGGGTACGACGGTGATTCGGCCGATCGACCCGGCCGAATATGAGAGCATGGCCGAATCTCCCGAGCACCTCGTCGCCATTCGGAAAACGCGCCCGACAAGCGCGCTGTTCGCTCCAATGTTGGCCGGAGACTCGTGCGTCGGAGCGTTGGGGCTGACGTCATCGTCTCGTCAGTTCGACGAACGCGACGTGCGCCTCGCCGAGGAGATCGGTCGACGGTGCGCGCTGTTCCTCGAGAACGCTCGGCTCCACGAGCGGAATCGGCGCGCAATTCACACGCGCAGCGAGGTCCTCGGCATCGTTGCCCACGATCTTCGGAACCCGCTCCATTCCATCGTGGTGAACGCGTTGGTGCTCGACGGCACCGGCGCGGACCCCGAGAGTGTGGAGTCGATCCGGAGAGCAGCCAAGCGGATGGACCGCATCATCCGCGATTTGCTCGACGTGGCGCGGTTCGAGGCGGGGACGTTCGAGGTGGAGCGCGCGCACGTCCTCGCGGCCGACTTGGTGAACGAAGCGGCGCGAGCTCATCGAAAGCCGATCCTAGCCGCCGGCCTGGCGCTCCGGCTCGACATGGATGCGGAGCTCCCGCCGGTCTGGGCGGACAGGGAGCGCGTGGCCCAGGTTTTCGAGAATCTCGTAAGCAACGCCATGAGGTTCACGCCGGCGGGAACGATCACGATCGGAGCGCGGACGCAAGACGATGAAGTCGTCTTCTCCGTCGCCGATACCGGTGATGGAATCGCAGCCCCGAACCTGCCGCGCATGTTCGACTCGTTCTGGCAGGAGCGACACGACAAATACGGCGGCGCCGGACTCGGTCTCTCGATCGTCAAGACGATTGTCGACGCGCACGGTGGACGCGCCTGGGCGACGAGTGAGCTCGCCGCGGGAAGCACGTTCTACTTCACGCTGCCGATCGCATCGCCTCCGACTGCCGCCGCGCTTGGTCCCGAGAACGAGACCGCTCGACTGGCGCTCATCGTCGACGACGACGCGGAGGTCCGACTGAGCTTGGCTCGCCTCGTTCGCCAAGAGGGCTACGCCACGGCGACGGCGTCGAACGGTCAGGAGGCTCTCGACTATCTGCGCGCGGGCGAGCGACCGAGCGTGATCATTCTCGATCTGGCGATGCCCGTGTTGGACGGGTGGGCCTTTCTCGAGCAACGCCAACTCAGCCCCGACCTCCGTTCGATCCCCGTCATCGTGATTTCGGGTCAAGGTGATGTGACGAGACGCGTCGCGGCAATGAACGCAGCTTTTCTTCCCAAGCCTGTTTGGCCCGAGACACTGATCGCCACCATGCAGACGATACGAACCGCCGGAGCAGCCGCCCCGTAATGGAAGACCCGCCGACTCCGAGAACCGGACTCCCGCAGGGCTACCGGCAGGGAATCATCACGGCCATCACGGTGCTGCTCGGTTTCACGCTCGCGTTCCTCCGCTTCTGGGGGTTCGAGGCGGAGGGCGACTGGACGTACAAGTCGTTCACCGCCGCGATCGGGTTCACGTTGGCGACGATACTCCAGGTCGTGGCGCTCGTTCGATCGCTCCGCGTCGAGGACGATGACGTGACGGAGTATCGCGTCACTGTCCGGCTGTTCGTCACCTCAGCCGTTGTGCTCGTCGTCAACCTGATCATCGCGGCGGCGATTTACTCGGGCGCGTTGTAGCGGTGACGCGGCCGCGATTGAGCTGCCATTCGTCGCGCGTCTGTCCCCATACCTCGGCGAGCTCGGTGTCGAATGGCGGCGGCATGCGCGTGTCTCCGCGCCGCGTGGATCCCAGCCGCTGCGCGACGTTCCGCGAGCGAACGTTGTCGGGGCCCACGAGGTGGATCACCGTGGTCCACCGCAGAACGTCGAAGGCGTAATCCAGCGACGCGGCCGCCGCCTCGACGGCGTAGCCCTTTCCCCACGCGTCGGGATGCAGGCCCCACCCGACCTCGGTGCCCGGCCAGGCGTGCGGTTGCCACGGGCCAACGCGTCCGATCCACTTTCCCGTTGCCTTCTCGACGACGGAGAACATCGAGACGCCGGTCAGATCCCATGCGCCGACCATCTGCATGATCATGCGCCAGACGACCGGCTTCGGCATCACGCCGCCGATGAACCGCGCCGCGTTCTCATCCGCCATCAACTCGGCCCAGCGATCGAGATCGTCGAGCGCCGGGACGCGAAGTATCAGCCGCTCGGTCTCGAGACGGGTGCTGGGGGGCATGGCTCTCTCGCGACAGGATGAGATGAAAACTGGAACGGCGAGCGTGCCGGCGCCATTTTCGACGGTATGACCGAATACCGGCTGTACATCGACGGTGCGTTCCACGACGCGAAGTCCAACCGCTGGATCGACGTCATCAATCCGGCGACCCAGGAGGTCATCGCGCGCGTTCCCGATGGCAATGCCGCCGATATCGACGACGCCGTACGAGCGGCCCGACGCGCGTTCGAGGGCGCACCGTGGCGCGAAGTCACCGCGCAGGAGCGCGGGCGCATCCTACTTCGGCTCGCGCAAATCGTTCGCGGTCACGCGGCGGAGTGGGCCGAGCTCGAGACGATCAACAACGGCAAACCGATCGTCGAATCGGAATTCGACATCGCCGACGTCGCGACCTGCTTCGAGTATTATGGCGGACTGGCGACCAAGATTCACGGCGACGTGATCCCGGTGCCGGACAACGCGATGAGCCTCGCCCTTCGCGAGCCGATCGGCGTCTGCGGCCAGATCATCCCGTGGAACTACCCGTTGCTGATGGCGGCATGGAAGCTCGCCCCGGCGATTTGCGCCGGCTGCACGATGGTGCTCAAGCCGGCGGAGCAAACGCCGCTGACGATCCTCGAATTGGCGAAGCATTTCGAGGCAGCGGGGCTTCCACCCGGCGTCGTCAACGTCGTGACCGGTCAAGGCGAAACCGGCGCGGCGCTCGTCGCCCACACGGACGTCGACAAGATCGCGTTCACCGGCAGCGCCGAGGTCGGAAAGCACATCATGCGATCGGCGGCGAACACGCTGAAGAAAATCTCGCTCGAGCTCGGCGGGAAATCGCCCAACATCCTCTTTGCCGACGCCGACTTCGAGGCCAGCGTCGACGGCGCGCTGTTCGGACTCTTCTTCAACCAGGGCGAAGTGTGCTCGGCGGGCAGCCGCATCCTCGTCGAGCGATCGATCTACAAACGCGTGCTCGACGCGATGGTCGAGAAGGCAAAGACAATCACGCTCGGCAACGGTCTCGAGCGTACGACCAAAATGGGTCCGCTCGTCAGCCACGAGCACCTCGATCGCGTTGTCGGCTACCAGGAAGTTGGAAAGCGCGAGGCGAAGTTGGCGTTGGGCGGTGGTCGGGCCACGGTGAGCGGTCTGGCCAACGGCCTCTTCGTCGAGCCCACGATCTTTTACGACGTCGACAACTCGGCGCGCATCGCGCGTGAAGAGATCTTCGGGCCGGTGGCGGCCGTGATTCCGTTCGACGACGAAGCCGACGCCATTCGTATCGCGAACGACAGCGACTACGGCCTCGCCGCCGCCGTCTGGACGCGCGACATCTTTCGTGCGATGCGGACAGTGAAGCAACTGCGAGCGGGAATCGTGTGGGTGAATCACATGCAGCCGACGTACGTCGAGGCGCCGTGGGGCGGCTACAAGCAGAGTGGGATCGGGCGAGAGCTCGGGCGGTGGGGCGTGGAGGAGTATCTGCACGTGAAGCAGGTGCACATCAACTTGTCGGAGCAGCGGATCGGCTGGTATTAGTTGGTTGCTCGGCGGCTCGGCGCTCGACTACTCGGGTACTCGGCGGGAGGCGGGATGAATCCTAAAGTGGTGTCGTGGGCGGGCGTTGCCCTCTGCGCGATGGTTGGACACACCGGCGTCGCTCAATCACCGAGGACGAAGTTCGTCACGGTGCAGCCGGATGTGAAACTCGAGGTGCTCGACTGGGGTGGTTCGGGCCGGCCTGTCGTGCTCCTGGCCGGCCGCGGCCAAACCGCGCACTCGTTCACGAGTTTCGCGCCGTCGCTCGCGGCGTTCTATCACGTCTACAGCATCACGCGCCGCGGATATGGAGCGTCGAGCAAACCGGCGACCGGATATCTCGCCGATCGCCTCGCGGATGATGTCCTCGCCGTGATTGATTCTCTACATCTGATCAAGCCGGTCGTGGCAGGACACTCGCTGGCCGGACAGGAGTTGAGCTCTCTCGGCTCGCGCCATGCCGACAGAGTCGCGGGCCTCGTCTATCTCGATGCCGGCTACGGCTACGCGTTCTACGACAGCAGCAAAGGCAACGTTCACCTCGACGTCGCCGTTCTCAAACAACGGCTCGAGCGCCTGCAGGCTGCCGGATTCGCGGGTGAGCTGGCAACGATGGACACGATCTTCAGGGGCCTTCTGGATCAAGATCTGCCGGCGGTGCGGCGCGATCTCACTCTGATGCAGGGAATGCTCGGCCAGTTCAAACCGGGCACGCGCTTGGGCCCGCCCGTGCAAACCGGCATCGAAGCGGCGATCGACGACGGCGGCCAACGCTACACCAACATTCGGTCACCCGTGCTGGCGATCTACGCGCTTGCCAACGCACCGGCCGGTGTCGGGACCGATTCACAGGTCACGCAGCGGTGGATCGCCAAGGATCGCGACGCGATCGGCACCTTCGCGCGCGGCGTCCCGCAAGCGAAGATTGTGATTCTCCCGAACGCGAGCCACTTCGTCTTCGATTCGAATCCCGCCGAGGTGCTCGCATATATGCGAGCGTTTATTGATCGGCTGCCGTAGTGGGCTGCTCGGCTGCTCGGCTGCTCGGCTGCTCGGCTGCTCGGCTGCTCGGCTGCTCGGCGCTTCGTGCGATGGCGTGGTTGGCGTCGCGGCACGATGGTACGCGGTAATCCCGAGGCGGCGTTCATATCGAGCACGTCATCAACTCACGCGGGTTATGCCAGATTTCAAGCGCCTTGCCGTCTGGAAGTCATCTCACGAGCTCGTACTCCAGATCTACCGACAGACGGCGTCCTTTCCCCGGCACGAGCTGTTTGGCCTCACTTCGCAGATGCGACGAGCCGCGGTCTCGATTCCCGGTAACATCGCCGAAGGGCGAGGAAGAGATACTGACCGAGAGTTCGCGCGATACATCACGATGTCGCTCGGCTCGGTGAGTGCTAGAGTACTACCTCATTCTCGCCAAGGATTTGGGCTATCGACCTTCACCCCGAAATGCCGGTGACTTGGCATCGGTCGGACGACGGCTGCAGAGCCTGCGCTCGAGTTTGCGGGAGGCGTAGCTGGGCGGCTAGTCGGCCACTCAGTAACTCCCGAGCTGCCGAGCTGCCGAGCTGCCGAGCTGCCGAGCCGCCGAGCCGCCGAGCCGCCGAGCCGCCGAGCCGCCGAGTCG
>Ga0207674_10005735_pt1 | contig 14726 bp, 19 predicted proteins | sample KBSCornC72_FD_184303 | JGI IMG/M metagenome (GOLD analysis project Ga0207674, IMG submission 184303) | Corn rhizosphere microbial communities from Kellogg Biological Station, Michigan, USA - KBS Corn C7-2 (SPAdes) (version 2) | ecosystem: Host-associated > Plants > Roots > Rhizosphere > Soil ... | reverse complement strand
GGGTCGGGGGTTCGGCTGCAGCGGTGGAAATTGCGAGCGCGACAGCGGTCGCTGCGATCAGTAGACGCATTCGAGTTCTCCTTGATTCGAACAATAGTGCCGGAATGAAGAGGGATGGGAGTCGATACTAACGATTTATACCCTGAGGGTGAAGCTACGAAGGCCCCGCCATTTCCTTCAGATGAACTGAGGTGCGTGATTTGTCCAGCTCGTGAATGCCCACTATGGGCGGAAAGCCGACAGCCGGTGAAGTGTGTTAGGGTTTCCCAACAACAGGAAGTCCGATGGCGCCACGCCCACCTAACTACTCTCAGGAACGAGCCCAACGCGAGCGCAAGCAGCGCGCCAGGGCCGAAAAAAAGGCAGAGCGAAACGCGGAAAGGACCGCGCAGCGGAGAGCGTCCAAAGGTGGCAAAACGTCTCCGACCGACGGTACCGAAGGGGAACCGAACTAACTGAAGCGCATGCTAAGGTGGGCGTCTATCATGGAACGGTTCTAGCGAACCAGCTCGCTTTGTGCGCGACATCGAATTACGCACGACGGGGCTGTCGGCTGCCTTGTGAAATCCTAGCTTCAGCCGCCTCACTTGCAGCCTTCCGCCATTTGGCGTGGCGACGTCTTTTAGCTTTCTTCTTCGCATTCCCTGCGCGCGCTGCCATTCTCACACTCCTGTCAAAGCTGTTGAAGCAGAGGTTAACGGTCTCAAGTAGATACAAGTATTGCTCCCGGATGCTGAGTTGCCGTCACAACCTTGGCGCGGTGCGCGCAAATCTCGTCCCACGTCGCTGAGGACGTCATGCCTTCTGCCTCTGCACAAAGCTCTCGAACATTGTTCTCGGCAATAAACGACCGAAGTTCGTGCCGCACCTGGACGCTTGAGGGAACTGGAATGTGCCTGCCAAATCGCTTTAGTGGTTTCATGGTCGTTTCCTTAGTTTCGTGACAGGACGCTCCTCGGTCAGCGCTTCGGTGAAGCCTGACGTCCAGCGTGTTCGATCCGGTTCGAAGGTGTAGGGATTCAACGTCGCCAGCTTGCGGAAGTCGAGCGTCTCGACCTCGCGTGTCGCAAGTCTGTTCGCCGTGTTCCAGCCTTCGGCATAAATTCGACTTAGTCGAAAGGTTTCATTCGTCGTCGCCGTCATGGTGTTGGCCTCAAACTGCGTGAGCGAATTCGTGCAGCGTTCATAGTGCTGCTGGCATGCCTGGCCAAGACTTGGGCGACTGAGAGTAAGGCGCGTCGTGACCAGGCTGCGCTCCGTCACGCAACAGGGCCTCACGTAGTTCTGTCGGGTCGACCGCAAGATGCTCTGTGATGCCTTCCCGCTCTAGTTGGACAACAGTTGCGGTACGCCTCCATGCGACAACGGTCAGGGTATCGAGCTGCTCTTCATCTGTATCGACTCTGTAGGTACCTGCCGGCTGGAGAGAATCCAGCCCCCTAAGCACAAACGGGCGGCGAAAAACGACCAGTTGACTGCGTGTGCGCGTCACCAAAGTGATCTCCATTGGCCCCAAACAACGACACGAACCATGCCCGGATCATGGTGCTTTGGGGCACGTGCCGGCGATCGCGCTAGGAATTTGTCGAAGTGCTGAGCGCAAACAACGGCGCTCACATACAGACATATGGGGATCGTGAAGCTCAATTACCAGCCCACGCGCCGGAATTCACCCCGGTCAACACCGATGCTTCTCCACAGAATTGGGTGAGATGGGCTCGCCACCGGCAAGGGCAAGCGGGCTTGGCACAAATCAAGCGCCGAAAAAGCCCACTAGCAGTAAAACACAAAAGCCAAGCACAATTGCCAGAACGCCGAGGCTGAAAAGGACGCCCGCTTTCGCGGGCCGTGTTAATTGTCCCCAAGTGAGAGGCTTTGGCATAGGCAATCCTAACAAATCTTCTTCGACTTTTGCCGAATCAGTTTCCACCGCTTAGACTGAAGTCGCCGGCCGATTTTTTCGCACTTCGATATCCATTTTGTCTTCAACAGCGGATTCCAGATAGCTCAACAGATCCCCGTTCGCCGCCTTCTCGAGTTCACGCCTCGTGATTCCTACCTTTGTCGCGTCAAGAAAGCAGGCAGGCGCATAGTTGTCTTTGACTTGCCTCTTTTGCTGCACATAAGGCGCAGCTACGACGCGGACCTTCACCCACTCATCCAACCACTGCTTTGCCTGTTCGCTCATGCCGAGACTCCTTTTGTCATCTAAGGGCCAACACAGTTACAGCGTGAGGGGTTAATGCTTTCACCACGCGCAGTTGGATTTGCCGCAAGAGGCAGGAACTGGTTAGGCACGTTCTCTGTCCAGCTTCGATGTTTCATTCAGGTATGTGGCCGCCAAAGCGCGAAAGTCTCCGCGTTGGGTGGAAAGCGAACGCGCAGACTTGGGGATATCAACTCAGTCAGATGGCAGCCTCTGCCAAGACAGTTACAATGATAAGGAAGCGAGCAAGTGGCTGGCTGGACGCGCGACGAGTAGAATCGTTTCTAGGCGGCATAAGTCTGCGATGCTGCAAGAGCCGGAGACCTCTCCGCAAACTCGCTGGAAGACGTGATGTTAGAAGACAGTCTACTCCACGCAAGTCGCTTTGCAGGTTTCATTCTCCAGGATTTGCAAGGCGAAACCGCCCTCTACCGAGCACAGCGCCTTGCTATGGGCCGGATAAAGGCGCTTATCCACGCCACGTGACTCCATCGTCTCGACGGACAAAGCGATCTTGTTGCTCGTGCACGAGTGAACGATCCTTTCTCTCCCCAGGCCTGAAGCCCCGTTTACCGCTCGCGCACATGCGTGCGCGGCATGCACTCATGCAAGCGCTGCAATCAGGAAAACGACAATGACCACTGGCACCGTAAAGTTCTTTAACACCGCAAAAGGTTTCGGCTTCATCGCTCCGGAGGGCGGCGGCAAGGACGTGTTCGTACACGCCAGTGCGCTGGAAGCCGCCGGCATGCACTTTCTGAAAGAGGGCGACAAGGTGACTTTCGAGGTTCAGCCCGATCCGAAGGGCAGCAAGGCCGTCAATCTCAAGGCGGGCTGAGAAAAAGGCGGCTGGGCGAAACTCCGCCGCCTTCCTCATTTTAATCGCAAGGATCACCGATGAGCTTTGACCCGAAGAACGTGCCGCTGCGCAACTCGGCGTCGCGCAAGGCGATGGATCAATTCGCCGTCCCCAACCGTCCCAGTGCCGCCATCCAGCGTGAGTTGCGCCTCGAACGCGAGGCCGTCGACGCCAAGACCGCCAAATTGCGCGCTCTGCGCCTGGCCCGTGATGAGAAGGCGCTAGAAGCCGCCGCGCTCGCCGCCGCCAAAGGTCCGCCACCTAAGCCGAAGAAGCTCCGCAAAACGATAATCACCGGGTGACCGACGCGCGCCTCATCAATCCCGAAGAGCTGAACGCCGCCGAGCTGCTCTCGCTTCGTCTTCTCGTCGGTAGCAGCTTCATGACCTTCGCAGCCATTCCCGCCGCTGCCCGCACCCGTCTTCTCGAATTGGGCCTCATCCAGCGTGGGATGGGCGGTTTGTTGCCGACGCCAGCGGGCCGAATCTGTGCGCGTCTACGTTAGAATCCCTTTCCTGTAAACACGCGACGGTATCGATGCCGCCTGTCCGGAGTCAGTTCTTTTTCAAGCCGTCGCGAAAGGCCATCGCTTCGAGTTCGACCCGGACAGCATCCGCAATCGGAACAACGGGGCGTGCCTCGAACACAAAAGAAGGCAACATCGAACAAAATTTGTGAACGGCCAACGGATCGTCGCAGTCCAACATCATGTAGCCGCCCCAGTCGCCCACACGGATCACGAACAACTCGATCTTGAAATTGTCCGGGGCTCTCCATTGCGTAAATACCTCCAAAATCCGCTTCTGGGCGTTCTCGTATTCCATCGGTGATCCTTGTGGACGTTCGAACCAGCTGAGCATGTATTTCATTGGGTTCCTCGATCAGTTGATTTCAGGCTTCTATTCTTCCGGGTTTGCTGTTCGGGACTGGCGTCCCGCATTTTCCGATCCGCATTGGGTGACCACTTGTCCTGCATTTCTGGTTGCCGGATTGAAACCGACGATAGCGATCTCCTAGAGACGGCGATGGCAAGAAACGCCACGTACATCGCTTCAATGCGGATCGAACGGAGAGAACTTGGTCATGCAATCTTGGCGAGGTCCGCGCGAAAGAGTGAGACCATATCGCTAGGCTTTGTCACCGGAGTTTCTCGCAACATTGTCTCGATTACCGCCGCAAACTCCGGTGCGATTGTGGGGGCCTGCTGTTGCCAAAGAGCACGGTACACCGGGAAATTGAGCCACGTAATTCGGATGCTTCGCATGGAATTGTCGAGTGTCATGGCATCGACAAGCCCAGCCTTATGCTGAAGGTACGCGTCCTGGGCACTGAGAAGAGTAACACGAAGCGCCAACTGCAGACGTAATAGCTCCTCCGCGGTAAATGAGATGTCGCCTGCCATAACCCGGGCTCGCAGTTCATTGATGGGAGATTCCGCGTACCAGCGTAGGTAGTCCGTGACCCGTGTTATGTACCCCTGATTCAGAACCGCCCTCTGATTCTTCTCCGCTTGGCGAACTTGAATTGCCAGATAGATGAGCGACACAAGAACGGCTGACGCGCTTACGAAACTGCCGATTGATGCAAGATCCGAGAATGACATGCACTTCCCCCGAGTTTGGTTCAGGGGGAAACGATAGCTGATTTCGCCAAGTAACCCAGCCGCGGAGCGAACGTCCGCTTTGGGTGGAAAGCGGACATGTCACTTGCGCACTTCAGAACCAGTGTTGACCCAGCACAACATACGCGACCGTGCTGATGGAGGCGACTGCGATCAGAACACCCAACACTTCCCCGACTCTGCTATCATCTTGATGCGCGATGACAAACAGAGTCACACCTGCGCCCGCGGCCACTGATAACATCAGCGCGACTAGAACGTTACCCAAAACCGGCCACATCGCTTCGGTGCCACCTTTCTGGCATGACGGAGTGTCGGCCATTTACATTCTCATTCGAGCCTGAATGCTAGCTCAATCATCCTCCCTTCGCCTATCTCTCGGCACTGTTGTCCCTGCGCCGCCGCGCAAAATCCGCCACCACGAGACGATGCAGCGGGTTATGTTCAATTTCGAACGACTCGGCGATTTTGCGGTCCAACTGGTCGCGCGTATCCATCACACAGGCGAACGTCGCGGGAAATGACGTGCCTGGCAGAAGACGCAACGTCGGAAAAGATTCGACGGCGCTGGCGTCGGAAGCCCATTCCGAAAGAATTGCTCGCCTCTCGGCGATGCTCAGAGATGGGTCTTCAACCACTTCGGCCTCCGGCGCCGAGCGTTATGAACGGGTTTAATGCTGCGCGGGGTCGAAAAAGATGATGGCGAGCTCATTTTGACGTGGAAAGCGACGGGGTCGTGATGCTCTTGCGGCGGGCAGGCGCGGAAGGCGGGTCTGGGGAATGCTTTTGCTGAGTCTGTGAATGTCGCACCAACGAAATCGGTGAACTGAGAACGCATCGCCGCCATCTCCCCATTTGAGGCTCAGAATTAATTTTCGTGAGGGTTATATTACTGTTCGGCGCTGAATCCCGCCGACCTTTCCACTGGTTGCGGCGCGGCGCAAAGTGAGACAACGAGGGAAAACAAGATGGCGGAGGATTGGAAACTGGGGTCGAACACTCTCTCGAAAACCCAGCCATTCTGGGGTCTAGCGCAGTCTCGGCGTCTAGTCACCCGCGCGCAGCCGATATCCCACGCCCTGTTCGGTGAGGATCAGTTTCGGTTGCTGGGCGTCGGCTTCAATCTTCTGGCGCAGAGTTCGAACGTAGATCCGCAGATATTGGACGTCGGTCTCGGTGCCCCACACCTCTCGCAAGATGAACTTGTGCGTCAACACTTTGCCGGCATGGGCAACTAGCAGTCGGAGCAGGTCATACTCGCGCGGCGTCAACTTCACCTTGGAGTTGCGAACCGTCACGATCCGTCGTACGAGATCGACTGTTAAATCGCCGCTCTTGAAAAGCGGCGTTTCTCCTCCTTGTTGCAGCTTATGCCGAACGGCCGCGCGAATCCGGGCGAGCAATTCGTCCATTCCGAACGGTTTGGTGACGAAATCATCCGCTCCCATGTCCAAGGCTCGGACTTTGCCCGCTTCGTCGGCGCGGCTGGATAGCACTATGATTGGCAGGGACGAACCTTGTTCGCGCAATTGCCTAATTACTTCAAAGCCGTCCATTCCGGGCATGCCCAAATCCAACACCAGAACATCAATGGCATTACGGCCGAGCAACGACAGCGCGGACTGGCCGTCGGCCGCCTCTTCAATCTGATGACCTTCGGCCGAAAGGCTGGCATGAAGCAGGCGTCGAATCGCCGGCTCGTCGTCAACGACGAGAACGCGCAGCGGTTTCTGTGGAGCGTTCATGTCGAAACGTGCCGCGTAAGTTCGTCGGCAGAGATCGGTAGCAAGATGGTGAAAACAGCTCCGCGCCTGTCGCTGCGATTGCCTGCCGTGATTGTTCCGCCCATCGACTCGACGAAGCCGCGACAAATCGCGAGACCAAGCCCCGTGCCGACGCGCCTGCGATCTGCCGCCTGCACGCGATAGAACTTGTCGAAGATGCGCTCCAAGTCTGCGGCCGGAATGCCCTCGCCTTCATCGGCGACTTCGATTTTCACTAAACCGCCATCACAACTTGCCCGCACGAGCACGCTGGTCATTTCGGGCGCATATTTCGCTGCGTTGTCGAGAAGGTTGAACAAGACCTGTTCGAAAAGCACCGGATCGACCCTCACCATCGGCAGGTCTGGTGCAATCGAGAGTTCCACGCGATGGTTGGCGAGCACGGGACCCGCACGCCGGAGCGCACTTCCGACGACGTCCGCCAAATCAACAGGTTCGCCTTGGGGAACAACGGCCCCTGACTCCAGTCGCGTCATGTCCAGAAGGTTCGCGATGAAGCGATTGAGCCGCTCGGATTCCTCTTGGATCGTCCGGATCAATTCATTCTGGTTCTGCTCATCCATCGAGCCACGATAGCTTTTGAGGGCACTCGCCGATCCCAGGATGGACGCAAGCGGTGTTCGAAGGTCGTGGGAAATCGATGTGAGCAACGCCGCGCGCAGCCGTTCGGTTTCCGCAGTCAGACGCGACTGATCAATTTCTCCAGCAAGATTGATCCGTTCGATTGCGAGCGCCGTTTGATCGGCGAGGGCGTCAAACAAACGGCGCTGATCAGGAGAGAGGAGCGGACCGGGTTTGTCGTTGTCTAATCCCACGATACCGACAATGCCACGACCGGTTCGCATGGGAAGGAAGAGCCTTTCGGCACCGGGTAGTGTATCAGCCCCGCGACCGGCCGCCGAACCATGCTGCCAGACCCACTTGGCGGCAGCTAAGTCGGCGTCATTCAGCGTGTCCTCGGGCGGGTATCCGGCTCGCACGGCGACGGTTTCCCCTTGCGGAATCAGAATGACGACGCGAACCTTAAGCATCTGAGCGAACTGGAACGCTGCAGCCCAAAGAAGATCGTCGAGCGTGAAGACGCCAGCTAGTTTACGGCTGAACAAATAGAGATTCTCGGTCATCGTAGCCCGCTCGCGCGCGACGACAGCCTGAGCGCTTACGCGTGAGGCGAGGTTGCTCGTGACAATGGCAACAAGTCCGAAAAAGAAGACGATGACGACGTTGGCGGGGTCCGCAATCGTAAAGGTGTAGATCGGTGGGAAGAAGAAGAAGTTGTAGCCCAGGGCACTCACGACGGATGCAAGCAGCGCCGGCCAACGACCGTAGATTATCGCGCTCATGAAAACGGCGGTCAGGAACACCAGTCCGACGTTGGACGGACCGATGTTCAACCTTTGCAGGAGAAGCCCGATTATGGTTGCGCCGACGACCATGGCTAGGCTGCCAGCATAGTCGTTCGTCTTGAACGGGCGGTCGATCAGTTCAAGGAACAGTCGAGGTGTCACGCGGCCCTTCATCGCGCGTGTCAGCTGCTCGGGTACGACATGAACGCTCATATTGCCGGCGCGTCGAATGATTTCGTGTGCTGCCGAAGTGCGGATCAGTTCGGACCACCAGGAGCGCTGCGCGGTTGACGTCACGATGTGCGTGAAATTGTTGGCAAGCGCGTAGTCTATCACGCCATCCGCGACACTGGCTGCTGGGACCGTGACCCCCTGGCCACCAAGCCGCTCGGCCGTGCGCAAGGCTTCAGCGACTCGGTCGCGCTCGGCCTCGCTGAAGCGTTGCGACCGTGACGTCTCGACATAGAGGGCGGTCCAGGCGGCGCGCAACTTGTCGGCAAGCCGCTTGGTGTACCGCACCAGTGCCATGCTTCCGGGTCGCTCGTTGACGCACACCAAAACCCGTTCGCCCGCTTCCCAAGGCCCCTGGATTGCATGGGCGCGCATGTAATCAACCATCTGCTCGTCTACGCGCTGCGCGGTTCGGCGCAACGCAAGCTCTCGCAGTGCGGTCAGATTCCCCGGGATGAAATAGTTTTGAGCGGCGCGCTCGGCCGTTTCGCCGAGATACACCTTTCCTTCCTTCAAACGCTGAATGAGGTCCTCGGGCGTGAGATCGACCAGCTCGACATCTTCGGCGCGATCCAGGATTGAGTCCGGCACCGTCTCGTGGATGCGCACCCGCGTGATCCGAGCGACGACGTCGTTCAGGCTTTCCAGGTGTTGAACGTTCAACGTCACATAAACATCGATGCCGGCAGCCAGCAGCTCTTCGACATCCATGTATCGCTTGGGATGTCGGCTTCCCTCGGCATTTGTGTGCGCAAGTTCATCGACGAGCACAAGCTTGGGCTTGCGCTGAAGAATTGCATCCAGATCCATCTCGGCAAGCACCCGTCCTTTGTACGGGATGCGCTTCTTGGGGATCTTTTCGAGGCTCTTGGTGAGAAGATCGGTTTCGACGCGGCCGTGCGTCTCGACGACGCCGATGACGACATCGATACCGTCGAGCTTGCGCCGCCGCGCCTGGGCGAGCATCTCATAAGTCTTGCCGACGCCGGGAGCCGCACCGAGGAAAACCTTGAGGCGTCCATGTCCTTCCTGCCCCGCTTGACGGAGAAGAGCCTCCGGCGAAGGTCTGGAATTGCGGTCGGTGCGGTCGTCGGCCATCAAGCAATGACTCCTGCGCACAGCATAGTCTTAAGCGACCGCTCGCGCAGGGGTCGGCTCAACTCTAGCCGCCGGGCGCTCGCATCTGGTCCAGCGCCATATTCAATTTAAGGACGTTGACATGCGGCTCGCCAATGACCCCCAACACGCGTTCTTCGACATGGTCCTGTACCAGCTTGCGAACGGATTCCAGCGTGAGACCACGCGCCTTGGCGACTCGCTGCGCCTGAAAGAGTGCCGCGGCAGGTGTGATGTCGGGATCAAGCCCGCTGGCCGAGGCGGTCACGAGATCAACCGGCAACGGCGTGCCCGGATTTTCCGCCCGCAGCTTGTTCGTGTCCGATGTGATGCGTTCGATCAGCTTCTTGGAGGTCGGCCCAAGGTTAGAGCCCGATGATGCGCCAGCATCATAGCCATTCCCGGCCGCGGAAGGGCGACCGTGAAAATATTTGGCGCCGAGGAAGGCCTGACCGATCAACTCGGAACCGATCACCCTGTCGTTTCGCTCGATCAGGCTGCCATTGGCCTGATGCGGCAACGCAAGTTGTGCGATTGCCGTTATGCCGAGCGGATAGGCAAGGCCGGTGATCAGCGTCATCACCAACAACATCAAAATGGCAGGACGAATCTGTTTCAACATGATGTCCTCACGCGAGACCGAGAGCAGAGACGGCCACGTCGATCACCTTGATGCCCACAAAGGGCACGACCAATCCACCTAGGCCGTAGATCAGGAGGTTTCGCCGCAAGAGGCTTGCGGCACCGGTCGCGCGATATGTTACGCCGCGAAGGGCGAGCGGAATGAGCGCGATGATGATTAGCGCGTTGAAGATGATCGCGGAAAGAATCGCGCTCTGTGGCGAGTGCAGGCCCATGATGTTAAGCGCTTGCAATTGTGGATAGAACGCAACGAACATCGCCGGGATGATGGCGAAGTATTTCGCAACGTCGTTGGCAATCGAAAATGTCGTCAGCGCGCCCCGCGTCATTAGCAATTGCTTGCCGATTTCAACAACCTCGATCAGCTTCGTCGGATCGCTGTCGAGATCCACCATGTTGCCGGCTTCGCGGGCGGCCATCGTGCCGGTATTCATCGCCACACCGACATCGGCCTGGGCTAGAGCGGGCGCGTCATTGGTGCCGTCGCCGCACATCGCAACCAGCTTGCCCTTTGCCTGCTCGTCACGGATCAACTTCAGCTTTGTCTCGGGAGTGGCCTGCGCCATGAAGTCGTCCACGCCGGACTCCGCTGCGATGGCTGCAGCCGTCAGCGGGTTGTCGCCGGTAATCATCACGGTGCGAATGCCCATCTTGCGCAAAGCCGCGAAGCGTTCGCGGATGCCGCCTTTCACGATATCCTTGAGGTGGATGACACCGAGCAATTTTCCGTCCTTGGCGACGGCGAGTGGCGTGCCGCCAGATTTTGCGATGCGCTCGGAGAGCGTCAAAATGCCTTGCGCGAGTTCGGGACCGACAGCCTGAATCGCCGCTGCCGCGGCGCTATCCTGACTGCGCGGGGTCGCAATGCCGCTCCGGGCGCGAATGTAGTCGAGCACCGCATCCACAGCCCCTTTGCGTATCGACGAGCCTTCGACGTCGATCCCGCTGATGCGCGTCTGTGCGGTAAAGGGGATGAACTGAGCCTGCAACGGGGCCATGTCACGCCCGCGAATGCCATACTTCTCTTTCGCGAGAACCACGATGGAGCGCCCTTCCGGGGTTTCGTCGGAGAGCGAGGCGAGTTGCGCGGCATCCGCCAGGTCGCGTTCGGCAATGCCAGGTAGCGCCAGAAACTCGGTCGCTTGTCGATTGCCGAGCGTGATCGTGCCTGTTTTATCGAGGAGCAAGGTATCGACATCACCCGCCGCTTCCACGGCGCGACCGGACATGGCGAGCACATTGAACCGCACCAGCCGGTCCATGCCCGCGATGCCGATCGCGGAAAGAAGCGCACCGATGGTTGTGGGAATCAGGGTCACGAAGAGCGCGACCAGAACAAGAATGCTGATGGAGCCACCAGCGTAAGCCGCAAAGCTCGGGATCGTCGCCACTGCAAAGACGAAAATAAGCGTCATGCCAGCAAGCAGGATATTGAGCGCGATTTCATTCGGCGTTTTTTGGCGCTCCGCGCCTTCCACAAGAGCAATCATGCGGTCCAGAAACGTCGAACCTTGGGCGGCGGTGATTCGGATCTTGATCCAGTCGGATATGACGGTCGTTCCGCCTGTGACAGCCGAGCGATCGCCACCGGACTCACGGATAACCGGTGCCGACTCGCCAGTGATAGCCGCTTCGTTGACCGATGCTACACCTTCGATTACGTCACCGTCGCTAGGGACGATATCGCCTGCTTCGACGAGGACCACATCACCCGGCTTGAGCACTGCTGCCGAAACGTGATGCCAGTCGGTCGCACCGTTTTCGAAAAGTTTGGCCGCGGCTTGCGTCTTCGTCTTTCGCAGACTTGCCGCCTGCGCTTTGCCGCGACCTTCGGCTACAGCTTCAGCGAAATTCGCGAATAGCACCGTGAACCAGAGCCACAGATTGATCTGGAATGCGAACGCCAGATTTGTTCCGCCCATCAGAAGGTCTCGAATGAACAGAAGCGTCGTCAGCGATGCGACAACCTCAACGACGAACATGACCGGGTTGCGGATCATCGCGCGAGGATCGAGCTTTCTGAAAGCGCCACCGATCCCCGACACAAGAATGGTTCGATCGGCCAAGGTCGCCGATGACTTGCGGACCTTCTCAATTCCTAGTGAAGTGGCTGTCGAGTCCATGAAAAGACCTCAGTAGAGATTGCCGGTGTGCATCGCGAGGTGTTCGACCAGTGGTCCAAGTGCGAGCGCCGGAAAGAACGTAAGGCCGCCGATGATGAGAATCACGCCGCACAGCAGGCCGACGAACAGCGGCGTATGCGTCGGAAACGTGCCGGCGGATGGCGGTACGATCTTCTTTTCCGCCAGGGAACCGGCAACGGCCATCATGGGTACGATGAACGCGAAGCGGCCAAGCAGCATCGCAAGGCCGATGGTCGTGTTGTAAAACGGCGTGTTGGCGTTGAGCCCCGCAAATGCGCTTCCATTGTTCCCGGTGCCGGATGAATAGGCGTACAGGATTTCGCTGAATCCGTGCGGCCCGCTATTGTTCAATCCCGCCAATCCAGCCTGCAAGACAGACGCCAACGCTGTGAAGCCAAGAATCGATAACGGAAGGATGAGAATGGCGAGCATCGCCATCTTCACTTCCTTGGCTTCGAGCTTTTTCCCGAGATATTCCGGCGTCCGCCCAACCATGAGGCCCGCCACGAACATCGCGATCACCGCGAACATCAGCATGCCGTAGAGGCCGGAACCGACCCCGCCGAAGATGATTTCGCCCAATTGGATATTGATGATCGGGATAAGGCCGCCGAGCGGCGTGTAGCTGTCATGCATCGAGTTGATCGAACCATTGGAGGCATCGGTCGTGGCGACGGCCCAGATGGAGGAATTTGCGATGCCGAAACGAACCTCCTTGCCTTCCATATTCCCGCCGGCTTGCAGGGCGCTGGGACTCGCATCGACATGAGTTGCGGCAATGATGGGATTGCCCGCGCTCTCGGACCAATATGTCGTAACGAGCCCTGCGAGAAAAAGGACGCTCATCACCGCGAAAATCGCCCAGCCCTGGCGTGTATCGCGCACCATATGGCCGAACGTGTAGGTGAGAGCGGCACTGATGACGAGGATCGACCACATCTCAAGTAAATTTGTGATCGCGTCCGGATTCTCGAAAGGGTGCGCCGAATTGGCGTTGAAGAATCCACCACCGTTCGTGCCGATCATCTTGATTGCTTCCTGCGAAGCAACCGGCCCTTGGGCAATCACTTGTTTGACGCCCTCCAGCGTCGTCGCATCGGTGTAGTGCCCGAGGTTCTGCGGAACACCTTGCCAGACCAGAACCAGCGCAACGACGATTGACAAGGGCAGAAGCACATAGAGCGTGCACCGAGTGAGATCGACCCAGAAATTGCCCACTGTCTTTGCGGAGCGTCGAGCAAAGCCTCGAATCAACGCGACCATGAGGGCAATGCCAGTCGCGGCGGAGAGGAAGTTGTGAACCGTGAGGCCAGCCATCTGGACGACGTAGCTCATGGTCGATTCACCGCTATAGCTCTGCCAGTTCGTGTTGGTGACGAAACTGACAGCCGTGTTGAACGACGAGTCTGGCGAAATCGCGCCAAGGTGTTGCGGATTGAAGGGAAGGAGTCCCTGTAATCGCTGCATGGCATAGAGCGTCGCAAACCCAGCGACGCTGAACAGCAACATGGCAATCGTATAGGTCGTCCAGTGTTGTTCTTCGGCGCGATCCACGCCGCAGAAACGATAAATGCCGCGCTCAATTGGAGCGAAAACCGGCGACAGGAATGTGCGCTCGCCTTCGAACACTCTGGCCATGAAAAAGCCGAGCGGCTTTACGCACACCAGGATTAGCAGGAAGTAGATTGCGATCTGAACCCAACCGTTTGCTGTCATGAGCGGACTCCTAGAACCGCTCGGGCCGGAGCAGGGCATAGACGAGATATCCGAGCACGAAGAGCGTGACCGCGGCACCAAGCACGTAGTCGAGCGTCATATGTGGTTACCTAGAGCCGATCACATGCGGCCACGTAGGCGACGCTTGCCAAAAGGAAGCCGACGCCAATCGCGAGAAAAATCGTATCCATCATGGGAAATAACTAAGGCACAAACGCCAGCGCGATGAGCGCCGCTACACCAAGCGGCACGCCAACAGTCATCCCGATTTCAAACAGGATTCTCTGCGCCGAGTTGCCGGCCGACCCGGGCCGAGTGGCTGACTTAGCGACAGTCTTATCACCAGCTGCAAACCAGTCCCAGCGGTCAAGATCGGCAAAGAATTCCAGGATGCGCACAGACTGCTCCGCAAGCGTTTCGTGGAGCAGAAGATGGACCTCGAGCCCGTATAAATTCGAGCGGGGCTCAGTGCGCGAGAAATATAGAATGCATATAGACCGTATCGTTCGTTCCTTTGTCTCGCGAATTTCATTGCGTAGGTGCGAGAAGCGTTGTTCCGCCATGTTCAGACATCAAGGCGAAGCAAAGCCAGAACTGGGTGCACGCTCTTGCTGTGGTCTAAACGGAAGGCCGCCAGTTTGTCTTGGAAAGTCAGTAATATGGCGGAGGATCGGGAACTGGGAACAAACACTCTCCGGCAAAGCCTGTGATTCTACGATTCCAGACGTCCTAGCGCCTAAAATCTTGTGACTGGAGACTAGTTCGGGAGGACGGGCTGCGGCCTCCCATGAATGTCTGTTTCTGGCGTGTAGAAGCCACCGACGCGGCCAAGCGTTCGACCGGCTGCGTTCACCAAGCGAAAAACCCTTCGAGGAAAAACTGGGCTATTCAAGACACCGAAGTGAAAACGGCGATGCGGGACGTCACGAACAGACTTGAATACTCCCCCATTTGGGGGAGTTGGCCGCAACTATTGGTCGCAACTATAAATGATGGTGCGGGGTCGGAAGCGGCACGCGAGAGCTACCGATAATTTTTGAAGTGGGGGGCGGATGTCTATC
>Ga0207674_10005733_pt1 | contig 14729 bp, 12 predicted proteins | sample KBSCornC72_FD_184303 | JGI IMG/M metagenome (GOLD analysis project Ga0207674, IMG submission 184303) | Corn rhizosphere microbial communities from Kellogg Biological Station, Michigan, USA - KBS Corn C7-2 (SPAdes) (version 2) | ecosystem: Host-associated > Plants > Roots > Rhizosphere > Soil ... | reverse complement strand
GACGCTGTTGAGCAAACGAGGTGGGAAGGAGTTGCTCGCGCGCGAGTTGGGGAAGCGCAGGCGCCTGGATGGCTGGTTTTTGCTTCTGAGCTTCAATGTGTTGCATAAGATGGTTGATATGTGACGCCTCAGCATTTCCTTGCTGAGGTGTACCATTATTAGATCCCGCACGAACCTTTGAGAGAAGTTGTAGGGTAAGTAGTGCGCGATGATCGATCTCCCCTTCTGGAGTTAAAGGGAACTTTTCAAGGAAAATGATAGTTTCTGGCCTCATATCTAGAAGAAGATGTTCTGAAATAAAACAGTGGAGAGCTTCACGAGTCTTCTGAGTTTCGGTATGTAATACTACATAGGCTATTATATATATATCCTGATTTTTTCTTTTCCGCAGAAGGACAATTGCTTCCTGTACATTCGGATGTTGTAATATTATGCCTCTCACCCTCTCCGATTTGATGGGTGAACTGAGACTGGCGGCTTCCAGATTTTTGTCCATTGCATTCCTCTTCGGGTAAGATAACAGCCTTTGTAAAAAGGATATTTCTCATGCAGTAAAAATTGCTATAAACGTAAAAGGTTCTTCTCCCATTGCCAGCACTTCAACCGCCAACCCAACCCTTCAACCGCAATTGTTCCTACAAAATCCTCACCAGGATTGAGTTCCTGAAGCAGTGAATAGTTGATCTCTTGCGAATACGCGTATTCTGAAAATAACATTACAGGTTCACCTGGCTTTACTGAGGCATAACGTGAATCGAGAGCTAGGGATATGCCCCTGCCGCAAGCTTTACTATAAGCCTCTTTCCACGTCCAATGGCGAAAAAATGCTCGTCGTTTACTCTGTTCTGGTAAGGAATTCAGAAACTGTTGCTCCTGAACAGAGAAATAACGTTTTACAATTCTCTCATAGCGAACGTTTGAGTTTAAATGTTCTACATCGATTCCCAGCCGTCTATGAATAGCGAAAGCGTAGAGCACCAGATCTGCAGAGTGCGAGAGATTAAATTGCAAACCTGGAACTTTCCTGGGAAAGTGTAGATAGGGCTTACCATACGGGCCATAGTGAAATTGTAGCTCACAAGGATCAGTTTGCTGATAGCAGCCAAGTAGCACTTTTAACATTCCCCGTACTGCTACTGAGCGTTGTCGCGCTTGATCATAGTAGAATCGACCTGCACGTTTTTTTTCCTCTGGAGAAAGTGCACGCTCTAAGCATAAAATATCAGCAGTAGGTATATCTAAAGACGCTTTCCACACATGTACTTCATTTGCCGGAAGTGTCAAATTGCCTGGATAGGCTTCCCACGATATGTTTTCGTTTAGCATGAATCTCAGGTTTCCAGGAGACTATCCCACTTGGCTCTCTCATTTCTTCTGTCGAGAAGGGTAACAAATAAGCATTCGCAAGAGGTTTACAACAAGTTTACGTCCTTAAGAGCGGCATAGGAGCGAGGCATGGAGAATCAGATGCGAACGTACTGTCAACAACCCCAGATTATATTTGGATGCAGAAAGGGAGGAGCGTAACAATATGCAAAGCCATGAACAGCAGGATTCCATTATCTATAAAGTAGTTCTCAATCATGAGGAACAATATTCTATTTGGCCAGCAGATCGGGAGAATCCACTCGGCTGGAAAGATGCTGGCCAACAGGGTCCGAAAGATGTATGCCTCGACTATATTAAAAAAGTGTGGACGGATATGCGTCCCTTGAGCTTGCGTAAACACATGGAGGAATTTTCTAAATAAGGCCCTGCTGATTATTCGTTTGGAGCGGTAGCTATAAACGTTGAGCCATAGGCATTTGGCTGAGAGATAACCAGGATGCTCATTTTCAAGAGCGATTGTGATTCTCTCTTGAAAACGTACTCAAATGGCTCTAGAAGAGGTGCGGGGTGATAGCTTTTTTGAGGAATAAGGGTTAAGAACGTCTCCTTACCTCGTCATTGAGCCTCTTCTGACAGCTTGTAGAGCAGCCTAATCCAACCCCGTTTCGTCTGATTCAATGTTGTGCCTCTGCAACGTTCCCTGAAGACCATATTGGCCTGATCCCTGGAGCATATCACCTGTTGGCAGGCAGGATGCCCATAGCAGAGGCCACTCGCGAGGAGTTAGTGCGCTCAGAATCCCGCAAGATGCATTCACCACTTCCTCAAAACAGAGGTCCAGATTCTTCTTCTGAATCTCTGTTTTTTGCCCTAGCTGAAGTCGTCAGCGAGCTTCTCAGGGGATGATCTCGCTTGCGTTTTGACGACTTCGTTGACGACTTCAGCTATCAATTTCGGTCAAGTCCGGTAGAGTTCTGTAGAAATCTCTGCCGTGTGGATTGGCTTAAAAAGCGACCCCACAGACCTCAGTAGAGATCTATGGGGCAAATGGTAGCGCATACGGGATTCGAACCCGTGATCTCCGCCTTGAGAGGGCGGCGTCCTAGGCCGCTAGACGAATGCGCCAGAATGTCTTTGCGGACGTGAATTATCATAGCTGTTTTTGCCGAGTATGTCAAGCGTTTTGGTGATCTTTTTCGCGGCAATTTTCGCCGGTGGCTTTACTCAGGGAAATCTCTTCCTTTGATATGTGACACAGTACATCAGCGTCGCTCCTTCTGGTAAGCTGGCCCGGCTAGAAACGAGGCACTGATGGCAACGGCGCTAAAGAAGAGGATAATGCCGAAAGGTAGCGTGAAATTCCCTGTTTGTTGATAGAGAAAACCGATCAGGGGGGGCCCCCAGAGCACCGTTTGACAGGCGACGACGCTCAATAAACCCTGGGCCACTCCCTTGCTGACCGTCCGCAATTGGGCCGCGCTATCAAATACGGAAGTATAGGGGATCGTTGCACCGATGGCGATAGAAGTCATGCCGAGCGCGGCTAGCGCTGGCCAATGGATGGGCAGAGCCAGCAACGCGACACCCAGGGCAGCCAGGATGGTCCCCACGCGCAAAAGGTTGATCGAACCAATCACCTTGCGCCCCAGCAACCAACCGCCGAGAGGCCGAAAAAGCGCCCCGGAGATCAAGCCGAGCGCGCCGAAGGTTGCCGCAAGCCCGAGAGAGATGTTATAAGTGTGAATCAGATAGACGGAGATCCAGGCCGCGATGGCATTGCCTACACCAAACGTCCCCATGTGCGATAACCCAAGCGTCCAGACCGTCGACGAACGCACTCCAGCCGCGACATCGACTTTGCGCTCGCGTTTCGCCTCCCATCCATCGCGCACAAAACACCACATTACCAGAGCGGGAATGCCTATCAGGCCCCAGACGAGGAATGTTCCCTGCCAGCCGATATGCGCGGAGATCACCGGAGTGAGCAGCAAGCCGAGACCTGAGCCAATCTGGAGCGAGCCACCATACAGGCCCTGGGCCAGGGCGGCCTGTTTCTCCACGCCCGCGACAACTCCAGCCCCGGCGATAAAAGCAGCGCCCGCCCCAAGCCCAATCACGACGCGCCAGCCAAGCATCCAGAAAATATTTGGCCAGAGCGGCAGCAGCACACCACCCACCGTCATCAAGAGCAGCGACCACACCAGTACCGGGCGCTGCCCAAAGCGATCAACCAGCATACCGCCAGGTAAATAGGTGACAGCCAGCCCAAGAAAGAGCAGCGTGGACATCAAACCGGCCTGGCTGGCAGCGATATGCAGATCTTTCAGCATCACCGGGATCAACGGCCCATAATCGGTATAATGCACCGACGTCGCCACTGCCACCAGGCAGCACGCGCCAACGCGCAACGGAATACTCGCGCCAACCACAGATTTTTGTAATGGTTGAAGAAAAGGGGTTTCAGTCCTGGATTGCAACATTTCTCAACACATCTTTCCATCCAGATACATACACAAAGCAGAGGCCAATACCCTTTGACCTTGATTTGTGCATAGGACACAAAGAATTATATCGCTTCACATAAAAATTTCAACACATGTATATCAATATATATTCCTATTCCTCTCTCACTCACGGCCCATTTACGAGATTATCTGGCCCATGAAGCGGTGCGAGAGGGAAATGTGCAACGAAGTAAGTAAAAATACGGAGAATCACAGCGACAAAATTGATGTATATTTATCGCTTCTCTGATATAATAGCGAGAGACTCACATGGACCAGGGCAAGGGAAGCTATGAAGGAATGCTCTTCGCGCTTCTCCGATAGCACGCACTGCGAGGAACGACTATGGAAGCACCGGAAGCACCGCGCAAGACCGATCCTTCAACTCCATCTTCGCACAGCAAAGTGGAGGAAGCAGAGAAAATCCTTTACACTGCCGAAGCTGACGCCAAACATCTTCTAAACGAGGCCGAGGAACACAAAACGGTCAGAGTTGCGGTGGCCGAGGCGAAAACGTTCGGCGAATTCTGGCTGAAATTTCTCAACGATTGGGTTCCCAATTTCTCCTCCGGCCTGGCCTACAATCTGCTGATGGCCATGTTCCCGGTCGTGATTGCTCTGGGCGCGGTGATCGGTTTTATCTCAGACAGCCTCAGCCCGCACGATCAGCAAGCGCTGGTCACACACCTGGAGGCGATTTTCCCCTCTGTGCTTGGCCTGACTCCAGCCCTGGCTACCCTGAATAGAGACGCGGGCTTTTTGGGTGTACTGGCAATTGTGCTGGCGCTCTACACCGGCTCGCGGCTCTTTGTCGCGATGGAAAATTATTTCGCGGTCATTTACCATACGCCGACGCGCTCACTACTACGCAAAAATGGGATGGGCCTCGTCATGCTGCTCTTATTTATGATCCTCATTCCCATTATGCTCTTCGGCTCTTCGACTGGCCTGCGCGGCTTTTTCGTGGGCTTACTGGCCTCGCTCATTCTCTTCCAGGCGATTTATATGATCGTCCCGAATCAGCGGATTAGCCTGCGCAATAGCTGGCGCGGCACGCTGATTGCCACAGTCGCGTTACAGGTCTATATCATCATCTTCCCACTCTATATCAAGCATCTTCTAGGCAGCTATACCGGCAACACTGGTTTTGCGGTCATCCTGCTTCTCTTCTTTTATTACTTCGCGATCATCTTGCTCATCGGAGCAGAAGTCAATGCGTTCTATGCCGAAGATGTACGCGCCCGCCCGCATAGTATTGCTGAGATGGTTCACCAGGCCACGCTGGAAGCAGACAAAGCAACCTTAGAGGAACTACTGCGAGAGAAAGCGGCGCGCCACATACCCAAAGCGTGAATCTGCCAGGTAGAGATCAACATAATGCTCAAAACGCTCGTTCAGACAACGGGCCAGCGAGAACTTTCATTCGCGTCAAAGTAGAACGTCTTATAACTCGAACGTATCGATTCACAATCTCGTCCGAGTAGAAATCCCGAAAATATTTTGGAGCACTTGACGCCCTGGAACTCATCTGCTACACTTGATGGTATCAAGCACGTTTTAGACAATAACATCGATATTCATGCATATGAGAGCGAACGCATGATACTAAGGGGTGGGTGGATATGGCTCCGGCTTATCATCAGATCAGAAAGGGATTAACGCGGCCCTTTAGAGAAGCGGGCAGACAGCGAAACGGCACGCATGGAACAGTAAAGGATTTGGAGCATGTCAGAAGAAGATCGCCTACCAACCGACCTGGTTGAAGAGACACGCCTACAAAAGGCGTTACGCGAAAGCGTCATTCTGCGCGAACTTGCAGATATTCTGAACTCCTCGCTCGACCTCGAACACATCCTGCAAGAGCTGGTCAAGCGCACAACTGAACTGTGCGCGGTCACGCGCTGTGCCGTCTGGTTGTTGGAAGAACCCTGGAACAGACTGCGCGCAATCACCTACTATATTACCTCGCCTGAGCTGGCGCGCGAGATGGGACAAAAGGCCGATACGATCTGGTATCGCACGCATCTGCCGATCGATAACCCGGTAATCCAACGCCTGCTGGCTGAAGGCAACAATGGCATGCTCTACCTGGAAGATCTGCGCGCAGAGGCCAGCGTTCATCACATCGCAGAGACGTTTCAGGTGCGCTCGATGTTGTTGATTGCGCTCGTGCGCGAAGGACGACCAGTCGGCATGATGGCACTGGATGATCCAAGACAGAGCCGTACGTTCTCCCAGGAAGAGTTACAGATGGCGCGAGCAATTGGCCAGCAGGCCACGATTGCCATCGATAATGCGCGGCTTTATCAGCAGGCACAGGCTCAGCAACGACGCGCCGAAAACCTGATTCAACGCGCACGGGCCATTTATCAAGTGGCCATGACTGTCAATTCTGGCGAGGATCTGCCCGTCGTCCTCCAACTGGCGACGAAACACCTGGTACGCGCGCTGGAGGCTAACGATGGTATAGCCCTGCTGTTAGATGAGCATGAAACATTCCTGCGCCCGGTCGGTTCCGTTTCCGCCAACCCGCACGAGGCGTTTTCAACGACAGACATCGTGCTCAATGCACTGCCCAATTGCCGGAAAGCCATCGCGAGCGGCAGACCAACCCTGATCGATGCCAGGCAGGCGGAAGACCAGGAAAGTGCCTGGATGCGCCAGCTCAACTTAAAGACCATCCTGGTCGTCCCATTGATGGGTAGTCCCCCACAGCATGGGGCAAATTGGGATCTCGAAAGTAAGGGGACGCTACTGGCCGAAGGCGAGGATGCCGATCTGACACATCTCTACTGCCATGGCCTGCTCGTCCTCTATTACAAGCACCAGCATAGGTCGACCAGGGGTGAATACGCCTTCGCGCAAGATATCGCGGCCCAATGCGCGCTGGCCATCGAAAAGGCGCGGCTGCTGGCCGAAGCACAACGCTCTGCCGATCTTGCCAACGAGCGTGCCAACACGCTTGACGCGGTTTTCCAGGCCATGACCGAAGGCATTACGGTGTTTACTCCCGACGAGCAGGTTCTCACGCGCAACAACGCCGCCGCTCGCTTGCTTGGTGTGCCGGTCTACTCCAGCTCGTCCATCGAGACATTTCTCCAGCAGCATCCAACTTTCACGCTCGATGAACAACCAGTCTCCCACGACGACTATCCACCCACGCGCGCGCTCCACAATGGAACAGAGGTGCGCGGCGAACGGCTGCTCATCACCGCAGCAGATGGTACGCTGCGCGTGATGGAAATTACCGCGACACCGCTGAGAAACGTCTATCAGCAGCAGACCGGCCTGGTCACAGCTTTCCGTGATGTGACGGTCCAGGTTCAGGCAGAAGAAAGCCTGCGCCAATCAATGGAAGCGTTGCGCGAAGCCGACAAAATGAAAGATGATTTTCTGGCGATGACCGCACACGAATTTCGCAATCCACTCGCGGTTATCTTGCTTCACAGTCAGAGCGCACTCCGCGCTTTACGCCGCACCAACACGGAGGCTGACTTACCCTCGATCATCGATCACCTGGCAACCATCGCCGGGCAGACCAAACAACTTGATAATATCGTGACAACCTTCCTGGATGCGGCCCGCATTAATCAGGGTCAGATTACGCTCAATAATGAGCGTGTGGACCTGGGGAAAATTGCTCAGCAGATCGTGAATGACCATCGCAATCTGGCCACGGGTCATACGCTGCACTACCAGGTCCAGGAGTCGGAGAAACCTTATCTGGTCATGGGCGACCAGGCGCGGCTGGAGCAGATCATCACCAACCTGGTTGGGAACGCGATCAAATACAGTCCGTTTGGAGGAGATGTGACGATCAGCATACGCCGCAATCAGCCTGGGAAAGCGCCAACATTGATCGAAGTGAGCATCGAGGATCAGGGCGTGGGGATTCCACCTGAGGCTCAGGCCCGACTTTTTGAGCGCTTCTACCGTGTACCACAGATCGCGGGCGGCGAAAAACGCGGTGCTGGCCTGGGTCTTTATATTGTCGCCAACCTCGTGCATTTGCATGGCGGAGAGATCCATGTAGCCAGTAGCGGCAGGCCGGGGGAAGGAAGTTGCTTCCGCATTACCCTCCCCGAATTGACCAGTTCCGCCGAAAACGTGAGCTAATCCACTATTTACAACAACGGTCGAGTAATAGTAGGAATATTTGGTGCAAAGAGCCGTTTTGCTTGAAAGGATAGAGCTAACCAATTAAAATACAGAACGATAAGCGAAAGGTGGGCGTTTTTTCATCTCCTTTGCTATATCAATATATTTTAATTGTTGTCGAAGGAAAGGGTTTTATGAAACTTAACGGAACACACAAATTTAACGCCAATAGTAGCCGCGTATTCAACGCCATCCTTGATCCGGCAATTTTGCAAAAGTGCATTCCTGGGTGCTCATCAGCCGAAATACTTGATGCTTCGCGCCTGCAACTCAATGTCACAACATCGCTGCCCGGTCTGAAAGGCCCTTACAGCGTGATCGTTAGTCTCGTGCAGCGCCAGGAGCCGAATTTGATTGTCCTCGGCGTGAAACGCCAGGGACGCGGCGGTTCGGTTGACGCGACCGCGAATTTGAATATTGCAGATGAAAATGGCGGCGCTCTGCTCACCTATAACACCGATGCCGACCTCAGTGGTGCAATCGCCATTGCAGACAATCCGATCGGAAAGGGTGTGGTGAATAGCACGCTCGGTTCCATTTTCCAGAATCTCGATAAAGCCCTGGGATAAACACGTCGTATGCCTGATGAATTGCCTGTTTGCGCTGGTGGCGTGAGCAGGCAATTCATCGCACTCTACACGTCGCTCATCCACCAGAGAATCGCTACCACGCTCTCCCAGGGCGGTGAACACCAGCTCTGATCCTCTGTTTGCACCAGCCAGCCGGCTAATAGTTCACGCAATTCGCGGCGATTCTGCTCATTCTCCGCGAGAATCAACTGCTCCATCAGTTCGTCCTCGGCATCTTGCAGCGTGGGATACGTCCAGCGAAACGGCGCCTTGGTCGTCTCAACTTGCGCGTAGATGCCCAGTTCATACAACACATCCAGCGCGTGAATGTAGCCAGGCGTCTGTTGGCGTTCGTCTCCATGAAAATGCTGCCAGAGAGGCGCGGTCAGTGCGTCATACGAAGCAGCGCGCATATAAATATAGCAGCTCTGAGAAGTAGCAGCCCGCAATTTTTGCACAAACGGCACAATATCCAGGATGGGATAGAGAACGTGGCTGCACACAACAATGTCGGCGCGCAAGTCAGCAGGCGCGTCCTCCCAGCGACACTGCAGGGTGGTCAGATTGGTCAGCTCGCGCGCGGCAGCCTCCTGGCGTAAATAACTCAGCATGGAAACGTTTGGCTCAAGCGCGGTCAGGTGGCGCGCGTGAGGAGCCAGCGCCAGAGCAAAGCGTCCGGTTCCCGCGCCCACATCCAGCACACTGCTCTGCGGCGTAACCTGCTCGCGCACCTTCAAATAGAGAGGATCGTTGAGCGCGCTTTCACGGGTCACACGATGATAGCTGCGGGCGCGTCGATCCCAGAAATCGGAGCTGGTACGCCCCAGACGCGCATAGGCCGCGTCCATCTGGGTTGCGCGGGCGCGGATCAGCTCTTGCCAGCGTTCAACCGCTGTCTGCATCGCGCACCTCTTATTCTGCTTCCGAGACCTGGAGCTTCTTTCTCAAACAATCAAAAAACTGGCCGGTCAGGCGCTCCGCCGTGCTGTTCATGAAACGCGCTCCCACGCTGGCGATGGTTCCGCTGACCGCGACATGCGCCTGCCAATCCATGCGCGTCTCATTTTCGTTCAGCGCAGTCAAATGCATGTCCCCGGTCAATTCGACCGCGCTGCCCGGTGCTTTGCCGCGTCCTTTCACGACCATGCGTTCCGGTTCAACGATCTCCGGGCGCGTCACGTCCATACTAAATTTCGCCTTGACCGGCCCGACGCCGACGGTTATGATCGCGTTCCAATGCTCATCTCCCAACACTTCCAGACTTTGAAAGCCCGGCGCGCATTCCGCGACATTCTGCACATCCATGAGAAAGGTCCAGACATGCTGAATCGGCGCAGCCATTGTCTGTGTACCTGAAAACTCCATAGCACTCGCTCCTTTTCGTAGAAAATCCGCCTGAACTGGCTCTTATCATATCACAAAAAAGCTGCGCGAACCTTGTGCATCCCAATCGACACATGCTACACTACAATCAACCAACCTCTTGCGCGGAATGAGAAAAGGGAAAACTTTCACGCAAAAGCGCAAATCGGAATGGAAGGGCTGCTCATGCCCACCATCAGAAGGAGACATCTTTTTATGGCTGACGAAACCAAACCTACCATCCAGGCCGAAGAGAACGGTCCGCTCTACATCCAGAACGCAAAGCATCTGATCTTGCTCGATAGTGAGGGCAACCCGTTCGAGATTACCGACGACGAGATCGCGCTCTGCCGCTGCGGCCAATCGCGCAACAAGCCCTTCTGCGATGATTCGCATGTACGTACCGGATTCAAGTCCACAGTGAAAGTACCCGCCAAAGAAGCATAATTGACTGCTAACAAACTCACTACAAAAGAGAAAAAAGAGGAGCCAGATAATCCGGCTCCTCTTTTAATTGTAATTTTGTGAAACTGTCTACAAACCACGCTACGCAAACGCCTTACTCAAAGCACTACGTTAAAATAGCCTGTGACAAGGGAATTCATCCCTCTCTTACGAGTATACTCATCCCCGCCCAACAAGTGAAGTTTCCTGTCCAAAGCTCCCCCAAATTTCCTATATATAGCTGCTCACCGAACATCGGCTGAGCGAATTTGTTCTCACACCCGAGATTCATTCCTTCTGCTTATGGTTTGTATAAGAAGCATATATTGGAAGTATGAGAGAAGATCAGTTATAGTTAACACAGATAAACCAGAATCCTTAGCTTTTAACCGGATACGCAAAGGAGCGAACGGAGAAAAACGTGAAAGATCAAGCTCTCCCCAACAAAGCCATATCTGCTCTGCGCGGGCAGACACCTCCTATAAAGGGAACGCACCCGATGCAACAAGGTGACGGCATACCAGTTCCACCAACCCATCCAGAGCATGCGGGCCTCGACATGAACGCGGTGATTGGATGGATTTTGCAGCTTGGCGTCATCATCAGTTCGGTAGTGATTACCGTTGGCGTGATTCTGGCTCTGGCGCAAGATCAATTAACCAGCAAAAACGCGTTGATTTTTCCTCACTCGCTGGTCGATGTCTGGAGCGGCGTGCTGGCCTTGCAACCACCTTCGATTATTGTCCTGGGTCTGCTGCTCCTGCTCATCACGCCTGTCGTGCGTGTCGCCGCCTCGATCGTGGCTTTCGGTTTGGAGCACGATCGGCGCTATGTGATCCTGACGACACTGGTTTTGCTCATTCTCATTCTGAGTTTCTTGCTAGGGAAAGGGGGTGGCTGATGCTGACGATGCACCTCACACTGCTGGCTCTCATCTTGATCTTTGTCTGCTCGCTGCTGGCCGGTGTACTTGGCTCGCTGGTTGGCCTCGGCGGTGGCGTGTTGATCGTACCGATTCTGACCCTGGCCTTTGGATTGCCTATCCGCTACGCGATTGGCGTAAGCATCGTAGCTGTGATCGCGACCTCCAGTGGCGCGGCAGCGGCGTATGTACGCGATCATATCACGAATATGCGTATCGGCATGTTTCTAGAAATCGGCACAACTCTTGGAGCAGTTAGCGGCGCGTTTCTGGCCGGCCTGCTCGCTCCACAGATCCTTTTCGTGATCTTTGGCTTTGTGCTGGTCATCTCCGTTGCGCCCCTGGTCGTCAAGCTCGGCGAAGAACTGCCCGCCGGGGTGAAGAATGACCGTTGGGCGAGGGCTCTCCAGCTCTCCGGCACCTACCCGGACCGCTATCTGGGACGCGAGGTGTCCTACGAGGTGACACGCACGCCCTGGGGCCTGGCGATGATGTATCTGGCTGGCATGATCTCCGGGCTACTCGGTATCGGCTCCGGCACCTTCAAAGTGCTGGCAATGGACACAGTCATGCGCCTGCCCATGAAAGTTTCGACCACGACGAGTAATTTCATGATCGGCGTCACGGCAGCCGCGAGCGCGGGCATCTATTTCTTCCGTGGCGATATCCCTCCACTGGTGGCCGCGCCGGTCGCCCTGGGCATTCTCTGCGGCGCGCTGCTCGGCACTCGCGTATTGTCACGCATCAGCAACAAAGGTGTGCGCATGGTCTTTATCCCGATCATCACCGCCGTCGCCATCGAGATGATTCTGCGCGGGTTAGGATTGGGCCATTTCTAAATTCTTGCTTGCTTCAAAATCAGCAGATATAATTGCATCTGCTGATTTTTTTATACAGCGAGAAGAATTTCGCCAGTTTGCTGAATCATCCTGGGACGGGATATACTGGACAAGACACGCTTCACAAGCAAGTTACATTGGTAGGTGACAAAACATCTTGCACCCCCTATTCTTCAGGAGTATACATGACTGCTTCCTCAATTATTCAACAGGTAAACGGCCCCACAACTCACGTGCCACGTCTGCGTCTATTCTGCGCCTTTCTCACTTTTGTCCTGCTTGGCTGCAATGATGGCGCGCTGGGCGTGCTCATTCCGAGTATGCGCGCGTTTTATCAAATTGATGCGGTCACGATCTCGTGGCTGTTTTTGACGTTCACCATCGGCTTTCTCTGCGCCTCTTTTAATAATGGCCTCTTGATGGCGAAACTGGGTGTGCGACGTTTTCTCCTATTAAGCCTGATGCTCTTTATGCTGGGGGTGGGCATGTATAGCCTGATGCCGCCGTTCGCACTCTTCCTCTGCATCGGGACACTGCTGGGGTTTGGCGTGGGGATGCTCGACGCTGGCCTCAACGCCTATGTCGCCTCGTTACCCGACAATGCGAAATTGCTCAATTATTTACATGCGTTTTATGGGGCTGGCGCGCTCCTGGGGCCGCTGGTGGCCTCAACGCTGCTGGTACTGCACGCCGGTTGGCACGCGACCTATCTGGCCTGGCTGGGTCTGGCACTGTTGATCTTCCTCGGCTTCTTCGCCACATTTAAGCCGCAAGCCAGATCGGCAGAACAGCTTGCCTCGACAGAAGGCAATTTGCTGTTCAACGCGTTACGTCTGCGCGGCGTCTGGATGGCCGCGTTTTTTCTGCTCATGTATACCGGAACTGAGGTTAGTCTGGGCAACTGGGGCTATAGTTTTTTGACTGACGCGCGCTCTGGTCCAGCGCTCTTCTCAGCCTGGACCATCAGCGGCTACTGGTGCGGTCTGACGCTGGGACGGTTGGTCCTGGCAAATTTCGTGGCGCGCCTGGGCGTACGCCGTCTGATTACCCTCTGCCTGAGCGGTGTGGCGCTGGGGCTGGCGCTCATCTGGGTTTTGCCTGGCATCTGGGGAGCTGCGTGCGGCCTCTGCCTGGTCGGCTTTAGCCTGGGACCGCTTTTCCCCACCATTATCGCCTTGATGCCGCAACTGGTTGCTCCACGCCTGCTGGCTACCGCGATCGGTTTTCTCTCCTGCCTGGGCAGCGCGGGAAGCGCACTCTTTCCCTGGCTGGCTGGTAATCTGGTTCAGAATCTCGGCTTCTGGTTTCTACTACCATTCGCGCTCGCTTTGACAGCCGCGATGGGTGGCTTGTGGTTCATGCTCAATCGGCAGATGGCGCAAGGAAAGCAGCAGCTAGAGCGAACAGGTGCTGCGACTCCCAACGAGGGAAACAGCGCGTCCGATGGCCTGACAGTCGGTGAACTCTCACGGGAGCACGAGCCCGACTGATATCCTGAGCCTCCTCATGGCTCGGCTTGCAACCATTATCAGCCCTTCTCTATACTGAATACTGGAAATGCTAATCGATGTAGCACACACCGATATGTCTACCAACCTGGGCAGGAAGAGCGACCGGCGCGTTGCTTCTACCAGGTATGATAGACGATTGACTTGTTACTGTTGTGATTGATTGACCTGCCAATCTGAGCAGGGGAGAATGACCAGGGAGCTACTTTTACCATGCCGAATTTAGGGAAAACCACCATCGAGGTGACACCGCTCTGCCTGGGCGGCAATGTCTTTGGCTGGACAATGGATGAGCATGACTCGTTCAAAGTGCTGGATGCGTATGTGGGTGAAAATGGCAATTTTATCGATACTGCCGATGTGTATTCGGCCTGGGCTCCAGCTCATCACGGAGGCGAATCCGAGGCTATCCTGGGCAACTGGATACGCGACCGCCATAATCGGAGCCACGTGGTCATCGCGACGAAAGTTGGAATGCTCAACAACAAAGGGCGTGGCTCTGATCTCTCACGCGCGCACATTTTACACGCCGTCGATGCCTCGCTGCACCGCCTGCGTACCGATTATATTGATCTCTACTTTGCTCACGCCGACGACGAGGAGACGCCGCTTGAGGAGACACTGGGAACCTTCGCCGATCTGGTCCAGGCCGGAAAGGTGCGCGCAATCGGTGCCTCGAACTATAGCGCGGCACGCATGGCCGAGGCTCAAAGCATCTGTGAGCAGTACGGCTATCCGCGCTTTGAAGCGCAACAGCCGCTCTATAATCTCCTGCGCCGCGACGCTTACGAGGGCGAACTGGCCCAATTCTGCGTGGAACAGCAGATTGGTGTCGTGACCTATTCTTCGCTGGCCTCCGGCTTCTTAACCGGCAAGTATCGCAAGGGTCAGGAACTGCCCCGCACCAAACGCGCTGAAAGCGTTCATCAACGCTATTGGAACGAGAAGGATTTCGCTCTGCTGGATCTCGTCGACCAGGTCGCGCTGCAATATAACGCCACGCCCGCTCAGATTGCCCTGGCCTGGCTGCTCACACGCTCCGGTGTCAGCGCGCCCATCGCCAGCGCAACCTCCGTCGAGCAAACGCGCGAACT
>Ga0207674_10005731_pt1 | contig 14731 bp, 10 predicted proteins | sample KBSCornC72_FD_184303 | JGI IMG/M metagenome (GOLD analysis project Ga0207674, IMG submission 184303) | Corn rhizosphere microbial communities from Kellogg Biological Station, Michigan, USA - KBS Corn C7-2 (SPAdes) (version 2) | ecosystem: Host-associated > Plants > Roots > Rhizosphere > Soil ... | reverse complement strand
CCGCGCCGCCCAGCCACCCCAGCATCGTGATGTGCAGGCCCGAGATGGACATCAGGTGGGCCACCCCCGTGTTGCGGAACACCTCCCAGCCCGCCCCATTGGCGATTCACATCCATGTCCTGGTCTCAGACAAACAGTTCTGTTCTGACGCCTGCCGACAAACAGTCCTGTTCCGGGCGGCACCACTCGGGATAGCGCTCAGTCAAACACTTCTGTTTCGCGCTTGCCAACCTCTTGATTCACCAGGCATCTTGGGCGGCACGCCAGTCAACTTCAATCGCACCACCCGCGGAGCGTTGGAGACGTTCCGAACAGACGGCCTCTGCCTATTGCACCACCCAGACACGCATTCAGCCGCCGCAGCCCATACGAATCAATGACTTAGCTACTGCCCACGACAAACAGTTCCGTTCTTGGGCATCGCTTGCGACAAACAGTTCTGCTCCCGCTTGGTCGGCACCAGAGCTAGCCGAATCCTGCCATCGAAATACCCGGCATCAGCTCGAATATCTGGGCCGTATAGCGATGCGCTGGCCGGGACGGCCGCCGCAAGTCGCTACACCCGTCTTTCAAGCCAGATGGTGCAACCCATGTTGATTTCAGAACGGTACGTCGAACTATTCGAGGAACTGCACGCGCTCCAGGCGCTCGTTGCGTTGTGCCTCGAGCCGGCTCAAAGGGCCTGCTACCGGGAGCAAGCCGAACGACTTCAACGACACTGCGGTGAAGTCGCACAGTGCATCGGTCTATTCGGCAGCATCGCTGTCGAAGACCTGACAGCAGAGCATGTGGCTGAAGCTAGAAGCCTGCGATGCACTGGGACGCACCCTTGGTTAGCCGGACTTCGCTTGATGAGGCCTGACCTGTTCTAGACGCTTAGACTATGTCCAACCGTCATAGCGACGTCTTGCAGCAACCTCGAAACGGTCGGCTGTATTGATGCCGGGACATGGCACGTCACCCTCCCACAACGTGCCGTCATAAATTGAAAACGTGTATGAACGGAAAATTAGCTTCTGGCTTTTCTCGTCAACGACGAGTATCTTGTTTCTCGAAACCCACGTGAAATCAAAAAGCACGACCAACGGAGTCTCGAGACTCTTTTTGACGAGTGCTGCGAAGGTTTGCTCGGCCGGGAAATGCGAATTCACGACTTCAATGGCGATTGAAGGTAAACGCGTACTCATACGAATACCCCAATCCCCAAAGACGTCGTGCCGCACCGACGTGTCTTGATTCAGGATGCGCGTGACCTCTGCACCCCAGACGTACCGTGGCAACGGCCCGAACTGCGTCACCGGCGGGGTTGCTGCGACGCTTTGGTAGGCTAGGCTCCAACCGTCATCCAACTTCTCCAACGCCCCGAGAATGCTGTCCACTCGCGCGTTGTGCGCTGGGTCATTTTCACCTCGGTCAAACCTTCGCTGCACGACGCTCTCGGAGAAGAAGTGACGTCGACCCACGGACCGGTCGCGAGGAAAGACGCGCACCTGTTCGCTCTCGTCATAGAGCTCGAACCCCTTCGCATCCGCGAATGTGTCGTCGTCGGCAAGTTCCTCGAAGTGAATCGTGCGTCGCACGCCGTTCACGTCCCAATACACAGCAATTATGTGTTCAACGTCTGCCATCTACCGCTCTTAGTAGCGACTACCCCCGGTCGCACGTTTGAAAGACTGCGAGCGCTTCGCAGCCGTCTCTGTCGTTGCTGCACTTTGCCGGATATCGGCGACGACCCAATGCCCATGCCCCGTCAAGCGAATTCGTCGTCTCCGCGCTCGAAGCGCCACAGGCGCCAGTAGTTGTAGGCCGCGAAGAGGGTCGAGAGCACCAGCAGACCCAGGAACACGTTCGCGATGGTGCCTCGAGCGTCATCGAAGGCTCGCGGACTGTGGACGGCGTGGCCGAAGACATCCAGGACGTTTGCAAGCAGGTACCCTAAGCCGAGCACGCCAAACGAAAGCGCCGTGCTCCAGAAGCACGCTCTCTTCAGGCTCCGAAAGCGCGCCATTGCCGGGTCGTCGCGACGACGCGCCTTGAGGTTGTCGAAGAAGGTGACGGCGCCAAGGAGCCATCCCAAAACTGTCTCGAAGAAGTTCATAACATCTACTCCCTTGCGTGGTCTCAATTCTCGCCCACCGCGACCTGGGCACATCGAGGTTCGGTACATCTTAGCGAACCAACTGACGAGCTTGTTTGCCAACTCCTTCACGTGACAGCGACTGGCCGCATCTCACCCCCTGGCGGCCCCGGTCAGGCCTCGGTAGAGTTCACCTCACAACATCACCGGCAAGGGCTTGCCCCGACGCCAATCAGACGCCTCTGACCGCCAACCTGCGCGGCACAGGGGTCGTCGTACCCGGTTCGTTCTGAACCGCGGTCACTCCGAAATCGAACTGAACGCTACGAAGTCCGTCGGGACTTCCACCGCTCCAGGCGCCTCGCGCTTGCACCGGTCGCTCTTTAACACTGCTGCGCAACCTACTGACCCCCAGAGCCGAGCAAACGCCTGGATGCGGAGTACGACCCATAACAACAGCTGTAGGTTGCAAATCTCGCCATGTACGCAGTACGGCGAGTTCACCTCTTCCCCTCTCTCTTATTTCATCGCACGACGCTCAGCGTCCTGCGCTCGCGCCTGCGACGAGCCCGGCCAGCACTGGCCGCGGCAGTCGGCAACGCGCTGACTCCTCCAAACAACTTCAGCGCTGGTGAGCCCCTGAGTGCTCGCCGCGCATTACAGGAAAAAAATGCAATGAACGCAGACATCATCTCCTTCGCCGCCGGCAGCTTGGTCGCCGCGGCCGTCTTTCCTATGGCCGCCAGTGGCCGCGACCTCATGCTCGCGGTTGCCGAGCGCCTCACCCGCCCTCAACCGCGCGCACGCGCTTCGACCCAAGGCAAGCGTCGCCGGGCAACGCTGACGGTGGCGCCATGCCGCAAGCCGAATGGCCCCAAGGAGTCGGGACCGACCTTCGCAGGTCTGCTGGAATGCGCCGGTCACGCCATTTGGCTCGATGACCCGATGGTGCTGGGCGTCGTCGCCTACGTGATGAACGTAGGAACCGTCGAACTGAGCATGCCGACTTGCCGAGAGGAGAACTCGGTCGTGTATGCGCACCAGCGGCAGCTGCCCGAAGGCGTCGTCACGTTGAACAGCAGCACGCGAGAAGACGAAGCGGCCGAGGCGCTCTTCGCTCGGCGATTCATCACCGCCCTTCGCGTGTGCACGCAGCGGGAGACACACGTCGAGTCGCTCCTGGACTGGTACCGCAGCGAGCTACTGACCAAGGCGACGAAGGCTGTTCCGACCGACCTGCGCATCAACGTGCGCATCTAACAAGCACAGCCGACATCCCTGACGGGGCGCAAAGCCCCGTCGACTCCTGACAACCACCTATTAGGTTCCCAGCTCGCAGGCCGATACCCCGTGCGGCATCCCCTGCAGAGCTGGAAACTGCTCATACATCCAAGGAAATCAAATGTCTAAGAAGAACGCCGCCAACAACGCCACATTCAACGCCACCGTCCCGACCGACGCGGAGCTTGTCAAGCTCGAGCGCGAAACCATTGCCAAGTTCATCGAGGTGCTGCCGGTCTGGTCGCAGCAGCTCGGACCCGGACTGGACGTCACCTTTGCGAGCGTCGCCTTGTTGGTGAAAGCCATCGACAACGTGGCAACCGAGCTCGAACAGGCGGGTGCCACCGAGGCACAGGTTCGCGCGGCTGCGCTGCAAATCTTCGCCGTAGGACTGGCAATCCCCCAACTTCAGAGCGCCCGCGTACAGAAGACTCGTCGAACGAAGGAACTCGGCAGGGATAAGGCCAAGTCGCAGACGGCCTATGACATCCGCACCATTGAGCTCGTTGCGCAAGACTTCATGGGTTGGTACGAAGACGGCGGCATGCCCAGCTTCCTTAGCAACCTCGCCGGTCTCGTGGACGGGTTCAGCACCCTATTCCACGAGTTCTTCGATGACCCCTCGCACAGCCTGAACGACACGTTCTTCCTGAGCGCATTTGAATTGCGTCGCCGTCTCGACAAGGTGCCGCCGGAGGTGCTTGGCGCCATCGAGATGCTAGGAGACATGAAGGAGCATGCAGCTTGAGGGCCTGGACGACCGTCACAGACGGCCCGTGCCCTCGCGGCGACTGTGCAACTGCCGGCAAACGTCGGACCAAATGCTGCCAGTCGGAACGAGAACGGAGCCGCTCTTCTGCGCTGTAATCCATAGGGCCACGGCACACGCCAGAATGCGCAGGCACTCAGCAGAGGGCGCTGGCTTGTTTTGCAGCAGTCCTTCCTCGAGCAATGCAAGACCGAACGCGCCGAGCCCAAGCGAGGCCATGTGCGCGAAGGCGCCAAGTCCATGAAGCCAAGTTGGCGCGGCGCGACGATGCGAAACGGTCATATGTTCTTTCGATTTGCGGCTGACACTCCTTGTAGACATCGAGATTTATGCACCTTGCAAATGAAGACGCTCAACGCTCCGCGGAGCAGAAGAAGCGAGTATTCAAATGGCCCCGCTACTCCCACAAGCTGCGCGAGTCGGCACTTGGGGGCGGGGTCATCGGGCTGTTTCTGCTACTGGCAGCCCACATCCCAGTTTTCGACAACGCAGACGCACTCAAGGCTCTCCACAAGTTCCTTGAAGAGGCGACCACGCCCGCCAAGGCCATCTTCTGGCCGGTCCTCGTCTCGTACATGGCAACCCTGGCGTTCGCCGGCAAGGCGGTACGTGGCCTCAAGGTAGCTGACTTCTGCGCGACGTGGCTTGTCCGGCCGGCAATGAGCGTCTGCTTGGACTTCAGCACGACGGCCGCAGGCGCGTTCCTGCCGCTCTCTCTCCCGCTTTGGCCCCGCGCGTCAGCGACCTGGGAAGGCCCGGTAATTACTCTGGTTGCGATGGTGATGCCCGCGATGGTTGGTGCCATGTTCTTCTACGGAGCAGACCTGTCCGAGTCATTGACCAACGAGGACGCCACGGAGGGCGCGCGCAAAGCGGCAAACTGGCTGGGGAATGCCGGACTGGTCGCCTTAGCTCTCTACGGCGTCTGGTATGGCATCGAATTAGTCCTCCAGCGAGCGGCAATCTAGGCTCGCTTGCGCCAATATCCTCCACGAGGCTTAGTCATGTCCCAATCACAACAGACTCCCCCTGGCGAAAGCCACGTTCACCAGCTGTTCGGGTTCGCGCTCGGCATGGTTGCCGGTCACAACGCGGCAAAGCTCGAAGCGCGCGGCCTACTACCTGACTTTGAGGACTTGCCGCGAGGATATTCCATCGGTGGAACCAAGCTCGACCACGAGGCCGGAGATGCGCTGCTGCAGATGGGTTCGAATTGGTTCCTCATCGAAATGAAGCGCGCATACCCTGAAGCTAAAGCGGATTTGGCCAAGGCACGCGTTGTAGCACTCCAGGAAAAAATGGAGAAGGAGAGGAGGTCTGGCAACGCAGTCGACCAGGCCAAGCGCGCCGCCTTGCTGCGCAAGGCTGAGACTGCACACCAACTCCTATATCTCTGCACACCCAAGCAGGCGACCAAAGTCCCGATGCTCAGGACGCTCGGATATCTCGGCTGGCTTCAAGATGTCCGCAGAGAGGGCATTCATTGGACGGAATGGCTGCGCCGAAGTGCCTCGTTCACGTCGTTCCTATCATCAGCGGGAAAGACCCCCAGCGGTTTCAGCGCGCAGGAGTTGGCTGCCTACATCGCGTTTATGAACGGCGTCGAGGGCGAAACCGCGGGCGTCCTGTCCGAAGATGACGTCGGGGGCAGGATTGCCATCGCCGTTGACTCAGCAGGTATGGCAAACGCGTTTACCTACAGGGACGTCCGCGCGGCGCTGGAGCTTCATCCTCTGCAGAGCTTGCCGGCTACGCCTGCGAGCTCCAACTCAGGCACCCCAAAAAGGGTGAGGCCTCGATAGCGGTACTGCCCGTCGTCTGGCTCGGCTCCGTCCCGAGGACGCCAAATGACTCGTCGAGGCAGTGTGGCCCAAACCGGAAATGCAGATAAGGAGACACGTCGTCTCCAAGACGTTGATAAACAATGTCCAAGCCCCGCATGCCGGAGCTACCGGTGCATCCAAGATGGTCGCCAGTGGGTTCGTAACGGTCTTGCGTGCGCCAAAAGTAGGGCAGTCCCCGTGGGGTCAGGACGAGCCAGTATTTCTTCAGCCCGCGTCACGGAAGAACTCAATGAAGTATTTCGATTTGAATCGGAGATTTGTCGAGCGCAAGACCTATGCGGCAAGCGAACTGATTGCAGCCGAAGTGGCCGGGCAGCGAGTTGAATGGGATGCCGTGCTCTCGGGCACTCCTTGCATCGTCATCGGGCCCGCCAACTTCGGGAAGACGACGGAGATGAGAGAGCGAGCAAAGCTTCTTCGCGGCAACTCCGAGCATGCGGTCTTCATTGCCCTTCGCCGTCTGGCCGAACGCAACACCGCGGAACGTGCACTGGAAACTGAAGAACTCGAAGCGTTCAGGGCTTGGAAGACCTCTCGAACCGCTCCACTTACGCTTTTCGTCGACTCACTCGACGAAGCCTCTAGCAGCCAGCGCGAAGGCATCGAGAGCTTGGTCAACCAGCTGGCTGACGAGATTTCCTGGCCAAGCTCTAGCGTCCGGTGGGTAATTTCAACCAGACCGGCAGTATTGACGGACGATGTCATCGGAAAACTCAGGGGACTGCTTTGCCGCTCAGCCGAGACGGCACGCTTACCAGCGAGCTCACCTGAGGCATCAAAGGCGGACGCGCAACCGGCCACCACCTCTGAGACAACGACGGGTAGTGCGCCGACGCTGAGGGTCTATTCGATGGTGCCCCTCGAGTCGACGCAGGCCAAGGTCTACCTGAATAGTCAACATTCCGAATTGGACGCCGGCAGCGTCCTCGCCACCGCATACGAACGCGGACTGGCCGGCTTTACACGGAGTCCAGGGGGATTGGACATACTCGCCAACATCGACCTGCTGAGCAATCCACCAAGCTGCTTGACCGAGGTGTTCGCCAGAGTAGCCACTGCGATGCAGACGCTTCGCGGCAGCGATGGGCGACTGCTCGATGTCGCTACCGACTCGAGCTTGGAGCTGGAAAGCGCTGCACGGCGACTGGCTAGCGCCACTCAAGTCTGTCAACTCATCAACATCGACATGCCAGCGCACACACTGGCCGTCTCAGCAGACGCATTGTCAGCGAGACTGATTACGTCACCCTTGCTCAACGAAGACGCAATCAAGCAACTCCTGAACACCCAACTATTCATCGACGTGGGCTACCACCAGGTGAAGATGTATCCGGACGAAATGGCGCCCTTCCTGGCTGCGCAACGCCTGTCCGAGCTCGCGCAATCGCCTGACCAAGCGCACCGTCTCCTTCAAAACTTCGCGTGGACGGCACCGAGCGGAGAAATGGGCGTACATCGGCAGTACCTCCCTCTGATGGGATGGTTGGCCACACTGAACGCACACTGCCGCAGGGTAATCCTGGAACTCGACCCCCAGGCGCTTGCCCTCTTTGGAGACTTGCGCAACGCCGATGTCCCTCTTGAAGACGCCAAGCACGCACTGGCGGCCACGCTTCGACGCCAAGTGGAGCAAGGCGACCGCCCTGGCAGAGGCATGTTCAATCTGACCTCGGAGAACTACTGGCAAGCCGGCGCCAGTCGCCTTGAAGGCTACATCGCAGAGCTATTCGACCAATTCGGGTCCCACTATTGGGCGCGCGACACGTTGATGGAAATCGTCATCGCCGCACGTCTGGACAATGTGCGTCTCAAGGTATTGGCTCGCCATGCCCAGAACTATGACGCTCTGCTCAACGACCATTATGACCTACGGTACCTGCTCGAAATCGGCAACGAGACCGACCTCAAAGGATTGGCTGCGGCAATTAAGACGACGACCACCGCAAGAGAGAGTACCGTAGCCACAATCCTCGGTCGACTCGGTTGGAGCTACTTCTCGCCGGGGGAGGCCGCACGACTTGTAGCAAAGCAATTCCTGCGCAGTTCCGAAGGCTTCAACACCGGATTGATGCTCGACTCCACTGACTTTCTCTCGTCAGCAACCGACGCGCAGCTCTACGGGTTTTGTCGCGGACTGGTCGTCAGACTTCCCGAGGAACACGAACCCAGTCTGGACCTCGACAAGTTCATGGCGAAGACGGTTGACGCGGTTGCGGCGCTCGTCAGTCGTCCCAACTCGGCTAAGCCGCAGAGAGTGGCGCTGCTCTGCCTGCTGCTGCACAAAAAGCTCGTGGAACTCGCCGCCATACCAGACAAGAAAGCCCTTTCTGAGGCGCTTCAACACAACACCACTGTTCGCCGCCATTTGCTGGCATATCTCGCACAGCGAAGGGGTCGAAGCGATAACGAGCTACTGTTCGCGGTCGCGGGCTACGACCGCCTCTGCAACTACACCCCTGAAGATGTCGCTCATGTCAACGACCTCAGACTGAACTCGGTCTATGCCGACTTCCTTGCCCGAACCGCAACCCCCTCACCTCCTCCGCCAACGCCTACGCGTAGAACAACGAAGAGGAGGGCCGACGAAGTCAGCAAAGACAGAGCGAAGTGGCTGCAAGAAATCCTGCCGGAGTTGCGCGCGGGAAAGCACGACCAAGGCCTTTCTTGGGTTGCGAACTGGCTTTTGAACACCACGAAGAACTCTCGCTACGGAGACGTTGATTTCACAGACTTTGGACAAAAAGTCGGTGCCGAGGTCGCCGCCGCGGCAAGTCAAGGTCTCAGGCATTTGTGGCGTGAACGAGCGCCTCGATTTGACGAGAACCAGCCCCACACAACCTATCACATCACCGCGGCTGGATTGCAAGGACTCCACCTTGACTTGGGTGATGGCAGCGCGATGCCGAGTCTGAGCGAAGCGGAAGTCCGGCGTGCCTTCCGGTATGGCACATTTGAAATCAATGGCTATCCAGAGTGGTTCTGGCCGCTTGCCAATGCACACCGGAGCACGGCGATTGATGAGCTCACGAAGATTGCGAATGAACGCAGCAACGGACCTGTCTCGAGAGCCCACGCCGACACCCTTCTGACACTGAGCCACGACGCTCCTTCAGAAGTTCGCAGCGCATTGGCGACCTTGGCATGGACCAATCTGAACGACATGCCTGCTCCTGGCGTCAACGCGGCTGAGAGCCTCCTAAAGAGCGTTCTGGTGGCGCCCCCCAGCGTGTCCGCAAGCGAGTTCGGGCGAGTCGCACTGAAGAAGATGCAGTCCGCGTTCTCGTCCGAAACCCTAGCCGGCCCCCCGGACAGCGAACTCATTGACCGTCGCTCCGAAGCGGCAATGTGGGGCGGGCGCTGGTTAACTACATTCCCTGACGGATTTCGGAAGGCCGTTGAAGCTTGGGGCCCGAACGACCCGCAAGGCGTTAGAGTCTTCTTGTTGGTCCTGGCAGCTCACTTCGGACGCGACCGCGCGGGGGCACTGACAAGGCTCGCGAAGTCTGGAGCCGAGGGCATCGTCGCACTTGAGCATCTGTGCCTATGGGTGCGTTGGGCGGTCGATGAGGATGAAGATGCTGAGAGACCCGAAGGCATCCTATTTCACCCGGGGCCAAGGGAAAATGCGGAGCAATTGCGGGACTCCCTTGTTAACGCCATTGCTTCGGCAGATTCTCAGCAGGCATACGATGCCCTGAGCCGCATACAGGCCGCTTGCCGTGAAGGGCCCTTCAAGGACTACCTGCCACGCGTACGGTTCGAACTCCGAGAGCGCCAGTTTCAACGCCCCGCGCTGCCGCAAAGGAATTACAACGATTTCGAGAGACATCTTCAAGCAGATGTCACCGACGCGATGTCGTTCTCGATGGCAGTGCATTCCGACCTTCTCGCGGTGAAGTACGACCTTGAGCAAGGCGAGCACAGTCTGCGCAACTTCTTCAGCGGCCTGGACTTCGCCCGAGTAAACAAGCGGGGCGAAGAAGGAAAGCAGGCCGGGCTCGCCCTCGAGGCTGACTTCCAAAGGCTATTGGGAAGTGAACTCAATCATCACGCCAGAAGGCGCTACTCCGTGTCCCTTGAGCCAGAAACCGCCGAGAAGAAGCGAAGGGACGTGCTTTGCAGCCGCGACGACTGGCGTGCCTCAATTGAATTGAAGATGTCTGAGCGGTGGACGCTCGACGACTACATCGAGGCGCTGGAGAAGCAACTCGTCGGGCAATACATGCGTCACCGCAACGCCACGACTGGGTTTCTTGTCATCGTGTTGCAGACCAAAGACCGCAAGTGGACGGACACCTCGACCGGGAGCAAGGTCGGATTCAACGACTTGGTCACCATCCTTGCAACGCGCGCCCAATCACTCGAAGCGAAGGACAGTAGCCTCTACCTTCGTGTGGTCGGAATTGACGCGACGCCCAGAGGAGACTTTCGAGCAGAGCGACCTGCATCCAGGCGGGGCGCCAGAGGTTCAGCGTCCACGAGGTCAACGTCCGCAGCAAGGCGCTCAAAGGGGCGTTGAGCACGATGCGGCGCGCGGCCAAGGAGCTCGGCTCGGCTCCAAACACCGACCGTCGGCTGTCGGAAGACCTCACTTGCGACCTCTACGACGTGCGTGAGCGCTTGGCTGATATCGCCAGTGACCTCACGCTTCTAGCATTCGGCCCAGCGAAGCCAAAACGGAAAGAGGCTGACTGACAACGAGAGGACCAGCCTGTACCGCGAGCATCCAGCTATGCGCCCGGGGAGGCGTCCGTGTCACCGCCCTCACCTTGCACTGCCGGCTTCGCCATCATCATCGCCGGCGTCTTTGTGCAGAACAGCACCCGCAGATTGACGGGCCTAATGCCGCCACCTTCTCGCGCCAGTGCTTCACCCTCGTCTACCTTCGCGGCCAGGAACCTGGAGAGCTCGCGAACCTGTGCCGCCTGGATTTTCGCCATGAGCGAATAGGGATGCTTTCGGCCAACAACCGCCTGCGCGACCTCGTCAACGACCATGAGGATAGAGGCCTTGGCATCCACGGGCAGGTCTGTACGGCTGAAGATGGCCTCGCTCAGATGGGACAGTAACTCGCCACGCGCAAGCCAGCTGTCTGGGAGGGTTACCTGAAGTCGCAGGAACTCCTGAACGGTTGCAACCGCCCCGAGCGGGTCAGTGCCGATGCTAGAGAGATAGTCCTTGACCACCCGCATGCCATGCTGCAACCAGGCGCCACCCTGATGGCACATGATTGAGATGTCCCAGGCATTCAAGGAGGTGAATGTGCGATTTGAAAGCAGCTGCCGCACGTTCGCGAGCGCGTACTGGGTCTCGCCAAGCAGGTTCGCCAACCTGGCCTTGCGCATCACCGGCTGCGTCCACACCCCCCGGATGCCAAGGGTGTAAGCGAGCGTCCGCAGTCTCCCGTCGAGGGTGAACAACACCGCGGCTCGTTCAGCCGCAAGGTTCAACGCGGCGTACTCCTCGCCCTGGAGCACGTCCGCGGCCTTGACGAGTTCATCCTTCGGCTGCTCAGGCCCGTAGGCCGGAACGACATGGCAATGAGCGGCGATGGCGTCGACGATAGATTGCAGGAACGCGACTCGCTCGGCCTTGTCCTTTTCCGTAATGGCGATGTACGCAAGGCGCCCCTCGTGCTCGCCCGTTCGACCAGCCGAGTTGTCGGTCGTGGCCTCGTCAAACTCCGTCATCACTGTGTCACGGGTTGTGGTCGAGACCAGTACCTTCGGAAGCGCCGCCAGCGCCTTGAGGCAGTTCAAGCGCGCGAGTTCGCAAAGCGTTGCCGTATCGACCACGAAGACATTTGTCGGGTCGTCCAAGAGCGCCTGTGCGGCAGTCACTTCCTCGACGGTTCCAACGCACACCTGCAGTGCCGGCCATTCGCTGCTCCAGCCGCCGACGACCTCGAGCGTATTTTTGCTAAGCAACCTCGCGACAACACCCAGTGTCAGTGGCCCATCCCGGTAGGCCTCAAGCACGGTCTTCGTGTGCTCGCTCATGCGCGCAATCTGAGCCTGGATGAACGAGAAGTCCGGTTGACCATCGCGTGTGGTCATCGTCATGGACACGACATACTCGGCGCCCTTGACGCCACTCGAAATCACGGTGTTGCCGTATTCGAAGAGATACCGGTAGGTTGATTTGATGCCGATGACCGTGAACTTGCGCTCGGTGCCCAGGCCGCCGGGCAATGTGACCGTATCGCCAACGCGGGCTCCAATCATGGGTCCGACCTCGCCGGCCTGCCGACTCCAGAACTTCGAAGACGCCGGAACGACGACATCTTCCGGGTCAATCGGCACAGTCAGCGACTGTCCCTGCTCGTCGCGCAAGGTGACTGTGGTGCCAGCAGCGACTTCTTCAAGCTCAACCTCCATGAGGGGCAGGTCGCTGCCGGTGCTGAGCATTGGAACCACGTAGGCAGCGGCGGCATCGACTGACTCGATGTCCTGGCGGTACATGCGATAGACGCGCCGCATGGCCTTGCGTTTGTCACCAAAGCGGAATTCCGCCTGCGACAGGAGGGCGTGCTGACGCGGCGTACCCGTCAGGTCGTCCGGAAGCCGTTCGACCAGTGCCTTGAGCTCCAGCGGTCCCGTCGTCCGAAATGCCACCGACAACTTGAACGTCCAGCTGCCAGCGCTGTTCGGAGCATGACGCAGCTCGGCGTCGGCCAACCATTCGAGAAGAGGAAAGTCGCCCGCGCTGTTGGCCAATTCGATTGCCAATCCACGAGTGCCCTCGTTCTCAGTCCAACCTTCGGGAAGGCTGCTCAGTAGCTCGCGCGCCTTCAGGCGCGCCCCGGTGCGGATGTAGCAGCACAAGAGCCGATTGTGCAGTTCCGTCAGCTGGCCCGCGTGCACCATGGGCTGGTACAGCGGCGCGGCCTCGCCAAAGCGATGGGCATGGAACAGCAGCTCCGCCACGACGAGGTTCACTTCTTCAGTGGACTCGTCGCTCCTGAGCGCAGCGGTGTGATTGACCAGGTCTTCGGCTTCGGGCTCATCGGCCATCAGGAGGATGCGTGCCCCCGCGGAGACCCTCGTCGGGCTCGACGAGGTCATCAGCTCCGCGGCCTTGACTTCCTGGACCGCATCGGTCTTACGACCGGCACGCCAGAGCGCCAGCCAGCGCATGGCCGTCAGCCCGTCGTTGAGCTTCTCTTGCGAGGGATACCGCTGGTCAACCTGCCCCTGGACGGCTTCGACGCAGGACACGTCGGCTTCGTGCGCCGCAATCTCAGCCAGCAGCATCAGGCCCTCGACCTCGAGGACGTCAAGTCCTTCTCGACCGCGCTGAATGGCCAGCGCCACCTGTTCGCGGCGCTGAAGTACATCAAGCTCATGTCTGCGCAGCGCCGGTGTGAGCCGCCCATGGACGCGCGCCTCATTGATAACTGCATCGGCATCGTCAAGCTGCTGGAGCACGATGTAAGCCATGGCCAAGTGCGCCGCGACTTCATCGACAGCGCCGAACGCCTGGACGGCCCAAAGGCTTCTGGACCGGTCGGAAAAGTGGGCGACTGCAGCGCGCAGCGTCGCCAGGTCCTGCAGCGACACGGCGCCATAGGTGAATCCGGAGGGCGTGCCCGCAGCCTTTTGCAGTGCGAACCCGAGCGCAGCCGCGCGAACGAAGAAGCCTGCCCCTTCGGCCTTCGCACCACGCGCCGACATAGCGACGGCGCTAGTCAGGTCGCCATCTCGAAACCTAGCCCACGCCACCGTCTGCAATACATCGGCGTTGTCGCGCAAGCTCGCGGGCGCGTCGTGCAACCGCAACTTGCCGTCGGTGACCATGACTGCATTGGCGTAGACCAGCCAGACCGAGAGAGACGTTGGCCAACGCTCCAGCGCAGCTTTCGCCGCCAGCAAGGCTTCTTCGCCCTTGTGCTGCAGCAGGAGGCCGCGCGCCGCACCAGACGCCATTTTGTCGTCGTCGGGCCAGAGTTCGGCCGCTTTCAGGAAGTCGCCTGCTGCGTCTTCCGGCTCGCCCAGATGCCACGTGCAGTTGGCAAGCTGGTAGTGCCAGCGGGCCTTCTGATGTGCGTCGAACACTGACTGGTCGGCGCCAATGCGCAAGAGGTCGTCCTGCGCCTCCTGGAAGCGACAGGCCTTCAAGAGGTCGTTGACGGCATCGAGTTGGCCGCTGACCAAGCGATTGACCGAGTCGTCACGAGCGGCCGGAAGCGCGACATCCGTGCGGCCCATGCCGTGTAAGTTCCTCACCGCCTCCAGCACGACCTTCTGGTCTTGCCCTAGCTGATAGATGCTGCCGCCAGGCGCGTTGGGCAGATAGAGGCTCTGGAGCAGGTTGTTCGAGCGAATGTGACGCGAGATGTCATCCCACGCGTCAATCTGAACCGGAAATTTTCCCGCATCTTCGCGGTCGTCGGACAGCGCCTGCACTTCGCGCAGCAACGCCGCGTCGTTGGCTGCGGTCGTGGCCACGATGAGCCGGGTGATGCGGGTCGCATTCGGATGGTCGGCCGCGGCAACTTCCTTTCGGATGTCGTCAATCGTCAACCGCCCATCGACCCAGCGCTTGCACTGAACGCCCACGCGTCCCCCTGCCTGCGGGCGCACGAACACGTCGACACCGTACTGCTTCTGTCCGCGACGACCGTTCTTGTTGGGCACGGGGTCGCCGAACAGTGCGCCGTAGATATTGGCGCACATGTCCTCGAACTGGTCGTCATTGCTCGGTTTGGAAATCTCGTACTGAATGGCGTGCATGCTGCGACCTTGTCCCTGATGGTCGATT
>Ga0207674_10005729_pt1 | contig 14732 bp, 10 predicted proteins | sample KBSCornC72_FD_184303 | JGI IMG/M metagenome (GOLD analysis project Ga0207674, IMG submission 184303) | Corn rhizosphere microbial communities from Kellogg Biological Station, Michigan, USA - KBS Corn C7-2 (SPAdes) (version 2) | ecosystem: Host-associated > Plants > Roots > Rhizosphere > Soil ... | reverse complement strand
CGCCAAGGAGCTGCCCGATCGCGCGGCGGCGCGCGCGGCCCTCGGCATCGCGCCCGACGACCGGCTCCTCGCGCTGTTCCCGGGGAGTCGCGGTCAGGAGATCGCGCGGCACCTCGATCCGTTCGTCGCGACGGCGCGCGAGCTGCAGCGGCGCGACCCGTCGCTCAAGGTCGTCGTCAGCGCGGCGCCGCACGTGTCGATCCCCGCCGAGCGCTGTCCCTTTCCCCTCGTGCACTCGGCGTCGTTCACCGTGTTGCGCGCCGCCGACGCCGCGATGTGCAAGAGTGGCACGACCACGCTGGAAGCGGCGGTCGCCGGATGCCCGCTCGTCGTCGCGTACCGCACGAGCGCGATCACGTACGCGGCGGCACGACGGCTCGTGCGTATTCCGTACATCGGGCTCGTGAACGTCGTGGCGGGGCGCGAGGTCGCGCCGGAGTTCGTGCAGGACGCCCTGGTGCCGACGCGCGTCGCCGATGCGCTGGCCGAGCTGCTCGACCCGCGCAGTTCCCGCCGCGCGGCGATGATCGAGGAGCTTGGACGCGTGCGCGCCTCGCTCGGCGACGCGGGTGCGGCGGAGCGGGTGGCGCGCATGGTCACGACCCTCGCGGAGAGGAGTGTGCGGCCTGCCGCCCTGAGCGCCAGCGCATGACCGAACGAAAGATCCGCTGGATCGTGCGCGCCGGCTCCGCCGTGATCCGCGCGCTGGCAATCACGTGGCGCGTGCGCGAGCACAACGACGCCGTGTATCGGACCGTGCGGGCCGCCCACCAGCCCGTCATCTACACGCTGTGGCATGGCGAGATGCTCCCCTTGCTCTGGCACCGTCGCGACGAGGGGATCGCGGTGCTGATCAGCGAGCACCGCGACGGCGAGATCATCGCGAGAATCGCCGAAGGATTCGGCTTCACGACCGTGCGCGGCTCGACGTCGAGGGGAGCGAGTCGCGCACTCATCGGCCTGGCGCGCGCCGTCGAGTCCGGACGCAGCGCGGCGGTGACGCCGGACGGTCCGCGCGGGCCCGCGCGCGTCTTCGCACCGGGCGCGGTGATCGCAGCGCAACGCACCGGCGTGCCGATCATCCCGATACGCGTCAGCGCATCGAGAGCGTGGCGGTTGAAGAGCTGGGACCGGTTCCTCATTCCGAAGCCCTTCGCGCGCGTGGATATTCACTACGGCGCGCTCACGATCGTCGAGGCCGACACGCCGCGTGCGGCAGCCGAGTTGGCTCCTCAGTTCGGGGAGACGATGGAGCGCCTCCTCCCCGTCTGAGCGATGAGCGTCCTCGAGCGCGTCTGGTTCGACGAGTCTCTCTTCGCGCGCAGTGCGCGGCTCGTCCTCGCGCCCCCGAGCTGGCTGTACTCGTCGATCGTCCGCATGCGGGGCGCGCTGTTTGACCGACAGGTGCTGCATGTGCATCAGGCCGCAGTGCCCGTGCTGTCGATCGGCAATCTCTCCGTCGGGGGCACGGGCAAGACCCCTCTCGCGGCGTGGGCGGCCGAACGGCTCCGCGCGGCAGGGGCGAAGCCCGCCGTGCTGCTGCGCGGCTACGGCGGTGACGAGCCGCTCGTGCACGCCATGCTCAATCCGGACGTCCCGGTGATCGCCGACCCGGATCGTGTCGCCGGCGCACAGCAGGCACTCGCCGCCGGCGCCGACTGCGCGATCCTCGACGACGGCTTCCAGCATCGCCGCCTCGCTCGGATCGCCGACTGGGTGCTCGTCTCGGCGGAGCAGCCGCCCGAGCCGGCGCGACTGCTGCCCGCAGGACCCTGGCGCGAGCCGACGTCGTCGCTCCGCCGCGCGACGGTCGTCATCGTCACGCGGAAGAGTGCGTCGCTCGAGACCGCCAGTGCCGTCGCCGCGCGACTCGGGGCGCGCTACGGCGTCGACTGCGCCATCGTGCATCTGACGCCGAGCGACGTCGTCGACGCGCGTGAGCGGAGATCGATCGGCCTCCAGCGGCTCCGCGGCGCAAGCGTGCTTCTCGTCGCCGCCATCGGCGCTCCCGCTGCGTTCGCCGCGCAGGTGGGAGATCTGGGTGTCGCCCAGTGCGAGACCCTGACGTTTCGGGATCATCACCGATTCACGGAGCCCGACGTCTCGCGCATCGTGCAGGCGTCGGCGCGGTTCGACGCCGTCGTCTGCACGCTCAAGGACGCCGTGAAGCTCACGCCACTGTGGCCTCGCGCCGCACCTCCCCTGTGGTATGTTTCGCAACGGGCCGAGGTCGAGCGCGGTGAGCAGCTACTGGCTGCGACGCTCGCGTCGGTCGTGTCGGCCCGCGCGAGCTCTACTTCAACCGCCGGCGCCGCCGGCTGACCCAACGCGCATGGCTACCGACCTCCGTTCGCCGTCCAGCCGGATCGTCCATCCTGACAAGGACACGTTCCTCAACGAAGAGAATCCGTTCGAGGCCATGATGAGCCGGTTCGATCGAGCCGCTCAGCTCCTCGATCTCGAGCCCGGCCTCTACAAGGTCCTCCGGCACCCCGAGAAGCAGATCATCGTGTCCGTCCCGGTGATGATGGACAATGGCGAGCTCGAGGTGTTCACCGGGTTTCGCGTGCTCTACAACACGGTGCGCGGGCCGGCCAAGGGCGGCATCCGCTTCGACATGCAGGTGACGCTCGAGGAAGTGAAGGCGCTCGCCGCATGGATGAGCTGGAAGTGCGCCGTGGTGAATTTGCCATTCGGCGGTGCGAAAGGCGGCGTGATCTGTGACCCGTCGCAGATGAGCATTGGTGAGCTCGAGCGGCTCACGCGTCGCTACACGGCGGGGATCATCCACACCCTCGGTCCCGACTCCGACGTGCCGGCGCCCGATGTGAACACGAACGAGCGCGTGATGGCATGGGTGATGGACACGTACTCCATGCACCATCGGCACACGGTCACCGCGGTCGTCACGGGCAAGCCGATCGAGATGGGCGGCTCGCTGGGCCGCCGCGAGGCGACCGGCCGCGGCTGCATGATCGTCACGAAGGAAGCGCTGCACCACCTCGGCATGAAGGTCGCCGGCACGACAGTGGCGGTGCAGGGCTTCGGCAACGTGGGTTCCGTCGCCGCGCAGCTCCTCGCGCGCGAGGGGTGCAAGATCAGGGCGATCAGCGACCGCACGGGCGCGTTCTACAACAAGAACGGAATCGACGTCGACGCGGCCATCGCGTACGTGAAGCAGAACAAGACGCTCGAGGGCTTCACCGGCGGCGACGAGATCACCAACGAGGAGCTGCTCACCGCGGACGTCGACGTGCTGCTCCCGGCGGCGCTGGAGAACGTCATCACGAGCAAGAACGCGGGGAAGATCCAGGCGAGGATCGTTTGCGAGGGCGCGAACGGTCCGACGACCGCCGGCGCCGACTCGATCCTCGACGAGAAGGAGATCTTCGTCATCCCGGACATCCTCGCCAACGCGGGCGGCGTGACGGTGTCGTACTTCGAGTGGGTGCAGGATCGCGGCGGGTACTTCTGGTCGGAGGACTCCGTCAACGAGCGGCTCACCGACATCATGCGCCGCAGCTTCGCCGAGGTGCTGAAGCTGTCCATTCAGCAGAAGGTGAACATGCGCACGGCGGCGTACATGACCTCGATCAGCCGAGTCGCCACGGTGCACCGGCTGCGCGGCGTCTACGCGTAGCGGGGCGTGCGCCTCGTCGTCGCCGCCGTCGGCAAGCCGCGCGATCGGCACCTGGCGGCGGCGATCCAGGAGTACGAGACGCGTGCCGCCCGCTACTGGCCACTGACGGTGGTCGAAGTCCGCGAGGCGAGCGCGAAGGGGATGAGCGCCGCGGAAACGCGCCGGCGGGAAGGGGAGCGCCTGGTCGAGCGGCTCCCCGAGGGCGCCCTGGTGCTCGCCTGCGACGAGCGGGGCGATCGCCTCACGTCGCCGGAGTTCGCCTCCCTCCTCACCAGCGCGCGCGACGCGGCGCGGGACGTCGCCTTCGTGATCGGCGGCGCCTACGGGCTGGACGACGTGGTCCGGCGCGCCGCCTCACGCGCCCTGCAGCTCGCTCCGTGGACGCTCCCTCACGAGCTTGCCCGCCTCGTGCTCGCCGAGCAGCTGTACCGGGCCGGCACCATCGCGCGCGGGGAGCCCTACCACAAATGACGCGGCGCTCGGGGCCTGCACGCCTCCGGCCGGATGGTGAGCGAACCTTTGTGCCATGTGCGAGATTGTTCGGAGCAGTGGAGCCTGCAGGCTCCGCCGTGGCCACCGTTCCCGTCGCGCGAGGGCAATGACCGACGTCCGCATCGTCACCGAGTCGCTCGGCGGCTCGCCGCTGTCGCTGCTCCTGCAGCGCGGGGGCGCGCCGGCCGACTGGCATCCGACGGCACCGTCGGACATCGAGGGGTGGCGTCGCCGCGCGGCGGAGCGCTCGGCGTCACGTGATTGGAGTGCGGCGTGGGATGCCATCGCTCCCGCGATCCAGGCGACGGGCGCCGCCGCGGCCCGACTCGAGCGCGTCCGTGCGGCGGGGGGTGTCGTCGTGACGACCGGACAGCAGCCCGGATTGTTCGGCGGGCCGGTCTACACCTGGAGCAAGGCCGTCGGCGCGCTCGCCTTCGCCGACGCGCTCGAAGCGGCGACGGGGATCCCGACCGCGGCGGTCTTCTGGGCGGCGACGGACGACGCCGATTTCCTCGAGGCGTCCTACACGGTCATCGCGCGGACCGGCGGCGCCGAGCGGCTGCAGCAACGCACCGCGCCTCCCGCCGGCACGCCGATGTCGCTCGCGCCGCTGGGCGACGTCAGCTCGGAGCTCGCCGCGTTGACCGCTGCCTGCGGCAGCGCCGCCGATCAACGTCCGCTCGCCGCGGTGGCGAGCGCGTACACGGAACACGCGACCGTCGGCAGCGCCTACGTCGCGCTGCTGCGCGCACAGCTCGAGCAGCTCGGCATCGCCGTGCTGGACGCGTCGCATCCGTGCGTGCTGACGGCCACCGCCCCCGTCACGCGCGACGCGCTGCGGCTCGGTCGCGACGTCGAGCGCGCGCTGGCGGCTCGCGGAGACGCGCTGCGCGCCGCCGGCTACACGCCGCAGGTCGAGGACATGCCGGGGCTCTCGCTGGTCTTCGGCCGGTTCGGCACCACGAAGCGCCGCCTCACTCTGGACGAGCGCGTCGGTGACGCCGTGCCGCTCACGCCGAACGTCCTGCTGCGTCCCATCGTCGAGCACGAGATCCTCCCGACGGTCGCGTACTGGGCCGGCCCGGGCGAGCTCGCGTACTTCGCGCAGGTGAGCGCGGTGGCGGCAGCGATCGGCCGGCCGGCGCCGCTCGGCGTGCCGCGGTGGTCGTGTACCCTGCTGGAGCCCCACGTGGAAGCCGTGCTTCGCCGGTTGGGGCTCCAGCGTGAAGATCTCTCCCTGCTGCACGTCGCCGAGCGGCGGCTGGCGCAGGAGTCGATGGACGACCGGACCATCGCCGGGCTCGCCGCGATGCGCGCCAACATCGCGGGTCTCGCCGAGACGCTCGGGCCCGAGCCGCACGCGCTCGGCCTCGACGCCGTCGTCGCCGGGGCGATGGCGTCCATGCAGCACCGCATGATGCGGCTCGAGCGCCGACTGCTCGCCGGCGTCGCGCGCCGCGAGCACGCGAAGATGCGCGACCTCGCGACGGCGCGCGCGGCGCTCTACCCCTTCGCCGTGCGGCAGGAGCGCGCGCTCAACATCACGCCGACGCTCGCGCGACACGGCATCGAGCTGCTCGCGGAGATGCGCGACGCGGCGGGCGAACATGCCGCGCGCATCGTCGAGGGGAGTGCCCTCCGCACCCACGCCGCGCCGGTGGCGTGACCGCGACCTCGCCCCCACCGGCAGCCACGCAGGCGAAGACCGTCAGCACGGGGCGCAGCTCCGCGCTGATCGCGGCGGGCATCCTGGCGTCCCGTCTCCTCGGCCTCGTTCGCCAGAAGCTCGTCGCGCATTTCCTCGGCGCCGGGATGGTGGCCGCGGCGTTCAACAGCGCGTTCCGTCTCACCAACATCCTCCAGAACCTGTTCGGCGAGGGCGTGCTCTCCGCGTCCTTCATTCCGGTCTACGCGAACGCCCTCGCACGGGAAGAGATCGAGGAGGCGGACCGGATCGCCGGCGCCATCGGCGCGCTGCTTGGCACCGTCGTCGTGATCCTCGTGTCGCTCGGCATCCTCGCCGCACCGCTCGTCGTGAGGGTCATCGCGCCTGGATTCGAGGGAGAGCAGCGCGACCTGACGATTCTCCTCACGCGGATCCTGTTTCCGGGCGCCGGATTGTTCGTGCTCGGCGCCTGGTGCCTCGGCGTCCTGAACAGCCACCGGAAGTTCTTCATCTCGTACGCGGCGCCCGTCGTGTGGAGCATCGCGATGATCGTCGCGCTCTTCGTCTTCGGGCCGCGCCGGGGGCAGCTGGATCTCGCCGTCATCATCTCGTGGGCGTCGGTCATCGGAGCGGGACTCGCGCTCCTCGCGCAGCTCCCGATGGTGTTCCGGCTGCTTCACAAGCCGCGCTTTCGACTCGACCATGCGTTCCCGCCGGTGCGACAGGCGATCCGGAATGCGCTGCCCGTGTTCGCGAGCCGCGGCGTGGTGCAGGTGAGTGGCTTCATCGACCTCGCGCTCGCCAGCAGCATCGCGGATGTCGGTGCCGTCGCGCTCCTCGCGAACGCGCAGACGATCTACCTCCTGCCGGTCAGCCTGTTCGGGATGTCGATCTCGGCGGCCGAATTGCCGGAGATGTCGCGCGATACGGGCGCCGGCGCGGAAGCGCTGGAGCGTCTGCGCGCGCGGCTCGATGCCGCACTCCCGCGCGTCGCGTTCTTCGTCGTTCCGTCGGCCGTCGCCTTCCTCCTCCTCGGCGGCGCCATCGTTGCCGTGCTGCTCCAGGGCGGGCGCTTCACCGCAACGGACAGCTTCCGCACGTGGGCCATTCTCGCCGGCTCCGCCGTCGGCCTCGTCGCGAGCTGTTTGGGCCGGCTCTATTCCTCGACCTTCTACGCGCTGCGCGATACGCGCACCCCGTTCTGGTTCGCCCTCGCGCGCGTCGTGTTGACCGGCGTGCTCGGCTATCTGTTCGCCTTTCCACTGCCGCGCGCGCTTGGCCTCGAGCCGTGGACGGGCGCGGCCGGGCTCACGGCGTCGGCGGGCATCGCCGGTTGGCTCGAGTTCCTCCTGCTTCGCCGCGCGATCAATTCGCGTATCGGCAGGACGGGCATCCTTCGTTCGACCCTCGCTCGCTTCTGGGGCGCCAGCCTTGCCGCGGGCGGCGCGGGGTTGGGGGTCATGCAGCTCGCACGGGGGCTCCCGCACCTGCCGCGCGGACTGTCCGCCATCGCGGCCTTCGCGCTCGTGTACGGCGTCGCGTCGCTCGCGCTCGGCGTGCCTGAAGCGCGCGCGCTCCTCGCCCGCGTGAGGCGCCGCTAGCGAACGCGTCACCCTCCTCGCGGGTATTATTCGGTATGGCCGTACCCGCGACGATCCTCGACAAGATCCCGCACCTCCCCGAGTCGCCCGGCGTCTACCTCTGGCGTGACGCGGAGGGGAAGGTGCTGTACGTGGGCAAGGCGAAACGGCTGCGCTCGCGGGTGCGGAGCTATGTCGCGTCGGACCACGCCGAGAGCGTGAAGACGCGCGCGCTGATGCAGCAGGTCGAGGCGCTCGACACGATCGTCGTGCCCAGCGAGGCGCACGCGCTGATCCTCGAGGCGAACCTCATCAAGGAGTACAAGCCGCGCTTCAACATCGCGCTGCGCGACGACAAGTCCTACCCGTACATCAAGGTCACCGTCCAGGAGCCCTTCCCGCGCGTGTGGGTGACGCGCCGGCTGCAGAACGACGGCGCGCGCTACTTCGGCCCGTACACCGACGTCGGCGCGATGCGGCGCTCGCTCGACGTCGTGAAGCGCCTCTTCACGGTGCGCTCCTGCAACTTCGACATGCCGAAGCAGATGCCGGAACGCCCGTGCCTCGACTACCACATTGGTCGATGCAAGGCACCGTGCATCCTCGCCCAGACGCAAGGCGAGTACGCCGCGATGATCGACGAGGTGCTCGACTTCCTCGAGGGGAAGCCCGAGGAGGTGGAGCGGAAGCTGCGCGAGCGGATGGCGCTCGCCGCCGAGTCGCTCGACTTCGAGCGCGCCGCGCAGCTGCGCGACGTCCTCTCGCATCTCGAGAAGATGGAGGAGCCGACCGTCGTCATGGAGGTCGAGGGAGGCGATCGTGACGTCATCGGCTACGCGCGCGACGGCGACGACGCCGTGATCGCGCTGCTCCGCATTCGCGCCGGCAAGCTGCTCGCCCGCGATCATCAATTCATCGAGAACGTCGACGGCGTCTCCGATGGCGAGGTGCTCGAGAGCTACCTCGCCGGCCCGTATCGGTTGCTCGAGGAGCGCTCGCACGAGCTCATGCTGCCGTTCGACGTCGAGGACCGCGCCGTGGTCGAGGAGTCGCTCGAGCGCACGAAGCTGCTCGTGCCGCAGCGCGGCCCCAAGCGCGAGCTGATCGAGCTGGCCCAACAGAACGCGCGCCACCTCCTCGAGGAAGCGCGTCTCACCGGCGAGGCCACCGAGGTCGGCGAGCGCGCCGGCGATCCCGTGTACGAGCTGCAGCGGCAGCTCGGCCTGCAGAAGGTCCCGCGCGCCTTCGTCTGCTTCGACATCTCGCATGCGCAGGGCACCGACACCGTCGCGTCGTGCGTCTGGTTCCAGAACGGACGGCCCTATCGCGCCGAGTATCGCAAGTTCAAGGTGAAGACGGTGGAAGGCATCGACGACTTCGCCTCGATGCGCGAGGTCGTCGGCCGGTACTTCGCGCGGCGGCTCGAGGAGGAGCGCCCGTTGCCCGACCTCGTCCTCATCGACGGCGGCAAGGGGCAGCTCAATGCCGCGGCGGAAGCCCTTCACGGCCTGGGACTGGCTTCTATTCCAATAGCAAGTCTCGCCAAGCGCGAGGAAGAGGTCTTCCTCCTCGGCCGCTCCGACCCGCTCGTGCTCTCGCGCCGCTCTCCCGCGCTCCGCATGCTGCAGCAGGCGCGCGACGAGGCCCATCGCTTCGCCATCACCTTCCAGCGGAAGCGCCGCACGGTGCGCACGATCACCTCCGAGCTGCTGCGCATCCCCGGCGTCGGTGAATCGAAGCGACGGCTCCTGCTCACCACCTTCGGCAGTCTCCAGGCGATCCGCGAGGCGACCGCGGAGCAGATCGGCGCGCTCCCCGGCTTCTCCGTCAAGAGCGGCCAGCGCATCCTCGACGCGCTGCGCCAATCGGACGCCGTTGCGCCACCCGTGCCGGCGAACGATGCGCCAGCGCAGCCGAGCGACGTGGAGCCTGCACTCGATTCGTCGGACGACGCAGCGTCGCTCTCGTCGAGCGAAGACGTGCCCGGCGACGAGACGGACACCGCGCCGGCCGAAGCATCCACTTCACCAACCGACATCCGCTCGACGTGACCGACTGGCACCTCCAGTGTTCGGCGTGCGACCACACCGGCAGCGGCGACACGCTCGCCTCCGTGTGCCCACGCTGCGGGCAACCGCTCCTCGTGCGCTACGATTCTCCCTGGCCGACGCGCGACGCCATCCTGCCGCGCTGGGATCTCTGGCGGTATCGCGCCGTCCTCCCCATCCACGACGACGAGCAGCCCGTCACGCTCGGTGAAGGGGTCACGCCACTCCTCGAGTCGAAGCAGCTCGCGCGCGAGATCGGCGTCGCACGGCTCTGGATCAAGGACGAAGGGAAGAACCCCACCGCCTCGTTCAAGGCGCGCGGCATGACCGCCGCCGTCACGCGCGCGGCGGCGCTGGGCGTCGCCGGCCTCGTCGTCCCCACGGCGGGGAACGCGGGTGCGGCGCTCGCGGCGTACGGCGCCGCGGCCGGTCTGCCCGTGCGCGTGTTCGCTCCCGCGAGCACCCCAGAACCGATCCTGGCGACCATTCGTGCCTTCGGCGCCGCGCTCGATCTGGTCGACGGGCACATCGGCGACGCGGGCAAGCTCGCGCGCGCGTACGCGGCGGAGCACGGCTACTTCGACGTGTCCACCCTTCGCGAGCCCTATCGCATCGAGGGAAAGAAGACGATGGGCCTCGAGCTGGCCGAGCAGCTCGGGTGGCGGCTGCCGACGCACGTCGTGTATCCCACCGGCGGCGGCACGGGACTGATCGGCATGTGGAAGGTGTTCGCCGAGATGCGCGACGGCGGGTGGTTGAAGTCCGACGCGCGCTTCCCGCGCATGATCTCCGCGCAAGCGGCGGGTTGCGCGCCGATCGTGCGCGCGTTCGAGGCGGGGGCGGAATCCGCCACCCCATGGCAGGATCCGCAGACGCACGCCAGCGGGCTGCGCGTGCCCGGCCCGCTCGGCGATCGCCTCATCCTGCGCGCGCTGCGCGAGAGCGGCGGCGACGCCGGGGCCGTCGGCGAGGAGGCCATTCGCGCCGGCACGCAGCGACTCGCCTTCGCCACTGGCATCGACGCGGCGCCCGAAGGCGGCTGCGCGCTCGCGGTGCTCGAGCGACTCGTCGCCGATGAGAAAGTGCCGCACGACGCGGAGGTCGTCGTCTTCAACACGGGCAGCGGCGCGTCGTACCGCTTCTGACGGTATCTTGCACGATGCGCACGGCCATCCTCGATCCATTCAGCGGTATCTCCGGCGACATGACCCTCGGCGCCCTCATCGGCGTCGGCCTCGATCCGGCGTGGCTGCGCGCCCTCCCCGAGCGAATGGGTCTGCCGCAGGTCGACGTCGACATCCGCGAAGTGCTGCGCGGTGAGATCGTCTGCTGGAAGGTCGACTTCGAGATTCCCCCGCAGCCGCACGGGCGGCACATCGACCAGATCCGCGAGCTCGTCGCCAACTCCGGTGCGCCCGAGGAGGTGCGCGAGCGCGCCGATCGCGCCTTCTGGAGCATCGCGGCATCCGAAGGCGAGATCCACGGCCTCCCGCCGGAGCAGGTCCACCTGCACGAGGTCGGCGCCGTGGACGCCATCCTCGACGTCGTCGGCGCGATCTGGGGCTTCTCCGAGCTCGGCGTCGAGGACGTGCGCTGCGGGACGATCCGCACCGGCGACGGCACCGTCCGCGCCGCGCACGGGCTGCTCCCCGTGCCCGCGCCGGCCACGCTGAAGCTCCTCGAGGGCTACCGCGTCAGCCCGGGCCCGGACGGGGCAGGGGAGCTCGTCACGCCGACCGGCGCCGCCCTCGTGCGGGTGCTCTCCACCGGTCTGCCACCCGCCGAGTATGTCCCGCGGCGCAGCGGCTTCGGCGCGGGCACCAAGGACTTCGCCGGCCGCGCCAACGCGCTGCGCATCGTCATCGCCGACGTCGACATCGCGCGGGCGGGTCCGAGCGAGCGTGCCGCCATCGTCGCGTGCGACGTGGACGACATGTCACCCGAGTACGTCGCCGGCGCGGCGGAGCGCGCCCGCGTGGCCGGCGCGCTCGACGTCACCCTCGTCGCCGTCACGATGAAGAAGGGCCGCCAGGGGACGCGCATCGAGATCCTCTGTCGTCCCGAGGACGCGCCGCGCTTCGAGGCGCTCCTCCTCCGCGAGACGACCACCATCGGCGTGCGCCGCAGCGACGTCGACCGTGTGATGCTGGCGCGGGAGGAGGCCACCGTTGATGTGCTGGGTCACACCATCCGTGTGAAGGTGGTCACGCTCTCCGATGGAGCCCGCCGCGCGAAGCCGGAGTTCGACGACGTCCAGCGTGTCGCACTGGCGACAAACCGAAGCGCCGCAGATATTTACCAGCTTGCCCTCGCGGCGGAACGCCGCTGAGCGACACGGAGTATCCGATACACACGCCGGAGATCCGGCGCGACCCATTCTCAGGAGATTACTGATGGCCGTGTTCGTAAGGATTCTGCCGGCCGCCGCCCTGCTCATGGCGACCGCCGCGTCGCTCGGGGCCCAGCAGCAGGCGGCTGCCCCGGCGTGTGATGCCACGCAGCCCACCAACGCCACCGCCCTCAAGGCCAACCTGACGCTGCAGAGCGCTCTCAAGACCCAGAAGACCGATGCCGCTTCTGCCGCGAAGAGCCTCACCAGCACCGTCAAGGCGCTCGAGAGTGACAAGCCCGGCGATCCGGCGAACGCCTATATCCTCGGCAGCGCGCTCGCGTTGTGGATGAATCAGCCGGGCGTCGGCCTCGCGCCGAAGCGTAGCGTCGTCGGCTTCACGACCAACCCGGAAGCCACGATCGATCTCCCCGGCGCGGTCGACTCGCTGTTCAGGATCGTCGAGACCAAGCAGCCCAGCTGCACCTACTACACGGCGTTCTGGCGTGGTGGGCAGCAGGCGTACCTCGACATGGTCAACGGCGCCATCAACGCGCTCAACGCCGACAAGCTCGACTCGGCGCAGTACCTCGCCACGCAGGCGAACAAGCTGTACTCCGGGTCGCCCTACGGCACCATGGTGCTCGGCAACATCGCCAGCAAGAAGAACAACAACGAGGAGGCCGTGAAGTACTGGCAGGAAGCGGCCACCGCGGCGGCCGCCGACACCTCGTACCGCGACGTCGAGCGCCAGGTGCTCGGCAACATCGCCGCCGTGTACCTGAACCAGGCGCGCGACGACAAGGCGTCGAAGACCGCGCAGGCGGAGGCCGCGAAGAAGGCAGCCGAGACGTACAACAAGCTCCTCGCCATCCCTGGCGGAAAGGGCAGCGCCGTCTCCAACGCGCGCCAGAACCTGCAGGCCGCGTTGCTCATCGCCGGCGACACCGCCTCGGCGACCAAGAGCTACTCCGAGATGCTCGCCAATCCGTCCGGCTTCGAGTATCAGGACCTGATCAACGCCGCGGTCACCGCGTCGCGCTCGAGCAAGAACGCGGATGCGGCCAAGCTGTTCGAGGCCGCCCTCCAGGCGAACCCGTACAGCCGCGACGCGCTGTTCAATCTCGCCGTCACCTACCTCAACCTCGGGCAGAACGAGAAGGTGCCGCCGATCGTGACGCGCCTCGTCGCCGTGGATCCGGGCAACCCGCAGGACTACACCCTCGCCGCGCGCGCCTACGTCGACATCGCCAAGACGCGGAAGGGCGCCGCGGCGACCACGGCGGTGAACGACACGACGATGATGTGGTTCAACAAGGGCTCGCAGCTCCCGGTGGAAGTCACGGTCACGGAGATGACCCCCGGTGAGAAGTCGCTCGACCTCGCGGGCCACGTCCTCGACCGCCGCGACAAGGCGGCGCAGGCCGCCGCGGGTTCGACGAGCTCGACGCGCAGCGCGGCGAAGAAGGCTGCCGCGCCCGCCAAGTCCTTCCCGGCCAAGGCGGTCACCCTCAAGTTCGAGGCGCTCGACAAGGCCGGCACCGTGCTCGGCTCGCAGAGCGTCACGGTCGATCCGCTGGAGCCGGGCAAGAGCGGCCCCTTCCGGGTGAGCATCCCGGCGGCGAACGCCATCGCCTATCGCTACACCGTCTCCGACTGACATCAGTAGTGCGTCCGTCACGAAGGGTCCGGCCTCGGCCGGACCCTTCCTTTTCTCCGTGAGAAACTGGCGCAGCAGACGCGAGCGAAGTGCTGGATTCTGCTTGTCTTCGGTCTCTGTAGCTCTTACCTTGCATGAGATGGCGTTCGTAGTCGTCGATGGGGGAAGTGTCGCGTGTGTGCGCGCTCTTCCCCCATCGCGTCGGACGGGCCTCGCGGAGGCCGGGAGAGTCATGGTTCGCGTCAGTCGAGTTCTACCGGGAAGCATCAGCGACGAGATGGGCATCGTCGCCGGCACGGAGCTCCTGACGGTGAACGGCCGCGCCCTCGCCGACTTCCTCGACTGGGAGTTCCTCACCGCCGACGACGAGCTCGTCATCGAGGCGCGCCTCCCCGACGGGGAGGAGATCGTCTACGAGGTCGAGCGCCCGGAGGGAGAGACGCTCGGCGTCGAGCTCGAGCCGCCGACGGTCCGCCGCTGCGCCAACAAGTGCGAGTTCTGCTTCATCGAGGGCCTGCCGCAGGGGCTCCGGAAGCCGCTTTACATGCGCGACGACGACTACCGCCTCTCCTTTGCCTACGGAAACTTCGCGACTCTCTCCAACGTGAAGGAGCGCGACATCGCCCGGATCCTGGAGTACCGGCTCTCGCCGCTGTACGTCTCGGTCCATGCGACCCCGCACGAGGCGCGCAAAGTCCTCCTCAACAACCCGCGCGTCCCGGACATCGTGGCGCAGCTCACGCGGCTCGCCGAGGGGGGCATTCAGTTCCACTGCCAGATGGTCGTCGTCCCCGGCATGAACGACGGCGACGTGCTCGAGGCATCCCTCAGCGACCTCTGGGCGCTCGGCGACGCGGTGCTCAGCGTCGCCCTCGTGCCGGTCGGCGTCACCCAGTTCTCGCACCTCTACACCGGCAAGCCGATGGACGCCGTGAACGCCGGCCTGATCCTCGACGCCGTCGAGCGGTGGGAGGAGCGGGCCCTCGCCGAGCGCGGCGACCGATGGGTGTTCGGCTCCGACGAGCTCTATCTCCTCTCGGAGCGCCCGCTCCCCGATGCGGAGCACTATGGCGACTTCGTGCAGATCGAGAACGGTGTGGGTTCCGTGGCGATGCTCCGCACGCGCGTCAGCGAGGGCATCGACGAGCTCCCCCGCCTCGAGGGGAAGCGCATCGGCGTCGTCACGGGTGTCTCCATGGGCGCCCTCATGCCCGAGCTGCTCGACCGCCTCACCGAGAAGACCGGTGCCGACTTCGAGCTGATCGTCATGGAGAACTCGCTCTTCGGCCCCACGACGACGACGGCCGGTCTGCTCGT
>Ga0207674_10005728_pt1 | contig 14732 bp, 10 predicted proteins | sample KBSCornC72_FD_184303 | JGI IMG/M metagenome (GOLD analysis project Ga0207674, IMG submission 184303) | Corn rhizosphere microbial communities from Kellogg Biological Station, Michigan, USA - KBS Corn C7-2 (SPAdes) (version 2) | ecosystem: Host-associated > Plants > Roots > Rhizosphere > Soil ... | reverse complement strand
GGTCGATGCCTATACCGTCGTCGGGCAGTCGGTGCCGCGCACCGATCTGCCGGCGAAGGCGACCGGCGAACTCGTCTATGTTCACGACGTGCGCGTGCCCGGCATGCTGCACGGCCGCGTGGTGCGCCCGCCCTATGCCGGCGTCGATGCCGGCGCTTTTGTCGGCACCAGCCTGATCGCGGTCGACGAGGCCTCGGTCCGCGATATTCCCGGGCTGGTTGCGGTGGTCAGGATCGCCGATTTCGTCGGCGTCATCGCCGAGCGCGAGGAAAACGCGGTCAAGGCGGCCGCGCAGCTCAAGGTGAACTGGAAGCCGACGCCGACGCTGCCCGATCTCGGCGATGTCGAGACGGCGCTGCGTGCCAATCCCTCGACGCCGCGGACCCTGATCGACAAAGGCGACGTCGATGCCGGCATCGCCGCCGCCGCGAGGCCGATGGCGCGGACTTATACCTGGCCGTACCAGATGCACGGTTCGATCGGCCCGTCCTGTGCCGTTGCGGATTATGGCGATGGTCAGGTCCGGGTATGGTCCGGCACGCAAAATCCGCACATGCTGCGAGCCGATCTTGCGCTGCTGCTGGCGCGTCCGGAAGCCGAAATCGATGTGATCCGGATGGAGGCCGCCGGCTGCTATGGCCGCAACTGCGCCGACGACGTTTCCGCCGACGCGGTTCTGCTGTCGCGTGCGGTCGGCCGTCCGGTCCGGGTGCAGCTGACACGCGAACAGGAGCACGCCTGGGAGCCAAAGGGCACCGCGCAACTGATGGACGTCAAGGGCGGCTTGCGCGCCGACGGCAGCGTCGCGGGATATGATTTTGCGACGCGCTATCCGTCCAACGGCGCGCCTACTCTGGCGCTATTGCTGACCGGTGCGATAGCACCGGTCCCTGAAGTGTCCCACATGGGCGACCGCACCGCGATCCCGCCTTACGATTACGAAAACATGCGCGTGGTCGCGCACGACATGCCGCCGATCGTGCGTGCATCGTGGCTTCGCGGCGTCTCGGCGCTGCCGAACACCTTCGCCCACGAATCCTATATCGACGAACTCGCCACCGAAGCCGGCGTCGATCCAATCGAATATCGCCTGCGCTATCTCAGGGATTCCCGCGCCATCGATCTCGTCAACGCCGTCGCCGAACGCGCCGGCTGGACCCCGCGCCCGGTGTGGAAGGAGCCGGAAGCCGAGGGCGACATCGTGCGCGGCCGCGGTTTTGCCTATGCGCTGTATGTCCACAGCAAGTTTCCGGGTTACGGCGCCGCGTGGTCGGCCTGGATTGCCGACGTCGCCGTCAACAAGGCCACCGGCGATGTCAGCGTGACGCGCGTGGTCGCCGGCCAGGATTCCGGTCTGATGATCAACCCCGAGGGCGTCCGCCACCAGATCCACGGCAACGTCATCCAGTCGACGAGCCGCGCGTTGATGGAGGAGGTCTCGTTCGACCGCAATTCGGTGACATCACGCGAATGGGGCGCCTACCCCATCATCACCTTCCCGGACATCCCCAGGATCGACGTGTTGATGCTGCCGCGACCGGATCAGCCGCCGCTCGGCGTCGGCGAGTCCGCGTCGGTCCCGAGCGCGGCGGCGATCGCCAACGCGATCTTTGATGCGACCGGGGTGCGTTTTCGCGAATTGCCTTTCACGCCGGAGCGAATTCTCAGGGGATTGCGCGGCGAACACGATGCCGCACCCAGCGCCTTGCCACTAGCGGCGCCCAGGCACGCAACTCCAACCGACAAGTGGCAAAATCCGTTTGCCAGGCCGATCGGCGCGCTGGCAACGGTCGCGGCCATATGTGCCGCAGTCGTCGGCATCGGCGCCGCCGTGCTGCCGTGGCGGTCGATCGCGCCGATCGCGCGGCCGGATGCCTCGACCTATTCGGCCGCGACCATCGCCCGCGGCCAACAGCTGGCCGCGCTCGGCGACTGCGCGGTCTGCCACACCAGCGCGTATGGCGCCCTCAATGCCGGCGGCCGGGCGATCGAGACGCCGTTCGGCACCATCTACTCAACCAACATCACGCCCGATCCCGCGACCGGCATCGGCGCCTGGTCTTACCCCGCGTTCGAGCGCGCCATGCGCGAGGGCATCCATCGCGACGGCCGGCATCTCTATCCGGCATTTCCCTATCCGCATTTCGCCAAGGCGACCGATGCCGACCTGCAGGCGCTCTATGCCTATCTGATGGCGCAGCCGCCGGTTCCCGCCGAGACGCCAAAAAACACGCTGGCGTTTCCGTTCAACCTGCGTCCGCTGATGGCGGGGTGGAACGCGCTGTTTCATCAGCCCGGCGTATTCCAAGCCGACCCGAAACATTCGGAGACGTGGAATCGCGGCGCCTATCTGGTCGAGGGCCTCGGCCATTGCGGCGCCTGCCATTCGCCGCGCAATGCGCTTGGGGCTGAAAAACAAACAGCCTATCTGGCCGGCGGTTTCGCGGAAGGCTGGGAGGCGCCGCCGCTGACCTCGCTTTCGTACGCGCCGATCCCCTGGAGCGAGGACGAACTGTACGCGTACTTGCGGTCAGGCGAATCCCGCTTTCATGGCGTCGCCGCGGGCCCGATGGCGCCGGTGGTGAAAGAGCTCGCTACCCTGCCGGACCAGGATATTCGCGCCATGGCGGTCTACCTCGCCTCGTTCAACGAGAACGCGATCGGTCAACCGGCGCAAGAATTGCTGGCCGCCAAACTTGAAAGTTCAACCGGCATCAGGGCCGTTTCAGCCTCGGCCATAGGCGCCCGCCTCTATCAAGGCGCCTGCGCGGTTTGTCATGCGGTCGGCGGGGCGCCCCAGTTCGGCAGCCGGCCGTCGCTGGCCTTGAACAGCAATTTGCACAGCGCCGTGCCGGACAATCTGATCCAGGTAATCCTGCATGGCATCGCTTCGCCGGTGTCGAGCGATCTCGGCTACATGCCCGGCTTCAAGGACAGCATGACCGACGGTCAGCTCACCGAGCTTGTGGCCTACCTGCGGCAGCAATTCGCCCCCGAAAAGCCGCCCTGGACCGGCGTGGACGCGGCCGTCAGCCAGGCCAGGCAAGGGATCACGCGCTGACCTGCTATGCCCGGCTGACAAGCCACTGGTTGCAGGGCTTCCGGCACGATAGAGTTCCACCATGGCAGTCACGGACATTGCGAGCAGGACCTACAATCACGGCTGGCGGCTCGACCCGATCGTGCGCAGCCTGCTCGATACCGATTTCTACAAGCTGCTGATGCAGCAGATGATTCGGGAATTCTACCCGGACCAGCGCGTCACCTTTTCCGTCATCAATCGCAGCCGGCATGTGCGGCTCGCCGAGGTGATCGACGAGGGCGAGCTGCGCGCCCAGCTCGATCATGCCCGCAGCATCCGCTTCAGCAAGAAGGAGCTGATCTGGCTCGCCGGTAACACCTTCTACGGCAAGACCCAGATGTTTTCGCCCGACTTCATCAACTGGCTCGCCACGTTCCGCCTTCCCGAATATGAGCTCGACAAGGTCGACGGCCAGTATGAATTGCATTTCCATGGGCCCTGGACCCACACCACCATGTGGGAGATCCCGGCACTTGCCATCCTCAACGAGCTGCGCTCGCGCCAGGTGATGAAGGGACAGGGTCGATTTGCGCTCGACGTTCTCTATGCCCGCGCCAAGGCAAAACTTTGGAGCAAGGTCGAGCGGCTGCGGAAGCTGGAGGGCTTGCGTCTTTCCGATTTCGGAACACGACGCCGCCACGGTTTTCTGTGGCAGCGCTGGTGCGTCGAGGCCGTCAAGGAAGGCCTGGGGCCGTCCTTCACCGGCACCTCCAATGTGCTGCTGGCGATGGATAACGATCTGGAAGCGATCGGGACCAATGCGCACGAATTGCCGATGGTCGCCGCGGCGCTGGCGAACGACGACAACGAACTTCGCTGGGCGCCGTATCGTATCCTCGATCAGTGGCGCCATACCTATGGCGGCAATCTGCTGATCGCCCTGCCCGACGCCTTCGGCACCAAATCGTTCCTGCGGGATGCGCCGGAATGGGTGGCGGACTGGACCGGTTTTCGCCCCGACAGCGCGCCACCGATCGCGGCCGGCGAAGAAATCATCAGATGGTGGAAGCAAAAGGGCCGCGATCCCAAGGAGAAGCTGCTGGTGTTTTCCGACGGCATGGATGTCGGATCGATCGAGGAGACCTACCGGCATTTTGCCGGCCGCGTGCGGATAAGTTTCGGCTGGGGCACCAATTTGACCAATGATTTCGCCGGTTGCGCGCCGGACGGTTCGGACGATCTCGACCCGATCTCAATCGTCTGCAAGGTGACCTCGGTAGACGGCCGGCCGGCGGTAAAACTCTCGGACAATCCGGAAAAAGCCACCGGCAGTTCGGCTGAACTTGACCGTTATCTGCGCGTATTTGGAGACGCCGGCCGGGTTCGCACCGCGGTGCATGTGTGAAAGCTGCGTGCCGATTTCGCCCGCCTGCTCAGGTCCCGACCCGAAGCGACGCCCGCTGCTTGCGAAGATAGGCGATCACCGATAGCGCCGTGATGCGGCCGGTCCTTGGATTTTCCGACGGGATATTCTCGATCGCCATGGAGAAGCGGGCGGAATCGGATTCAACCTCGATGCGATGCACGTTGCGCGTCACGGTGGGGTCGGCCCAAATCTCCAGCCTGGTCTGATCCGGACCGATCCCGGCAAGCGACAGCGCGACGGCGACATTGAGATTGGCCGGAAATCCCTTGGCCGCTTCCCGCGCCGTACCCTCGAATATTTTGAGCGGTTCGGTAATCCCAGCGATGTCGATGTTGTTTTCCACGATATAGGGCGCGCCGGCGAGCCCGTTGATCGGCTTTCGCGTCACCATCCGGACCGAATGGATGTTGCCGACCGCTGCCGCGGTCACTGCGTCCAGGCCAATCAGCGCGCCCGTGGGCACGACGATCTGACCGCCATTTTGTTTGGCAAGCTCGATAAGGTCCTCGTTATCTAGAAGGGCACCCGCGCTGAGGACGACCGCGGTCTTTCCGCTCCGGACAAACGGCGCGACGATCGGCCGCAACAGCTTGCTCGGCGCGCATTCGATGACGATGTCGGCGGCGCCGGCGAGCGCCTCGATCGGCAGCACGGCAGGCTTGCTTATCAAGCCGGCCAGCCAGGCCCGATGCTTGTCGGGATTTTGCGCCGACACGGCGGAGAGAGTCAGACCCTCTATTCCCCGATCCAGCGCCTCCACGACCTTGGTTCCAATGGCTCCGAGGCCAACCACTGCAACCCGCAAGGGTGCATGTGCGCTTTTTGATGAATCCGCCATAGCCGCCCCTCGATCTCCGATGACTGTCCGGCAGCGGCCTACGTACCACAGTTTTCATGAAGGCAAATCGGCTGGCAAGTCCAGTTCCTCCGTCGTCCAGCCGACCGAATTACAAAATTCAAACTGAAACATAATCGTCGTGACTCTGTCGCCGGGGAGGGAATAAGGTCGTGAATAGCAGGGCTTGAGGAGGTGGCAATGAAAAACGTTAGTCGCTACCGCGCAATGGGTTCTCTGTGCCGTCAACAGGCTGCATATCATCCCGACCAAAGCTGGAAGCTCCTTGCTCGGGCGGTGCACTGGGAACACCTGGCTGAAGTTGAAATGGATTCTCACTTTGAAGAATGCAATACGAACCGTTCAAGGGATCCCGCGAAGTCCGGCATCACTCCAAACCCGGACGACCCGCGATGGAAGACGATTGCCGCCGCGTGAGACTCTCACGGCGCGCCGCATCCGGTTTTCGGTAGACGCAGCGCTCCTCAGTGGCGCGAGGTTCGTTTGGGTGATTCCGGCAAAAGACGAGGCAGTGCCGCGGCAACATCAGCCTGTCGCGGCGGATCGGCGCCGACGCGGCCGCAGGTGAAGGCGGCGCAGACCGATGCGAACGTCAGCGCCCGACAAAGCTCGTCGGAATTCATCTGCGCCAGCGCTGGCCTTCCGATCCGTCCGAGGGTGCGCAACGCGAACAGCAACGCGGCTTGAAAACTGTCACCGGCCCCGACGGTATCCACCACATCCACCATCGGCGCGTGGACTTCAACCGCGCCCGCCGCTCGATGCCACGCCAGCGCTCCCTTGATTCCGCGGGTAACGACCACCAGGCTTGTACCGCCCTCCATCAGCAACTTCGCCATTGCCCCGTAATCGCTGCCGCCGTACAGAAAATCAAAATCGACATCCGACATCCGCACGATGTCGGCGGTGGCGGCAAATGCATTCATGCGATCGAGGTACCGGGCCTTGTTCTTGACCAGATTGGGCCTGCAATTCGGATCGAACGCGATGGTGACTGACCGCTGCGCATCCTCGACCATGGCAAGCGTTTGGCTTGCGCCCTTGTCGTCGACCAGCGTCGTCGACCCCAGGTGGATTGCTTCGATTTCATCGAAGGGAATGGAGCCGCGCCGATAGGTCCAGTTCCGGGACGCCGTCTGCTCGTCATAGAAGGCATATTGCGGCTCGCCGGCGATGCTGCGGACGAACGCGAGCGTGGTCTGGTGATCGCTGCGCGTCGCATATCGAAGGTCGACCTGCGAGGCGAACGCGTGGTCGGCAATCATGCGGCCGAACAGGTCGGTCGATATGCCGCCCACGAAGCCTGCCGGCGCGCCAAGACGTGCCATGCCGACCGCGATATTGAGGCACGCCCCGCCGACCACCGGTACGATGGCGTCGCGCCCGTCGATGGATTTGACGGGCAAAAAATCGATCAAGGCATCTCCACAGCTCAAGAGCATGTTTGAGTTTTCCGCATCAGCCTCGGCGATCGAATTCGATGCCGTGCATGGCATCACGGCTTTCCCGATCCAGTTGTCGCATCAGTCCATGGACCTTTCGCTTGGTCCGATGGAAGTCGGCCAATCCGGGCGCCGTCGGCTGGCTCGACCACCCGATCGCCGACATCGAGGCCATGGCCTCGCCGATCGATCCGTAAAATTTGCCGGCGACCGCGCCCAGCATCGCGGCTCCGAGCAGGACCGGTTCCTGGGTTTCGGGAAGCGCGACAGTCAGGCCCGTGGTATCCGCCATGATCTGGCGGACCAGTGAACTCCGCCCCGCCCCGCCGCCCATCACCATCAGGTCGCTGTCGACGCCGTGGGAGCGAAACGCCTCAACGACGTCCGCAAGGCCGTAGGCGAGCCCGCACAGTCCCGCCACGAACAGCCGCTCCATCGAAGCGATGTCGACGTCGAGACCCATGCCTGCGACGACCGCGCGCGCGTCGGGATCGGCGAAGGGCGAACGGTTGCCGAGAAACTCAGGCAGGACGTGGATGTCGCCGGCAAGCAATGCCGCTTCCCCCGGGCTTCCCGTGCGCGAGACGATGCGCCGCTCGAGAAGTTCCAGGATTTCCATGCCGCCGGCATGCGCCGTCGCGACGGCCTCGTTATACGCAGGGTGGGATCTTATCAGATGGTCGATGGCCGCGCCGGCCGCGGACTGGCCACCTTCGTTGAGCCAGAATCCGGGAACCATCCCCGAATAATAGGGACCCCAAACGCCCGGCACGAAGCGAGGCTCGCTCGTTGTCGCCATGATGCAGGCCGAGGTTCCCATGATGTAGGCAAGACGACGGCACACGTCGACCGGCTCTCCCGATTTGCCGCGCCCGCCGATCGTGCCCACCCCTCCGGCGTGAGCGTCAATCAGCGACGCGCCGACCGGCGTCGCCTCGAGCAAACCGAAATCGCGCGCAGCCGATTTGGTCAGGCCGGCGCCCAGCGGCGTGCCGGGCGCAACGATCTCGTTTCCGATTTTCGCGTATTCGCCGGAGGCGAGATCGCCAAGCCCGACGCGGTCAAAATAACTGCCGCTCCAGCGCCGTTCGTGGGCCAGGAAATTCCATTTACACGCCAGCGTGCATATCGAACGCGTCGTCGATCCGGTGGCGCGAAACGATAGATAGTCGGCGAGATCGAAGAAGTGACCGGCCGCATGGTAGCTCGACGGCAGGTGCCGTTTCAGCCACAGCAGCTTGGGAATCTCCATTTCGGGCGAGATCGAGCCGCCGACATAGCGCAGCACGTCGTCATGGGTGTCGTTGACCAAACGGGCTTCGGCCGTCGCGCGATGGTCCATCCAGACGATGACATTGCGCCGTTCGTCGCCCGACGTGCTTACCGTGACGGGATCGGCGGCGGCATCAAGGACCACGAGCGAGCAGGTCGCATCAAAGCCGATGCCCTTGACGGCGGACGGCGGAAGCGCTGCCTCCGCCATCGCGGCGCGGACCGAATCGGCGCACGCGGCCCAGATCTCGGAGGATGACTGTTCGACGACGTTGCCCGCTTCATGCCAGACCGTGATCGGATGTCGGGCGGTCGCCAACAGGGTTCCCTTTTCGTCGAACACGCCGGCGCGCGCGCTCGATGTTCCGACGTCGACGCCGATGAAGGCCTGCCTCATTCCAGTCCCGTTCAAGGTCCGCGCAAGCCTACCAACACGTGTAGCCGCCATCCACGAGAACAACGCTGCCGGTCATCAGGCTTGCGGCGTCGGATGCGAGAAACAGGACGACGGACGCGATTTCGTCGACCTCCCCCATCCGGGCCATCGGCGTACCGCCGATCCAGGCATCATACATCTGCGGGTTGTTCTTGACGAACGCATTGAGGGGGGTGGCGACGTAGGTTGGCGCCACGGCATTGACGCGCACGCCGCGGGCGCCCCATTCGGCGGCCAGCGACTTGGTAAGATGGTGTACCGCGGCCTTGGAGGCGTTGTAGTAGGATTGCTCCTGCGGTTTGTTGACGATGAAGCCGGACATCGACCCGATGTTCACAATGGCACCCGACCCTGACTCCAGCATATGCTTGCCGAAGGCGCGGCAGCACCAGAACGTGCCGTTGAGGTTGACGTCGATGACATTCAGCCAATGCTCGTCGGTGACCCTTTCGGCCGGCGTTTCGCTTCGCGCGATCCCGGCATTATTGACCAGGATATCGATCTTGCCGTGCCGTGAGGCAAGTTGATCCGCCACCTCGGCGACGCGAGCGGAATCCGTCACGTCCATGATCACGACTTCGGCGTCGTAGCCTTTTGCCTTGAGGCTGGCGCAGCCGGCCTCGGCCGCCTTCGGATCCCGATCGGCAATGATGACTTTCGCCCCCGCCTCCGCCAGCGCTTCCGCGCACGCAAGTCCGATTCCCTGGCCGGCGCCTGTGACGACGGCGACGCGGCCCCCAAGTCTGAATTTTTCCAGATACATCTTTCTCTTTGTTCCTGGTTACAGGTCTACCATCGGCAAAACCACGGCGCTACACGCTGTTCGTCGGCGCGGCCTCCATTGCCTTTGGTCGGCGTTGCGAAAATTCGGCAGCGCTCGACGGTATGCTTCGCTCACTTCCGAACGACCTCTCCCTCCTTGTCAAAACGGTGCAAGCGGGCCGGATCCGGCGAAAGCCACACCCGGTCGCCGGCTTTCAGACTGAATTCGCCGATGCAGCGCGCCGTGAGCATTCCAAGTTTCCCGGCATCGACATAGAGGAAAGTATCGCTGCCCAGATGCTCGGCGACCGATACGGTGCCGGGCCAGCCTTCTCCCTCCTTGCCGATCCTCAAATGTTCGGGCCTGACGCCCAGGGTGGCGACGCCGGGCTCGCCGGCCGCCTCCCCGGACACGAAGTTCATCTTGGGCGAGCCGATAAAGCCTGCGACGAAAAGATTGGCGGGGCGTTCGTAGAGTTCCAGCGGCGAGCCATATTGTTCGATGCGGCCGGCGTTGAGCACGACGATCTTGTCGGCCATGGTCATGGCCTCGACTTGGTCGTGGGTCACGTAGACGGCGGTGGTGCCGAGTTGCTTTTGCAGCTTGGTGACTTCGAGGCGCATCTGGACGCGAAGCGCGGCGTCCAGATTCGACAAGGGCTCGTCGAACAGAAATGCCTTCGGCTCGCGCACGATGGCCCGCCCGATCGCGACGCGCTGGCGTTGTCCGCCGGAAAGTTCGCGCGGCTTTCGATCAAGATAGGGCGTCAGGTTCAGCGTTGCGGCGGCCGCTTCCACCTTGCGGTCGATCTCCGGGCGCGGCAGCCCGGCCATCTTCAGGCCGAACGCGATGTTGCCGCGGACGCTCATATGCGGATAGAGCGCGTAAGACTGGAACACCATCGACAGGCCGCGCTTTGCCGGCGGCACGTCCACGACATTTCTGCCGTCGATCAGGATTTGTCCGCCGGTGACGTCCTCAAGTCCGGCGATCAGGCGCAGCAGCGTGGTCTTGCCGCAACCGGAAGGCCCGACGAAAACCACGAAGGAACCGTCCTCGATATCCAGATTGGCATCCTTGATGATGTTCACCGGACCGAACGACTTGCGAACCCTCTGGAGCGTTATCTGGCCCATGATCTCTAGCCCTTTCCCTACTTGACGGCGCCGAAGGTCAGGCCGCGGACCAGCTGCCGCTGCGTGAACCATCCGAGGATGATGATCGGGGCGATGGCGAGCGTCGACGCCGCCGACAGCTTCGCCCAGAACAGGCCCTCGGGACTTGAATAGGACGCGATGAATACCGTGAGCGGCGCTGCGTCCGAGGTCGAGAGGTTCAAGGTCCAGAAGGCCTCGTTCCACGCCAGAATGAAGTTGAGAAGCAGCGTCGAGGCGAGGCCCGGAATGGCCATTGGCGTCAGCACATAGACGAGCTCGCGCCCTATGGTGGCGCCATCCATCCGCGCCGCTTCCAGGATGTCCTTGGGGATTTCCTTGAAATAGGTGAAGAGCATCCAGATCACGATCGGCAAATTTCCGAGACACAGGATCAGGACCAGCCCCGCGCGGGAGTCCAGCAAGCCGAAATCCCGATAGATCAGATAGATCGGGACCAGCACGCCGACCGGCGGCATCATCTTGGTCGAGAGCATCCAGAGCAGGATGTCCTTGGTCCGTTTGGTCGGCGCAAATGCCATCGACCAGGCCGCCGGAACAGCAATGATCATGGCGATCAGCGTCGAGCCGCCCGCGACGATGATCGAATTGAGCGCGTGATGGACGTAGTCGCTGCGGCCCTGCACCGTCGCATAATTTTCCGTGGTCCAGTGGAAAAACAGAAACGTCGGCGGCATGGCGAACGCCTCAAGCTCGGTCTTGAAGCTTGTCAGGACCATCCACAGGATCGGCAGGAAGATCAAGAAACCGAACAGCCAGGCCGCGGTGGTGGATACCCAGACGCGTCTTGAAGTTACCTTGCGTGCCATCGCTTACGCCTCCAGATTCCGTCCGATGATCCGCACCAGGAAGAAGGCCACGATATTGGCGATCACCACCGCCACCAATCCGCCGGCAGAGGCGTTTCCGACGTCGAACTGGATCAGCGCCTGCGAGTAGATCAGGAAAGCGATGTTGGTGGTCTGCAGGCCGGGACCGCCGCCGGTCGTCACGAAGATCTCGGCGAACACGGTCAGCAGGAATATCGTTTCAATCAGGATCACCACCGTGATCGGCCGCGCCAGGTGCGGCAGCGTGAGGTAGATGAAGGTCGAAAGGGCGCTGGCACCGTCCATTTCGGCGGCTTCCTTCTGCTCCTCGTCCTGGGATTGCAGTGCCGTCAGCAGGATAAGTGTCGCGAAGGGCAGCCATTCCCAGGAGACGATCAGGATGACGGCGAGCAGGGGCGCGTCGTTGAACCAGTCGATCGGCGCCACGCCCAGTCGCGTCGATATCCAGGCAAACAGGCCGGAGACCGGATGCATCAGCAGGTTTTTCCAGACCAGCGCGCTCACGGTCGGCATCACGAAAAACGGCGCGATCACCATCAACCGGACAATGCTGCGTCCTATCACCGGCTGGTCGAGCAGCAGCGCCAGCGGCGTGCCGAGAAGGATCGTGATCGCAAGCACCGAGCCGACCAGCACCAGGGTGTTCTGCAGCGACGTCAGAAAGGCGGGGTCGGTCAGAAAATACCGGTAGTTCTCCAACCCGACGAAGCTCTCGGTGCCCGGGTCCAGCAGGCTGTAGTGGAGCGTCGAAAAATAGATCGTCATCGCCAGCGGGACGATCATCCAGATGAACAGCAACACGACACCGGGACTCAGCAGGGCCCGTCCAAGAACGTGTGTTTGCTGAGTTGCCACCGCCGCCTCCTGTGATCTTGATCATGATCCGGTTGGATCAATCGGATCATGACCTCATCTGTCTGTTTGAGCATGATCCTTTCGGAAAGCCGGTTCCCACTTTTCCAGGATCATGCTCCTTAAGGAAACTCGATGAGGGCTGCCGTCCGGCCAGTGTCATGGTTGGGCGGCAGCCAGTTTTGCGGCGGGCCGGGAGGAGACTGCCGCAAGGGATCGACGTGATCGCGCTACTTGATGTAGCCGGCGCGCTTCATTTCCCGCTCGGTGGCCGATTGCGCGGCTGCAAGTGCTGCGTCCACCGTCGATGAACCGGACAGGGCAGCAGAAAATTGCTGGCCGACGGTCGTGCCGATGCCCTGGAATTCCGGAATCGCCGCGTATTGCACCCCGACATAAGGCACCGGTTGCACCGTCGGTTTGTTCGGATCGGCAGCGTCGATCGACGCGATCGTCAGCTTCGCGAACGGAGCGACCTTCAAATATTCAGGGTTCTGATAGAGCGAGGTTCGTGTGCCCGGCGGCACATTGGCCCAGCCCTCCTTCGAGGCGACGAGCTTGGTGTAGTCCTTGCTGGTGGCCCACGCGATGAATTTTTCCGCAGCCGCGACCTTCTTCGATCCCGCCGGAATGGCGAGATTCCACGCCCACAGCCAGTTGGCGTTCTTTCCCAACCCGGCATTGGGCGCGAACGCAAAGCCGACCTTGTCGGCGACCTGCGAATCCTTGGGATTGGTGACGAAGGAAGCGGCCACCGTGGCGTCGATCCACATCGCACATTTGCCGGAGTTGAACAGCGCCAGATTCTCGTTGAAACCGTTCGAGCTGGCACCGGGAGGGCCGGCCGCCTTCATCACGTCGACATAGGTCGTCAGGGTCTTCTTCCATTCCGGCTTGTCGAATTGCGGCTGCCATTTCTCATCGAACCAGCGCGCACCGAAGGAATTGGACATCGCTGTCAGGAACGCCATGTTCTCGCCCCAGCCCGCCTTGCCCCGCAGGCAGATGCCGTAGACGCCAGTGGCCTTGTCGGTGAGTTTCTTCGCCGCATCGACCACGAAGTCCCAGGTCGGCTTTTCCGGCACGCTCAATCCGGCCTTCTGGAAAAGATCGGTGCGATACATCAGCATCGAACTCTCGCCATAGAACGGCGCGGCATACAGCTTGCCCGAGACCGACACGGCATCGCGGATCTTGGGCAGCAGATCCGCCGCGTCATAGTCGGATCCGAGATTGTCGAGCGCGATGAGCCAATTCTTCTTGGCCCAGATCGGGACCTCGTAAGTACCGATGGTCAGCACGTCGAACTGACCGCCCTTGGTGGCGATGTCGGTGGTGACGCGCTGGCGCAGGACATTCTCTTCGAGCGTCACCCATTTCAGGGTGACGTCGGGATTTTTGGCGGTGAAGTCGTTGGTCAACGCCTGCATGCGGATCATGTCGCCGTTGTTCACGGTGGCGATGGTCAGCGTTGTCTGTGCAATCGAGGGGCCCGAGCCCAACAGGGTAACCGCGCCCAGCAGGGCGCCGAGGACGTGTTTCACGGTAACCTCCCTAATATTGCGTTGAGCATATGCCCACGCTTTGCAATTATGTTCACACCATGAGCCAACCTTGTCAAGGTCAAGATGAGGCGGCTGCACCGGGCTGTCGGGCAAAAGGCGGGCTGAAAGGGCAGGTCGATCGGCGGAGGCTGGCGTCGCCCGCACGGCCAAGGCGCTTAAAACCCAGCCGGATTCGCTTACTGGTTCAGGATGGAGCTTGCCGTCGCCTCGTCGGTGATCAAGCCGTTGATCAGCCGCCCCTTCAGCGCCGCCCTGATCGCCGCGACCTTGGCGGGACCGACCGCTGCTCCGATGGTCAGGGCCTCGGCAGGGACCCGCGGCGGAATGCTGGTCAGGCGAGCGTTTGTGCCGCCGGCGATAATGTGGCCCTTTGCGTCGAACGCCCAACCGGTCAATTCGCCGACGGCGCCCAGCCGCATCATTTCGAGCAGCTCTTCGCGCGTGACAAAGCCGTCGACATGCACCTGCGCGCTCTGGTCCATCTGACCGATCCCGATAAGCCGCAGGTCGGCCCTGGCCGCCACCGCCCTCACTTTGGCGATCGGATCGATCCGCAGCATCTGGTCGCGTTCGCCCTCCGAGGACATCAGAAACGGCAGCGGCATGGGATAGTGGCGCGCCTTGGTCCGGTCCGCGAGGCGCCCGACGGTGTCAAAGAAGCTCGCCGAGCCGTCGGCCGAGATGTTTCCGACCAGCGACACAATCTGATGGTTGGGACAGTCGATCGGCGAAACGCGCTCGACCGCGGCACGCACGGCCCTGCCCGTGCCCAATGCCACAATCGTCGGCTTCTCGGTGCGCAACGTCGATTCCAGGATGTTGGCGGCCCGCTCGGCAATTCCGGCAGCCGCAAGCGGGGCAGCCGGGTCGGTCGGCACCACTTCGCAGTAGACGAGATGAAACAAGTCCTTCAGGCGCGCGGCCAACTCCATGCATGCCGTAATCGGATGTTCCAGCCGGAAGGTGATCAGGCGCTCGGCGAGACACAATGAAACCAGGCGCTGCGCCGAGGCGCGCGAGACCTGGAGCATCTTGGCGATTTCGTCCTGGGTATGCCCGGCGATGAAATAGAGCCAGCCGGCGCGGGCGGCTT
>Ga0207674_10005724_pt1 | contig 14735 bp, 10 predicted proteins | sample KBSCornC72_FD_184303 | JGI IMG/M metagenome (GOLD analysis project Ga0207674, IMG submission 184303) | Corn rhizosphere microbial communities from Kellogg Biological Station, Michigan, USA - KBS Corn C7-2 (SPAdes) (version 2) | ecosystem: Host-associated > Plants > Roots > Rhizosphere > Soil ... | reverse complement strand
CTGAGATATGTTGGCAGACCCGAGGCGCCGTTCCTCCTGAAAGTCGCCCTCGCCTTTGATGACCTTGACCGTCGCAGTGCTCAGCGAAAAAGGATCACCTGTCGGCCCCATACGGGTTAGAGAACATCCGTCGGGAACCCCGATCCTCCGTCTAGCAATATTCGCCCTCTGTGTGACGGGCCTCAATGATGGGCGTGATTGCCAGACAAAGGCGTGCGTTCTCCCGTGGCACCGTCACGGGAACCCGCGAAAACATTTCCTACGCTGAACTCCATGAGTGATGACGAAGGCGTTGGTCCGTGGAGCGCATTGCGGCATCGATTGCATCGCGATTGATTCAGTCAGCAAGGTCCGGATACGGGCGAAGCCGTCGCGTCGCGATCAGTTTGCGCCCACGCCGGCCGTGTCCATATTTCGCGGCGACAAGGAAATTGGGTCTCCGTCCCCGCTCGACCCACGCCTCCAGTGCGATGCGGATGTCATGATCGGCGTCGGCCTTCAGCGCCGGTGCAACCCATGCCTGCCCGAAAGCATTCGGCGCCGCACCGCCCTGGCAATGCTGCATTCCTGGCACCACGAAAAGACGGGCGAAACGGCGGGTCTTGGCCAGTCCCATTTGGCGCATGACTCTGCGGTAGTAAGCCACTCCGGCACGCGGCGAGATCACAGCATCGGCCCAGCCGAGGTAAAGGATCAACTTCCCACCATGACGTTCAAACCTCCCGAGGTCGGGATCATCGGGATCGAGGATGTCCGACAGGCTGCGGCCAGAGATCATTCGTTCGGACGCATGCGCAAGATCGTGCTTGAGGTTGAGGTCTTCGATCCGCCAATCCGGCCGGTCGAGGATCAGGTAGCGGTACGCTTGCGTAGCGAAGGCAAGGTCGCTCGAAGCATTTGTGTCCGGGTTCAAAATCCATTGGTCCCAATTGTCCGGGAGCGCCGCGGCGGTGGGTTCAAAGCCAAAGAGCCGTCCGGCTTTTCCACCTCCTGGGCCCGATTGGATCAGGTCGAGCGTCGCCGCCTCCGCAGCCGTAAGGCAGTCGGCACCTGACTCTCCGCGACACAGCAGATTACGGGTGTCGAGCCGACATTCGCGACCACGCGCTGCTGCCCCCGGGCAAGCAGCAGTCGCTGCGCGCTGAATCGCCGGCAACTTGGCGGCCGCGATCCAGTTGTGCGGGTTTGCGCGGAGGCGCTGCTGGATCGCAGCAAAGGCCGCAAGCTGCCTTGTCCATTGCACGGCCGGCGATCCGGCAAGAACGCCTTCCCAATCGTCCGGATAGCGCTGTGCCGCCATCAGCGCCTGGCGCCCGCCGTTGGAGCAACCGATGAAATAACGGCGGCGCGCCGGACGGCCGTAATAGTGGCCGATCAGCAGCCGCGCCGCATCAGCGGTGACCTTGATCGATCGGTAGCCATAATCGACGATCTTCTGGGGATGGCCGAGCGCCCAGCTGGCGTCGAACTGACTTGCCTTGTGGCCAGTGTCGCTCATTGCCGCGGCATTCCCGCGCCGAATTTCGTTGGCGAGGGAAGCCTCATCGATATTGCCTGCGAACCCGCCGTTGCCGAGCTGAGCATAGCGCCCATTCCAGCCGTCAGGCAGCCACAGCTCAAAACCGATCCTGGAATCGCTTGCAGGCCGAGCCACGCCGGCCACGCGGCACGAGGCGGGCACGCTGATCCGCGGCTCGCCGGCAGAAAATTCGCCTGCCGGAATCCTCGTTGCTGAAATGATCTCCAGCCCCGGGTAAGTCCCGGACTTCAAGCTCGCGCAGCGCTCATCTTCTGACCGCGGGCTTGCGGCACTGGCCGGTCCGATCGCCGGCACAAAAACGGCAAGAAGATAAAGACGGCTCGCGAGAAGCCGCGTCAAGCGGACCTCGCCTCCCACGCAAAGGCGAAGCCTTTCCGCCTCGGGTCGATTCCGGCGAGCATCATCCCCTGCCCGCGTGACTGATGTTGCTCCGAGACGGGCTCATCCTCCGGATCGCGGACCTGAACGAGCCAGGTCGTGCGCGCCTCCTGGGACCTGTTGAGCCCGGATCCATGTACGGTGAAATAGTTGAAAACGAGCAGGTCGCCAGCCTCCGCCTCGATCGGCGTCGCGCCTGACAGCGAAAAACGTTCAGCATCGACGTGATGGTCCTGCCCAATCGTCGGCAGCGGCCCCAGTTTGTGCGAACCGGGATAGACGCGGACGCATCCCTTCTCATCCGAAGCATTGTCGAGGTGCAGGATCGCCGCAGTCATCGACACACCGCGATGCGGGAAATAGCCATAGTCCTGATGCATCGGAAAGGGCGAGCCGCGCTCGGGAGGCTTGATGAACATCTTGTTGTGATGAAGTTGAACATTGGGACCGATAAGGCTGGCAAAAACGTCGGTCAGGCGCGGATCGACGAGCAGTCGCGTAAATGCGGCTGAGCGGAACTGGACGTCGTGCGAATGTTCGAGGCTCGTGTCCTGGTCTTTGACGCTGCTCCAGGTCGCGTCGGTCGGTCCCTGCCGTGCGGCGATTCCATGAACCTCTGCCCTCAGCGTGCCGGCCTCCCCGGCCCCTATGAAACCGCGGATCAACAAATATCCGTTCTCATCGTAGAAGCTGCGCTGATCAGGGGTGAGCCTGTGCGAGATCATGCTTTCAAGTCCTTTGCTCGCCACCCGCCCAGGCGAGCCAGATGGCCGCGGTCCACGAGAAGTCGTCGCCGCCACTCCCGGTGCCGTCGATCGGACTATAGGCTTCATAAAAGCCATTCTGTTCCATGAGGGCCAGCGTGTCTCCTCTCACCCTTTCGGCCCGCATCGCGTCGCCTGCCTCGTAAAGCCCGGTCCCGATCATGTAATTGACGACCGCCCAAACCGGACCGCGCCAATAGCGGATCATCTGAAAACCCGGATCAGCTGGGTCGAGGCTCGGCATCATAAAATCGACCATGCCGGCGATTCGATCGAAATGGCCTCGCATCGCAGCGTCGCGCTTGGCATCCGAAAGTCCGGCGTAGAAGCCAAGGAACGATGCGCTGGTGATGAAGCCGGACGAGCGGCCGGTCTGCAGATCGCGCGAACACCAGGCTTGTACCTCGCCATTCCAGAGCCATCCGACGCCGCGTTCGGCAAGGTCGATCCAGCTGCGGATCTCGGCTCCCTCGTCGGTCTTCCCAAGCTCGTCTGCGAGGGCCGCGAGGTCGCGGTTGGCGCGCAGCAGGATCATGCTCATTCCGACGTCGGCAACGCGAAATGGGTTCTCGGCGGCGATCCTTGCATGGTCCCAGTGCGTTGCGCGGCCGAATTGAACAAGCGCGAGATAGCGGTCGTACTCGAGCTTCGTCGGGCGCATCTTAGCGTCAAGATGGCTGGTGTCGCGACGAACATAGTCCCCGACGCCCGAGACATCGATCGCCTCGCCGGGCGCGTCCCACTCGGGCGAATTGTCGCGGCCTGTTTCCCAGGGATGCACTGCGACCACGATGCCGCGCCGATCAGGGTCGCGATATTGATGGAACCAGCGGTGCCAGGCCAGGAGCTTCGGAAAGAGCGCCTGGAGCCTTTGCACGTAAGTGCCCGCGTCTGGCGTCTCGCGCGCGCTTTCCCACAATTTGCGAACGACGCTCGCAGCAACCGGCGGTTGGGTGATGCCCGAAGTTACGGGATTCTTGGCCGTCCCCCACACCGCGGGCCCGGGAAAATAGCCCGGATCGTCCTTCCAGAAGACGATGTGCGGCAGGAACCCGTCGTCCCACTGAGCCCGGAACAGGGTTTCGATCTCGGTCCAGGCGCGGTTCCGGTCGAAACGGTCGAAGCCCAGCGCGACGAACGCCGAATCCCAGTTCCACTGGAACGGATAGACCCGGCCATTGGGGACAGTGTAGCCGCCCCGGTCGTTAGCTTCGAGAATGTGCCGGGCAGTGGCGTTCAGATTGCTTTTCGTCATGGGGTCCAACGCGAATTGGGACGGGCCGGGGGAGATGGCCCGCCCCAAATCCTTTAAAAATCGACGGTCAGGCGCCCAGCGATACGGCGGGGCAGAACCGGGCGTCCGACGAAGAACTGGCCGCCAGTGGTCTGATTATTGTCCTGCCGCGGCGATCCCTCCGTCGTCGCGTCCGTATCGAAGAGGTTGAATATGTTGACGCCAACGCGAACCTTGTGCCCCATGACACCGAATTTGTAGCCGGCATCTAGGTTCACGACGTTGAAACCCTGCAATTTGATGAGGTTGTTCGATGCGGTGTAATTGTCGCCAGTGTAGTTGGTGAAGATCGACGCGTCGAAACGGTCATCATCATAATAGAGACCGGCGTTGTAGAGCAGGCTTGGCTGCCGCTCGATATCGTTGCCGACGAGTGCGGGGTTGGACGTCGGAACGCCGTTCACCGGCTGCTGGAACTGCGTATATCTTGCATGCTGCAAGGTGATGTTTCCCTCCGCGGCGAGATCCGGGGTGATCCGCACGCGCAGCGTTCCGTCAACACCATAGGATTCCGTAGCCACGAGGTTGACGCGTTCGGTGAATCCGCCCTGGCCGTCGTTGACGAACAGGATCTGCCGGCGATTATCGAGCTTGTTGTAGAAGGCAGCGGCCGTTCCGGAGACGGGCCCAACGTTGAACTTCACACCGGCTTCGGCCTGCTTGATGATTTCAGCCGAATAGGATTGGGGCTGCCCAAGCGAATTGAAGGTGACTGCTCGCGGCTCAGGGAAGAAGTAGCCCCGGGAAGCGTTGGCATACAGATTGAGACTGTTTGTCAGCTTGTAGAGCAAGCCGGCGGCAAGCGCCCATTCGGTGGTGTGGACCTTGCCGGTCAGGAACGTATCGTTGCCCCAAATCACGTCGCGCAGCGCCGTTGACAAGTTAGGCGTGGTTGCATCGGTAACGAAGGTCGCCGTCCGCTCGCGCCGGATATCCGCGTTGATGCGTTCGAGCCGTCCCCCGATATCGAGCTTCAACCGGCCGGCATCGATCTGGTCGGCGGCATAGACCGCATAGCGCTCGGCTTCGTGCTGGTTGTTGACATAGCCCGCGCCGGCGTTGAGCAGGCCATTGCTGGAAATGATCGTTTGCGCGCCGGTCGTGGGATTGGTGACCACCAGGTTCACAAGCCGCGGCTGGTTGTTGAATTCGGCGAGATAGGTGGTCGTTACATTGATGTCCTTGGCCGAAGCATTGCCGTAAAATCCGCCGAGCGTGAACTTGTGGTCGGTGGCGCCAAGTTGCGCGCCCTTCGTTAGGTTGAGCTCACCGGTGAAATCATGGACCGGGCGATTGCGATCGGTGAACCGGTTGGCGAAAAGCAGATAGTTGGAAGGCACCGGACCGCTGCCGTCGGCAAAGGTGAAGCTCGCATTGGAAAGCGAGCCGAGGCCGCGGTTGGTGAGGAAGCTCTGCAGCGTCTCGGGCACGTTGATGACGCCGTCGCCATCCGACCACAGGCCGAATTTGTGTTTGTATTGCGAATATTTGGTACGGCCATTGATCCCCCAGCCGCCCCCGAGATCCTTGTCGAAAGCGAGCGCGATCTGGCCGCCGCGGGACTTCACGCCCTGGGCGATGTCGCTCGTAAACGGCCCATCGGGGGTGTTGAAGCCGAGCCCCTGAATGCCGTCGCGAAATTGGACCGAATAAACCGTGTGCCCGTCATTGCCGGGAAGGCGGTTGCGCGTGGCACCGTCTAGGGGCACCGGGAGATAGAATTGCACCTGGTCGTCGATCCACTGGCCGTAAAGGGTGACGGAGCCGCTTCCGTCGGCGAAACGGTGCTTGATGTTGCCGCGAAGCTGATAACCCTTGGTCTTGAGGTCGGTTTTGATCGGTCCTTCGTCGTAGCGATAGTAGCCGGAGAAAGCGTAATACCAGTTGTTTGCGAGCGGTCCGCGCACTGCAAGATCGCCGCGGACCTTGCCTTTTTCCGCAACCTCGAGTTGCGCGGTGCCGGCCGGATGGTCGGAGCCGGTCTTCGAGATGTAGTTGATGAGACCCGCGACCGAGCCGGGGCCGAAGAGGTTGGAAACGCCGCCCTGAACGAACTCGAGCCGGTCGATGCCAAGATCGTTGTGATAGTAGACGTCATAGGCCGACGAATTGAGACCGAAGGTGCTGAGCACTGGCAGGCCGTCATACATCAGGGGCGTGAATTGATACTGGCCCCCGGACGGGAGGCCGCGAACGAAGATGTTGCTCGCGACCTCGCCGCCGCCAGCGTCGGCTTTCAAGGTCGGAACTGTGTTGAGAATGTCGGCCTGGCTGCTCGAAGCCATTTTCTGAAGCCGCGCCTCGCCGAGCGAGGTGACTGCAAGCGGCGTGTTGAACGCAGCACGGGCGCGGCTCGTGCCAGTGATGATAATTGCTTCGCTCTGCCTTGCGACGTCTTGCGGTGCCGTCGGCGGAGACTGGTTCTCAGTCGCAGGTGCCGGCGCGGCGTCGGCAGGTGGCGGAGGAGTCTGCGCGAAAACCGGACTTGCGGCGAGCGAAGCCGCCGTTGACAGCAGACCGAGGCGAATCCCTCCGGAATGTGATGTGATTTTCATAACCCCCTCCTCGTGGCAGGCGCCCTGTCGGCGTCTTGCACTCGTTTCTCAGCCGAAGCCCGCTCTCCCTGGGCCTGTCTCGACTGGTCTTCCGAGCGCTTGTCACTGAAGGTGCGCGGTGGCCGGTTTGCCGAGAAGTCACCAAAGCTGGAACAAACTGTTGCAGTTGAAGCAACACTCGTTCTAGGATCGAGATGGTAAGGACCGGGCCTTCTTCCGGAACGGAAAGGTCATTCGATGCTCGACCTTGGCGATCTCGTCATCTTCACCAAGGTGGTCGAGACTGAGAGCTTCACAAAGGCCGGCGAGATGCTCGGCTTCCCCAAGTCGAAGATCAGCCGGCGCATCTCGCGGCTCGAGGATCATCTGGGCAGTCAGCTGCTGCAGCGCAGCACGCGCGCTGTCACGGTAACCCAGGACGGGGCGCTCTTTTTCGAATATTGCCTGAGGAGTCTCGGTGTTCTCCGGGACGGCGAGAGGGCGTTGCAGACGCTCCATCGCAACCCCCAGGGCGTGGTGCGGATCGCAATCCCTTACGTGCTCGGCCACAATCTCGTCGGGCCGCTGCTTGCCGCTTTCCTCGAGCAATATCCCGACGTGCGACTGGTCAGCGTGCTCAGCGATGACGGCATCGGACTTCTCCGGAACGGTTTCGACGTCGCGCTGACAGTGGGGCCGCTTGCAAGCTCCGGCTTGTTCGCGGCAAAGCTCGGCACGACCGAATGCGGTGCATTCGGCTCGCCGGGCTATTTCGAGCGCAAGGGGATGCCGCAGAATTATGTCGAGCTTCCGCGCTTCGACCTGCTTGCCACGGGAACGCACGACCGGCTGCACAAATGGACACTTCACCGGGGCGATGATTCGGTATCGGTCGAATTCAACCCGAAACTCGTCTGCAACGATCTCACCCTCCTGCACCACGCCGTGACCTGCGGGCTTGGTATCGCCAACCTGCCCGCCTTCCTGTGCAAGCACGATCTCGTCGAGGGCCGGCTAGTCGAAGTCCTCCCCGGCTGGCGAACCGAGGACATGAGCTTCTTCGCCTTGTTCGAGGATCCAAAGGCGGTACCGGTACGCGTTCGCACCCTGATCGATTTCTTAGTCGACCAGTTCCGCCATAAATTGTCGTGGGAAATCCACTAAAGTTGCATTTAGCGCAACACATCGTTCCTTAAATCGTGACTAGGAGTCAGGCTCGGTTCGCGGCAGCCTCTTGGCACTTTCTCGAGGGGGCGGCGGTCCGGAAGACATGGGTTCGATACCGACACTGACCGGCGCCGCCGAAGTGCACGTGAGTGAACGCGCGATGCTGCGGAAGCTCTTCGACGCCGCAATTGACGCGGTCTCCGCCGCACGGGTCATGCCGCGCACGCTGCCTGCGCCTCAACTTGGCGAAGTCGCTCTTATCGCCGTGGGCAAAGCTGCAGCGGCGATGGCCGACGTTGCGCTCGATCGGATCAAGCCGCCGTCAGCAGTGCTGGTCGTAACGCGTCACGGTCATGCGACCGAAAAGCTGGCGTCGCGTTCGGGTGTGGAACTGATCGAGGCGGGCCATCCCTATCCCGATGCGCAAAGCATCCGCGCCGCCGATCGCGCTCTCCAGATCGCGCGCGGGCTCGAGGCGCAGGATCATTTGTTCGTGCTGCTGTCCGGCGGCGGCTCGGCGCTTCTCGCCGCCCCTGCTCCCGGCATCACCCTCGCCGACAAGCAGGCGACAACGAGAGCATTGCTCGAGTCTGGCGCGACAATTGCCGAGATCAACTGTGTCCGGAAGCACTTGTCGCGCATCAAGGGCGGCCGGCTCGCGCTGGCCGCTGGTCCCGCGCACGTGACGACTCTGATCATTTCGGACGTTCCCGGCGATGATCCGTCGTTCGTGTCGTCCGGACCGACTGTGGCGGATCATACCACGCTTGAGATGGCGCGCGAGATTCTTCTCAAATATGGCATTCCGACGCCGACGGCGGTCCTTGCCGCGCTCGAGGATCCCGCGAACGAGACGCCCCCGGCCGACAGCCTCGGACTCGCCGGGGTCGAAACCGTGATCGTTGGCCGCGCGCGCGATGCCCTGATGATGGCTGGCCGGGAAGCGGCCGCCGCCGGCTATGCCGTGATGGACCTGGGCGATCAATTGCAGGCCGAGGCGCGCCATCTCGGAGCAAGCCATGCGGCGCTGGCGAGACGGCTGTCGGTGGACGGCAAACCGCGCGCCATCATTTCTGGCGGCGAGACGACGGTCGCCGTGCACAATCCGCAAGGCAAGGGCGGGCGCAACCTCGAATATCTGCTGGGCCTGGCGATAGCACTGGACGGCGCGCCTGGAATTTCGGCGCTCGCGTGCGACACTGACGGGATTGACGGCACCGAGGATGCGGCCGGTGCGGTCGTGGTCGAGGATACGCTCGAGCGCGCACGCAAGTTTGGCCTCGATCCCGCTGAACATCTGAGCACCAACAATGCTTATTCGTTCTTTGAAGCGCTCGGCGACCTCGTCGTGACTGGGCCGACGCGGACGAACGTGAACGATTTCCGGGTGATCCTGATCAACGGCGCTGCAGCTTCGACATAGAGTTGGCGGGGGGAGAGACTGGGATGAGTGCAACCACCGCAATTGCCGTTTCGCGCGAGCAAAGCAGGTACCCGTGGGTGCTGATCGGTCTTCTTTGGCTCGTCGCCTTCCTCAACTCCGCCGACCGCAACATCCTGATCGCGGTCCTCGCCGATTTGAAAGCCCAGTTCGGCCTCAGCAACAGCCAGCTCGCGCTTCTCGGGAGCGTGTTCTTCTGGATCTATGCAGTCGGTGCATTCGTCGCCGGCCGCATCGGCGATAGCGTCAGGCGGACGCGCGTCATCCTCTACGGGCTCATCTTCTGGAGTGTTGCGACGGGTACGTCAGCGCTTGCGACAGGGTTCGCGCTGCTGCTTGCGATGCGCGGCCTCGTGGCGGTCGGCGAGTCGGCCTATTACCCGACCGCAACTGCGCTGATCGGCGACTGGCACAGACCGGAAATGCGCAGCCGCGCGCTGTCGATCCACCAGACCGCCGTTTTCGCCGGCGCCGGGCTCGGAGCGGTCGCGACCGGCTACATCGCCGAGCGACTTGGCTGGCACGCACCGTTCGTGATCTTCGCCTGCATCGGCCTCGCGCATGCCATCGTCTTGACGCGAATGCTGAAGGACGCGCCGATCAAGCATACCGCAGTCGAGAAAGACAAGCCGGCCGAGCCCATCGGAATCGTGCTTCGGATCCCGCCGGCGGTGATGCTCTGCCTGATCTTCGCGCTGGCGACCGGAGCGTCGACCGGGATCACCTTCTGGGCGCCGTTCTATGTGAACAAGGAACTCGGCATGAACCTTGCCAATTCTGCGTGGGTCGGCGCGGCGACGATCAATACGGCCGGTTTCCTGTCGGTGCCGCTGGGCGGATTGCTCGCGGACACGCTCGCCAAGCGGACCCCGATCGGCCGTTTCCTGACGCTTGCGATCGGGCTTGGGCTCGCCGGGCTTTTGCTCTTGCCGCTGCTCGGGGTCAGGACTGCGCTCGGCATTGGCATGGTCCTCGTCGCGACCAGCGTTGCCAAGGGTTTGTTCGACGGCTGTATTTACGCCGCGATGCACGATGTCGTGCCGCCGCATGCCCGCGCGACGGCGGTTGGAATGATGACGATGATCGGCTTCTTTGGAGCTGGTTCGACGCCGCTCATCGTCGCCAGGATCGGCGATACATTTGGCATGCGCGCAGGCATCGTCGCAATGGCGGGCCTCTATTTTACGGCGGTGATCATCCTGCTCGCGTTGCGCGCTCCGACGCTTCGCGCGGTGCTTGCAAATGCGCGCGAGGTGCATGCGTGAGCGGTGCCCGCGCACTGGTGCTCAAGGCGCCGGGCGAGCTCGATTTTGAGCCCGTGGAAGAGCGCGCTCTGGGTCCGCAGGAGGTGCGCATCGGGACGCTCTTCTCCGGAATTAGCGCCGGGACCGAGCTGTCGCAATTTCGCGGCACCAATCCTTTCATGCACCGCCACTGGGACGAGCGCTCGCGCCTGTTCGTCGAGGCCGAAGTGCCGAGCTGGCCCTATCCGGTGCGCAACCTCGGCTACGAGGAATCGGGTGAAATCCTCGAGGTCGGCAGCGAAGTCACCGACCTGCGGCCGGGTCAACGCGTCTTCGGCACCTGGGGGCACCGCACGCATCATGTCGCCGACGCCGCTTACGCGCGCGACCACCTGCTTCCCGAGGGCGCGGATCCGCGGATCGGCATCTTCTCACACATCGGGGCGGTCGCGCTGAACGGAGTGCACGATGCGCAGCTGCGCATCGGCGATACTGTCGCCGTGTTCGGCCTCGGCGTGCCAGGGCAGATCGTCGCGCAGGCCGCGCGTGCGTCGGGAGCGCGGGTCATTGGCGTCGATCCGGATCCCGACCGCCGGGCCAAGGCGCTCTCGCTCGGCGCAGCCCAAGTGATCGATCCAGCGAGCCTTTCCATTGCCGAAGCGATCAAGGAGATGACCGACGGCCGCGGTGCAGACGCATGCATCGAGGTCTCGGGCGCAGCGCCGGCATTGGCCGAAGCGATCCGCGCCGCCGCTTATTCATCGCGCGTGGTGGCGATGGGCTTTTTCCAGGGCGAAGTGCCGGGGCTGCGGCTCGGCGAGGAATTCCACCACAATCGCGTGCAGCTGATCTGTTCGCAAATTTCGGGAGTCGCGCCGGAGGCGAGCTATCGCTGGTCCAAGCCGCGCCTGTGGCGCACAGCGATCGAGCTGCAGCATCAGGGCCTGCTCGATCTCATTCCGCTGATCACCCATCCGGCCCCGTTCGGGGAAGCGCCGGAACTGTTCGCCCGCCTCGACCGCGGCGAGCCGGGGCTATTGCAGGCGGTTCTCGAGTTCGGGACGGCATGACAAGGCTGCGCATCGGTCTGCTCGGCTGCGGCGGCATTGCCGCCCGGCATGCGGGCGCAGTCGCTGCGCTTGGCAAAGAGATGGAGCTGGTCGGCTGTTGCGGCCGCGATCTTCAACGCACGAGCGCATTCGCTGCCGAGCACGGCGGCCGGCCTTATGTCGATCTCGACCGGATGCTCGACGAGGGCGTCGATCTGCTGATCGCGACCTTGCCGCCCTACAACCGCCACGGTGAGATCGAGCACGCCGCCGGACGCGGCACGCACCTGCTGGTCGAAAAACCGATTGCGCTCGACATGGATGCTGCAGAAGCCATGGTCGACGCGGTCGAAGCCGCAGGAGTCGTCGCTGCGATCGGCTTCATGTACCGCTTCGGCGACGCGGTTCGCCGATGGCGCGAGCTCGACACCGGTGCCGTCGGACTCTATGTCGGCGGCTATTATTGCAATGCGCTTCACGCCCACTGGTGGCGCAAGCGCGCCATGTCAGGCGGCCAGATTCTCGAGCAGGCGATCCACCAGATCGACCTGATCCGGCACTTGGTCGGCGAGCCCGACAGCGTCTATGCGCGCAACTCCAACCTCTTCCACCGGGACGTGCCCGACTATGACGTCGAAGACGTTTCGGCGACGATCTTCGGCTGGGACGACGGACGTGTCGCGAGCCTGGCCGCCTCGAACATTGCCGTGCCCGGCGTTTGGCACAAGGAATGGACGATCATGGCCGAACGGGCGACCGGCCGCTTCACCAGCTGGAATGAGGCCGACCTGACGCGCACGCGGGGCGAGGTCAGCACCGAGACGGTGGCCGGACAAACGGACCCGTTCGTCGCCCAGCTCGCGGACGTCGCATCGGCCATTCGCGAAAGACGAGAGCCGCATGTTCCGCTTAGCGAAGGGGCGAAGACGCTGCGCCTCGCGCTGGCCGCAGTGCAGTCCGCAAGGGATGGCCAGGAGATTCGTGTTGGCGATTGAAGTCGACCTCGCCGCCTCGCGCTTCTCCTGCCGCGGCATTTCGCTCGGGAGTGTAGAGCCGCTGATCGACGGCGAAGTTCCGCGCCACCCTCCGCCCCAAGTGAGCGACGGGGCAATTATCTGGGAGCTGGAAACCGGTCGCGCAGTGCTCGAGATCGAGCTCGGCGAAGTATCGCGCCTTCGCCTCCGCCTCGAGAGGTTTCCAGCGGGCCGTGAGATCCATAGCCTCGGGCTGCGCTTCGGCTCGGTCGAAGGCGTTCGCCTCTATCTTCGCAACGGCTACCAGAGCTGGGACGGAAGCTTCTTCGTCGAGCCCGGTACGCGCGCGGGAGACGAGCCGCCGGCCAAGGCGCCGACGCTCGGCTTCGCAATGACGGCTTTCCTGCCCGAAGCGGGCGATGGTGCAGTCCTTCTCGGCTTCACACGGCACGACCGATTTCAGAGCCGCTTTGACTTTGGCGGCAGCGCGGATGAACCGTTCTTCGACGTGCAAACCCTGTGGGATGGAATCCCCCACGGCGGCAGCCCGACCGCCGAGCCACTGGTGCTGCTTGAGGATGATGGAGTAGAGGAAGCGCTTCGGCATTGGTCGCGGCTGGTCGCCGCGGAATCCCCATTGCCTCCGCGCATCCGGGCCGAGCGCATCACCGGCTGGTGTTCGTGGTACAATCTCTACGCAGCCATCGACGAACCGACGATCCTGAACCACCTTCGCGCAGCTGCTGACTTTCGCGATGAGCGCAACGTCCCACTCGAGGTCTTTCAGATCGACGACGGCTTCACGCCGGAAATGGGCGACTGGCTGGAGGTCAGGCCGCAATTTCCGCGCGGGATGAAGGCGCTTCTTGCCGATATTTCCAACGCCGGGTTCGTTCCCGGCCTGTGGATCGCGCCGTTCCTCGTCGGCAACCGCAGCCGCCTCTACGCCGATCATCCTGAATGGGTCGTGCAAAGCCCGGGCGGTGGGCCGCTCGTGCATATGAAATTCTACGGGGAGTTCCGCTGGCACAAACGTAGCGAGGAATATTACGTCCTCGACGTAACGCATCCCAGCGCGGCCAATTACATCCGTGCGGTCTTCCGGACGTGGCGGCGAGACTGGGGCGCTCGCTATTTCAAGACCGATTTCATGAACGCCGGCATGGAATATGGGCCCAAGGAGGCTCGCTGGCACGAGTCCGGACTGTCGCGCGCCGAAATCTGGCGCCGCATGGCTGTGCTAATCCGCGAAGAGCTCGACGATGCGATCTGGCTTGGCTGCGGCTGTCCTTTGTGGGCATCCGTCGGGTTCGCCGACGCGGTACGCATCGGCCGCGACGTCGGTATCACCTGGCACGGCGAATATTCGGCAGACAGCCTCCTGCGCGATCAGCTCACCCGCAATCATGCCTCCGGAATTCTCTGGCAGGCCGACCCTGACTGCGTTCTCCTGCGCGATCGGTTCCATGAGCTGAGCGACGACGAGGTTCGTTCATTGATCTTGTTTGCTGGCCTATCCGGCGGTCTACTCATGACCAGCGACAAACTGGATGAGATTCGACCCGAGCGAGCCGAATTGTTCGCGTCGCTGCTTACCGAGCAGAAGCTCCATTGCGAGTTTCCACAGCTTGGGAGCTCACGCGCCCGATTGATAGTCCAGCGCGCGACGCGGCCCGACGGCAGCTTTTTTGTCAATCTCTTCAACATCGAAGAAACGACCGCGAATGTCACGCCGGCACGAGATGACGAAGCTGTCTTAATACCGCCGCATGGATCAACGCTCGTTGAGCATGGTGTCTGCTGATCCGTGCATTGAAAATCCGTGCGACTGTTCGCGGCTGGACTGAGCTGACATCAAGCGGAAAGCGCTTCGGTCCAATGAGCGCAATTGATCGAAACGGATCTCAGCGGCTAATATCGCGTAGAAAATGCCAGCAAGCTGGAAGGTGTCTGGCAACGCGGCGGGCGAATGGCCATCAGCTTGCCTGCCGGGTCGTTCCGCTTGCCGGCGCTGCCAAATCGGCCCCGTTACCCCTCTCATCTCACAAATAAGCTTTCGGACGGATTTCAAACGAGCCCTCCACAAACTATCTTTGCGACCATGAGTCTGCGCTGCCTACTTGGTCGTCACCGGCCTTTCGTCACGTCGATCGTGCAGCGCACGGCTGGCTTTTCCGCGCTCTGTAACGACTGTGGCTTCCCCATTGAACGCAGCAACAAAGGGCGCTGGATGGGAGCGGAATCGCTGATTGCCAAGCGCGATCAGGCTGCCTGAAGAGCCGCTCCTAGCTCAACTGGATAGAGCGTCGGGCTTCGAACCCGAAGGTTGGGGGTTCAAGTCCCTCGGAGC
>Ga0207674_10005721_pt1 | contig 14737 bp, 8 predicted proteins | sample KBSCornC72_FD_184303 | JGI IMG/M metagenome (GOLD analysis project Ga0207674, IMG submission 184303) | Corn rhizosphere microbial communities from Kellogg Biological Station, Michigan, USA - KBS Corn C7-2 (SPAdes) (version 2) | ecosystem: Host-associated > Plants > Roots > Rhizosphere > Soil ... | reverse complement strand
AACGCCGCCGTCAGCGTCGTCTTGCCATGATCCACGTGCCCGATCGTCCCCACGTTCAGGTGCGGCTTCTTCCGCTCGAATTTGCCCTTGGCCATGATTCGTTACCTCGTAATCAGGACTTCTTGTTGATCACCGCTTCGGCCACCGTCTTCGGCGCCTCGGTGTAATGCTTGAATTCCATCGTGTACGTCGCGCGGCCCTGCGACAGCGAGCGCAGCGTCGTCGAATAACCGAACATCTCGGACAGCGGCACTTCGGCCTTGATGACCTTGACGCCGACGACGTCCTCCATGCCCTGGATCATGCCGCGCCGGCCGGACAAGTCGCCGACGACGTTGCCCATGAAGTCCTCCGGCGTCTCGACCTCGACCGCCATCATCGGCTCGAGCAGCACGGGCGTGGCCTGCCGCATGCCGTCCTTGAACGCCATCGATGCCGCCATCTTGAACGCGTTCTCGTTCGAATCGACGTCGTGATAGCTGCCGTCGAACAGCGTCACCTTGACGTCGACAACCGGGAATCCGGCGAGCACGCCGTTGGGCAGCGTCTCGCGCAAGCCCTTTTCCACCGCCGGAATGTATTCGCGCGGCACGGTGCCGCCCTTGATCGCGTCGACGAATTCGAAGCCCTTGCCGGCTTCCTGCGGCTCCATTTTCAGCCACACGTGGCCGTACTGGCCGCGCCCGCCCGACTGCTTGATGAACTTGCCTTCGACCTGGACCGGCTTCTTGATCGCCTCGCGATAGGCGACTTGCGGCTTGCCGACATTGGCTTCGACGCCGAACTCGCGCTTCATGCGGTCGACGATGATTTCCAGGTGCAGCTCGCCCATGCCCGAAATGATCGTCTGGCCCGACTCCTCGTCGCTGCGCACGCGAAACGACGGATCTTCCTGCGCCAGACGGTTGAGCGCGATGCCCATCTTTTCCTGGTCGGCCTTGGTCTTCGGCTCGACCGCCTGCGAGATCACCGGCTCGGGGAATTCCATCCGCTCGAGCATGATCACGTGCTGCGGGTCGCACAGTGTTTCGCCGGTCGACGCTTCCTTCAGTCCCACCGCGGCGGCGATGTCGCCGGCGTAGACTTCCTTGATTTCTTCGCGCTGGTTGGCGTGCATCTGCAGGATCCGCCCGATGCGCTCCTTGCGGCCGCGCACCGAATTGAACACCGTGTCTCCGGACTTGAGCACGCCGGAATAGACGCGGATGAACGTCAGCTGCCCGACGTACGGGTCGGTCATGATCTTGAACGCCAGCGCCGCGAACGGCTCGGTGTCGGACGCCTTGCGGGTCGCCGGCCTGCCGCGATCGTCCTCGCCCTCGACCGGCTTGATGTCGATCGGCGAAGGCATGTAGTCGATGACGGCGTCGAGCATTGCCTGGACGCCCTTGTTCTTGAATGCCGAGCCGCAGAGCATCGGCACGATCTCGTTCTTGATCGTCCGGATGCGCAGGCCCTGCTTGATCTCGTCGACCGAAAGGTCGTGGCCCTCGAGATACTTGTGCGTCAGGTCGTCGTTGGCTTCCGCCGCGGCCTCGACCATTTTCTCGCGCCATTTTTTCGCTTCGTCGACCAGGCCCGCCGGGATGTCGCGTAGCTCGTACTTCATGCCCTGCGTCGACTCGTCCCAGTAGATCGCCTTCATCTTGACCAGGTCGATGACGCCCTCGAACTTTTCCTCGGCGCCGATCGGGATCTGGATCGGAATCGGATTGCCCTTGAGCCGCGTCCGGATGTGGTCGTACGACTTGAAGAACTCGGCGCCCTGACGGTCCATCTTGTTGATGAAGGCCAGGCGGGGCACCTTGTACTTGTTCGCCTGGCGCCAGACGGTTTCCGATTGCGGCTGCACGCCGGCGACCGCGTCGTAGACCATGCAGGCGCCGTCGAGAACGCGCATCGAGCGCTCGACCTCGATCGTGAAATCGACGTGGCCCGGCGTGTCGATGATGTTGATGCGATGCTCGGGATGGTTGTTCTCCATCCCCTTCCAGAAGCAGGTCGTCGCGGCCGACGTGATCGTTATGCCGCGCTCGCGCTCCTGCTCCATCCAGTCCATGACGGTGGCGCCGTCGTGGACCTCGCCGATCTTGTGCGACACGCCGGTGTAGAAAAGGATGCGCTCGGTGGTCGTGGTCTTACCGGCATCAATGTGGGCACTGATGCCGATATTCCGATAGCGCTCGATGGGTGTGTCTCTTGCCACGTTTTCTCAATGCCTGAATGCCTGCGGGGAATCGCCACTCGGGTCCGCCGCCACTGGTTCATGTTGTCCGTCTAGAAGCGGAAGTGCGAGAAGGCCTTGTTCGCTTCGGCCATCCGATGCACCTCTTCGCGTTTCTTCACCGCGCCGCCGCGTCCCTCGGACGCTTCGATCAGCTCGGCCGCCAGCCGCTGGCCCATCGACTTCTCGCCGCGCTTGCGGGCAGCCTCGCGCAGCCACCGCATCGCCAGCGCGACCCGGCGCACCGGACGCACTTCGACCGGCACCTGGAAATTCGCACCGCCGACGCGCCGGCTCTTGACCTCGACCATCGGCTTCGAATTCGACAATGCCTGGTTGAAGACCTCGAGCGGATCCTTGCCGCCTTTTTTCGCGATCGATTCGAACGCGCCGTAAACGATGCGCTCGGCGACCGATTTCTTGCCCTGGCTCATCAGGACGTTGACGAACTTCGCAACGTCGCTGTTCGAGTATTTCGGATCCGGCAGGATCTCGCGCTTGGGGACTTCTCTGCGTCGTGGCATATGCGTCTCGTTCCGTTATGTCTTCAAGCCGCCTTGGGCTTCTTGGCGCCGTATTTGGAACGGCTCTGCTTGCGATCCTTGACGCCGGCAGTGTCGAGCGCGCCGCGCACCATGTGGTAGCGAACGCCCGGCAGGTCCTTGACGCGGCCGCCGCGGATCAGCACGACCGAGTGCTCCTGCAGGTTGTGGCCTTCGCCGCCGATGTAGCTGATGACCTCGAAACCGTTGGTCAGCCGCACCTTGGCGACCTTGCGCAGCGCGGAGTTCGGTTTCTTCGGCGTCGTCGTATAGACACGCGTGCAGACACCGCGCTTTTGCGGGCTGCGTTTCAGCGCCGGGACCTTGCTCTTCGAGACCGGGGCCACGCGGCCCTTCCGCACCAGCTGATTGATCGTTGGCATGCTTTCGTTCCGCTCGCTCGCGTTTCACTTCCACCGCCCGGCGAGATGCCGACAAGCGCGGCAAACCGTTTTCCGGACGCGATTTTTTGAAGCACATAAATCAAAGTGGCCTCGGCATCGTCTGCCCAGGCCACCTTTCTTGCGCCTCGGCCGACATGGTCCCGATGAACGGGGCGATGCGGCCGGGTACGCGCGCCCCACCGGCACCCGGCCGTTAGGCCAGGCCAAAACCCGGTGAGGGGCGAAAAGACCGTCAATTTTAAGGGCTTATGCTCGGTATGTCAACGCGTCCGGCCAGGGCAAACGCGGGTGACGCAGGGGGAGCGGCGGCAAAAAAAAGCCGGCGGATCGCTCCGCCGGCTTTTGGTCGCCATTACCCGATTATGCCGCGTCGGCGCTGACCTCCGCCGCCGGTGTCTCGGCGACCGCGCCTTCGGGCAGGAAGCCCTCCGCCGCGCCGCCGGCCTTCTGCTTCTTGCGGGCGTTGTGGTACGCGAGTCCCGTCCCCGCCGGAATCAGCCGGCCGACGATGACGTTCTCCTTCAAGCCACGCAGCTCGTCCTTCTTGCCCATGATCGCGGCCTCGGTAAGCACGCGCGTCGTCTCCTGGAACGAAGCCGCCGAGATGAACGAATCGGTCGACAGCGACGCCTTGGTGATGCCCAGCAGCATGTGCTCGTACGTCGCCGGTTGCTTGGCGTCGGGCCCGCTTTTGACGCCGCCGCGCTCGGCCACGCGATCGTTCTCGTCCAAGAGGTCCGAGCGCTCGACCTGCTCGCCCGGTATGAAGCGGGTGTCGCCCGCATCCTGCACCTGCACCCGCCGCAGCATCTGCCGCACGATCACTTCGATGTGCTTGTCGTTGATCTTGACGCCCTGCAGCCGGTAGACGTCCTGCACCTCGTCGGTGATGTAGCGTGCCAGCGCCTCGACGCCGAGCAGCCGCAGGATGTCGTGCGGATCCGCCGGGCCGTCGACGATCGACTCGCCCTTGTTGACCACCTGCCCGTCGTGCGCGGTGACGTGCTTGTCCTTCGGTATCAGGTACTCGTGCGCGACACCGTCCAGATCGGTGATCACCAGCCGTTGCTTGCCCTTGGTGTCCTTGCCGAACGAGACCGTGCCGGTCACCTCCGCCAGCGTTCCGGCATCCTTCGGCGCGCGCGCCTCGAACAGCTCGGCAACGCGCGGCAAGCCCCCGGTGATATCCCGCGTCTTCGACGTTTCCTGCGGAATCCGCGCCAGCACTTCGCCGACGGTGACGTCCTGGCCGTCCTTGACGGTGATGATCGAGCCCAGCTGGAAGGTGATGTTCACCGGCAGGTCGGACCCGGCGAGCTTCACTTCCTGCCCCTGCTCGTTCAACAGCTTCACCTGCGGACGCACGCCCTTGGCGGCAGCGCCGGCGCGGCGCTTCGGATCGATGACGACGAGCGTCGACAGGCCGGTGACTTCGTCGACCTGCTTCGCGACGGTGACGCCTTCCTCGACGTTCTCGAACTTCACGCGGCCCGCGTACTCGGTGATGATCGGACGCGAGGTCGCGTCCCACGAAGCGAGCACCTTGCCCGCCTTCACCTGTTCGCCGTCCTTGACCAGCATCGTCGCGCCGTACGGCACCTTGTGGCGCTCGCGCTCGCGGCCGTTGTCGTCGTGGATCAGCACTTCGCCCGAGCGCGCAATGACGACCAGCTCGCCCTTGCCGTTGGTCACATAGCGCATGACCGGGGAGAAGCGCACGACACCCGCCGACTTGCTTTCCAGCTGCGAAGCCGCCGCGGTACGCGATGCCGCGCCGCCGATGTGGAACGTCCGCATCGTCAACTGCGTTCCCGGCTCGCCGATCGACTGCGCGGCGATGACGCCGACCGCTTCGCCGACGTTGACCAGGTGGCCGCGGCCCAGATCGCGGCCGTAGCAGGTCGCGCACAACCCGTAACGCGTGTCGCAGGTCAGGGGCGTGCGCACCTTGACCTCGTCGATGCCCAGCGCCTCGATCTGCTCGACCTCGTCTTCGGACAGCAGCATCCCGGCGTGGTACAGCGTTTCCTGCGTCTCGGGATTGACGACGTCGGCGGCGAGCGAGCGTCCCAGGATGCGCTCGCGCAGCGCTTCGATCACCTCGCCGCCTTCGACCAGCGCCTTCATCGCTACGCCGTTGTTCGTGCCGCAGTCGTCCTCGGTCACCACCAGATCCTGCGTGACATCGACCAGGCGGCGCGTCAGGTAGCCCGAGTTCGCCGTCTTCAGCGCGGTGTCGGCCAATCCCTTGCGGGCGCCGTGCGTCGAGATGAAGTACTGCAGCACGTTGAGACCTTCACGGAAGTTCGCCGTGATCGGCGTCTCGATGATCGAGCCGTCGGGCTTGGCCATCAAGCCGCGCATGCCCGCCAGCTGGCGGATCTGCGCCGCGGAGCCGCGGGCGCCGGAATCGGCCATCATGTAGATCGAGTTGAACGACTCCTGCTTGACCATCTTGCCTTCGCGGTCCTTGACCTCCATCGTGCCCAACTGGCTCATCATCGCCTTGGCGATGTCGTCGCCGGCGCGGCCCCAGATGTCGACCACCTTGTTGTAGCGCTCGCCCTGCGTGACGAGGCCCGAGGTGTACTGCGCCTCGATCTCCTTCACTTCCTTCTCGGACTTTTCGATGATCGAATGCTTTTCCGCCGGGATCAGCATGTCGTCGGCGGCGAATGAAATGCCGCCGCGCGTCGCCAGGCTGTATCCGGCCTGCATCAGCCGGTCGGCGAAGATCACCGTCTCGCGCAATCCGCAGCGGCGGAAGCTGCCGTTGATGATCTTCGAGATCTCCTTTTTCTTCAGCGGCCGGTTGATCGTATCGAACGGCAACCCGGCCGGCAGGATCTCCGAGAGCAGCGAGCGGCCGACGGTGGTCTGGTAACGCGTGACCTGGTCGCTGCGCTCCCCGTCCGGACCGACGACGACTTCCTTGATCCGGACGCTGATCTTGGCGTGCAGGTCGACCTGGCGGGTCTCGTACGCGCGCGCCACTTCGGAGATGTCGGCGAACAGCATGCCTTCACCCTTGGCGCCGATGAGCTCGCGCGTCGCGTAGTACAGTCCCAGCACGATGTCCTGCGACGGCACGATGCAGGGCTCGCCGTTCGACGGCAGCAGCACATTGTTCGACGCCAGCATCAGCGTCCGGGCTTCCATCTGCGCTTCGAGCGACAGCGGCACGTGCACCGCCATCTGGTCGCCGTCGAAGTCGGCGTTGAACGCCGTGCAGACCAGCGGATGCAGCTGGATCGCCTTGCCCTCGATCAGCACCGGCTCGAACGCCTGGATGCCCAGGCGGTGCAGCGTCGGCGCCCGGTTCAGCATCACCGGATGCTCGCGGATGACTTCTTCCAGGATGTCCCAGACGACCGGCTCCTGGCTCTCCACCATCTTCTTGGCCGCCTTGATCGTCGTGGCGAGCCCCATCGTCTCGAGCTTGTTGAAGATGAACGGCTTGAACAGCTCCAGCGCCATCAGCTTCGGCAGGCCGCACTGGTGGAGCTTGAGCTGCGGGCCGACGACGATCACCGAGCGTCCCGAGTAATCGACGCGCTTGCCCAGGAGGTTCTGGCGGAAGCGCCCGCCCTTGCCCTTGATCATGTCGGCCAGCGATTTGAGCGGCCGCTTGTTGGCGCCGGTCATCGCCTTACCGCGGCGGCCGTTGTCGAGCAGCGAGTCGACCGCTTCCTGCAGCATCCGCTTTTCGTTGCGCACGATGATGTCGGGCGCCTTGAGCTCGAGCAGGCGCTTCAACCGGTTGTTGCGGTTGATCACGCGCCGGTAGAGGTCATTGAGGTCGGAGGTCGCGAAGCGGCCGCCGTCCAGCGGGACCAGCGGACGCAGCTCCGGCGGCAGCACTGGCAGCACTTCCAGGATCATCCACTCGGGCTTGATCCCCGACTTGTGGAACGCCTCGAGCACCTTGAGCCGCTTGGCGATCTTCTTGATCTTGGTGTCGGAGCCGGTGGTCTCGAGCTCCTTGCGCAGCTTCTCGATCTCGGTGTTGACTTCGAGCGAGCGCAACAGCTCGCGGATGCCCTCGGCGCCCATGCTGGCCGAAAAATCGTCGGCATACTGCTCGACCTTGGCCAGGTAATCGTCCTCGGTCAGGAGCTGGCCGCGATTGAGCGGCGTCATGCCCGGCTCGGTGACGACGTACGCCTCGAAATAGAGCACCCGCTCGATGTCGCGCAAAGTCATGTCGAGCACCATGCCCATGCGGGACGGCAGGCTCTTCAGGAACCAGATGTGCGCGACGGGGCTCGCGAGCTCGATGTGGCCCATGCGCTCGCGGCGCACCTTGGCCAGCGTCACTTCGACGCCGCACTTTTCGCAGATCACGCCGCGGTGCTTCAGCCGCTTGTACTTGCCGCACAGGCACTCGTAGTCCTTGACCGGCCCGAAGATCTTGGCGCAGAAAAGGCCGTCACGCTCGGGCTTGAACGTGCGGTAGTTGATCGTCTCCGGCTTCTTGACTTCGCCGTACGACCACGAGCGGATCTTTTCCGGCGAGGCAAGCCCGGTCTTGATCGCGTCGAACTCTTCTTCCTGGGTAACCTGCTTGAACAGGTCGAGCAATGCTTTCATGCGTTACTCCCGAATATTGCGTGTCCGAGCTGCAACTGTACGAATTCCGTGACAATCGATATCGTGCGCGGCGCCATCAATACCGCTCCAGGTCGATGTCGATCGCCAGCGAGCGGATTTCCTTCACCAGCACGTTGAACGATTCCGGCATCCCGGCTTCGATCTTGTGCTCGCCCTTGACGATGTTCTCGTAGACCTTGGTGCGGCCGTTGACGTCGTCCGACTTGACCGTCAGCATTTCCTGCAGCGTGTACGCCGCCCCGTAGGCCTCCAGCGCCCACACTTCCATTTCGCCGAAGCGCTGACCGCCGAACTGCGCCTTGCCGCCGAGCGGCTGCTGCGTGACCAGGCTGTACGGGCCGGTCGAGCGCGCGTGCATCTTGTCGTCGACCAGGTGGTGCAGCTTGAGCACGTGCATGTAGCCGACGGTGACCTGGCGATCGAATGCCTCGCCGGTGCGGCCGTCGTGCAGCGTCACCTGCCCCGATCGCGGCAATCCCGCGAGCTCGAGCATGTTCTTGATCTCGGCCTCGGTGGCGCCGTCGAAGACCGGCGTCGCAAACGGAACGCCGTCGGTCAGGTTGCCCGCGAGCTGGAAGATCTCCTGGTCGGTGAGCCCTTCGATGTCCTCCGGCTTTCCTGTGCCGTTGTAGATGCTGGTCAGGAACTTGCGTACCTCGCCCGCGTTCGCCTGCGCCCTCAGCATGTCGCCGATGCGGTGGCCGAGTCCTTTCGCGGCCCAGCCAAGGTGCACTTCGAGAATCTGGCCGACGTTCATCCGCGAGGGCACGCCCAGGGGATTGAGCACGATGTCGACCGGCGTGCCGTCGGCCATGTACGGCATGTCCTCGACCGGAACGATCTTGGACACGACACCCTTGTTGCCGTGGCGGCCGGCCATCTTGTCGCCCGGCTGCAGGCGGCGCTTGACCGCGACGTAGACCTTGACCATCTTCTGCACGCCCGGCGGCAATTCGTCGCCCTGCGTCAGCTTCTTCTTCTTGGCCTCGAACGCCTGGTCGAACAGGACGCGCGTCTGCGCGATCGAGTCCTTCATCGCCTCGAGCTGGCGCGCCGCTTCCTCGTTGGCCAGGCGGATGTCGAACCAGTCGTGGCGATTGGTGCTCTCGAGGTAATCCTTGGTCAAACGCGTGCCTTTGGCCAGGCGCTTGGGGCCGCCGTTGGCCGTCTTGCCCAGCAGCAGCTTTTCGATCCGCGCGAAGGCGTCGTTCTCGACGATCCGCACCTGGTCGTTCAGGTCCTTGCGATATCCCTTGAGCTCGTCGTCGATGATCTGCGCCGCCCGCTTGTCGCGCTCGATGCCTTCGCGCGTGAAGACCTGGACGTCGATCACTGTGCCGGAAATGCCCGACGGCACGCGCAAGCTCGTGTCCTTCACGTCGGAAGCCTTTTCGCCGAAGATCGCGCGGAGCAGCTTCTCTTCCGGCGTCAGCTGCGTCTCGCCCTTCGGCGTCACCTTGCCGACCAGCACGTCACCGGCTTCGACTTCGGCGCCGATGTAGACGATGCCGGATTCGTCGAGGCGGCCCAGCTGGGCCTCGCCCAGGCTGGAGATGTCGCGGGTGATTTCCTCCGGGCCGAGCTTGGTGTCGCGCGCCACGACCGAGAGCTCCTCGATGTGGATCGAGGTGTAACGGTCGTTGCCGACGACCCGCTCCGAGATCAGGATCGAGTCTTCGTAGTTGTAGCCGTTCCACGGCATGAACGCGACCAGCATGTTCTGGCCGAGCGCCAACTCGCCCATGTCGGTCGACGCGCCGTCGGCGATGACGTCACCCTTGGCGATGACGTCGCCCACCTTGACCAGCGGCCGCTGATTGATATTGGTGTTCTGGTTGCTGCGCGTGTACTTGGTCAGGTTGTAGATGTCGACGCCGACTTCGCCGGCCGCCGTCTCGGTATCGTGCACCCGCACGACCATCCGGTTGGCGTCGACGTAATCGACCTTGCCGCCGCGCCGCGCGAGCACCGCGGTGCCCGAGTCGACCGCGGCCGTCCGCTCGACGCCGGTGCCGACCAGCGGCTTCTCGGCGCGCAGGCACGGTACCGCCTGCCGCTGCATGTTGGACCCCATCAGCGCGCGGTTGGCGTCGTCATGCTCGAGGAACGGGATCAGCGAGGCCGCGACCGAGACGATCTGCGCCGGCGCCACGTCCATGAACTGGACCTTGTCGGCCGTCGACAGCATGAACTCGTTCTTGCAGCGGCACGATACCAGCTCGTCCTTGAGCTTGCCGTTCTTGTCGAGCTGGGCGTTGGCCTGCGCGATCACGAACGCGCCTTCCTCGATCGCCGACAGGTAGTGGATCTCGTCGGTGACCTTGCCGTGCACGACCTTGCGGTACGGCGTCTCGAGAAAGCCGTATTCGTTGGTGCGCGCGTACAGGGCGAGCGAGTTGATCAGGCCGATGTTCGGGCCTTCCGGCGTCTCGATCGGACACACGCGCCCGTAGTGCGTCGGATGCACGTCGCGCACCTCGAAGCCGGCGCGCTCGCGCGTCAGGCCGCCCGGGCCCAGCGCCGACACGCGCCGCTTGTGGGTGATCTCCGACAGCGGGTTGGTCTGGTCCATGAACTGCGAAAGCTGTGAGCTGCCGAAGAATTCCTTGATCGCCGCCGAGATCGGCTTGGCGTTGATCAGGTCGTGCGGCAGCAGGTTTTCGCTCTCGGCCTGGCCGAGGCGCTCCTTCACGGCGCGCTCGACCCGGACCAGGCCCGAGCGGAACTGGTTTTCGGCGAGCTCGCCGACCGAGCGCACGCGGCGGTTGCCCAGATGGTCGATGTCGTCGATCTCGCCGCGGCCGTTGCGCAGCTCGACCAGGATCTTGATGACCGCGATCACGTCCTCGCTGGTCAGCGTGCCCGGTCCGGTCAATTCGCTGCGGCCGACGCGGCGGTTGAACTTCATCCGCCCGACCGGCGACAGGTCGTAGCGCTCCTCCGAGAAGAACAGGCCATGGAACAGCGCCTCGACCGCGTCCTCGGTCGGCGGCTCGCCGGGCCGCATCATGCGGTAGATCGCGACGCGCGCCGCGGTCTGGTCCGGGGTGTCGTCCATCTTCAGCGTCTGCGCGATGTACGGCCCCTGGTCGAGGTCGTTGACGTAGATCGTGTGAACCTTCGCCACGCTGGCGTCGAGCAGCTTCACCATCAGCTCTTCGGTGATCTCGTCGTTGGCCGACGCGAGAATCTCGCCGGTGTCCTTGTTGATCACGTTCTCCGCGAGATTGCGGCCGATCAGGTAGTCGTTCGGCACGGCGATCTTCTTGACGCCGCCTTCGGCCAGGTCGCGGATATGCCGGGCGGTGATGCGCTTGTCCTTCTGGACCAGCACCTTGCCGTCCTTGCCGTGCAGGTCGAACTTGGCCACTTCGCCGCGCAGGCGCTCAGGCACGAGGTCCATCTGCGAGCCCTTCCTCCCCAGATGGAAGGTGTCGAACGCGAAGAACTGCCGGAGGATGTCCTCGTTGGACAGCCCGATCGCCTTCAGCAGCGTCGTCACCGGCATCTTGCGGCGCCGGTCGACGCGGAAGTACAGGAAGTCCTTGGGATCGAATTCGAAGTCGAGCCACGATCCGCGGTACGGAATCACCCGCGCCGAGAACAAGAGCTTGCCCGAGCTGTGCGTCTTGCCGCGGTCGTGCTCGAAGAACACGCCGGGCGAGCGGTGCAGCTGCGAGACGATGACCCGCTCGGTGCCGTTGATGACGAACGAGCCGTTGTTCGTCATCAGCGGGATTTCGCCCATGTAGACTTCCTGCTCCTTGACTTCCTTGACGGTCTCCTTCGGCGCTTCCTTGTCCATCAGGATCAGCCGGACCTTGGCGCGCAGCGCCGAGCAATAGGTGAGACCGCGCTGCTGGCATTCGGTGACGTCGAAGGCCGGCGGCAACAGCGAATAGCCGACGAATTCCAGCCTGGCGTTGCCCGAGTGGCTGGAGATCGGAAAAATCGAGGTGAACGCGGCCTGCAGGCCCTCGTTCTTGCGCGCTTCCATCGGGATCAGCTCCTGCAGGAACGCGCGGTACGAATTGAGCTGTGTTTCCAGCAGAAACGGCACGGGCAGCACGCTCGCGCGCTTGGCGAAGCTCTTGCGGATGCGTTTCTTTTCGGTAAACGAGTACTGAGCCATTGGCCTTGACCTCTCGGGCGATGTTTCGGGTGCGCGCCGGCAGCTGCGTCAAGCAGCCGGCGTGTCACCTTGGTTCATCGACTGATGCGGGGCATTGCGCCCCTTGGGATGGTGGTTGGCCACTACCAACCGCTGGCGGACGACGGTCTAAAGCACCGTCCGACCAAACCTGTCTTCTGCAGTCGGTTCAGAAGACGAAGATAAGCAAGCCTATATGCGGCCGCCTCCAGGGCTTTCAAGAGGCGCTTGGACTCGCTTGTCTTCGGCATCTGGAAGCGCTTGCGCGCTCTTCGAAGCGAAGGCGATGGGGCCGCTGTTTTGACGGACCCACCGCTCCTGCTTGCAGCATGTTTCAGAGCGGACCCGGTTTTGCGTCATTCCCCGCTATAGCTGCCGGTGCGCTCGTTCGCGGTCGCATCCCCGCGCTCCGCGCGGGGCCCCTGCTCCGCGCTTACTCGCGTTACTTGATCTCCGCCTTGCCGCCGGCGTCATCCAGCTTCTTTTTCGCCGCTTCGGCGTCGGCCTTGTTGATGCCTTCCTTGACCGGCTTCGGCGCGCCGTCGACCAGGTCCTTGGCTTCCTTCAGCCCCAGCCCGGTGATTTCGCGCACGGCCTTGATGACGTTGACCTTGTTGTCGCCGATCGCCGTCAGGACGACGGTGAACTCGGTCTGCTCCTCGGCGGCCGGGGCCGCCGCGGCGGCGGCGGGTGCAGCGGCCGCCACGGCAGCGGCAGCCGATACGCCGAACTTCTCTTCCATCGCCTTGATGAGCTCGGAGAGCTCGAGCACCGTCATCGACGCGATCTTGTCGAGGATTTCCACTTGTTGAACAGCCATGTCGTTCTCCTGAATCGTAAGGTTGAATATTCGGTAGTCGTTGCGCCGGCTTAAGCCGAGGCCTTGGCGTCGCGCACCGCGGCGAGCGTGCGCACGAACTTGCCCGGCACCTCGTTCATCGTCCGGACCAGCTTGACGATCGGCGCCTGCATCGTGCCGAGCAGCTTGGCGATCAACTCCTCGCGCGAAGGCAGCGACGCCAGCGCGGAAATCTCCTTGGCCGACATCAGCTGCCCGGGCATCGCCCCGCCTGCGATGACGAACTTCTCGTTGCCCTTGGCGAAGTCGTTCAGCACCTTCGCCACGGCGACGGGATCGGCGCCGATGCCGTACGCCAGCGGGCCGACCATCTTGTCGGCCAGCGAGGCGAACGGCGTATCGGCGACTGCCCGGCGCACCAGGGTGTTTTTGACCACCCGGAAATACACGCCGGAAGCCCGCGCCCGGGCTCGCAGCTGCGTCATCGCCGCGACCGCCATGCCGCGGTTCTCGGCCAGGATGATCGCTTGCGCGCCGGCAACCTGCTTCGCCACTTCGGCGACTACCGTTTGCTTCTGCTCCAGATTAAGACCCAAGGTCTACCTCCATCATTTCGGAACCGCGGCCACCTGCCGCCGCCGGTTCCACGCCGTCCGAAAGTTTCCGAACGGTTCCCGCGGTGACCTTACGTCAGGAAAATCCTGCCTTCGGGACACCATCTATCGCCGGATCGGGTCTTTCGCAACCCGTTTTAAGCCTTCGCTCCTGCGGTCTTTGACGGCGCGCCGTCCCGGCGAAGAGGTTGCAACGTCCAACCCCGTCCCGCCCGTTCGGCGTTCCCTCAAATTCGTTGTCGTGCCTTGCGCTGTTACGCGTGCGTCTGCTGCTGCCCGAACACCGACGAGTCGACGCGCACGCCTGCGCCCATCGTGCTCGAGAGACTGATCTTTTTCAGATAGATCCCTTTGGTGCCCTGCGGCCTCGACTTGTTCAGCGCCTCGATCAGCGCCATCAGATTCGTCTTGAGCTGGTCGGGCGTGAACGACGCGCGCCCGATCGTGCATTGGATGATGCCGGCCTTGTCGGTGCGGTACTGGACCTGACCTGCCTTGGCATTCCTGACCGCCGTGCCGACATCCGCCGAAACGGTGCCGACCTTCGGGTTCGGCATCAGGCCGCGCGGGCCCAGGATCTGGCCGAGCTGGCCGACGACCTTCATCGCATCCGGCGTCGCGATCACGACGTCGAAGTCCATGAAGCCTTCCTTGACCTTGGCCGCGAGATCGTCGAAACCGACGATGTCGGCGCCCGCTTCGGTGGCGGTCTTCGCCTTGTCGCCCTGTGCGAACACGGCGACGCGGACTTTCTTGCCGGTACCGGCGGGCAGCACGACCGAGCCGCGCACCGTCTGGTCCGACTTCTTGGCGTCGACGCCCAGGTTGACCGCGACGTCGACCGATTCGTCGAATTTGGCGGTCGCCGTTTCCTTGACGAGCTTCAGCGCCTCGTCGATCGGATACGATTTGACGTGATCGACCTTGCTGCGCACCACCTTCATGCGCTTGGAAAGACGCGGGGTGTCCTTGTTCGCTGTCGCCATGATCACTTCACCCCTTCGACGGTGATGCCCATGCTGCGGGCGCTTCCGGCAATCGTCCGCACGGCCGCGTCGAGGTCGCCGGCGGTCAGATCCGGGGTCTTCATCCTGGCAATTTCTTCGGCCTGCGCCCGGGTCAGCTTGCCGACCTTGTCGGTGTGCGGTTTCTGGCTGCCCTTGTCGACTTTCGCCGCCTTCTTGATCAGCACCGTCGCGGGCGGCGTCTTCATCACGAACGTGAAGCTCTTGTCGGCGAACGCCGTGATCACGACCGGAATCGGCAGGCCGGGCTCGAGCTTCTGCGTCTGCGCATTGAAAGCCTTGCAGAATTCCATGATGTTCAAGCCGCGCTGGCCGAGCGCCGGCCCGATCGGCGGGCTCGGGTTCGCCTTGCCCGCCGGCACCTGCAA